>SXGT01552758.1_pt1 | contig 10648 bp, 8 predicted proteins | sample 3176221 | NCBI WGS metagenome assembly SXGT01 (sample SAMN11356862, study PRJNA531348) | freshwater metagenome | isolation source: freshwater sample F1-120 | place: China: Fuxian Lake, Yuxi | collected 2017-12-25
CGAACGCCGATCGGATGCGCGACGCCAACGCGGTGGCGTTGGGCAGACCCGTGGTCGTGTCGTGCGCGGCATCGTGCACCAGCCGGGCGACGAGCGACGCCCGTTCGGTCACATCCGACGTCGAAACGAGCACGTGAGTACAGGAACCGTGATCGTCGTGGTGGGGATCGGCGCGGACCTCGATCACCGCCGCACCGCGATCCGATTCGATCCGCCCGGGTGCGCCGGACTCGATCGCGTCACCGATCAGTTCGTACTCGTGATCCCAACCACCTCCGAGCACGGCCAGGGCATCGAGGCCGATCGGGTCGCGTCCCAGTCGGGCGCGGTATGCGGCATTCGCGGCGATGTAACTGCCGCGGCCGTCGACGACCTCGAGCAAGGCGACCGGGATCGACAGGAGTTCGAGCGCGCCGAACGAGTCGGGCGGCAAGGCTCCGGGGTCGACCGGCAATCTCGCTGCGTTCGACGTCGTCATCCGGTCGGAGTCCCCCCTGCGCGGTCCCGCCCACGCGAGTTCACGCGTCTTGATCGGCCCGATCTTCGGGGAGTTGATGCAGTCGCCCGTAGGATGGCGCAATGCAGAGCTGCACCTCATGCGGTGCCCGCGTTCCCGAGGGTGCACGCTTCTGCTCCGAGTGCGGCACGCCGCTCGTGCAGCGGCCCGACGAGCGTCGCCTCGTCACCGTTCTGATGGCCGACATCGTCGGATTCACGCGCCTGTCGGAGACGGCCGACCCCGAGCACGTCAAGAACCTCGTCGACGGTTGCTTCCAGCGATTGGTCGCCGACGTCACCGCGTTCGGTGGACACCTCGACAAGATCGTCGGCGACCAACTCGTCGCCCAGTTCGGTGCCCCGGTCGCGCACGAAGACGATGCCGAGCGCGCCGTGCGCTGCGCGCTGCAGATGCAATCCACGCTCGGGACGTTCGCGGGCGAGACCGGCGGTGGCATCGACCTGCGCATCGGGATCAACACGGGCGAAGTCGTCGTGGGCGCGCTCCGCGCCGGTGGCGACGCGACGGTGATGGGCGACGTCGTGAACACCGCCAGCCGCCTCCAGACCTCCGCCGCACCGGGCCAGGTCGTGGTCGGCCCCCAGACCCACGACGCGACGCAGGGTTGCGTCCGCTACGAGGCACTCGGCGAGCTGACGGTGCGCGGTCGAACCGAGCCGGTCGAGGCATGGATCGCGCTCGAAGCCACTGCGCCGCCCGGGCAGCGTCGGCGCCGGATCCGACGTGCACCGATCGTCGGCCGCGATACCGAGTTGGGCATCCTGCGGCACGCGTTCCGTCTCGCGTCGCGCGGTCGCGCGCTCGCGATCGCGCTGTACGGCGACGCCGGCGTGGGTAAGAGCCGACTCGCGATGGAGTTCGCTCACCTCGCGCGTGACGAGCACGACGCGTTGGTCGTCAACGGTCAATGCGCCCCGTACGGCGAGGCGAATGTGTGGGCGCCGATCGCCGAGGCGGTCCGTGCCGCGTGCGGTTTCGAGCGTGACGCCTCCTTGCTCGAGGCGCGCGAAGCCGTTGCCGCCGCCGTCGCGTACGCGATCGACCTGCCGGTCGGGCACGCCGAACTCGATCGCGTCGTCGACGGCCTGCTGTATCTCACCGACGGATTCACGCGCAAGGGGGTCGACCCGACCCGCGCCCGCGACGAAGCTCGGCGCGCGGCAGGACGATTCTTCGAGGGTCATGCCCGTCGCCGCCCGGTGATCTTCGTGATGTCCGACGTCCACTGGGCCGCCACCGAGGTTCTCGACGCACTCGACCGGCTTCTCGTACGGCTTCGATCGCTGCCGTTCGTGCTCGTCGCGACCGCTCGCCCCGAATTTGCCGGCGAATGGGCTGTCGAGGCCGGTCGACACAACCACATCACGGTCCACCTCGACCCGCTCGACGCCACGAGCGCCCGCGAGATGGTGGAGCATCTGCTCGGCACCGATGTGGACGACGATCTCGTGGCCTTCCTCCTCGAGCGCAGCGGTGGCAATCCCTTCTTCGTCGAGGAGCTCGTCGCGCTCGCGCTCGATGCCGCGGGTGACGATGGCGTCGACCTCAGCTCCGAACTCGTGCGCAGCCTGCCGGCCACCTTGCACGGGCTCGTGGCCGCGCGCCTCGACACGCTCGACGCGGAACACCGCAGTGTCCTCGAAGACTTCGCGGTCGTCGGCCCGAGCGGCGCGACCGCCGACGCCCTCGCGCTCAACAGCCGACCCGACGGCGCCCAGATCGCGCGCGAGCTCGTCGACCGGGACCTCCTCGAGCTCGACGACGGCGAGTTCCGCTTCAAGTCCGAGCTCGTCCGCGAGGTCGCGTACGGCACCCTCACCCGCGCCGAGCGGGCCCGCCGCCACGGCCTCCTCGCGCAACGGCTCGACGAGGCCGGCGGCGATCGGCGTCTCGAGACCGCAGCGTTCCACCTCGCGGCGGCCGCCGAACTCGTCACCGATCTCGGCACCGTCCCCGGCGTCCCGCGCGACGTGCGCGAACGTGCACTCGTGGCGCTCGTCCGATCGGCCGAGCGCGCCGACGACGTCGAGAGCCACGATCGCTCGGCGCGCCTGTGGGAACGGGTCCTCCAGCTCGCCGACCGCGACGACGACGCGCGCAACTGGGCTGCTCGCCTCGGTCGGGCGCGTGCCCGCGATGCGTTCCGCGAACTCGACGCCGCGCGCGACGACGCGCTGATCGTGCTCGAAGAAGCGCGCGCCGCACAGGCCGACGCGGTGATCGCCAAGGCCTTGCTCGTGCTCGGCCGCATCGAGACCGACGCACGCAACCATTCCGACGCCGAGCACGCGTACGGCGAAGCGCTCACGACGGCGCGATCGATCAGCGACGAGTCCGGAGCGGCCGAGGCGTTGCGCGGGCTCGGGATGATCCGGCTGTTCCAGGGCGAAGACACCGAGGCCGAGCGGCTCTCGTCGGATGCCCTGGCGGCGTTCCGCGGCGCCGGTGATCGCCGCGGCGAGGCTTGGGCGTTGCAGAACCTCGCGTGGATCGCGTTCACCCGCGGTGCCGCCAGCACCGCCGAGCAGCGCCTCTACGAATCAGCCGAGGCGTTCTCCGAGATCGGCGACTGGGGTGGCGTCGGGTGGGCACAGGGCTTGCTCGCGTTCGTCCGCTACAACCAGGGCCGCCTCGACGAAGCCGAGGAACTCGCCCGCCAGATCGGTACCGAGATGGACACCGGCGACCGCTGGGCACTCGGGATGATGGAGGTGCTCCTCGCCGACATCGCGCTCTGGCGCGGTCGCGCCGAGGAGTGCGTGACGCGCGGACGCGACGCGATCGAGTTGTTCCGGGCGATCGGCGACGACTGGGCCGAGACGCAGGCCAGCGCTCCGGTCGTCCGAGCCCTCACGAAGCTCGGGCGCTTCGGCGAGGCGACCGACCTCCTCGACGCGATGGAACCGGCCGTGCTCGCGCTTGCCGATCACGACATGCGCGAGATGGGTTCGGTGGTTCGTGCCGGCGCACACCTGGAGCGCGGCGAGGTGGCCGAGGCGACGCGCTGGCTCGCGCCGATCGCGTCCGTCGCGCGTGAGTCGGTCGTCGACGCCGATCGCGCCGGTCTGCGTGGCCTCGCGATGCTCCAGAGTGGCGAGATCGACCAAGCGATCGCGGTGCTGGACCCGGCCTACGAACGTGCCGAGGCCGACGGTGCCCGGGCCGCACTCGGTGGGTTGCTCGCGCTCGCGCACGCCGCGCACCACGACCCCGCGTCGACCCATCGCATCGCTGCCGAGGTCGCGACCGTTCAGGGCGGGACCTACATGGATCGGCTGTTCCGGCATTGGGCGAGCGGTCTCGCCCATGCCCAGGTCGGCGAGACCGACGCTGCGGTGGCCGAACTCGACGAAGCTCACTCCCTCGCGTTCGCCACCGACTCGCGGATCGACCGGGCGATCGCGAGCCTTGCCCGCTCCCTCGCGTTCGAACAACTCGGGGTCGCGAACGCCCACGAGGCCACGAACGAGGCCAAGCTGCAATTGCACTCGCTCGGCATCGAAGCGACCGGCTGGAACACCCTGTTCGAGCGGGCGCTCGGGCGCTCAGCCGCGTCGTAACGAATCCAGGACGCGATCGACGGCGAGCCCGTCGCGCAGCGTGGGTGCTCCCTCGAGGGGTTCGCCGGCGTTCACCGAGTCGCGAACGACCGTCGCCCAACGTCGGAGCGGCGCACCGTGACGATCGCGACCGGCGGAATCGAACGGGAGATCCTCGCGGCGGCCGTCGACGCCGCGCAGGTGCAGGATTCGATCGTCGACGCATTCGACGACGCCGCGCGAACCGAGGATCGTGAGGCGCGCCGGGCGTGTGGCACTCGCCGCGAACGTCGAGTCGATCACGATGCTCGCCCCCGAAGCGGCGCGCAACGCGGCCGTGACGCCGTCTTCGGCGGTGCAGGTCCGCTCGACACCCTCGCGATCGACTCGGAATGGAATATCGGTTCGGGGCCGCGACCATTCGACCTCGAGATCCCCGAACCACCAGCGCAGTGCGTCGACCGCGTGCGACGCCCACGCGCCGATCCACCCTCCCCCGAGCGTCGCATCGAACAACCAGCCGTAGTCGCGGAGCGGGACACGCGAGCCGGCGCTGACGTGGTGCCAGGTCACGTGCTCGATCTCGCCGAGCGCACCGGCCGCGAGCAACGCCTTGATCGCTTGCCGCGCGGGGTCCCACCGGAACTCGAAGTTGACGAGGTGCACCTGTCCCGACGCGTCGGCGTCGGCGAGCAATCGGGCCGTGTCGGGCGCGCTCGGCGTGCACGGCTTGTCGCAGAGCACCGCCGCGCCGAGATCCAGCGCTACGCGAACGTGCTCGGCGTGCAAGAACGGGGGTGAGTGCACTGTCACGAGATCGGCTCGGTGGGTGGCGAGTTCGCCCGCGACATCGTCTCGCGGCGATACCACGGCCACGACCTCGCAACCCTCGGTCGCAGCGAACACCGGAGCGACCACGCGCGCACCGAATCCCGTGCCGATCACGGCGACGCGCACCGTCATGCGCCGGGCACCGACGCGAACTGCGGCAGCCAGGCTCGGGTCGCCGCGAGCAGGTCGTCGGTGAGGTGTCCGAGGGCGTCGTAGTCGATCCGGCTCGCGAGCGGATCGAGGAGCATCGCCGCGAAGACCGTCTCGCGGTCGCCGGTGAGGGCGGCCTCGACGATGAGTTCCTGTTCGGCGGCGACCCGACGAAGTTGCTCGGCGAGCACGGTCGGGACCCTGTCGGCGTCGCGCCCGCGAGCACCGTCGCGGCCGATCGTGACGATGCTCTCGACCACGACATCGTCGGGGAGATCCGGGACCTGCCCCGAGTTGGCGATGTTGAGTGGGAGGTGACGCCGCTTGTCGCGCAACCGCGAGTCGATGATCGCAGCGACCATCTCACCGCTCGGTTGACGCGGGATCGACGTGGCCGCCCGAAGGTCGGCGAACTCGCGCTGATAGTGGGCGAGCCATTGGCGGCGATCGTCCATGCTCGTGAGCGCGACGCCCCAACGAGCGCCCCACTGCGACTCCTCGGTGAGGAACCCCGGGAAGAACTCGACGAGGTGCCGGTCGCCGGCGGCCGGCAGCACACCGAAACGACGGAACAGTTCGACCTTCACGCGGTTCGAGGCGAGGATCGACCCGACCGTGAAGTCGCCGCCGGCGCTGATCGACTCGTGCCCCACGAACGCCGGGAGGTCGAGCGGTGCAGCGAGGGCGGCCTCGTCGTCGAGCAGGTCGCGCAGCCGCGCGAGACCGTCGGTCCCGTCGATGTCGATGCGGGTGATGAACGGCAGGTGGTTGACACCTGCGACCGACAGGTCGATCGACCGCATGTCGCAGCCGAGGAGCAACGACAGCGTGTACTGGGTGAGCGTCACCTCGTGGCACAGTCCGATCGCGGTGACCTCGGTGGTCCGGTGTACCGCGCGCGTGAGGGTCGTCATCGGGTTGGTGAGATTGAGCAACCATGCCTCGGGGGCGAGTTCCTCGACGTCGCGCGCGATGGCGACCATGACCGGGATGTTGCGCAACGCCCGCGCGATCCCACCCGGCCCGACGGTGTCGCCGACCGCCTGCTTGATCCCGTACCGCTCCGGAATCGCGATGTCGTGCTGCATGCTGTCGAGCCCGCCCGTGGAGATGCAGACGACGACGTGATCGGCGCCGGCGACCGCGGCCCGGCGGTCGGTCGTACCCCAACTCGTGAAGCCGACGCCGCGCACGGCCGCGATGTGGCGGACCAGGTCGACCATCGGCTCGATCGGCGCCGGATCGATGTCGTGGATCACGATCTCGGCCTCGGCGAGCGACGCGGCATCGGCGAGGTCGAGGATCAGCTTCGGGATCCACTGGTAGGAACCGCCGCCGACGAAGCAGATTCGCGGTGCCATCCGTGTCGCCCCCCGACGCTCCGAGATCGGCGGAGCCACCGCCGTCGGGTCAGACTATCGACGGAACTGCGGCAGCCATTCGGCCGTCTCGGCGAGCAAGGCGAGCGTCAACTCGACGGCACGTTCGTAGGGAAGGCGCCCCGCGAGCGGGTCGGCGAGCATCGCGGCGATCGCGACATCGACATCGCCCGAGAGCGCGGCCTCGACCGTCAGCTCCTGGCAGACGCTCGCTCGCCGGACGTACTCGCCGATGATCCCAGGCACCGCGGTCGCGTCACGCGGTCGGACCCCGGCGGCGTCGCTGACGCCCACACATTCGACGACGACGTCGGAGGGCAGGGTCGTGACCTGACCGGCGTTGGGAAGGTTCATCGGGAGCGTGTGCGGAACGCCCGAGACGATGCCGTCGAGCAGCGCCGCGACCAGTTCGCCGCTCGGCATCCGCGTGACGTCGGCGGCGTCGCGCATCGCCTCGTAGTGCGCGACGTCGGCGGCCGCGTCGGCGGCGTGCCCGTCGATGCCCCAATGGTGCACGTGCCACGGCTCGCCGTCGCCGTTGTCGGGATGCACGAATCCGGGGAGGAACTCGACGATGTGGTGGTCGTTCGCTCCCGGCAACGCACCGAACCGGCGGAAGAGTTCGAGCTTGACCGCGAGGTTCGCGACGACATCGGCCTTGGTGAACTCGCCGCCGCCCGACACCTTGCGCCAGTGCATCCCTTCGGGTGGCTGCATCCAGAGCGGCCCGGGGGGCGGGGCGACCTCGACCACCTCGAGGAGTCGGGTGAACCCGTCGGGATCGTCGCCGAGGCCGATCGCGGTGACGACCGGGAAGTGGTTGACCCCACCGACCGTGAGGTCGATCTCGTGCATCGGCACGTCGAACAACAACGACAACTGGAACTGGAGCCCGACGAGTTCGTTGCACAGACCGACGGCACGCACTGGGGTTTCGCGGGTGATCGCCCGGGTGAGTGCGGTGAGCGGATTGCTGACGTTGACGAAGAGCGCGTCGGGCGCCGACCGTTCCACGGCGCGTGCCATGTCGAGAACCGGGGGAACGCTCCGCAACGCACGGCTGAGCCCACCGGGGCCGATGCTGTCGCCGATCGGTTGACGGATACCGAATCGTTCGGGCACTTCGAGGTCGCGCCGCATGCTGTGCAGACCGCCGACGGAGAACGCCGCGATCACGAAGTCGGTCGCTGCCAGCGCCGACGGGAGATCGGCGACCGCCTCCACCTGCATGCCGATCGAACGACGCGCCGCGAACTCGCGCCCGAGGGCCGCCATGCGCTCCGCCGCCGCGTGGTCGAGATCGTGCAGCACGACATGGGCCGCGGCGAGCGACGGCGTATTGCAGAAGTCCGCGAGCAGTCGTGGCGCCCAGTGGAAGCTGCCGCCGCCGATGAGCGTGATGCGCGGGCTGGTGGTGTCGGCACCGTCGATGTTCGGCACCGCTCGGATCGACGCGGTCATCGCAGCGCGACCTCGACCTCGATCTCGACCGCGCCACCGCGAGGGAGCGCGGCAACGCCGATCGCGCTGCGGCTGTGTCGTCCCGCAGCGCCGAAGACGTCGTGGAGCAGGCGGCTCGCACCGTCGATCACGGCGGGCTGTTGCACGAACCCGGGAGCCGAGGTGACGAACCCGAGAACCGACAGGACCCGTTCGATGCGGTCGAGGTCGCCGAGTTCGGCCGTGAGGACCGACAGGGCGTTGAGCGCGCACCACAACGCCGCCTCGGCGCCCTGTTCGACCGTGAGACCGGCGCCGACGACGCCGGGGTGCACGAGGTTGCCGTCGTGGTCGCGCGGGAGTTGGCCCGACGTGCGGGCCCGGCCGCCGTGGACGACAACCGCATCGAGCGGATCGTGCGGCGGGAACGGTCCGGGGAGTACGAGGCCGATCACCGCGAGCCGTTCGACCGGAGAAGATCCCATTGCCCCACCGTACGTGGCCCCAGCGGTGGATCAGAGGTGCGCGGCGAGGAAGTCCTCGACGTCGCGGCCATCCCAGCGGTGCCCGCCGTCGAACACCGTGTGCCGGAGCGCGTCCGACGCTGCCCCCACGGTCGCCCAGACCGGCGCCAGGAGCGCCATCGTCGTGCGCGCCGCCGCCACCGGAAAGATCGGGTCGTCGACGCCCGACTCGACCGACAGGGCTCGTGGTGCGATCAGCGCGGCGAGATCGGCATGTTCGATTCGACCGAGTTGGCCGAACATCACCTGCGACCCGCACATGTTCCACGGCACCGCATGGGCCGACGCCCAACTCGACAGATACCCCGACACGACCGCGGCGCGCACCCGCGTGTCGGCTGCGGCGAGGAACAGCGCCATCGTCGCGCCGTACGACAGGCCGACCGCACCGATCCGGTCGGAGGCGACGAGCGGATGATCGGCGAGCACATCGAGGCTCCGCTGCAGGTCCCACAGGTTCTGCGCGAGCGGGTTCACGCCGGCCATCGTTGCGGCGACGAGGTTCCAGTCGCAGTCGTACTTGTGTCCCGCGGGATCCCACTGCGGATCCTGGCGTTCACCGAAGCAGCGCAGGTCGGGCGCGAGCACCACGTAACCGAGCCGCGCCAACGATCGCGCGTAGTCCTCCGCGACCGCCGGGTCGGGGCCGTCGACGACGCCGCAGACCAGCGACTTGCCGGGGCCGTGACCATGGATCGCGAGCACCGCGGGCCCGGGCGCCGCGCCGACTCGTTCCTTCGGGACGAGCAGGTACGCGGGGACCGACATCGCGGGCTCGGTGTCGTAGAGGATCCGCGCCCGCGTGTGGTCGCCGCAATCGACGACCTCGGTCGTCTCGAGATCGGCAGCGACGGCCGTCGGTGCAGGACCGAGCAACTCGGCGAGGCGCATCCGCACGCGCTCGCGCCATGCGTCGAACGCAGCGCGATCGGCGCCTTCGGGGAACGGGTCGTCGACCACGGTCGACTGCAGATGCAGGGACCAGTAGGCCCACGGTGAGAAGTTGCGGCGACGGCTCATCGGCTCGGGGATCCGATCATTCGCCGGTGCCGAGCACCCAGGCGAGCCCGCCGTCGAGGTGGCGCAGGAACACGGTCGACTCCCAGGCCGCCGGGAAGTGTCCGAGGCTGCTACTGAACACGCGACCCGACCCTTCGGTGTGACACCAGGCGAGCGGATACCCGAACTCGGGCCGGCGCGCACCCGGCGCCGATGCATCGAGGTCGTCTTCGCGAACCCGCAGCAGCACCCGCGCGTCGGGGCGCAGGTCGCGGAATTGATACACCTCGTCGTGCCATGTCCACGCGTCGCCGAGGTGCGCGGTCGCCGGGTGGTGCGGTTCGAGCACATCGGCGGTGACCGTCTGCGTCCACGGATGGCCGTCGAAACGCGCGCCGACGATTCGCCCGTGGTCGTCCCAGCCGTAGCTGGAGTCGGTCGCGGAGTGCACCGCCATCACCGAGAGTTCGCCGGTTCGGAGGCGCGCTCCGATCTCGGCGCGCTGCACGCGGTTCCATGGCGTCTCACCGATCGTGAACAGCACGAGCGCACGCGCCCGATACAACGCGTCGTCTTCGAGCGCGCGGACATCTTCGACCCGCCGGGCGCGCAGGCCGTTGCGGTCGGCGAGTTGACCGAACGCGGTCGCCGCCTGATCGAGCACGGCGTGCACGCCGGCGGGACCGTCGCGGTACGGAGCCGCCTGGGTGACCACGAGCAGCGACTCGGTCATCGGCCGAGGCTACCGAGCGAACCCGCCGCGACGACCACGGTTCGTCGGCCAGAATGGCGGCATGTCCGAGTCCGATCCGCCCGGCCCCGCCGAGACCGACGAACCCGAACGCGCCCGGGTCGAGCACCACTCGCGGCTCGTCGAGGCTGCGATCGCGGCGGAGTTCGAGACCGGCGCCTACGAGGAGACGCTCGCCGAGGCGAAGCGCCACATCGTCTATCGACTGGCGCGGATGGCACTCGGTTTCACGGTGCTGATCCTCGGGCTCCTCGCGATCCCGCTCCCCGGCCCGGGCTGGCTCATCGTGGCACTCGGCCTCGGGATCTTGAGCCGCGACTTCGCCTGGGCCGAACGCACGCTCGACCTCGTGCGCAACCGCCTCCCCCAAGACGCCGACGGGCGCATCCCGACGAAGACCTGGGTGATGATCGGGGTCGCGACGGCGATGACGGCGAGCGTGTCGACGTGGTGGGGATTCTTCCGCTGACCGGTCGGTCGTCGTTCGGTCGTCGTTCGGTCGGGATTCAGTCGTC
>SXGT01727301.1_pt1 | contig 10648 bp, 9 predicted proteins | sample 3176221 | NCBI WGS metagenome assembly SXGT01 (sample SAMN11356862, study PRJNA531348) | freshwater metagenome | isolation source: freshwater sample F1-120 | place: China: Fuxian Lake, Yuxi | collected 2017-12-25
CGCGCCGCGCTCGCACGCGCGCTGCTCAAGCAGGCGCCCGTCCTCGTGCTGGACGACGCGCTGTCGCACGTGGACACACAGACCGAGGAACAGATCCTCCATGGCCTGCGTGAGGTCATGCGCGGCCGCACGACGATCCTCATCGCCCACCGCACCTCCACCCTGCAGGACGCCGGGCTCCTCGCGGTGATCGAAGGCGGCACGATCGTCGAGCGCGGATCGCACAATGAATTGCTCGCCGCGGACGGCGTCTACGCCCGCATCTACCCCGAGCAGCTGGAGGCGGAGCGCCGCGCGCAGGAACAAGCGGCAGTCGACCTCGGCGGCGGTGCTGGCGGCGGAGGCGGAGCGTGAGCTTCTACGACGATGAATCCGCGATCGGGAAGGTCTACGACCGCCGGATCGCCGCGCGGCTGGGGCGATACGTCCGGCCGTATGTGACCCCGCTGGCGATCGCCGGCGTGCTGATGATCGCCGTGGCCATCCTCGAACTTGTGCCCACGCTGATCGTCCGGCACGCCATCGACCAGCAGATTGGAAAGGGGCGGACGGACAGCCTCCCAACGCTGGCGGTCTGGTACACGGCGGCCCTGCTGGCATCGTTCGTGATCCGGTACGGGCAGGCGTACCTGATGGCCTGGGTCGGGCAGCGCGTGGTAGTGGACATGCGCATGGAACTCTTCCGTCACCTCCAGCGGATGTCGATCTCCTTCTTCGACCGCAACCCCGTCGGCCGGTTGGTCGTCCGGCTGACAGGCGATGTCCAGCAGATCGAGGCCGTGATCTCGCAGGGGCTGGTGCAGATCCTGACGAACCTTCTGATGGTTAGCGCGATCATCATCGTGCTGTTCGTCCTCGACTGGCGGCTGGCGACGATCATGACGTTCTTCGTCGTGCCGCTGATCTGGCTGGTCAAGATCTTCGCCGCCGCCCAGCGGGATGCCTTCCGCGACCAGCGCATCTGGATCGCACGCATCAACGCCTACCTGAACGAGATGATCAGCGGCGTCACCGTGGTCCAGCTGTTCAACCGACAGGCCCGCAACCAGGCGCACTTCGACGGGCGCAATCGAGGCTCGCTCGATGCGAACCTGCAGGTGCTCTTCTGGTATGCCGTCTTTGAACCGACGGTCGTCCTGTTCGGCGCGTTCACCACGGGCGCCATCCTCTGGTACGGCGGTGTGCGCGTGGCGGATGACGCGCTGACGCTGGGCACCCTCGTCGCCTTCATCGCCTACATGCAGCGGTTCTTCTGGCCGATCCGCGAACTCGCCGAGCGATACACGATGCTCCAGGGCGCCATGGCCTCCGCCGAACGCATCTTCGGCATCCTCGACCAGCCGGAAGAAGTCGTCGACGCGCCAGACGCGCGGCCGCTGGCCGAGGTGCATGGCGCGATCAGATTTGACCACGTCTGGTTCGCCTACCAGGGCGAGCACTGGGTACTCCGCGGCCTCGACTTCTCCATCGCCCCCGGTGAGAAGGTCGCCATCGTCGGCGCGACTGGCGCGGGCAAGTCCACGATGATGTCGCTGTTGTCGAGGTTCTACGACGTGCAGCAGGGCGACATTTTGGTGGACGGTGTCTCCGTGCGCGCACTGCCGCAGCGCTGGCTACGCCGCCACGTCGGCATCATGCTGCAAGACCCGTGGATTTACACCGACTCCGTCACGGAGAACATCCGCCTGCGCGACGCATCGATCTCCCTCGACCAGGTTCGCGCCGCCGCGCATGCCGTCGGCGCCGACCGGTTCATCGAGGCGCTCCCCGGCCAGTACGAGACGCTGCTCGCGGAGCGCGGCGCGAACCTTTCGACCGGGCAGAAGCAGTTGATCGCCCTCGCGCGCGTGGCCGCGTTCAACCCGGAGATCGTCCTCGTGATGGACGAGGCCACAGCCAGCATCGATCCGGAGACGGAGGCGACGATCCAGCGAGGGCTCGCCGAGGTGATGGTGGGGCGCACCGCGGTGATCATCGCCCACCGCCTGAACACGATCCGCGCTGTGGACCGCATCCTTGTCCTGCATCACGGCGAACTCGCGGAAGACGGCACGCACGAGGAATTGCTGGCGAACGGCGGCGTCTACGCCCGCCTGCACGAATTGCAGTTCAAGGATCAGGGCGCACGCGCCTGATGCGCGACAGACCAACCTGACGCTGCTGCGGTGTCGTGGTTGGGTTCCGGCTCAGAGTGTGCGGAATGGTTACCGGTGCGGCGCCGGCCCCACAGTCGCCCCGGGCACCCAGCGGGCGAGCCCCTGGATACGGACATCCTCGCTGGGAGGGCCGTTCTCGATCGCGTCCAACAGGACCTGGGCCATCCGCCTGCCAAGCTCAAAGGAGTCCACGTGGATCACCGCCGGGCGCTCCGACTGCACCGCCGCGCCGAAGCGTGAGTCCGCGAAACTCACCACCGAGACATCCTCCGGGACCCGCTTGCCGAGTGCCCGGATGGATTCGATGACTTCGCTCACCTCGGCATACGGTGCAAGGAACACGGTGGGGGCATCCGCGGAGGACAATTCGGAGGCCACGATCTCGCGGACGGTCAGGCCAGCATCGCGAGACGAGCGCCGGCGCAAACGCATCCCCACCGCCTCCGTCGCCATGTCAAGGTTCCGACGTCGCGAAGCCGGTGGCGTCCACAAGATGCCGTGCGCAATCACGGTCATCCCCCGATGCCCCAGGGCCGCCAGCGCGTTGACCGCCTCCCCGATGCCGACCGTCGTGTCGGCGGAGACCACCGGCAGCCCCGGCTCACCTCGCTGTGATCGGATCGTGATCACCGAGACGCCCGCACGGACGAATGGCGCGAGGTGTGCCGACCGGTCACCGAGCGGCCAGACCAATACGAGTCCGTCCACGCGCTGCCCGTAGAGATGCTGGAACAGCGAGGCGTACAGCGCCCGGTTCCCGCGCGCGCTGGTCACAGCCAGCGAGTACCGCGCTTCGTGCGCCGCTGCGCCCAGGCCGTCGATCAGCTCCAGGGAAACCGGGCTGGTCAGCTGGTGCAAGAACACGCCCAGCGTCATCGTGCGTGCCATCCGCAGGCCGCGAGCGGCCTCGTTCGGACGGTAGCCCAGCGTCTCCACCGCCGTGCGGACCCGCGCCTCCAGGTCGCCGCGCACACGGCGCACGCCGGTCAGCGCGCGGGACGCGGTGCTGACCGATACGCCAGCTTCGTTCGCGACATCCATGAGCGTGACGGGCCGGGAACGTTCGGTTGCCATATGGAAACGATATCGCAGCCCCGTTCGATGATCACGCCCCGTCATTCACACTTTCATACTCCCGACTTGGCCATACTCCCGACTTGGCCACTCATACTGTCCGGGTAGCGCCTGATTCGCGCAGGGCCTCGATCTCCGCCCACGCGAATCCGGCGGCCAGCAACACAGATTCGGTATGCTGGCCCAGTTCCGGGCCGCCCCCCTGCACCCGGGAGGGCGTCGCGCTCATGCGCACCGCCGGGCCCGGCACCCGCATCCGCCCCAGATTCGGCGTCTCGATCTCCTGGAGGTATCCGTTCGCCCAGAATTGGGGATGCTCGGCAAGGCCGGCGTAATCCAGCACAGGCGCGTTTGGCACATCCGCCGCCGTCATCCGCTCCAGCCAGTACGCCACCGGACGGGTGCGGAATTGTGCCTCGAAAGCCGCCACCAGCGCCGCCTTGTTCGCCTCGCGGTCGAATGGGCCACGGAACCGCGGATCCTCCCGCAACTCTGGCCGCTCGATGGCCTCGCATAGCCGCTCCCAGAACGCCTGGGTGTTCGCCGCAATCGCCACGTACCGGCCGTCCGCGCATTCGTAGTGCGTGTATGTCGCCGCGCGACGCTCCTCGAAACCCCGCTGCTCACCCGTACGGAGAAAGCGCGTAATCGGCATCGCCTGCACCGCCGTCATCGCGCTGATGAGCGAGACGTCCACATGCTGGCCGATGCCCTCGCGCTCCCGCACCACAAGGGCGCACGCGACGCCGTAGGCGAGCAGCATCGCGCCGATCTGGTCCGCGAACCCGCCGATGAGGGCGTGCGGCGGACGGCCGGGGCCGCCGCCCTGCTCCACCATCACCCCGGACAGCGCCTGCCCCACATGGTCATACCCCGGCCGCTCCGCCCACGGCCCGAGCCGGCCCCATGACGACCCCGAGGCAAGGATGATGTCCGGCCGCAGCGCCCGCAGATCCTCGTACCCGAGCCCCCATCGCTCCATCGTGCCCGGACGAAAGTTCTCCACGACGACATCGAAGTGCGGCGCCAGACGGCGGACGGCGGCGCGCGCCTCCTCCATCCGAAGGTCGAACGTGACCGACTGCTTCCCGCGGTCGTGCGCCTCGAAGTAGGCGGAGAAGCCGTCCGGGCCACGACCGTTCGCCCGCCCTGGCTCCCCGCCGGGCTCCTCGACCTTCACGACCTCGGCGCCCATGTCGGAGAGCAGCACCGTCGCATACGGCCCCTGCTGGTAACGCGTGAAGTCGAGGACACGGATGCCCTCCAGCGCACTGTGACCCAGAGGCCCGTCAGCCGTCATCGCCTGCTCCTGAACCCGGCGCGAGTGTACCGTCCGATACAATCCGGCCCCATGGAACACCTCCGGAACCGCGTCGCCATCGCCGGGGTCGGCGAGACCGAGTATTCGCGCGCCTCCGGGCGCAGTGAGACTCGCCTCGCGCTGGACGCGATTCTCCACGCGCTGGACGACGCCGGGTTGCGCCGCGAGGACGTGGACGGGCTGATGCGCTGGTCCGTGGACACGAGCAGCGAGGCGGAGATCGCCTCCAACCTGGGCGTGCGCGACCTCGCGTGGTTCGGCGAGGTCAACCAGGCCGGGAACGTGGGCGCGGCGCTCGTCGCGCATGCGTCGGCCGCCATCGCCACCGGGCTCGCGCACTGCATCGTGATCTCCCGGGGCGTGAACGGCCGCTCCGGACGACGGTACGGCCGCGGCGAGGTGACCGGCCGTCGAGGCCAGGGCGCGGCCGCGTTCACCGAACCGTTCGGACTGCTCACCCCACAGCACCAACTGGCGATGGTCGCGCGCCGCCGCATGCACGAGTTCGGCACGACCAGCCGTCAGTTCGGTTGGGTCGCCGTGAGCGAGCGCGAGCACGCTAACCGCAACCCCCGCGCGATGTTCTACGACACGCCCCTCACCATCGACGACCACCAGAGCTCCCGCTTCGTGATCGACCCGTTCCACCTGTACGACTGCTGCCTGGAGACGGACGGCGGCGGCGCGCTCGTCCTGGTGAGCGCGGAGCGTGCGCGAGGGCTGCGGAAGCCGCCCGCGCTGGTCCGCGCCGCCGCACAGGCCGGCCACGGCGAACGCGGGTTCGTGGACACCGCGGCGGTCAGCCTCGCACCCCGACTGTGGGCACAGGCAGGCGTGGCGCCCGACGAGATCGACGTCGCACAGATATACGACCACTTCGCCCCGTACGTGATCTTCGCGCTGGAGGATTACGGCTTCGTCGCGCGCGGCGAGGGCGGCCCATTCGTCGAGGCGGGCGGCATCCGCTGGGACGGCGGCGCATTGCCCGTGAACACCTCGGGCGGCCACCTGAGCGAGGCGTACCTCCAGGGGATGAACCAGTTGATCGAGTCGGTCCGCCAGGTGCGCGGCGAGTCCACTTCACAGGTGGAGGATGTCCACCTCTCCTTCTGCGACACCGGCATCGGCACCGGGGCGGTCATCCTGGAGCGCGACCGATGAGCGCCCGCCCTGGCTTCCCGCTCCCCGTCCCGTCCGAGGACTCCGCGCCGTTCTGGGAGTACCTGCGGCAGGGCGAACTCCGGTTGCAGCGCTGCCTCGTCTGCGCCACGTTCGCGCATCCACCGCGGCTGATGTGCCCGGAGTGCGGCTCGTTCGAGCGCGAGTGGGTCGCCGTGAGCGGGCGCGGGACGGTGTACTCGTACGTGGTGACGCGACAGGCGATCCACCCATCCTTCGAAGGGCATACGCCGTATGCGACGGTGGTCGTGGAACTCACGGAGGGGCCTCGCCTCACCAGCAATCTGATCGATGTGGCGGTGGACGATATCCAGATCGGGCTGTCCGTCGAAGTGGCGTTTGTCGCTGTGAGCGACGAGGTGACGCTGCCGCTGTTCCGTCGGTCTTAGCCGTCGGACCTGTGCCAGACGGGGCTTCTTCATGGACCGGCTCAACTTAGTTGAGCCGGTCTTCTTAAATTATCTATCGCATGACGCGCAGGAACTACGTCATCCGATTCGGATGACGTAGATGCCTTGCATCCGTGAACCCACACACTCACGGATGGCAATCAGGCGACCGTGCCGGATAGCGCTGTGAGATGACTCCGCTGCTGGGTTAGCGCGCTGACGCCACGGACAGGCGGCCCTCGACCCCGTGCTTCGCGATGAGGCGAGCGACGAAGCCGGAGGCCTTCGCCTCTTCGACGAACGCGCGCAGGAAAGCCGCGGCCGCGGTGTTGGCCTTCGGCGTACCGACAGCCTGCTGGACGACGGAGAAATGACCGTCTAGGACGCGTGCGCCTGGAAGCCGTTTCACGTCCTCCAGGAGGCCGGGACGCAGGGCCGCCATCACCTCGACGTCTTCGGCGACGAAGCGGTCGAAGACGCGATCCGCGCTCTCCACGCGGACGAGGGCGGCGTGCTTGATGTTGCGTTCGAGCCAGAGGCCGTAGGCGCTGCGGGGCGAGACGGCGATACGGACGCCAGGGCGGTCAACCTCGTCGATGGTCTGAATCGACGAGCCCGCCCGGACGAGGTAGGTGGCTTCGATCTCCGCGTAGGGCGCGGTGAACTCGATCTTCTCGGCGCGCTGCGGTTCCGCGCCGATCAGACCGATGTCCCAGACGTTGGCGTCGACGGCGTCGCCGAGCTCACCGGGCGTCTTGTAAGGGACGAGTTGCAGCGGGACACCGAGGCGTGTCGCGATCGCACGCGCCATGTCGGGCGAGACGCCGTCGGGATCGCCCTCGGAAGTGCGGCCGGTGACGAGCAGGAAGTTGCCGATGTTGATGCCGGCGCGCAGCGCACCAGCGGGCGTGAGCTGGGCCCTCGCTTCGTCGGACAATGGGACGGCGGCGAAGTCGCTGGTCATGGGCGAAGTGTAAGCGGCGGCAGGAGCCCCCGTGGGCTTACGAGATCCGCTTCGCGACCACGACGTCTCGGTCGAGGTATTCACCGAAGCCGCTGTTGTCGTAGACGATGCGGCCGCCGCAGGTGAGGAGGGTGAGCCACTCTTCGCCGGGCGGGCGCTTGCTCGGCCAGAGGATCTCCGCCATCGGCATCGTGTCGACCTGGTAGCGGGTGCTGTTGAAGACGCGGTAGCGGAGCTGCTTGCCGTCGCCCATGACAACGGTGATCTCGTCGCCTGCCCTGGCCTGGTTCAACTGGTAGAAGGGGCCCTGGAAGTGATTCCATGTCTCGTGCGCAGAGAAGATCGCGTGCCCGCCGGCGCCCGGGTGGTCGAAGTCGGGGTAGAAGCCCACCGCATAGCTGCCGTCGCGCGGCGACTCCATCTGGTTGTCGATGATCCGATCGACCTCGATGTAGTGGTCGACGCCGAGATGCGGCGCGAGCAGACGGGCGATGCCGGCGCCGCCCGCGGGTGGGGCGCTGTCGCGCGGCGGGGGCGGCGGGGGCGGCGGGAAGTAGGGCTTACCGGCCGCCGCGGCGATGGCCGGCGTAGCAACCGTCGCCGAGGGCACGGGCGTCGGGCTCGCGGTGGGTGTGGGTGTCGGGCTCGCGGTGGGCGAGGGCGCCGCCTCCAACGCCACAGCGGTCAAGCTGACGGCTGGCGCAGGCTGATCCCCGGAACAGGCCGCGAGAGAAACCGCAAGGCATGTGCCGCATGCGAACACGAGCAGACGCTTCGACATACCGACCGCCACGGCCACGTCCGTCCCCATGCGCCCCCGCGCCCCGTCAGTGTACGACGGCGTGCTGTCTCGCTATGGGGTGTACGGATTGGGGCAAGGGCCGAGCTGCGAGCGCAAGATGGTCTGCGCCTCCTCGACGAACTCGCAGAGGAGGGAGCGGGTCTCGCGCGGGTCGATGATGTCCTGGCCGGTCGCCTCCGCGGTCAGGAAGGGCGAAGCGAGGGCGTTCAGCCGTGCCTCGATCTCCGCACGCTTCGCCTCCGGGTCGGGCGCGGACTCGATCTCGCGGCGGTAGGCGGCGGAGGCGCCGCCCTCGATGTGCATGGAGCCCCAGCGGGCGGAAGGCCACGCGTAGCGACGGTACATCCCGGTGGGCCGATGCTGGCATTGCCCGGCAACGCCGTACAGCTGTCCGACGACGACGGTGGCCCACGGCATCCGCGTGTCGCACGTCGCGATCACGAGCCGCGCGCCCGCCCGCTCGATGCCGCGCTTCTCCGATTCGAGCCCGACCATGAAGCCGGGCTCATCCGCGAACGAGATCAGCGGCAGGTGGAACGTGTCGCACAACTGGAGCAGGCGGATCACCTTCTCGCCCGCGGCGACATCGGTCGCCCCGCCGAACGCGAGGTTGTTCGCCATCACCCCGACCGGGTAGCCATTCATCCGCGCGAGGCCGGTGATCCGCGCACGCCCGTAGGACGGCGCGATCTCGAAGAACGAGTCGCGGTCGACGACGGCGTTGATCACGCGGTGCCCGTCGTACCCGCGCCGGCGGTCGCGCGGGACGACCGACAGCAGCGACTCCTCGCGCCGGTCCGGCGGATCAAGCGGCTCGGCGCGCGGCGCCGTCTCCCAGACGTTGGAGGGAAGGTAGGAAAGGAAGCGCCGGATAATCGCGAACGCCTCGGCCTCCGTATTGGCGAGGTTGTCGATGACGCCGCTGACGCGGGTGTGCATCTGGTAGCCGCCCAGTTCCTCCTTTGTCACGTCATAGCCGAGCGCGGCCTTCACGACGGGCGGGCCGCCGGGAAACAGCTGGCTCGTGTCCTTCACCATCAGGTTGAAGTGGGAGATGCACGCATTCACCGCGGGGAGGCCGGCGACCGAACCCATCACCGCCGACACCACGGGCACCGCTCGCAGCAACAGCACGTCGGTCGCGGTGCCGGTGTTGCCATCGGGGAGGTAGGTGCGCCCTGTCTCCTCAAAGGTGCGGACGCTGCCGCCGGCGGCGTCCAGCAGGCGGACGTACGGGACACGCCACTCGAGGGCCCGCCGGTTCGCGGGGGGCTCGGTACCCATCGCCCCACCGCTGCCGCCGGAACCACCCCGCACGGTGAAGTCGCCCCCCGTCACGATGACTTTGCGGCTGTCCAGCGTGCAGAAGCCGTCCACAGCCGCCCGAGGCGTGAAGTCCGCGAGTGCGCCGTCCTCGTACACACCGCGGCCCATCAGGCCGAGAAACTGCCGGTAGGAGCCGGGGTCGGCGAACGCGTCGATCCGCTCGCGCACGGTGAGTTTGCCCTGAGAGTGCTGCCGCGCGACGCCCTCAGCCCCGCCCATCCGCGCCGCGAGGGCGCGCCGCCGCTCGATCTCGTCGACCTCTGGCTGCCAGGACACGTGCGCCTCCCTGCTGTGCCCCCCTCGGAGGCCGCCCGATGGTACGCCGGGCCTCCGCCGCCGCCAAAACATCTCGGGGGTTCCGCCCGCCGATTCAGTGTTCTCCCCGACGCACCCGAGCGGGCCAAGCGCGAGGCTGAGAGGGCACCAAGGACGGCCCATGTTCCGACCTCGGCTCGCGGCCACGATGATCGCCGCCGGTCTCCTCGTGATCGTGAGCGGGCGGGCACACGCCCAGGTGCCGCCCTACACGGCGTACGGGATGGGGCTGCGCTCCGGAGATGCCGTCCTCGCCTCGATCGAGGGGGTGGAATGCGGGCGGGCGACGGTCAGCGCCGCCGGCAACTGGAAGATCAGCATCCCCGCCGAGGCCCCCTGCCACCCGAGCGAGGGCGCGACCGTCCGCTTCGCCTGAATGGCAAAGAGCAGGCCACAACGGTGCGTTGGTCCGCCGGCGGCGCTCCGCTCAACCCGTGGGTTGGCGTCGCCCTCGGCGTCGGCGCGACGGCAACCCAGACGGCGACGCCGACGCCGACGGCAACCCCGACCAAGGCGCCCACGCCCAAGGCGACCGCAACGGCGACGAAGACCCCGACTCCGAAGGCAACCGCGACGCCGAAGCCGGTCGCCACGCCACGGCCGAGGCCGACCGTGCCCGCGTGGCCATGGCTGGCGCGGCCGTCTCGCTGACCCGCCGTCCCGCGACTACCAGACGTCGACGATCGGGCGCTTCTTGCCGGTGCGCGGGGCAGGCTTGCTAATGCCGGAGAGTGTCTGGGCGATCAGGCGGCGCGTGTCGGCAGGGTCGATGGTGTTGTCCACGCCGAAGCCGACCGCCTGCTGGACGGCCTTGCCTCGCTGGTAGGCACGCGCGACGAGTTCTTCGTAGCGCTCCTTGCGGTCCGCGGGATCCGTGATGGATTCGAGTTCGGCGCGGAAGCCGAGTTTGACCATGCCCTCGAGGCCCATGCCACCGAACTCGCCCGTGGGCCAGGAGGCGGTGAGCGCGGCGGAGCGGTAGGAACCGGCAGCCATCGCGATCGCGCCGAGGCCGTAGGCCTTGCGGAGGACGACGAAGAGCAGCGGGACGGTGATGTTGGAGCCGACGACGAACATGCGCGCGGCGTGCCGGACAAGCGCGGTCTTTTCGATCTCCGGTCC
>SXGT01703839.1_pt1 | contig 10647 bp, 11 predicted proteins | sample 3176221 | NCBI WGS metagenome assembly SXGT01 (sample SAMN11356862, study PRJNA531348) | freshwater metagenome | isolation source: freshwater sample F1-120 | place: China: Fuxian Lake, Yuxi | collected 2017-12-25
GGACCTACACCGGCCGACCGACCGCGCCTCGTTCTCCGCCCCCATTCTGCCCACCACACCGACGGCAACCTCGGCCCTCAAAAACTACACTGGCCAAACTCGTTCTCTGATGGAAAATCAATTCCGATCTGCGGCACTAGGGCGTATGTGGTATCCGGCGAAATCCGTCCCGGAAGTACCTTTGATGGGGGGAGGTCATGCGTCGGCGGGGTTTCCGAGTGCCGGCCGCCTTTGCAATTTCATTTCGCGTCTCGACTGGTTCCGCAGATTTCTGCCGAACCACTTCACCTCCGCCAGTCGCCTTCGCTCCGCCAGCTTGATCGACTGCTCCAGAGCGTTGACCCGCTGCTCTGACGTAGCGAGCTGCGACTGCAACGAATTCACGTCCGCTATGCCCACGACTTTCAGTTTGATATCTGCGTCCACGATCGTTCCTTTGCAAAAGAGTTTTGGTTCTGTGAATCACCCGGCCGGGAGTTTTTCTGTTCGGGGATGTTCGGCCTCACGAGTCCCCCGGTGGTTTCATTTCCCTTGTTCGCCGAGCAATCGTCGCACGGCCTCTGCTTTCTCTGCCGCTGATCGTGCTCATGGTGTCTTGTCCGCCAACGACTTGGCGAACCTTGCGAGTGCGATCAGTTCTCCGGGCTCAAGGGATGCCAAGATCGCCTTTGCGTCCTCTGCCGACTGCTCTGTTGCTCGCTGTTCGGTTGTCGGTGGCGCGTCCGTCGATTCGGTACCATCAGCCTGAGTCACCGCCGGAGGCCGCTCCGCGTTCAGTGGGAACGACGGCAACTGGGTCAGAGCGCCGCGCACGTCGAGCAGCCGTTCGTCCGTGTAGGTATTCATTGTCAGGTCGATTGTCGAATGCCGCATCGCGGCTTGAGCAACACGGGGGGCAACCCCCCCTTGACTCATCAACGTACAAAACGAAAAACGCAATGCGTGGACATCGACGGTTCGTCCGTGCTCATCCACCTTCTGAATTTCGGCAACTCGCAAATCCCTGTCCAACGCCTTCAACAAGTGCTTGGGCACGCTGAAGACCGGAGCTTGAGGGTCGACCTTGCCTTGGCTGTTGATCCATCCGCGAATCTCGGCCGCAAGATCTCTTCGCAACGGAATCCTGCTGCCCTTCCGATTCTTCTCATTTGCAGCGGCCAACTCCACAAATGGATTTTTGCCCTCCAGATGAAGTTGGCGGACTTTAAGAGATGCCAATTCACCGCGGCGAAGTCCGGTTAGAAGCATCGTCTTGTAGATCAGCTCTCGCTCGACTCCGAGGTCGATCAGTTGCCGCCGAAACTTTAGGTTCCCCAGCAATCGTCGCCGAGCGACGGTGACTGCTGCCTCCAAACTTACATAGTTGAGTTCAGCAAATTGCCAGGTTCGCCGGCTGTGTTTCGAGCGAGGTCGCCCCTTGGTCCGCTTCTGCGACGGCCGGCCATGTTCGGCTAGCGGACGCCGACGAGCAACGTACAACAATCGCTTGATTTCATCCTCGGTCAACGCGCGACGCTTCCGACGCGGATCAACTTTGGCATTTGCACGCGGGACCAAGGCGAAAGGATTCTCTATCAGCCGTTGAGTCCGAACACACCAGTTCGCGAACGTCAACAACTCTTGACGAAAATCATTGCGACTTCCCGGGGACATTCCTTTCTTCGTTTGATGGGAAAGCCACTCTCAAGACCTGCGCCGCTGAAGTCGGTCAGCGACTGCCAGCCGCATTCCCGCGCGACTCTCCGCAGCCGAGATGCCGCAGTCTTCTTTCGTGGTTCTGACATTCCTTTCGCGTTCTGCGCGTCCCGATATGCCTGAAAATGCTCTTCCAGCGGCTGCGATGCCGCCTTCTCGAATGCGGCCAGCCGTCCAGAGAGAGCCGACAACAGTTTCATCAACAATGGGTCAGAACCAAGAATCATCGCGACGCCTCCTTCCCGTGAGGTGCCGCAGTTATGTCGCGAAGGGCGGCAGGATGTAGCCCGGCCAGTTCAGCGATCGCGTCGCGAACGCCTTCGGAAAGCGTCGGCCAAGCGTCGATCACCGCCAGCAACCGGGGATCGTCTGGAACGGCGATGACACCGAGTGCGCCGTCTTCTGCGCCGCCTTGTTGAGAAAGTGCCACATCCCCGCTGGAATCTACGGGACTTTCGATTCCCGCCTCGGCTACTGTTTTAGTGGGCAGTAAACGGCAAGTAATGGAAAGCCCCGGGATCTCCGGGACTTTTTTTCGTTGTCACGCAACGGACGCATGACCGACGTTCCGTCCGGTTCGCTGATTTCCGCTCCTGAGTGAGTCTGATTGTGAGTCGCTTTGGCGAAGTGCTCGTCAGTGACTTGCAAGTAATGCTTGGCTGCGATCAGTTGGCTGTTTCCCAACCTCGGCGCGAGTGATCGCCGTATTCGCTTCAAGGTCGATGTCCGACCACTTGAGCGAGAGTAGTTGAAGACGTTATCCAGCGCGCGACCGCGTCCATCGAACACAGAGCCTAGCCGGGATTAATCTTGGGTCGGGGAATAATCCGCCGCAGAGTGTTTCAAAATGAACACGACGCGCAAGCGAGTAATCTCGGTGCGTACCACTCGATCGCGCGTCGTGCTAATTGATCGGCCCCTCACCCTCAGTCCGAGTTCACTTTGCCTTTTCGAAGGTGAAGATCTGGCCGAAAGGTGTCGTGAAATAAACTTCGCCCGCTTCATCTTCTCCGTAGGTCATCACCGGCAGGTTGTCCCCTTGCAGACTGAAATTGGCGGCGACCTTCTTGGTCTTTTCGTCGTACTTCAAGGCCCACAGTTTTCCGCTGACGAAGTCGCCGTAGAGGTAACAACCTTCGAGTTCCGGCAGCTTTTTGCCGCGATAGACGACTCCGCCAGTGATCGACTTGCCGATGGTGTGGTGGTATTCCCAGATCGGTTCAATCAGTTCCGGTTTTGCATCGGAGCCGTCTTTGAATTTGTGCATCCCTTCGCGCAGATTCCAGCCGTAGTTGCCACCCTTGGTGATGATGTTGATTTCTTCCCAGAAGTCTTGTCCGACGTCGGCCTGCCAGAGCGTGCCCGTCTTGCGATCGAAGCTCATCCGCCAGGTATTTCGGATCCCCATTGCGAACGCCTCAGTCGCGGCTCCAGCTTGACCGACCCAAGGATTGTCCTTTGGGACAGCGTACTTCTTCCCTTCGTCTTTGTGATCGACGTCGATTCGCAGAATCTTGCCAAGCACCGTTTTCGGGTTCTGGCCGTTCTTGTGAGGATCGTTGCCTGCGCCGCCGTCGCCGAGTCCGATGTAAAGAAATCCGTCCGGGCCGAAGCAGATCGTGCCGCCGTTGTGATTCCAGTATGGCTGCGGGATGCGAAGGATTTGCTCTTCCGAGGCCGGGTCGGCTTTGTTCGGATTGTCCTTCGAAATCTTGAATCGCGAGATGACCGAGATGTGCGGCACCTCGGTGTAGTACATGAAGAACTCACCGTTCGACGGGAACTTCGGATGGAATGCGATGCCCAGCACCCCTTCCTCAAACTCCTCGTTTTTGTAAATCGTCTTCTTCTCCCAATCCATAAACAGGTCTGCCTCCTCGACGTCTGGTTTGTTGGGGAAGACGAAGATCTTTCCTTGTTGTTGCGCGACGAAAATCCGATTCGTTCCGTCTCCCGCATTCGTCAGCAACACCGGCCGCGAAAACTTGAGTTCAGGAAATGCTCGCATCGCTTTGACATCCAAGGGAGTATCCGGCTTTGGCTGCGGCGGATCGGCGGCTGCGGCGGTGATCGCAAACGTCATCGTGAAGCCAACTGCAACGAACAATGAACGAGAGATTGGTGACAGCATTCTGGCTCCCATGTTGAGTGGATCTAAGGATGGATCTCTGACGAGACAATCTTTGCACATTCGAGTTCGACGGCAGAGCGAAGTGATAAGAGGCTTTCACCAAACCGTCCAGCCTCACAAGGCCGAGGCGGTGCAGATGTTGTGGGATGGTCATACCGCCGCGGCGGTTTGTGAGCGGTTGGGTCTGTCGAGAGTCAAGCTGTTGTACGCGAACAGCTCCGAAGTGGTGCGCGATCTGTCCAACGACATCCGCTACGACAATGGCTCACTCGTCTGCCGAGACGGTCCAGTGGCCGCGTCCATTTATTCGCTTGTGCCACAGTCGGTCTGTGAGACGCGTCAAATCTGAATAACATGCCGGCATGACTGAGCCGCTGAGTACTGTCGAGTCATCCTCGTCCAAAGAGATGCCGTTGCGCCGCTGGTTGGAACGGGCTTGGAGAGGTTGCACGATTGGCCTCTGGGTAGTGGCGGTGATGGATGTCACATTGCGCGACCGAGTGCCGGGGTTGGCGGTGGTGTTCTATGCGACTCCGCCGATTGTGCTTGGAGTTCTGTTGTTGGGGATGTCAGGGCTGGGGTTGCGTTGGAAACGGGATCGCGGTTCGGTCGCCACGTTCGCCAAAACGTGGGGGCTTCGCCGAATCGTCCACGTTCTGGCGAACGTGGCGACGGTGTCTTGCGTCGCGACAGCGATGCTCGGCTGCGTCTGTGTGGGCGAGTGGTTGTTCGGGAACGTTCGCTGGGCTTCCGTGCAAGAGTCTCCGCCAGATGGGTTGAAGGTTGTGTTTTGGAATGTTGGCCGAGGGGAATTTGCTAGTTGGGATCGGATCGCCGAGCAGTTGAGCCGCTTCGATGCCGATGTGCTCGCGCTGGCGGAGGCGACCTCGGAGGACGCACAGACGCGCAAGTTCTGGCAATCGCGTCTGCCTGGCTATTCACCGCTGCCTCTGCGCGGCGGAATGGTGTTGCTGGTCAAGGGCGAAGCGACTCAACAAGCCGCCGGTCAATTGGCACGAGCCGGTCGATTCCGCCGCGTAAAGGTGGAAGTCCGTGGTGTTCACTTCGAGATGATCTTGGCAGACATCATCAGCGATCCGCTGAGTCCGCGCGGCCCCCCGTTGGGAAAACTCTTTGAAATCATGCAGACTCAAGGAGCCGCGCCGACGCTCGTGGTGGGGGACTTCAACACGCCGCCGACCTCGGTCTGCTTTGACGGTTGGCGAGCGGACTGGTCACGAGCCTGGGACGTCGCCGGCAGCGGCTATCAAGCGACATGGCCTCAGCCGCTGCCGGTGCTGACGCTGGATCATGTCTGGGGCAATCGTGGCCTGACGTTTCATCGCTGCGTCTGCGGCTGGTCAAGCTGCTCAGACCATCGGCCGGTGATTGTGGAGTTGAGTGTGCGTGAATGATCGCGGGTTTGCTGGCAACATAAGTCACGGCGCGCAAGTGAGTGGTTGGTTCAAGGAAAACCACTCGCTTGCGCGTCGTGCTAGTTGGATCGCCATCGCAATCACCAGAACTTCCACCACGGGCGATCCTCTTCCAGCTCGGCGAGCGGTTGTGGTGGGTCGTCGCCCGATGTGATCAGCACGAGTTCGGGAAGTAACACGCAGCTCAGGTCGCCGCCTCGGCCGCCGGTGGTGTCGATGAGCAGACGGTTGGGGCGATAGATGACTTCACGAACGGGAACATGCCCCGACACAACCATTACCGGGCAGTCGGGCGGGACGCCGTTTTCGACAAACGTCTTCGAGCACAACCACGGTGGGCGGTTCAGCGTGAAGTCGCGTTGGCGCAGGATGCGCAATTGCAGGTCGAGCGGTTGATGTGGATCGAGGCCCGCATGAACGAAGATCGCTTGCGGATGCTCGACAACCCACGGGCCGTTGGCGATGAAATCGGCGTGCTCGGCGGGGAGGTTGGCTTTCAATTTGGCGAGGTCGCCCATCTCAGCACCATAGGACGCGAACGTGCTTTCGACTCCGTATTGCTCGACCCATTGCGTCGCCCAATCGGCGTACGACGGAGCCGGAATCAATGCGAGCGCTCCGGCCATCGCGAGTTCGTGGTTGCCGATGACGGACGTGGTCTGCGGGTGCTCGCGCTGCAGTGAAAACATCCGGTCGAGTACCGCCTTGGGATTCGTCCCACGATCGACGAGGTCTCCGATGAAGACGATCCAGCGGCGCGAGTAATCGGGAGTCTGCCGCAGCTTGGCAAGAATCGCGTCGAGCTTTTCGATTTGCCCGTGAACATCACCGATGACGGCGACTGGACCTTGAATGCGTGAAGCGAAGCTGGGCATGACGTTGCTGGTTCTTGATCGACGGGAGTGTCATTTGTGAGGGGATTGCAAATTGCCAATTGCAAATTGCAAGTTGCAAATTGAACCGCCGACGGATGGACTGCCGAATGTGAAACGGACTCGGCGAATGATCGCCGCGCGGTTGTTGTTTCGATCCAACCGGACCTCCGCGACGTTCCCAAATTGCAATTGGCAATTTGCAATTTTCATTTTGCAATTCCTCGCAGTGGCAACCCGTCACAGGAAAACTAGAACCGATATGCGAGGTCCGTGCAGAGGTAGCTCAGGCCGGTCATGTCGAGAAACGGTAGCGATTGTTTGTGTTCGCCCACCAGATACATCGGCAGCGGCCGAGGCTGACGCCAATAGCCACTGGCCTGCAACTGTTCGATCAAGTCGGTCTGCAAGTGCGAAACGAGCGTCGAGATCGCCACGCCCCCTTCTTGAAAGACTTGCCAACGAACTTCGTGCAGCAGATCGGCAAGCAACGCGTGCCGCATCGGAACCGCCCAGAGCGTCACCTTCCAAAAGTCGGCGGCCTGTGAGTTCCGCCACAAGACCGCTGCAGCATCGACGCCGCTGAGCCCTCGGATGTAGCAGGTCCGCGTGGCAATTGATGGGCACCGCTCAAGCGACCAGGCCAAGTCCTCGAAGCGATGGTGCGGATGCCACTCGGAGAAATGGTCGTGTTCGATCAGTTCGCCGACGATCGGTGACAAGCCCGACTCAGTGATGATGTCAGGACGCCGCGCCGACGGTCGAGCGACCCAGCGAACCGGGACCGATCGCAGAAACGTGCGCTCCAACCACTGAGCGAGTCGATTTCGTTCACCGAGTTTTCTGAGTGCCGCTCCGAGCCGTAACGGCTGCCAGAAGACGAGTCCGGCGCCATCAACCTTGTGATGACACAAATGCGGCATGATCGTGCGCGCCTTCGCGCTGCCTCCCAGCGAAATCCACGGTCGGTGGAGCGACATCGAATGTGTCGCCAAGACGAGGCCCATGCCCTTGCTGAGGTTTGGATCGGCCACCGACCAATCACAGCCCCAGACCATTTCGAGTCGCTCATCGCCGCGCCGCACGCTCCACGGAATCAAACCGATGAAGCCTTGCATGTCCCCTTCGCGCACCCAGACATAACCGCGCTCACGACCGCGATTGAAGCGCTCGTCAAAATATTTCCACTCGACGACTTCGCTGGTCATGCCGCGACGGCCAAGGTATTCGGTGACTTGCTGTTTCGGGACTGCGTTCAACGGCAGAATCGCATCGTCCATGATTGCTCGCCTAAGAACGTCGCATCCTGCGGCGCGGAGGAGGAAAGACCGAAAGGAATCCCGGTCGGATGGGGGTGGGGAATGTAGGCCGCTCGCGGCGAGAGGGTCAATTCGCATTTTGCGAGGCCGAAACCTGAGGGTGCCTAAACTCAACCTTCGCGAGAAAGGGACCGAACAATTCTGGAATCGCCCCAACGCTACCGAAGGCGAACGCTTCACCAGACACCAAATCCTCGCGAGTTGAAACGCCCCTCTCGCTGAGGCTTCAGCTGACAGGTTCTCCGATTTGAAGTCGAGCGCGCTCACCGAGCCCGGCACGGTTGCTCCGAGCGAGTGACCGTCGCTGCTACAATCTCGTCACACTCATTCCCCTTTTTGAGGAGACAATCATGGACAGTCGCGAAGCAATCAAGATTTCCATCGGCACCGCCGATTTCGTCGCGATGGGTTACATCACCGATCTGGCCGACCAGGATTTGATGCGGCGGCCGCATCAGGGATGCAATCACATCAATTGGCAGATCGGACATCTCGTGACTGCCGAACATCAGCTCATCGAGAAAGTGGCTCCTGGCGCGATGCCCGCTCTGCCGGCCGGGTTTGCGGACAAGTACACGAAAGAGGCGGCAACCTCGGATGATCCCGCGAAGTTCGCGACGAAGGAGGAACTGCTCCGAGTCGCGAAAGAGCAACGGGCCGCGACGCTCGCCGCCTTGAGCAAAGTCAGCGATGCCGATCTCGATCAGCCGACCGGCTTGGACTATGCACCCACCGTCGGCGCGATCTTCTCGTTGCAAGGGAGCCACTGGCTGATGCACTGCGGCCAGTGGGTTATCGTCCGCCGCAGCCTCGGCAAGCCGGCGCTGTTCTAATCCGTAGCCACGCTCGCCAAGAGCGTGGGGAGGTTCGCGCACCAACCCACGCTCTTGGCGAACGTGGCGACTTAAAACGCGACCTGGCTTGCCCCTTTGAGCGCCAGGATCTGTCGCACTTCGGTCGGTGTCGCGATCTCCAACGAAAGCTCGGCCAGGATGCCGCGAATCTTGCGGACCTGGTCGGCGTTCGATTTGGCGAGTTCCCCTTTGCCGAGGTAGAGGTTGTCTTCCAGGCCGACACGCACGTTGCCACCCATGATCGCGCCGGTGGTGACGAAGTTGGTTTGATGCTTTCCAGCCGCGAGGATCGACCAGATGTAGTCACGACCGAAGAGCTTGTCGGCGATGCGGCGCATGTGCAGCAAGTTTTCGGCGTCGCAGCCGATGCCTCCCAGGATGCCGAAAATTGACTGCACGAAGAACGGCGGTTTCGCCAAACCTCGATCGACAAAGTGGGCGAGGTTGTAGAGGTGGCCGATGTCGTAGCACTCGAATTCACATCGCGTGCCGCAACCTCGGCCGAGCTTTTCGAGAATCGTCTCGATGTCGGCGAACGTGTTCTTGAAGATGAAGTCGCGAGTCCGTTCGAGGTACTGCGTCTCCCAGAGGTGCTGCCAGTTCGAGAACTTTTCGATCGCAGGGAACAAGCCGAAGTTCATCGACCCCATGTTGCACGAGCACATCTCCGGTTGCAGCCGCAGCGGCGCGGCGAGCCGTTGCTCGACCGTCATGTTGTGTCCGCCACCGGTCGTGATGTTGATGATCGCGTCCGTCCGCGACTTGATCTGCGGCAGGAATTCCAAAAAGACTTCGGCACTCGGTGTCGGACAACCGGTCTGCGGATCGCGAGCGTGCAGATGCAAAATCGCCGCTCCCGCTTCGGCGGCCTCGACGGCACTGGTCGCGATCTGATCGGGTGTGATTGGCAAGTACGGCGACATCGTTGGCGTGTGAATCGCTCCCGTGACCGCGCATGTGATGATGACTTTTCGAGTCGCTGACATCGCTGTTCTCCCGCTAATTGGTCTGTTGCGGCGGCTGTCGGCCGCACGATTGGGCGGGGATCGTAACGGCAACTCGCCGATGCGTCCCGTATCCGCTGGCGGTGCCGTCTTGTAACCCGATGCGTCAGCAAGGGCGGAAGCTTCCAAAGACTTGGATTCGTGGCTTTGTGAAGCATTCGCCCTTCATCTCGGCCAACCGTGCTTACTCGGTAGCCCCTGGCCCAGAAATGCAACTGGGTCACACGGTCCACGCAGAATCTCTCCGATCTCTCGTTTCAGCCTCCCGTAGATCACCCTTCGCCGATACTTCGGGATGAACACGACGTGGTACTTGCAATCCCAACGAACATGCGCTTGACTCTCAAAATCTTGCAGACGCTCTCTCTCCTGCCCCACACAGGGCGTTGCCCGGCGAGGGAACGTCTCTTTTTCGTCGGATCGGTTGAGCCTTCTAGGGTCGCACGGCCAAGGGCCGTGGTTTCAGGTGCGAAATGAAAGTTTGGCCGGGAAAGCCGTCGCCATTGGGAGCGACGTGGGATGGGGCAGGAGTCAATTTTGCTCTGTTCTCGCAGCACGCGAAGAAAGTCGAGCTGTGCTTGTTTGGCTCGCCCAATGCCATGCAGGAGTCGCACCGCATCGAGTTGCCGGAGCAGACCGATCAGGTTTGGCACGGCTATTTGCCCGATGTTCGGCCGGGGCAGCTTTACGGCTATCGATTGAGTGGCGACTACAACCCGCACGCCGGGCATCGATTCAATCCGTACAAAGTCGTGCTCGATCCGTATGCGAAGGCGATTGGCCGGGATGTCGTCTGGTCGGACGCGATGTTCGGATACGTCGTCGGCCATGTGGCTCAAGACTTGTCGTTCGATGAGCGAGACAATGCCGCAGGTGCTCCGTTGGGAGTTGTCGTCAACGAAGAATTCTCGTGGCGCGGCGATCGACGGCCCAACACGCCGTGGCACAAGACCGTCATTTACGAGACTCACGTGCGTGGCTTCACGCAGCAGCATCCCGATGTCCCCGATGGTTTGCGTGGGACGTATGCCGGACTCGCCACGAAGGGGGCGATCAAGCATCTGCAGAAACTCGGCGTCACGGCGGTCGAGCTAATGCCGGTGCATCATCATGTCGATGACCGGCACTTGATCGAAAGAGGCCGCACGAATTATTGGGGCTACAACACGCTGAACTATTTCGCGCCCGATCTGCGGTACGCCTCGGCGAAGACTCCGCATGAAGCGGTGCGCGAGTTCAAACAGATGGTTCTCAACCTGCATCGAGCGGGGCTCGAAGTCATCCTGGACGTGGTCTACAACCACACTGGCGAAGGAAATCAGTTCGGCCCGAACCC
>SXGT01577575.1_pt1 | contig 10645 bp, 5 predicted proteins | sample 3176221 | NCBI WGS metagenome assembly SXGT01 (sample SAMN11356862, study PRJNA531348) | freshwater metagenome | isolation source: freshwater sample F1-120 | place: China: Fuxian Lake, Yuxi | collected 2017-12-25
CATCGCGATCGCGGCCATGCTCTGCTTCTTGGCTTGGCGCCGTTCGGGCTACCGGCCCAGCATGGGAGTGCTCGAGGTGCTGCGGTTTGTGTTGGTGGTTGTCGCTGTGGTGCTGTTCAATCAGCCGGAGGTCGTGCAGGAGTTTCGGCCATCGGGCAAACCGACGGTTGTCGTCTTGTCGGACGATTCTCCGAGCATGCAGACGCGCGATGTGCGATCCTCGCCAACCCCCGCTGCCGGCAAGGATACGGCGACGGCTGCCGCGCCAGCAGCAGGTGCCTACGAGTCGCGAACGGCCGCGATCGGGCCATTGACTAAGCCGGAGGCGTGGAGTGCCTTGCAGGATCGCTTTCAAGTGGTACACCAAGCGTTCTCGGCACCCGATGGCTCAAAGCGGACCAATCTGAACGAACCGCTCGCCAGTCTGATCGATGAGCACCCTCGCCTGCTCGCGGTGGTGGTGGCATCCGATGGGGACTGGAACGCGGGTGGCTCCCCCGTACCGGCGGCAACGCGCTTGCGCATGAAGGGGGTCCCTGTGTTTTCCGTTCCGGTGGGCCAGCCGACACGTCTGCCGGATATCGAGTTACTGAGCCTGGATGCGCCGACCTTTGCGGTCGCTGGCAAGGTGGTGCGGATTCCGTTTGTGATCGACAGTTCGCTGCCGCGCGAGCATGTGGCCACCGTAACGTTGCGCGCGTCGGCGGGGGATGAGGTTCAAGAGGAGATTGCCATCGCGCCGATGGGGCGAACACACGCCGCGATTTCCTGGAAGCCCCAGACAACCGGTGATGTCACGCTCACGGCCGTCATTCCACCGCATCCGGAGGAGACGATGACCGACAATAACAAACTCTCCGCTCCCATCGCAATTCGTGAAGAGCGTTTGCGCGTGTTGATTGTCGAATCGTATCCACGGTGGGAGTATCGCTATCTGCGGAATGCCTTGTCGCGTGATCCGGGAGTTGATGTGGCATGTTTGCTGTTTCATCCCGAGTTGGGGAAGGTTGGTGGCGGTAACAAGGACTACATCCCGCAGTTTCCGCCGGGATTGGACCAACTTTCTTTGTACGACGTGATTTTTCTGGGGGATGTGGGGCTCGACAATGGCCAGTTGACGGAAGAGCAATGTCGATGGATCAAGGGAGTGGTGCAGCACCAGGCGACCGGACTGGTGTTCATGCCGGGCATCTATGGTCGGCATCTATCGTTATTGGAATCGGAGTTGGGAGAACTCTACCCCGTTGTGCTCGATGCAACCCAATCGGGCGGCTGGGGATCGCGCACGCCCAACCATTTTGAATTAACGGAAACCGGTCAGCGCAGTTTGCTGACGAAATTGGCGGATACCGAGGAAGAGAGCGCTGCCGTGTGGGAGGGGCTGCCTGGATTTCAGTGGTATGCGGCCGTCGAACGTGCGAAACCGGGCGCGGAGGTGCTGTGCGTGCATCAGGAGGCGGACAACGCCTTCGGACGTCTACCACTGCTCGTCACACGCACCTTCGGCGCTGGCAAGATTCTCTTCATGGGAACGGATGGCGCCTGGCGGTGGCGGAAAGGGGTGGAAGACAAGTATCACTATCGGTTTTGGGGGCAGGTCGTGCGTTGGATGGCCTATCAACGCAACATGGCCAAAGGCGAGACCATGCGACTGTATTATTCGCCGGATCAGCCGCAGTTGGATCAGACCGTCATGTTGAACGCCAACGTGATGGAGTTGGGGGGAGAGCCGCTACAGAACGGAACGGTTACCGCGCGGATCGTCGCGCCCTCGGGCGCGGTGGATACGGTGCGCATGCCGAGCGTGGGGGAGGAATGGGGTGCGTACTCAGGCCGCCACACGTTACGTGAGCCCGGACGACACGAAATCACCTTGGCCTGCCAGGAGACCGGTGCCAGCTTGCAGACATCCGTATTCGTCCAGGGGGTGGCCGACGAGCGCCCCGGGCGAGCTGCACGACCCGATGTCTTGGCGGAAATCAGCCGAATTACCCAAGGGAAAATCCTGGATGTCCGGGACGTGCCAGCGGCCGTGCGGGCCTTGTCGGAGCTGCCAACACCCCCGGCCGTCATGCGTCGCGTACAATTATGGTGTCATCCTTTGGTGGGCGGGACGTTTGTGACCCTACTGGGCGTATTTTGGGTAGGCCGAAAAATGCTGGGGCTGATTTGATCTTGGACGAAGCGGTGTCTTTTGAGGAACCATCGAAATGTCACTTCAACTGCCCGATAGTTTGCTCCAAAAGTTGGACCGATATCGCACTCATGTGTGGCGCATCAAGCTGACCGAGTCGCTCGGTGCTGCCGCGTTGGCCGTGCTGACCGGCTACCTATTGGCCTTCCTTGGAGATCGCTGGTGGGATGTGCCTTCGGGTGCGCGGTGGCTGTTGTGGGGCGCCGCCGCCATGGCGTGTGCTCTGATTCCCTGGCAGTTGTATCGCTGGATTTGGTGTCGGCGGACCCACGAGCAGGTGGCCCGATTGCTAGGCCACACGGCACCCGCGATTGGGGATCGTCTCTTGGGTGTGTTGGAACTGGTGCATAGCGATGCCGAGCAGGCGCGCTCCCCCGCATTGTGTCGCGCGGCCGTCGAACAGGTGGCTCACGATGCGGCGGACTGGGATTTGCCGCAGCACGCGCCCAAGTCCTATCATCGGCGACTCGCGGTTTCGGCCGGCGCGTTGGGGGGGATCGCCGTTCTTCTAGCTGTAGCCGTTACCCCTGCGGCCTGGAATGCCTGGCAGCGATTCTTGGCACCGTGGTCCGACCTGCCGCGGTACACCTTCGCGGCGGTCGAGCGGTTGCCTGGCCAGATGGTCGTGCCACATGGTGAGCCGTTCACGCTGTCCGTTGGTTTGCAGGCCGATTCCTGGTGGCGTCCCCATTTTGGACGTGGTACGCTCGGCGGACGAATGCCGATCGTTGCCAATTTGGCGCAGGATGGATATGCCTTCCAATTGCCCGCGCAGCTTGAGCCCGTGCGGTGGCAAATGCGGATCGGTGATGCGACACAGTGGGTGGAATTGATTCCGACTGTTCGTCCAGAGCTGACATCCTTGATCGCGCAAATTCAATTGCCCGACTATTTGCAGCGTCCGAATGCCTCACAGCGTGACGTGCGTGGTGGTGCGATCTCCATCGTGGCCGGCAGCCGGGCGCAATTCACGGCTAGCGTCAATCGCGACTTGGCGGCGGCCATGGTGAATGATCAGGCCCGCACTCCGACCGATCGCACCATTTCCAGTCCCGAATTGCCAATCGATGAATCCAAGACGTTGGATTTTTCCTGGCGCGATGTGTTGGGGCTATCCAGTAAGGAACCCTTTCGACTGAGCATCACGCGGAGCGATGACGAGGCTCCGGTGATCAGTTGCGAAGGCCTGGCCCGTCAACAGGTTGTATTGGATTCGCAACAGTTGCAATTTAAGGTCAAGGTCAATGACGATTTTGGTATTCGTCGCGTGGGAATGGAGTGGCAGCCGATCCGTATGCCGGGACAATCCGCCGGCAAGCCGGGGGAACAGATGCTGGCCGCCGGCGGCGCCGAACAAGCGACGATGGATGTCGCAGGAACTTTCACCGCCACAGCCTTGGGCATTGAACCGCAGCCGCTGCAATTGCGTCTGTTCGCTGAGGACTATTTGCCCGGTCGCGAACGCGTGTATTCGTCGGCCTATGTGATGTACGTCCTGAACGCCGAGGATCACGCCATCTGGTTGACCGAACAATTGAACAAGTGGCACCGACAGGCGCTGGAAGTTCGCGATCGCGAGCTGCAGCTGTATGAGACGAATAAGCAGTTGCGCGAACTGTCGCCCGAGGACCTGGATCAACCGGAAACCCGCAAACAAATTGAAAGACAAGCGGCAGCGGAACAGACCAACGGTCGGCGGTTGACCTCGTTGACCGGATCCGGAGAGGATCTGATCCGACAAGCCTCTCGGAATCCGGAGTTTGGCGTGGGGCATCTAGAACAGTGGGCGGAAATGCTGCAGATCCTCCGTGATATTTCGTCCAATCGCATGCCGTCGGTCTCCGACTTGTTGCGCGAGGCGGCTCAGGCGCCACAAGTGGCGGCCAATCGACGCGGTCCGTCGGCTCCTGCCGCTGGGTCGATTCGTCGCTCGCTGAACGGAAAGCCCGGACAAACAGAGGACCCCAAAGGCAAGCTGCCACCGGCCGCGCCGCAGGTGGTCGATGCCGAGTCGAACCAACAACCACCCAGCCAGGATGACACCGAAGACGAGCAAAAGAAGAAAGCGGGTGCAGGCGGTCTGAAACTCCCCGTGACGACCTTGGCCGGTGACGGAAAGTCTAAAGGTAAAAAGAATCCGCCAAGTCCAGCAGGCGACAAAATGGAGCAGGCCGTCGAACGACAACGGGATCTGTTGGCCGAATTCGATCGGATTGCCAATGAACTCAACAAGATCCTGGCGAATCTGGAGGGGAGTACCTTGGTCAAACGGCTGAAGGCTGCTTCACGCCAACAATTGAGAATCGCCGGGAGTATCTCCGACATGATCACTGCGGCGTTTGGCCGCGCTGAGTCACAACTCGACGAATCGTCTCGGCAGTCGTTTCGCGAACTGTCCGCCGAGGAGTCCACGGGGAGTATCAAAGTTTCGTACATCATGGACGACCTGCAGGCCTATTTCGAACGGCGGCCGTTCGTGCGCTTCCGCGCGGTTTTGGACGATATGAAGAAACAGGATGTCGTGGGCAACCTGCGACAACTGGCCGATGAGCTCCCCAAAGAACACGGCCTGGGGATCGCGCAATGCGAGTTCTGGTCGGACAGCCTCGATCGCTGGGCCGAGGATCTGGTCGACCCTGCCGGCAGCGGTTCGTGCCCGGGCTGTAAGTCGTCGGATAGCTTGCCGCCGTCGGTTGTTTTGGAGGTGCTGCAGATCCTTGAAGGGGAAGTGAATCTACGCGAAGACACGCGCGTGACCGAGCAGGCTCGCACTGCCGTGGAAAAGCCAGAGTATGGCGAGCGCTCGAAGGGGCTGGCCAAGCGGCAGGAAACCCTCGGCGATCGAGTGGCTAAGGTAACCGAGCGCATTCGCGAATTACCGGAAGGGGGCAAACGATTCGCGTACGAAATCAACTTGCTCAATGCGGTTCATGGCGTGATGGGCGAGGCGCGTGAGATACTCGGTCGTCCCGATACGGGCTCGCTGGCCGTGGCGGCCGAAACCGAGGCCATCGAACTCTTGCTCCAGTCCAAACGCATCAACCCCAAAGGAGGCGGAGGGGGCGGATCATCGCCAGGGGGCGGCGGTGGTGGCACCACGACGGATTCGGCCATTGCCCTGTTGGGAAAGGGCGCGAACACCAAGGAGGTCCGCCAAGATCGTGGCGTGCAACATAGCAGCGGCACAACCGGCACCGTGTTGCCAGAGGAATTCCGAGCAGGCCTGGACCAGTACTTGAACCGACTTGCCGAGCCCGAGGGTTAGTGCCATGTTAAAACCTGTCATCTCGCTTGACTCGTTCCCAGGCGGCTTCCGCACTACAAGCACGTGGCGCAAGCCAGTGAGCAAGCACGAGCGTCCAACGGGGCCAGTGACCTATTCATCGGCGCACTCCCTAGACGTCGGGATGCGTCCGCACTCCTGCCGATCGCCGCATAACCCTCAGTTGCGTGGGACTCACTCGCTTGCGCTTCGTGCTTGTAGTTTTATCTCGATCCCAGGCGGGAGCCTGGAAACGCGCGTCAAAAAGCCTTCACGGCGTTGCTCTTCGGGGCCCGAGCCTAACTTACGTGGCACGTACAGGGCTTTGCCTGGGAACAAGTGGTATGGGACACCCTACACGCCTAAAATCAAAAAGTTGAGACCTCTATGAGATCGACAGCCACCATCATCGTCACCATGCTCGTCGTCGTTTGGCCGTGGTGCGTCAGCGGCGCGGAACCAGACCATAAGGACGCGCCACGTGGCTATGAAGACGCGGCAACAGCCGCACAACCGCAGGAGCCAGACGCCGCCGCCGATGAACTCCCCGAGGGACTGCCCGAAGCGCCGCAGGAGGGCGATCTGCGGATTGAGGTTGACGTTGCGGCACCAGTGCCGCCGGAAGCCGTCCAACCTGAACCCGACGCGGCGATGCTCGAGATGGAGAAACAATTACGGCCGCAAATCGTTGCGATGGCCAAGTCCGAGCTGTCCTTCATGCGTCAAATCTGCGTCCCTAGCGAAGAGGAAGACGCGCGGATCATCGACGCGATGAAAGGTCCCGTGCGGGATGCCACCCGTCAAGCGGCCCAGGCCCAGGCGGGCCCCGAGGGAAATGGAAGGGAGCGCCGCATGGTCGTGGGGCACGTCAACGGGCGTGTCGTGATGGCCGGGGTCTCCGCGCGGCAGGTGATCCAACAGGGGCTGACCGAGGCCGTGCGTCAGGTGATGTCCGAGCCAATGGCGGAGCGATATCAGGCGGAATTGGACGATCGCCAAGTCTTTCGGAAGCGAGCATTAGCGAAGAGTCTTGTGGCCAGCTTGGATGAAATGCTGGAGCTGTCCGTACAACAGCGAGCCGAATTGACCGAGTCCTTAATGGCCAATTGGAATCGCGACTGGGAAATGGTTATGAATCAGCTCATGCGACATAATCGGGGTTACGTTCCGGAAATCCCCGACAATCTGATCGCCCCGACGCTGTCCGATCACCAACGTAAGGTGTGGAACCGACTGCAGAAAATTGGGGGCCAACAATTCGGTGGGTTTGTGGAGAACAACTGGCTGGATCAGTTTGGTGGCCAGATTGGCGACAATGCCGATAACGGTAACGAACCCGATCCTTTTGCCGAAACCGAGCAAGGGTAATGCGATGAAGCAACCCAAACAACACAGGATTCGTGCCCCCTGGATATGGACCGTAGCGTTGGCCTTTCTGGCGGGCTGGGGCAACCACGGCACGGCGATCGTCGTGGCGCAGGTTATTGAGTTCACCGAGGTCGATCCGGCGCGACAGAACGCAGCGGCGGATCTCCAACAGCGTGGTCAGTTCGAATTGCCCGACAACTTTCTCGAGGCCCAAATCATGGGTGGTATGGGCGGCGGCGAGAATCGAGGCATAGAGGCCGTGCTGAATGAATCCTTGCAATTGCGGATCGACTCGCTGGATCGTGTCTGTTTGTTTTCGGACTCGCAACGTCAAGACCTGGAGTTTGCGGGGCAGGGGGATATTCGACGGTTTCTGGTGCGTGTGGAGCAAGCCAAGGATAAGACTTTCAAGTTGCGAGAATCCCTGGAGCCGCTGGATCAAGAGAAATGGCAAAAGCTATGGCAAGAGGTGTGGCCCATCACACAGCCATTGCAACAACAGGTGCAAAATGGTGTCCATGACACGGACTCGCTTTTTGGCAAAGTTGTGCGCTCATTGCTCAGTCCAGAGCAACAATCCCGATACGATGTGGAGCGACAAGAGCAGATACGATTTCGTTACCACGCCATGATTGACCAATTTGTGGCCGATATTTGCGAACGGATGCCGTTGACCGTGGTCAATCGAGAAACACTCATTCGAATGATCCGAGAGTTGCCGGAACCAACGCGGATTCCCGGCAATGACGGGATGGCGAGTTACTACGTGGCTTGGAAGATCTCGCAGATTCCGGAAGACCAGCTTCGACCCATGTTGCCGGACAACGACTGGAAATTGATCAGCCGCTTTATGGGACAGGTTCGCGGCATGTCCGAGCATATTAAGACCCAATACGGCCAGTAGAGGAATTTCTTATGTTGACGCCAGGCGAAGCGATCGTACGGACACGGTGTTTGGGGATGTGGGCTGTTGTCGTCGGGCTGGCATGGGCCCATACGTGTTGGGCGCAGTTGGACTTGGGGGCGCGACACGGCGATGTCGTGCCACGTGATGTGCGCGAGCTGTACGATCGCGGCTTGCAATACTTGATCAGCACGCAATCGGAGGACGGGGACTGGAAGGATGGTCAATCGGGTCCCGGAGTCACGGGCATGGCTTTGATGTGCATGCTGGCGTCGGGCGAGGATCCCAACTACGGGGTGTATCATCAGCCGGTGATGAAGGCCCTGCGGAGCATGATTCGAGCCCAAGATGCTAACACGGGTTTCATGGGCGGTAGCATGTACGACCACGGTTGTGCCATGTTGGCATTGGCGGAGGCCTACGGAGCGGTGGATGAACGCCAATTGGCTGCCGAGGGTTCTGGGGACAAGCTCCGGCCGATCGGTGCGGCGTTGGAATTGGCGGTGCGTTGCGCCATGACGTCACAGAAAAAGAACTCCACCGGCGCGTGGCGTTACTCACCGGACTCGAATGACGCCGATACATCGGTTAGCGGAGCCGTGTTGGTGGGATTGCTGGCGGCACGCAACGCGGGGATTGAAGTCCCCGATGCGTCGATTGACCGAGCCATTGATTATTACAAGAGCATGACGTCCGATTCGGGACAGGTTGGCTATTCCGGGGGATTTGGTGGCTTTGACGAGTCGATTGCGAGGATCTCCATCGGCACGCTCGTGTATGCACTTGCGCGCCGTTACGACCTGCCCCAATACAAGTCGACCCTGGGCTACTTGCAGCAGCGCATTGAAACGGAGGGCTCCTCGGGGCATGGTGGCGCCGAATACGCGCACTACTATCAGGCCCAAGCCCTGTTTCAAGGCGATGTGGAGTCCTGGGAACGATGGAATAAATTGTTGGTGCGGCGTCTGAAGGCAACGCAACAGAGTAACGGTAGCTTTCAAAGTAGTTACGGCGGATCGGTGGGTACTTCGTTGTCGATGCTGGCGTTGGCGTTGAACTATCGGTTCCTTCCTATCTACGAGCGATAACCTGCCATGAGTGCCCCTGTTCGTCGGTGCGGTCGTCGGTTGCGTGTGGTATTGATTGGCGTCGTGGGCGCGATGCTGTGCCTGGCCTGGAGGCATGTGAGCCTTCATGCGCAGGATGCGGGTGGTGCCGACGTGGCGTTCGTCTTGCGCACTCGCCAGGGAGGCCATTTGGAAGGCGTGTGGCGGGATTCGTCTCGGGGGGATGCGTTGAGCTTTCATGCCCGCGGTTTTCAGCAGCCTTTTGACTTTGATTGGAACTCAATCGCCAGTGTTCGATCCACCGAGACCAAAGGGGCGGTGGTTCATGGTTTTGAGACCCCCGATGATTTTCTCTGCGAACTCGTCGACGGGGATCGCTTCATGGGCACCTTAAAGCAACTCACCGAATCGGAGCTGGTCCTGGAAGTTGTCGATGCGGGCCAGCTCCATCTGGATACCAGGCGAATTCGCCGTATTTGGCCCAGCACCGGCGGAAATGAGCAGATCTATGCGGGGCCGAATGGATTGGCCGAGTGGACGCAAAACGAATCGACCGCCTGGAGAGATGACGGGGGGCACCTCGTGGCCCAACAACGTGCGGCAACTATCTCGGCCAACCTGGGCGTCGCAACATCCGTATGCGTGGAAGTGGAACTCTCCTGGGTCGACAAGCCTAATTTTTCGCTTGCGCTCGGCGTCGATCCCGGGGCGGAGAAGGTGTTGAATGCGTTTTGCCTCGAAACTTGGGATAGCCAATTGGTCATGTTGCACGAGTCCTCAGAAGCATCGGCGATGGCGAAAATCCAGGAAGTCGATGCTACAAAGGGTCGTTTGCAGCTGACGATTTTTCTCGATCAGCAGCAGGGTCGCGCCGAAATCTACGCGAATGGCAACAAGTTTTTGGCCAAGTTGGAGACCACAGCCAAGGACCTTTCGACGCAGCCTGGTGTGCGACTGACCGATCAAAATGGTGGACTACGCCTCGAACGTTTGCATGTGACACGATGGAACGGCGAATTACCGGCGGCGACCCAAAACTCGGATGCCGTGACGCGGATATGGAAGACCAACCGTTCCGTGGTGTCCGGACAGGTTCAATCGTACGATCCGACCTCGCGGGCGTTTGTGATGCAGACAGCGGAAGGGGTTGTGACGGTTCCGATTCAAGAGTTTGCTAGTCTTGAGTTCACAAGCCCCAAGCCCAAGGAACCGTCTGATGCGCCGATCACCACGCCGGACTTCTGGGTTCGCTGTTGGGATGGATGTCGACTCGTGGGGCAGGTGAAACGTGTCGCCGACGGTCGCATCGAAATGAGCGTTCCCGGCGTTACAGAGAACGTGGTCATCACTCGGGGACGCATCGAAGCGCTGGTGCGCATGGATTCAGTACCGCGAGCTGACGGCCAACAAGTTGCCGACGGTGAGAGTCCGCCGGATTCGGGTGGTGCGAGCGAGGACGAGAGTCACCGGCCCGGTGCACTAAGCGGCAAGGGGCGCCCAGGTTCGTTGGTCTTGGATTCCGGTTCCCTCGCCGGTTGCCTTGTGGATGGACCCGGCGCGGATGGTGCCAGCTGTCTGGTATGGCATCCGCAGGAGAGTTATACCGCCAGCTCCATGCTGCCGGGAGTGTCGGGCCGTGTGGTGTATCGTGAAACGGTGACACCGGTGGCTCCGGCGGCGCCAAAACGAGACTCGCGTGCGAAACGTCGTGTCCTGATGGGTGGCGGTTTTTTTGGCGGCTTGGTGCAGGCGTTGGGGGCTGCCACACCCGCCGTGTCGCCGGCGCCAAATCCGACGCCAGCGGGGCCATCCGGATCGGCCATTTATTTGCGCAGTGGCGACACGTTTCC
>SXGT01268571.1_pt1 | contig 10643 bp, 8 predicted proteins | sample 3176221 | NCBI WGS metagenome assembly SXGT01 (sample SAMN11356862, study PRJNA531348) | freshwater metagenome | isolation source: freshwater sample F1-120 | place: China: Fuxian Lake, Yuxi | collected 2017-12-25
CGCAGGCGCAGTTGGCGCACGAGCTCGGGGATCGCGTCCAGAGTGGTGCGGAACGCGGTTTCGTCGGTGTCGCCGCCGGCCTTGTACTTGCCGGAGTTGACGTCGATGGCGACCCGCGCCTCGGCCTGGTCGCTCACGATCGAGGCGCCGTTCGGCAACTCGATCTTCGGCTGGTAGAGCGACTCGACGTCGGCCTCGATGCCGAAGTGGTGGTACAGCGGCGTCGTCATCGCGTGCTGCTTGATCCGCTCCGCCATGTGCGGCATCAGCTTCTCGGCGAAGTCGCGGATGCGCAGGAACACGTCCTCGCTGTCGACGACGACGTCGGCGATGTCGGGCGTGAACTGGTCGCGCATCGCCTTCAGCACGAGGTCCGACTCCTGGTAGAGCAGGGCCGGCGCGCGGGTGACCTTCAGCCGCTGCGCCACCATCTCCCAGATCTTCTTCAGGTAGTCGCGGTCGCGCTGCAGGTCCTGCAGGCTCTTGTTGACGCCGGCGGTGCGCACGATGAAGCCGATGCCGCCGCTGCCGGTCTCGTCGAGCTCGCGCACGATGCGCTTCAGCCGCTTGCGTTCGCGGCCGTCCTCGATTTTGCGCGACACGCCGCACTTCGGCAGGCTCGGCATCAGGACGAGGCAACGGCCGGGCAGCGACACGTAGGTCGTCAACGTCGGGCCCTTGCTGCCGATGCCTTCCTTGGTGATCTGCACCACCACTTCCTGGCCCTTCTTCAGCAGCTGGTCGATCGTCGGGCGCGGCCCTCGCGGCCGGCGCTCGCCACGATCCGCACCACGGTCGCGGCCGCGGCGATTGCGGCGACCGCGACGGTCGCCATTCTGGCCGCCGTTCGGACCGCCATTCTGGCCCTGCGGCCCTGGCCGCGCGGCGTCGCCTTCACCGGCATCGCCGGCACCCGCTTCGGGTGGGACCGGAGGATTGCCATTGGGCGGCGGCCCGTCGCTGGGACCGGCATCGGCGTCACCGCCGTCGCCGCTGGCTGCCATGTTGAGCGGCCGATCGTGGATCCCGTCGCCAAACCCGTCGTCGCCGTCCGCGCCTTCCGGCGGCGATCCGGCGTCGCCGTTGGCGTCGGTTTCGGCATCGTCGGCGTCCTCGGCGTCAGTTGGAGCCTCCGCTACCGCACCATCGGCATCGGCGTGGTCGTCGTGCGCCGGATCGACCGGCTCGCGTTCGTCCACCGGCGCGACGGTGACGTTCGAGTCGTCGTGCGGCTCGAGATCCGCCGCGGGTTGCGGCCCCTGCCCGGCCGGGCCACCGCCGTCGACAACGTCGTCATCGTCGTCGTCGTCGAGTGCCTGCTGCATCGACTCGGGCCCATCGTCCACGTCGACGCGGGCACGCCCTTCGATCACGTCGTCGAGCATGAACTCGGGACGGCCGTAGGCAGGCAGCACGTCGCTGACGTGCAAGAAGCCATTGACGCGACCACCGAACGCCACGAACGCGGCGCCGATGCTCGGCTCGATGTTGACTACCTTGCCTTTGTAGATGTTGCCGAGATAGGCCTCACGGTTGGCCAACTCGACGTGCAGCTCCTGCAGCACGCCGTCTTCCACCACGGCGATCCGGCTCTCTTCCGGATCGATGGCGTTGATGAGCATCCTCTTCACGAGAAACCTTCTTTGCGGACAAACCACCGGACGAGCCGGCGGTCCCCTGCGGTGGCGTGGTCCCATCGATGCGAACACGCGTGTGCTCGCGCCGGTGCGTTCGCCAGCGAACGCCTTCCGACCGACGACCGACCCTCAGGGAAGCCAGGGGAAATGACCCGTGCCGAGCCGAACCGCCCACGTCACCGGACGCTTCGCAGCGCCGCAGTTCGCGCCGAGGCGCGAGGAACGTGGGAGTGGTCGTGATGGCAGGCACGGAAAGTCGAATGATTCCGGCCGCGCAAACAGCTGCAGCGACCGCCCTTCCCAAGACACTGGGAAGTCGGCGGATGGTATTGCGGAGCCACCGGGCACTCAACGCAGCTCTGGCCCGAACGGCAGAACGTGCGCGGCGCCGGGGCGTAGGTCGAACGGCCGGCCGCGCGGGGGCGGCCGGTCGGACCGTCGGCGGCCTAGTCGCCGCCGAAGATCGCCTGGCGCTCACGCGCCACGTTGCTCTTGTGGTCGCGGACACGTTCCTCGAGGGCGCGCTGCACCGACGCTTCGACGTCTTCGGCGCTGCGGATCACCTGCGGCGTGATGAACACGAGCAGGGTCGACATGGTCTCCTGCTTGACCTTGCCCTTGAACAGGTAGCCGAGCACCGGGATGTCGCCCAGCAGCGGCAACTTGGTGATGGTCTCGCTCTCCGACTTGGTCTTCAGGCCGCCGAGCACGGCGCTCTGGCCGCTGCGCAGCAGAACCGTGGTCGCCAGCGTCGACGAGGCGACGCGCGGCAACGCGATCGTGCCGGTGCCGGCGCTGGTGCCGCCGCCGATCTCGAACACGTCGAAACCGGCCGGCGCGATCGCCGAGGAGCCGGTGCCGCTGAGGGCGGTGCGCTGCGGGATCACTTCCATGATCACCTTGTCGGTGCCCGGCACGATGTGCGGGGTCGCCAGCAGCTGGAAGCCGACGTTGACCGGCGACTCGTCGCCTTCTTCGAGCGCGAGCAACAGACCACCGGCCTGGCCCTGTTCGACGCGGGCTTGCGCGTAGCGCACGGCCTCGCCGACGAAGATCGTCGCGGTCTGGTGGTCGAGCGTGGTGATCTGCGGCGCTTGCACGATCTCCGAGCGCGAGTCCTTCTTGAGCAGGCGCAGCGTCGCCGAGACCTGCTGGAAGTTGATGGCGCCGAACACCACGTCCGGGATGGTCAGGTTGGCCGGGTCGTTGCCGGTTTCGGTCGCAAACGGACCGGTGCCGGTGCCGCTGGCGATCACATCGTCTTCCCAGCCGCCCTGGCCGAGGTCGAACGGCAGCCGCGTCGGGATCTGGCCGAGGCTGATGCCCGCAGTCCAGCCGGTGCCGCCGGGCGACACGCCGACGTCGAGCACGTCTTCGTTGCTGGTGGTGACGAAGCGCACGTCGAGTTGGATCTGCGACGGCTCGACGTCGAGCATCGCGATCGTCTTCTTGATGCTCTCGACCACCGGACGCGTGTCCTTCACGATGAGCATGTTGGTCTCCTCGATGTACTCGAGGGTGCCAACGTCCGGCGTGATCATGCCGCGCAACGAGTCGAGCAGCGTGAACTGGATCTCGCCCTTCGACAGCTGGGTCTTGGCCCGCTTGTTCTCGACGTACTCCGAGTTGATGAACGGCAGGTAGACCGAGCTCGGGCGCACGAAGCGGAGCTGGATCGGTTCCGTCGTCAGGTCCTGCTGGATGTTGGCAGCCGGGACCACGCGCAGGATGCCGCGCTCTTCCTCGACCACGACGAAGCCGAGCGTCTTCACCGCGGCGTCGAGCGCGTCGCGCCACGGGATGTTCTTCAGGCGCACCGTGATGGTGCCCTTGACCTCAGGCGCCACTACGATGTTGGCGCCGGAGATCTTGGCGATCGTGTCGATCACCTTCTGGATGTCGGTGTTCTCGAACGCGAAGTAGACGCGCGGCGGCTTCTCGATCTTGAGCACGCCACCGTCGCCCTCGGTCACGACGCAGCCGGCCTGTTCGGCGACGAGGTCGAGCGCCTGGCGCCAGTGCACGTCCTGCAGCGAGATCGTGACCGCGGCTTCGATGCCGGGGTCCATGATGATGTTCGCGCTGGCCTTGCGTTGGATGCTCTGCACGACGTCGCGCAGGTCGCGATCCTTCAGCTTGAGCGTGAGCCGGCTGGCGCGGTCGCCATCGGCCTCCGAACGGATGTCCTCCGGCTTGCCTTGCGCGGTCTCACGCGGCGGCTGCGTCGGCTGCTGTTCCTGCGCGCCCGCCGAAGCGAGCGACGACAGCGCCATCGACGCGAACATGACTGCTTTGCTTACTGCCTGCATCGTCGATCCTTGTCCCGAGCGGGGGTTTCGAGTGATTCGCCTTGGATCGGGACCGCACGGCGGGCCGATCCGATGTCCCTTCCCTCATCGAGCGCGCGGTGGCACGGTCTTGAGGCGACCTCGCGCGAGGCCGTCTTCCCGTGCCGGCGGGCTCACATCGTGCGCACGAGCGTCAGCCCGCGGAACACGAACCAGACCTGTTCCTCCTCCACCATCTTCACCAGCAGTTCGTCGGAGACGTATTCGCCTTCCTCGTAGACCTCGCCGTTCAGCAACACGCCGGAGCGGCCGTTGCGGTTGACCACGAGGCCCTGCACGCGCAGGTCGAGGCCCTTGAAGTCGAGCGCGGTCGTCGCCTTCACGTGCCAGGCCTTCGCCTGCACCGCCAGTTCGTGGCGCGGGTCGCTCTCCGGAATGTTCATCCGGTTGCCGACGGTCTCGAACCGGTTCTTCGCCTGCTCGAGCTGGCCGGAGTCACAGTCGGCCGCGAGGTCGGCGACCAGCTGCTGCATCTCCTTCAGCGGCAGGAACGGGTCGCGGGTCACCGGTGCGGCGGCGACCACGTCGATCTGCGTGCGCAGCTCGTCGAGCGGCTGCACGACTTCCTTGGCCCAACGCACGCGGAGCGGCGCGTAGGCGATCATCGTCGCGTCGCGCTCGATCTCGCTGGCGATCTTGGCCAGACCTTCCTTCAGCCCCTTCTCGAGCGAGTACTGCTCGAACAAGGTGGTGTCCTGCTTCTTGATCTTCTGCTGCATCTCGCGCAGGCGAGTGATCTCGGTGATGTAACGCTCCGCCAGCTTGCGTTGCTCCTCGATCGAAGGACCGACGTCCTTCAGGTCGCCACGCTCACGCGGATCGACCAGCACGTCGCGCCGGCCCTGCTCGCCCTTGTGGTCGTAGCGGTCGAGCCGGATCGCCTGGATGCGGCGCCAGATCTCGTCGGTGAGGGCCTTCTTCTTGTCCTCGTAGTCGCCGATGACGACTTCCTTGCCGGTCGCCTTGCCGTTGTAGGCGTAGGTCTGCATGGTCAGCTTGACCTTGTGCACCGTCTCGCCATCGCGCACGACGGCGTCCTTGGAGCTGCCCGAGTCGATGCTGAAGTCGGTGATGCTGACGAACCGCTCGAAGTTCTCGATCAGGTTCATGAACTTCAGGCACTGCCACAGCGTCGCCTGCATCTCGTACGTGTACTCGATCGGCGTGAAGCGCTCGCCCTTCTTCTCGGTGCGCTTCCGGTGCGCGAGACCCATGCTCTGCACGCCTGATTGGCGGTCGAACTGGTCGAGCATGCGCACGAAGTCCGACAGCTCCTTGCTGTCGGGCAGGATCTTGACGTACTCGTCGAGGTTCTCGCGCAGGATGATGACTTCCTTCTCGAGCGAAGGGACCTGCTTGAGCTTGTTCTCGGCCGCGAGGATCGCCTCTTCCTTCTTCATCGCTTCGGCGTAGGTCTCGTCGACGACGCCGAGCGTGTAGTAGATGCCCCCGGCCGACATCAGGCAGAGAGCGATGGCGCTGCCACCGATCGTGAGAATCAACTTCTTCTGGTTCCAGTTGGCCATGGTCGTCCTCACTTCGCCGGGGCGGCGGCGGCCTTCGGCGCGGGTTTCGGTTTCGGGGCCTCGACTACGGTCGGCTTGAATTGCAGTTCGAGCGGGAACTGCAGCATCTGCGGCGGCACGCGATCGTTGTCCACGTCGAGCTTCCAGGACGGTTCACTGCGCGTGATTTCCTTGCCGAACGGCGCCGCTTCCAGGTCGTCGTGGAAGTTGGCGAGCCGGAACTGCTCGTTGCCTTGCACGGAGCATCGCATCGTGACCTTGGCAGCACCCTTGGCGTCGTTCTTGACGGTGATGCCGTCGAACCAGGCCAGATGGCGCTCGGTGTCACCGTTGTTGTTGACGGCGTCGATCAGCTCGTCGAGGAACTTGGCCCAGATGCGGCGCGACTTGCCGATGTCCTGGATCGTCTGCACGCGCATCGCGTAGTCCTTCTTGTTCGCCTCGAGCTCGTCGACGTAGGCGACCTTCTTTACGCGGTCGGCGAGCCGGGACTCGGCGTCCTGGAGCTTCGCTTCGGCGGCGGCGAGATCGCCGAACCAGAGCATGCCGAGGAAGCCGACGGCGGCGCTGACACACAACGCCGAGCCGAAGGCGGTGGCGAGGACCTTCGCCGGCAGACGGTTGCCGCGGCGCAGTTCAGCAGGGAGCAGATTGATGCGGATCATCGGAGTCTCCTCAGGAGGAAGCCGCCAGCCCGATCGCGACGGCGAGCTGCGGAGCAAGTTGGTTCAGGGCTTCGACATCGACGTTGTCAGCGCGGACCTTCAAACCCTCGATCGGGTTCCAGGTCTTGGTGCGCTTCTCGAAGATCTTCTCGAAGCTCTCTTCGAGGAACGGCAGCAGCGCAGTGCCGCCGGTCAACCAGACCTCCTGCACTTCGCCGTCGAACTGGTTCTCGAAGAAGTCGAACGACAGGTTGACCTCGTTGCCGAGGTCTTCGAGCGCCTGCGTGCACGCTTCCTGCACGATCGACAGCTGTTCGGCGGGATCGCGCTTCAGCGCTTCGGCCTGGGCCGGCTCGATGCCGAGCCGACGCGCGATGGCGTTGGTCAGGTCCTGGCCGCCGAGCGGCACTTCACGCGCGAAGCAACTGACGTTGTCGCGCAGGATGTTGATGCTGGCCTTGGTGGCACCGATGTCGATCAGCGCCACGGTGCGACCCGGATCCTGGATGCCAGGATGCACCAGGTCGCCGAGTTCCCAGGCGTTGCCGAGCGCGAAGCCGTCGACGCCGACGGCGACCGGCTGCAGGCCGAGTTCGGTCAGCATGCGCGCGTGGTCGGCGACGACCGACTTCTTGGCGGCGACGAGCAGCACTTTCATCTCGGTCTTGCCGTTGGCGTCGGTCGCCACCGCGAGCTTCTGCGCATCGAGCTCGACGTCGTTGACGTCGAACGGGATGTACTTCTCGGCTTCGAGGCGGACCGCTGACACCAGCTTGTCCTCCGGCATCTCCGGCATGCCGATGTAACGGAACACCACGTTCTTGCCGCTGACCGCGGTGGCGATGCGTTTGCTGCGGAATTTGGCCGCTCGCATCAACTCGGCGATCGCCTCCTGGCGCGCCGCTTCGTTGGGCACATCCACCTGGGCATAGCCCGTGATGATGTGGTCGTATTTGTCCCGAGTAAGCTCGACGGCCTTGATGCAACTACTGCCGATGTCGAGACCGACGATGCTCTTGCGCTGCTTCAGCATGACCAGAATGGCTCCGTGACGGGATGCCCGCTGGTCGCCCCTATCGGATGTGGGGATGACCCGGATTGAGCCACGCCGCGGAGAGTTCGAGCCACGGCCGCCTGGCTCGCCGCCGCGCGCGGCTACGCCGGCGCGCTGGCGTCGATGGCGTCGGTCATTCCTCGCCGAAGTTCGCCGCGACCAGTTCGGTCAGCGCGCGCAACAAACCGTCGGCGTCGGGCCCAGCCGCTTCGATCTCGAGTTCGACCCCACGTTCCGCGGCGAGCATCATCCTGCCCATGATCGACGTGCCGTCGACACGCTCGTCCTGGTCGGTGCGGCCGACGCGCAAGCGGGCAGCGTAGGCGTTCGCGGTCTGCACGAACAGGTGGGCCGGCCGGGCGTGCAGCCCGTGCTTGTTCTGCAACGTCACCCGCACGCGGCGAGGTTCGGTCTCGGTCACGGCTCCACCTTTCCCGACATCTCGCGCAGCAGATCCCGCATGCCCGGCCCGTCCTTGGCATCGAGCAGGAAGCGCCGGAAGTCGGCGCTGCGGGCGAGACCGGCGATCCAACGCAGGCACTGCAGGTGCCCCTCCGGCGCATCCGCCGGCGACACCAGCAGGAACACGACGTGCACGGGCCGCCCATCAATCGCCTGCCAATCGAGTCCCTTCCGGCAGCGGCCGAGCACCAGGGTCGCGCGCTCGACTTCGGCGCCCTTCACGTGCGGCACGGCGACCGTGTTGCCGAGCCCGGTGCTGCCGATGGCCTCGCGTTCGGCCAGCCGCTTGGCGAGCGCCTTGCCGGCCTTGGCGGCGAAGGCGCCGGCTTTGCCGGCGTGTTCGAGCAGTTCCTCGAGGACTCCCGGCTTGGTGACGGCTTTCAGGTCAGCCACCATCGCGGCGGCGTCGATCAACTTGACGATCATCGCCCGCAGTGTCGGGAATCAGGTGCCGCCGCGCAACGTCGAGCCGGCCGGGAGGCGGGCTCGGGCCGGTTCAGGATCGCATCGACTTGCGCACGACCTCTTCGTAGGTCTCCTCGTCGACGCCGCGGGACTCCTTGCCACGGCCGGTTCCGGCGCGAGCGCGCACTGCCTTGGCGCCGGGCACCTTGTGGTCTTTGCGCTTCTCCTTCTGCTTGCGCAATTGGGCCTCGAGCTTGTCGACCAGCAGATCGATCGTTGCCGAGAACGAGGTGCCGCGATCCTTGGCCACCAGCGGCGCACCGCTGCGCTGGTGCGCAATCAACTCGACCTCGGGGTTCTTGTGCACGTGGTCGGCGACGACCTCGATCCGCACCAGGCGGTCGCTGAAGCGCGCCAGGCGCGCGAGCTTCTTCGCGGCGTGCTCCTGCATGCGCTCGGTGATGTGGTCGTGGCGGCCCTTGAACTCGATCGCGACGGCGTCTTCGGTCATCGATTCTCCTGACGTGTGGTTGGTGCTGCGGATTCGGTATCGGCGACCAGGAGATCGCTCTGTCCGCGCGGATGCAAGAACGTCCAGGGTCGAGGCGCGGCGAGGCGTCCCGATTCAGAACCCCCAGAACTTCACCTCGGCTTCGAGTTCGACGCCGAACTTCGAACGAACGCGCGCGCGCACCTCGTTCATCAAGGCGACGAAGTCGGCGGCGGAGCCGGCCCCCTCGTTGATGAAGTAGTTCGCGTGCATGCCACTGACCTCGACCCCGCCCTGGCGCAACGTCTTGCACCCGGCCGCTTCGATCAGCCGACCGGCGGCATCGCCCGCCGGGTTGCGGAACACGCAGCCGACGCTGCGCGTCGACACCGGTTGCGTCGCATTGCGGCGCTTCAGCGACGTGCTGAACCGTTCGAAGATGGCCTTCGGATCGTCCGGCTGCAGTTCCCAGGTCGCCTGCACGACGACCGCATCGCGCAGGCCGCCATCGCGGTAGGTGGCGCGGAAGCGGTCGCGACCCCACACGGCGATGCCGCCGTCCACGTCGACGACGGTCAACGACACCAGGTGCTCGAAGGTCTCGCCTTCGCGCGTGCCGGCGTTCATCGCCACGGCCCCGCCCACCTGCGCCGGGATGCCGGTCAGTTTCTCCAGTCCGGCGAGTCCGACTTCCTTGGTTGCGCGCAGCAGGCTCGGCAACGTCACCCCAGCCCCGGCGGTGATGCGATTGCCATCGCGCACGATGCGGTTCAGGTTGGTCATCGCCAGCACCGCACAACGAACGCCTTCATCGGCGACGACGACATTGCTGCCGCCACCGAGCACCCGCAGCGGCACGTCCTGCTCGCGGCAGGCGACGATGGCCTTGGCGACGTCCTCTTCGGCCCACGGTTCGAGGAACCAGTCGGCCGGACCACCGATGCGCAGGTGCATCAACGGCGCCAGCGGCACCCGTTCGCGCACGGCGCCGCGCATGCCGTGCAGCGCCAGGCGCAGATCAGAGGCCATGGACGATGCCTCCGAGGGCCCGATCGATGTCGCCGGCCCCCAGCAGCAGCACGATCTCATCGCGGCGGCGGTGCTGCAGCACGCGGTCGACGAGGCCGTCGACACCACCGCCCGCCTCGGCGACGCCGCCCTGGCCACGAATAGCCTGTACGAGGTCCTGGGCCGACACCGAGGCCTTCATCTCGGCCGACTCGCGCGCGCCGTAGATGTCGACGACCAGCGTGCGATCGGCCGCCGCCAACGCGGTCGCAAACTCGGGCAGCAGGCACAGGGTGCGCTGGAACTGGTGCGGCTGGAACACCGCCAACAACGACCGCCCCGGGAAGCGCTTGCGCGCCGCCTGCAGCACGGCGCGGATCTCGACCGGATGGTGCGCGTAGTCGTTCACCAGGAGGCCACCGGCAGCGCCGTTGTGCATCTCGAAGCGACGCCGCACGCCACCGAACTCGGCGAGGCCGCTGCAGGCACCCACCAGGTCGGCGCCGGACACGTGCGCGAGGCCGAGCGCGAACAGCGCATTGTGCATGTTGTGCCGACCCGACAGCGCGAGTTGCACGCGCGGCAAGCGCAGGCCATCGACGATCGGCACGAACGAGAAGCGGCCGAGGTCGTCGCGCACGTCGATCGCGCGGATGTCGGCGAACAGTCCCGAACCGACCGTGAGGATGCGCACGTCGGTGCGCAGGCTGTTCAACACTGCCCCGGGCACGCTCTCCTCGAGCAACGCCGCACCACCGGGGCGAACGCGCGCGAGGTAGCCCGCGAACGCTTCGATCAGTTCATCCGTCGAGGGATAGCAGTCGAAGTGGTCGTGGTCGAGATTGAGGATCGCCGCCCCGTACGGCCGCAGGTTGTGGAAGCTGCGGTTGAACTCACAGGCTTCGACGACGAACTCGGGGCTGTTGCCCCAGCGACCGTTGCCGCCGAGTTCGGGCACCTCGCCGCCGATCAGGTGCGAGGGCTCGACCCCGGCTCCGCGCAACGCGGCAACGGTGAGCCCGGTGGTCGTGGTCTTGCCGTGCGTGCC
>SXGT01435759.1_pt1 | contig 10643 bp, 8 predicted proteins | sample 3176221 | NCBI WGS metagenome assembly SXGT01 (sample SAMN11356862, study PRJNA531348) | freshwater metagenome | isolation source: freshwater sample F1-120 | place: China: Fuxian Lake, Yuxi | collected 2017-12-25
CTTGTTCAATCCGTTTCGTGAAGGCACAAAGTTCAAACCGCATCGCACGATAGTCGGCGGCGGTGTCGTCTATCGAAAGAATCGTATCGACGTAGCGAAACATGGACTCGGCATCTTTGTCTTCTTGAGCGCTACGAAGCAGATTCGACAGAACACGCGTCAGAATGTCGCGGCGTTTCGCCGTTGCGAATTGCTCGTCACGAACAGGTCGGCCGGAACTCTTGAAGACAAGTCCCTCCGCTTCTTGGCGAGTGAGCAGAGTCCCACCATCGAAGACGTCGATGATTTGAGGTTCTCCCTCCTTCGGTTCGTGCCGAGCCACGAAGTGTCCTGGCAGCCCGACGCCGACGACATTGAGGCCAACTCGGCGTCCGAGTTCGGCGAACAAAATCGAAAGCGTGATTGGCATCCCTTCGCGGTCATCAATGACTTCGTTGAGGTGATTGTTCGATCTGGCGTAGTAATTCAATCGCCCGCCGTGAAAGCCGAGTTCCTCGAAGAAGAATTTCTTCAGGGCGGCGAACTTGGCCGACTCATCAGCGTTTTCGGGAAACGAATTCTTGATGTCGGCGGCCCAGGAATCGACACCGCGCACATATTCCGCGACGTCAAGCTCTTCGTTGTCGAGAGCCGCGATCCACAAGGTGGCTGCGAGCAAGTCGGCCTTCTCGTCCCCCACTTTGAACAACTCTTGCAACGCGGCTTGCACTCGTTCGACATGGACATCACCGGCGAGTTGCTTCAATCGCTCGGCTTGTTGCTCAAGATCGCGAGCCTTCTCTCGCAACGCGCTGCTGGCAGCAACAGCGTTGGGAGCCAGACGATTCAGTGCGGACACGCCGGGTGTTTGCTTTGGGGACAGAGTTTTCACGATGTCGGCAATGTTCGTTTGCAGTTCAGGAGACGACACAGGCGGCGCGATTTCTGAGGCGACGCGAAAGCCGCGAAACTCAGCTTCGGTGTGGCGGAATTTCGCCAAGCCAACTTGGCCCTTCGTGAATTGGTCATCAGTCGATTCGATGACTTGCTCGCCGTTCACGAAGCAAAGCAGCCGGTCTTTTTCGATGCGGACTTTGATCTCGTTCCACTCGTTCGGTCGATAGGCCGCGTGACGCAGTTCTCGCAGCACTTGCCATTGAAAGACGTCTGGTCCATCAAATCGACTCAGCCGTAACCCGCCGTTGCTGGGATAAAACCCGTAATGCTTGTCGCTGCCGTCGGCATGAAACACCAAGCCCGCAGCTCCGTCCTCTGGCGAGAACTTCACGCTAACAGCGACCTCGAATGGCAAATCAGGAGTCGCCAGTTTTGAAAGACAGAGCGACCGGCCACCGAAGCCTTGCCCTTGTCCCTCGACGGCAATGCGACCAGCTCGCTGTCGCCAACGTGCCCCGAACAGAGGTGTCCAGTCGCGTGGATTGAGCTGCCCGATCGTCAGCCATCGCGACATGGGAATTGGGTTCGGCTTTTCGATTAGTGGCTTCAGTGAATTCACCGAGACCGCAAAGCCCAGGTTTTGGGTGACGAGCGACTTCAACGTGATGAGGCCCAGCACTCGTCCGTCACGATCAACGACCGGACCGCCACTGTTTCCTTGCTCGATCGGCATTGCTAGTTGCAACATCTTGCGACCGTCAATGTCTCGTCGGCCGCTGATAATTCCCTCAACGACACTGTGCTTCAGCCCAAGCGGATTTCCGATCGCCACGACCGGCTGTCCATCGGTGGCTTTGTCGGAATCAGCCAATGCCAACGGCTTCAATCCGGTCGCATCAATTCGGACGATGGCCAAGTCGAGCTGTCGATCCGAGGCGTGAATTGTCGTGACATCTCGTTTTGTTCCATCCGGAAACGACACCGCGATCGGCCGTCCCTCCCCGATGACATGCAAGTTTGTCGCGATCAATCCGTCTTCCGAAATCACAAACCCGGTGCCCAGACCTTCTTGCTTTCCATCTCGACCGGTGAAAGTGATCACCACCACAGAAGGCTTAAGTTCCGCGAACAGATCCGCCGTTGTTTTCGCTTCGTCCGCCAGTCCCGCTGACGAGGCGATCGAGCAGGCATAAACGACCAACATCACAACGAGAGACGCCACGCATCGAATTCGCATGAGTTTGCCTTTTTATTACTTCGCACTTCGTCTTATTTGTCTTGAACTTTGTAGGCTCGCACGGCGTTGTCGTGGAACAGCTTGCGTTGCCAGTCGAGCGGCTTGGATTTGACGATCTCTTTGAGAGCAGAAATCCAATCCGCCAGCGGCGCGGTGAGCGTGCAGACGGGCCAGTCGCCTCCGAAGAAACTGCGGTCAATGCCAAACGTCTCGATGCAAAACATGACGTTGTCCGCGAGGTCCGCAGGCTTCCAGGCATCGGGTTTCGCCGTGACGATGATGCCAGAGATTTTGCAGAACGTATTCGACCGCGCGGCGGCGGCTTTCATGCCGGCCATCCAAGTCTCTCGCAATGCTTTGTCGGTTGAACCGACGGGCATGTTGCCGCAGTGATCGACAACAAGAGTCGTCTTGGGGCACAGCTCGCCGAGCTTGGCTCCGTCAGCGATCTCTTCGGGACGCATGCAAAGGTCAAAGCTCTTGCCCATTTCGCCGAGTAGTTTGACGTTGTCCACAAACGTCTTTTCGAGACACATCCCTTTCGGGCGATCAGGATCGTGCAGCACTGTGCGAACTCCGTTGATGCGACGATTTTCCGCGAACGGCTTCATATACGCCGCAAACTCCGAAGACGGCGGCGATCCCCCAATGATCGCGCCGACCATTGGATTGTCCTTCTGCTGGCAGAGATCGAGAACATACTCGGCCTCGGCCGTTTGTTGTGCGGAGGCAACATTGACCTCCATGTACAGCGTCTTCACAACTTTGTGCGGCCCGAGCAGCTTCAAGTAATCAGCCATCAAATAGCTGCGGTTGATTTTCTGAACCTCGTCCCCCTTCAGCCACGGCAGGTTGAACTTGCTCAAGTCCCACAAGTGTTGGTGCGTGTCTACGATCTGCAAGTCGTTTTGATTCACAGCGGCAACTCTCTTCTTGATGACTTGAGCGGAGTTCTCTTGTGCGATCAGCGGAGCGCCCAAACCCAGGCAGGCTCCAGCGGCGATCCCCGCAGTTTCCAGAAATTCACGTCGAGTATTTGAAGCGTTCATGTGACTCTCCCGGTTAGGAAATCTGAAGTGGCGGCATCGTAACGGTGTCCGCAAGCTTTGTCCTCAAATCCAGATTGGTTGCAGTTTCGAGTTGGCGCCAAAACCTGAGATTCGTTTTTCCGTTCGATTGCCTGGTTTCGGAATTGTCAAACTTTGCCGTGAAGTCCGCTCAGCGAGAGGCCGCCTCGCAGATTTGCTAGTCGGTCGATTGGATCAACAGTTCCGTTGAATCCGAACGAGCACGGTCTCCGATCTCTCAGGGAGGCTTCGCCTCAGACCGACGAACAAAGGGGAACACTAATCAGCACTAATTACCGCTAATGACACAAAACCTGTGATTTGATTAGCGAGGATCAGCGTCGATGAGTGTTCCAAAAATTGACTCAACGGCAACAACTTTCGGAAACGAAGAGGTCGAAGGAACCAATCCATGTCAGACCAACCGCATTCGGCGACCTTGGCCGATGAATCATCAACGAGCCAAGTCACCGAGACCGCAATCGTTGGAACGATTCCCGCAACTCGCCTGATTCCGCTGGCGTTGCTTGCGCTTTTTGCGGGATTGGGAGCCGTCGCGTTGGTCGCTGGTGCGGGTGATGTCCAGTTGACGGGATTTCTGCGAGCCGAACAATCGGCGATCTACGCGCCACGTGACGGACGGATTGAAAGCCTGGTCGTTCACGGAGGGGACATCGTCAAGCCACGACAACTGTTGCTGAAAATGACAGATGAGACTCTCGACCGCGAGATTGCTTCCAAGGCTCGTGAGGTCAAATCACTCGAAGCGACTCTCGAACAATGCCGAGCCAAAGCCGACGTTCAATTGAGCCTGCAATTAAAAGACTTGGACGACAACCTGCATCGCACTCGGTTGCAGTCCGCTGAATATCTTCATCAGCACTTCGCCGCCAGCTTTGAACAGGCGACGTGGAAAAACTTCACGAAAGAGGTGCAAGCCGGTCGCTGGTTGGCCGTCGGCCCTGATGTGCTCAACGATCCCGATCGGTTCTTCAGCTCGTTGGTCACGGAACCAGTCGTGACTCCAGAAGTGGTGCGTCTGCGAGCCGTCATGCGTCAGGAAGAAGCTCGCAGTTCCGCCGAATTGAAGAAGGCTCAAGCGGACCTGTGCGATCACCACATCACCGAGCTGCAATCGACGAAGAAAAATCTTCCGGACCAAATTCGCAAAGCGGCCGGAGTCGATGTGGCCGAAGCACGGCTGGCTCAAGCCTCTGAACAGTTCGAGTCTCTGAGCCAGCAGAAAACCGAGATGGCAATTTCCACAACGGGCCACGGCATCATCGGAACTGTGAACAAACAGGTTGCCGATCCCGTGTCCGCCGGCGAAGTGCTCATGACCGTCTTCGATCACGACCGGTTGTTTGTCGATGTGGATGTCCCGTCCAAACTGCTGGGAAAACTGAGTGTCGGCCAATCGCTTCGAGTCGATTTCGCCGAAGAGGATTTTTCTGGTCGAATTGTCGCCATCGCACCTCAAGCCCAACACATCGAGGGCTCGCAAGACTCGACCGTTCGCGTTCGAATCAACCCTGCCGGCCGGCAATGGACGATCATTCCGATTGGCTCAGCGGTTTCGGTGCGGTTGAAGTGACCGCAACAACGTCGTCGATCGAAATCGCCTCCGAAAGCTGATACTTGTTGCTGGCGGATGACGTCTCGCACAGCAGCCTTAACTTGCCGTGTCGGCTTTCACGATTGTCCGGAAAGCCTTCAATCGTTTGACCACTGCGAGTCGTGACACTCACCAGATGAGTTTCATCAATCCCTGGAAGACCCTCGCTGACCAGACCAGGAAATCGGCTCCAAGCCCAAGCCCATAACGTCCCCTGAGCATCAACTTGGCCAGCGATGTTCGGCCAATCCTGCTCCGCTTGAAACAGTTCCTTCCAAGAGGCCGCCAAGCACCAAGGCTTCAGCACTTCCTCAATCCACTTCTGGCGAGATGACACCAATTCAGCAAATGTCGGCTGCATAAGTCCACGTTCTCAAGGTCTCGATGAAGAAAGAAGAGTCCATTAGCTGCGGGATCGGGCCAGTCTTCGATACGTCGCGACGGCCACGATCGTCGCAAGAGCTGCGTGACCGAGCAGCAATAAGCTCGCAAACCAACTCATCGACAACACTCCATTCAGCATATCGGCGATCAACTGTGCCTTGATCGAACTGCTGCCTCGCAACTGAAGGATCTCCCAACTGCGGCGGAACCATGAGATCGACGCGACGGCCCCAAAGACCCACAACAAACTCAAAGCCATGTTGGCACTCTTCGGCCACTGACGCGGTGCGAAAGTCATCTTCGGTTGGTCGGTAAGTTGCATGAGGCCGCTGATCGACAACAGCACTTGAGCCACGGCAAACAACGCCCAGCCCCAATGCACGGCCATCGCCGATTGAGAAACCGCCGCTCGAACATCCTCGCCCTTGACCGCACGATCGGACATCGTCACGGCCAACATTGCGGCTCGCGCATGACTCGTCCCCTGAAAGAGGTAGTACGCGCCGAACGCCGCCAGCACTCCGTACAAAATGACCAAGAGCAGGCATCGTTGCGACAGCCGGCCGCGCAGTGCCGTTCGCCGGAACCCCGCCGCGATGAGCGTCGTACCCACGGCGATTCCAAACGGACACCAACTGATCCGGCCTAACCGCTCGCCCAGCAATGTCAGTTCAGAAATATCACGAGCCATCAAGACCGTGATCACATCGATGCAGGCCGTTCCCGACCACGCCAGCACCAACGCGGACAAGACACCGAGAGCGCCACCGGCGTAGAACCAACTGGCACTCGTCGCTGAACCAATATCAACTTTGTTTTCCTCGATTGGCATCATTGTTGTCTCCTTAACAAAGTGAATGTTTGGCTACCGCAGGTTTGGTCGATGCGTTTCGGATTGGAAAGCATTCCGTTGGACGCGGGACGCGTCCACCACGTCTGGACGGCACACATTCTGACAGGCGGACTCGAAAGTTTCCTGCAACTGTGAGGTCTTCACACTTTCGCTGGCGGGCCGATACGTCACCGCTAAACTGTGAGCCACATTCTCGACGAAAATTGACGATCTTCTCCGATGAGGCAACTGACCATGAAACACAGCGATGCACGCTCACGCATGTTGGCATTTGATTTCGGGACCGGCGGACTGACTGTTGGATTATTCAATCCGCACGACAATCGCATGGAAGGGTTCGGCGGCGCGAGCTACGGAAATCTGTCTGACCTGGCTGACCCCAGTTGGAAGGAACAAGATCCGCGCGACTGGATCAAAGCCATCCCCGTCGCAATGGCCGAGCTTCGCAAAGCGACGTCGCTGGATGCAGATTCCATCGTCGGCATTGGCATCGGCGGACACATGCACGCGATGGTGGTGCTCGATGCGACCAATCAACCGGTCCTTAACGACCAACAAAAACTCGTTTCCGGCGCGATCATGTGGGACGACCCGCGCGGCGAGAAGGAGGGTCGCAAGCTGTCGAAAGAACTCGGCGAGCCGATCGCTGCACGCATGACCGCGTCTCGCATTCGCTGGTTTGCGGCACATCATCCCGAAGCCTGGAAGAAGTCCGTCAAGCGAGTCTGTGTCCCATCAACATTCGTCGCTCTGGAGTTGACCGGTGAATTCGGAGTCGGCCCCGGCGAAGGGAGCGGAATGTTCGGGCAGCTTGATCGGAAGGGACATTTCGGAAACAGCAAGCTCGACGCCATTGACCGCGATCTTCGCAAGCGAGTCCCGAAAGTCGGAGCCGTTGGCGAAGTGCTTGGCCGGCTGAATGGTCGTGGAGCTGAATTGCTCGGTCTTCCGGTGGGAGTTCCCGTTGCGTTCCCTGAAGGAGACCAACCGATCGGAATGGTCGCCTCCGGTTGCACCGATGGCCGAGCTTCCATCTCGCTGGGAAACTCAGTGGTCTTCAATGCGGTTGGCAACACGCCTGTCCTGAAGAAACGCGGACTGGTTGACTCCTTCCGCACGGCCGACAACCGCCATCTGTTGATGACCTGCATGACCAGCGGCTGTGTCGTGTACGACGAACTGGTTGATTGCTTTGCCGAATGCGCGACTTGGCTCGGCCAGGAATCCTCAAAGGACCGCCTCCGCGACTGGCTGACAGACGAAGCGGCGAAAATTCCGGCTGGCTGTGACGGAGTCCAAGCCATGCCGTTCTACAAAGGAGAAGGAGTCTTCAAACAACCCACGGCATTCGCTTCATTCCTCGGCTTCCGCGACCGCAAGCGCGGAGCCTCTGGCGAGGTGACATCCGATACCGCAGCACTGAAAGCGGGAGTCCTGGCGCGAGCCAGTTTGGAAGCCACCAGCCTGACTCTGCGTGTCGGCTTCAAAGAGATGGGCTTGAGCAGCCTCGAACAAATCGTCGTCAGCGGTGGAGGTTCCAGAAACAAACTCTGGCCACAAATCATCGCCGACGTGTTCGGAGTTCCCGTCGCTAAACCTCAAAACGCCGACGAGGCAGCGACTCGCGGAGCCGCGTACTTGGCTTGGTTCATGTGCTGCCGAGAAGCGGGCGATCCCATCACCTTGAGCGACCTCTTGCAACAGCAGGTCGAACTCACAGACCGCGTCGAACCCAATCTCGAAAACACCAAGCTCTACAAAAAACTGCTGCCGAAATTCGAGAAGAGCCTCACCAGACTGACACCACTTTTTGACGCCTCGTAGCGCAAGCTTCCAGGTTGGAAATTTGTTATCCGAATGGCAAGACAACCGTAGTGACCGCCTTTCTTGGCCGTCACCGAAACTTCGACGGCCAAGAAAGGCCGTCGCTACTTCAGACTGGTAACGTGTTACCCAACTTGCAACTCCTCAGAAACATCAACGATCAACCGGATGTTTCTCGAACACAATGATGTGCTGCCACGGCAGCACGCCGATCGTCTTAGACCACTTCAGGCCGAACTCCACAGGCGAGATTTCCTTCTTCACCTGAGCTTCCGACATCTTGTGAACCAACTTGAGTGGGACATCGGGATCTTCCGTGGGGTCCTCGACAAAGACGCACCGGCCGCCAGGTTTCAGCGACTTGGAGATGTCCAGCATCATCTCGAAAGGGAACTCCAGCTCGTGGTACACATCGACCATGATGGCCAAGTCCACCGTCGCCGGCTTTAGTCCGGTCGACTTCTGTGTTCCTTTGACGGGCTCGACATTCGTGATCTTCAGTTTCTTGCAGTTGTCGCGCAAACGGTCGAGCATCTCTTGCTGAACATCGACGGCCAAAACTTTGCCGTCTGGAAGAACTTTCTCCGCCATCATGACGCTGATCACACCGCTACCAGCTCCGATATCCGCGATGACCATTCCCGGTTTCAGATCGAGCGACTTCACCAGCAAAGTCAGTTTCTCTTCCTTCTCGCGCACGGCTCGCTCAAGCCACTCCGCCCCCTGCCCTCCCGGCCCAAATCCCATGACATGAGCAATCTCGCGATCGTAGTAGAACTTGCCGATGCCATTCGGATCGTGGTCTTTGCGAATCTCATAGCGAGCATTCCCTAACCCAGCGTCAACCTTCTTTTTCGGTTCGTCAGCCGAGACCAAAAACGGCATCAACATCAGAACCAAAAACCAACTCAGCGGTTTGTTCAACGTCATTCGTCGCATGCGAGACTCCTCATTCATTTCGTGTCGCGAAGCCACTGCAAATGGTACGACGACTTGCACTTGCTCTCTAGTCGCGTCGGTTGACGAAGTTCAAGTGATTGGCCATCGTGCTGCTTGTCTTTTTTGGAAAGTGATCACCGATGTCTTGGTTCTGGATTTTGGTGCTGACGCGAGACTGGCTGCCACCGCAACTTCGAGTGCGCGCGGCCGAAAAGCTGGGCGAATTGAAGAACCCTGGCTCGGTGACTGCATTGCTGCAAGCACGCCACGAAAAAGCCGAGCACGTCGCCGAAGCCGCCGTCGCCGCACTGAAAGCACTCGGTCCGGCGGCCGTTCAGCCACTCGTTTCCCGACTGACACACGCCAACCCCCAGGAACGAGCCAACGCGGCGGAGGCTCTCGGCTGGCTTGGCAAGGACGCTCGGCCCGCAGTCTCTGCATTGATGAAGTCGCTGACGGATTCCCAAATTGGGGTGCGAGTTCGAGCTGCTGAATCGCTCGGAGCTATTGGCCCCAGTGCCGTGGACGCAGTTCCAATCCTGATCGAGTGGCTGAAAGATCGCGAGGCCCGGCTGGTCGAAGCCGCCGCAAAAGGTTTGGGGGGCATCGGTCCGCTGGCGAAAGACGCATTGCCAGTGCTCGTTGATCAAATCACTCGCGCCGACAAAGCCGCGCGAGAAGTGGTCGCCGAGTCGCTCGGAAAGATCGGCTCGTTGTCCCGAATTTTTGTGCCAAAACTGGTTTCACACCTCACGCATGTTGATGCCGATGTTCGAGAAACCATCGCTCACGCTATCGGAGGAATCGGCCCCGATGCCAAAGGGGCCGTCGTCCCATTGGCCACTCAACTAGGTGACGTTGACCGAGCCGTGCGAAACGCCTGCGCGAAAGCGCTGGGCCAGATTGGCTCCAACGCGACGGCGGCAGTGCCAGCTTTGATTGAGCTTTTCAATGACAAAGATTGGGGCGTTCGAGAATCAACTTGCCGCGCGCTCGGACTCATTGGCCCCGCCAGCTCCCCCGCCGTGCCGGGCCTCATGAGGCAATTACAGGACGATCGCGGAAGCGTGCGACTGGCGGCCATCGAAGCACTCACCGCCATTGGAACTCCCGCAACAGTCGCCCTGCCAACGATCAAAACTCTCCATAGCAGCGACAAATATGCCACGATTCGCGCCGCTGCTGAACTCGCCATCGCGAAACTTCAGGCCAACAGCGAGTGACCGCAAACGCTACGGCTGTCGCCATTCGCCGCGCAGCATGATTGCCTCGACCGATCCCGGAAAGGTGATGTCCTCAAACGGCGACCATCCGCACTTCGTGAACAACTCTTCGCGTCGAATCGTTTGCGATTTGGCCAGATTCAGCACCGTCAGTGAGGCCGTGTATCCAGGCTCGATGCGCCCAAACTTCAACGGCGTGCAATATGGATTCACGAATTCGCCAGGCTTCGCCGAACAAAATGAGGCGACTTGCTCTGCCGTGAATGCTTGCTTCACGATCAGCCACGTCACAAACGCACCGTATGTATCGAGGTGTGGCTGCCCCGAAACACCGCGAGCTTTCTCCTCCAGGGTGTGCGGAGCATGATCAGTGGCCAGGTAGTCGAGCACTCCCTCACGAAGCCCCGCCAGCATCGCCTTTCGATCTTCGACCGCTCGCAATGGTGGATTCATCTGCATCAGCCCACGATTCGCATCCGTGATGTCAGACTCATCAAAGTACAGGTGATGCGGAGTGACTTCGGCCGTGACTCGAAGCCCGCGAGCTTTCGCCTCGCGAATTAAAGGAATGCCACACTCCACCGAGTAATGACACAGCTTTCCCGTCAAGTCGTACTTCTCGATC
>SXGT01599589.1_pt1 | contig 10643 bp, 11 predicted proteins | sample 3176221 | NCBI WGS metagenome assembly SXGT01 (sample SAMN11356862, study PRJNA531348) | freshwater metagenome | isolation source: freshwater sample F1-120 | place: China: Fuxian Lake, Yuxi | collected 2017-12-25
GACCGGCTTGCCGCCTTCGGTGATCGCGAGGTAGCCGAGGCACTGCGCGAGGATGTCGGTGCAGTTGTCGTGCGGCAGACTGAACGCGACCTTGAACTTGCGCGGCAGGTACGTCTTGCCGTAGAGCGGCTCGACGGTGCCGGCGTCGGTGGCGTCGCCGAAGTTCATCGGCTCCCCGTTGAGCCACACCTCGTGGTAGCTCTGCTTCCCGGCTTTCGGGGCGAGGTGCGCGGCCACCGCGTCGCAATCGACCATCATCTGCGCGCGGGCGGGATCGGGCAGCGGGGCCGGGCAACTCAGCACGTTGCGGTTCACGTCGCCGCACGCGCCGAGCGTGGTGACGAGGCTCGCGTTGATCGCGGCCCTCGTCGCCTTCAGGTTTCCCTTCAGCACGCCGTGGAACTGGATGCTCTGGCGGGTGGTGAGGCGGAGCGTGCCGTTGGCGAACTCGCCGCAGATGTCGTCCATCGCGAGGTACTGGTCCGCGGTCAGCTTCCCGCCGGGGAGCTTGAGGCGGATCATGAACATGTACGACTTGCCGACGCCCGGCTTCGCGCGGGTCTTGCGGGCGTCGCGGTCTTCTTGTTGGTAGCTGCCGTGGAACTTGATGAGGCTCTTGTTCGCGTCGCTCAGGTGCTCGACGGCGGGGTCGGCGATCTCTTCGGGCAGCGTGCCGCGAAGGAACCGGCCCTCCGACTTGTGACCTTCGACCGGCGACAGTTTCGGTGCGTTCTCGTCAGACATCGGAAACTCGCGGCGTGGAATCGCGGGCGTGTGGAGATTGTTCTACACCGCCGCACCCGATGTGGCGCGGCGACATTACTCCGCGCGATGTAGGCGAAGCGCTTGGCGGCTCATCCGTCTGCGCCGAGCTTTACGGCGATGGCCATCTGCTTCTTGTCTTTGGCGTTGGCGGGCAGTGCGGAGGGGGCCACGCCGAACAGGTAGCCGGGGTGGTCCGGGCCGCCGCCGCTGCCGACGAACCAGAGCCGGCCGGCGTGACTCGGCGCGTCGATCCGCTGCACGTTGCCCGGCGGTGAGATCACGACGTCCAGCGGGTTGGTGATGTTCCCGGTCGGCAGGTAAACGACCGAGTACGACTTGTTTCCGGGGCGACCGATCACGAGGTGGTCCTGCCCCCACATGAACATGCCCGGTTCGCCGACGCGGGTCGCCGGGTCGCGCGCGAACCCGGTCTCCTTCAACAGCTTCCCGTCAGCCGCGTCGTACTGCTGCACCCGGCACTTGTCGGCGTGCCCCTCCCCCGGGATCACGAGAACGATGATCCGCTTCGCGTCCGGGGTGAGCGCGACGCGCAAAATCTGCGGCTTCCGCTCGTCCTTCTTCATGATCTCTTCGGTGCGCAATTTCTCCACCCCGGTCGCCACGTCGATGAGGCTGACGCCGGACCAGTTGTAGAGCGCGATCGTCTTGCCGTCGGCCGTTAGCGCGCCCATGTTGGGGTAGTTGTCGTACATGTTGAACAGGGCCTGGTCGCCTTGCAGGTTCAGACCGGTTCGCCCGCCGATCCGCTTCAACCCCGGAACGCCCCAGATGTCGTACCCGCCGGAGTTGTTGACCGTCAGCAGGCGGTCGTCGGACAGGAACGTGTAGAAGTGAACTTCGGTCTTCCAGTCCGGGCGGCCGTCGGTGCCGATGGTCGCGGGCGACATCCGGCCGACCTCGCTGCCATTCGCTGCCAGCACGCGGATCAGGTTCGCCTTGAACGAAATGCCGCCGGCGACGTACTTCCCGCCGGGGCTGAGCGCGGCATGCGTGAGCGGCTCCGCGATCGGGATCGAAGCGACCTTGTCGCCGGTGCGGACGCGGTACACGTCCATCTGCTCGGTGGACTTCTCGGAGCCGGGGGTGTGGATCGCGTAGAGGACACCGACGTGCCCGTCGGTGTCCGATCCGCTGAAAATGATTCGGCCGCCGCCGCTATGGAGGCGGATGCGCGCGAGGCCGTCGGCGGGAACCTTCGCCGTGCCGCCGCCGGTGCCCTGCGCACGCGCGGGCGGGTTGGTGCCGCCCGGCGTGTTGTCGCCGCCCGGCGCGTCGGTGTCCGCGACCGGCTTCTTCTTGCCGCACCCAACGAGGAGCGCGGCGAGGCACACAAGCGCAACGAATCGCAGCATGGGGATACCCCGGTGGGAGAGTGAAGCGAGCAGATAGGGTATCGGCGGTGGCGGCTCGGCGAAAGGTTATTCGGCGTCCCAGACCACGACCCGGCCGAGGTCGCTGCCAGCGGCGAGGCGCAGGCCGTCCGGGGCGTATGTCACGCAGTAGACGCGGCCGATGTCCCACTTGAAGTTCGCCCGCTCGCGACCCGTCTGCACGTCCCACAAGCGAACCGTTTCGTCCCAACTGCCCGTCATCAGCGTTTCGCCGTCCGGCGAGAACGCGACCGCGGACACCGCCCCCTTATGGCCCCTCAACACGAGGCGCTCGGAGCGCTTGTCCACGTCGTAGATTTTGGCGGTGTAGTCCACCGCGACCGCGAGCGCGCGGCCGTCCGGCGAGAGGGCCACCGCGGGGCAGTCCTTTGGTTGCGGGAACTCGAACGGCTTTGGCGTCGTGATGTCCCAGACGCGCACCTTTTTGTGGCCCGTCGCCCAGGCGACGAGCTTCTGCGCGGGGCACACGGCGATGGACCGCACACCGTTGGGTTCGCTGAAGTAGGGTTGGAGCTTGCGGTCGGCAGAAATGTCCCAAATCTCGAGCGTACCGGCGGTGGGCTTGAGTCGGTCCCCGATCCCCAGCGCGATTGTTTGCGGCCCGACGACCGCCAGCGACGTGACCGGGCGCGTCGATTGCGGCCCGAACTGCTGCCACGATTCCCCGTCCGGCTTCCACAACCCCCACCCGAACGCCCCGCCCGCGATCACCCCCGCTTCACCCGGCAAATACGCGATGGCGTGTGCGGGTAGCGACTTGGAACCGCGATCACGAAGGGAACTAACGCACCCGGACGAGTCGCGCAGGAATATGGAGCCGTCCTTCGCGCCGGTCGCCAGCGTGGAGCCGTCGGGCGCGAACGCCACCGCGTACACCACGGCCTCGTGGCTCACGGCGGGCGTCTGGGCCTTGTGATCCTCGAACAGCAACATCGGCCGGACCCTTCACTGGCGACTGGTGCGCCGGGCGAGAACCTGGGCTCCCCACTTCCACTCACACGGTGGGCGCGCGCCCGGTATCCTGAGTATTGTACCGTCGAAACCGCGCGGGGGCGAATCATGCACATCGACTGGATCGACACCGACCCCGTAACCGGAGAGAAGCGCTACGTAAAGGCGGAAAAGTTCGCGCGGAAGTGGCAGTTCCGGGTTCGCTTCCGGCGCCGGTACGAGAACTGGGCAGAACCCGAAGCGGTGACGCGCGACATGTGGGAAACCCTCCTCGACGCACTCGAGCGCCGCTACCCGCGGCGCGAAGGAGTGACGGACGAAGACCTTAAGCAGGTTCGCGCGATCCTGGCCGGGCTGCCGGAAGAAGGCGAACGGCCGGTGTAAGCCGGCCGGTTCTTCGCTCACGCTCTCACCGGCCGGTTTACACCGGCCGTTCGCCAGGAGGCTCGCAATGCCCTACACCCCGATCCTCGCGACGCTCGGGTACGTGTTCTCGCCGGACGCGCGGCGAGTGCTCATGATCCACCGGAACGCGCGACCCGACGACGCGCACTTCGGCAAGTACAACGGGCTGGGCGGGAAGCTCGAACCGGGCGAAGACGTAGTCGCCGGGTTCCGGCGCGAGGTGCGCGAAGAGGCCGGCATCGAGTGCGCCGCGGTCCGGCTCGCGGGCACGATCTCCTGGCCCGGGTTCGGCAAGCGCGGCGAGGACTGGTTTGGGTTCGTCTTCCGCGTGGACGCCTTCACTGGCACGCCGCTGGCCGCGAACGCCGAGGGCGCGCTGGAATGGGTCGAGGTGGACCGGGTTCCGGAATTGCCCCTGTGGGACGGCGACCGGTACTTCCTGCCGCTGGTGTTCGATCCCGCTTCGCCTCAATTTCATGGCGTCATGCCGTACCGGAACGGCAAACCCCTGAGCTGGAACTACAGCGCCGTTTCGTCCGGTTGAGCCAAGGCGTCACGGCTTCGGCGAAAGCACCTCGTGCATCCCGACGCCCAGCGCGGTCGCGGCGGCGGCGCTCAGCAGCAGCACGACGAGGCCGAGCTTGCGCGTCGCCTTCACCTGCCACCACATGAACAGCCCGGACGCGCCCCAGAACACCATCACCAGCGCCATCGCGTCCACGACGAGCGCCCAGAACCACTTGGTGTTCGGGCCGTCGGGGAACCTGTGGGCCAGGTGCATCCGCGTGAGGAACCGGCGCGTCGTCAGCTCGTCCGGCGCGCGGGCGGGGTCGGCCGGCGACGCGCTGATCGTGCCCTCGGTCGCGTTGTAGGTCGCGCGCCACGTCGTCGCGCCGTCGCTCATCAGGAAGGTCACGTCGGGCACGCTGGTTACGGTCACGCGGCCCGCCGGGAAGCCGGTGCGCTCCAGCACGACGGGCACCGATTGCTTGACCAGTTCCTGAACCGGGTCCGCGATCTCGAACCGCGCGCCGCCGCGCTTCGGGCCGAACGCGAACGGCTCCGGCGCGCCCGGCTGCTTGGGTGACGGGGGCGCGAGCGGCTTGGTGCGGATCGTGCCGCCGGGCGCGGTCATGTCGAGCAGGACGCTGATCTCCTGATCGTCGGTCCTGACGGTGGCAAAGGCGAAGTCGCGGGTGAACCGGGCCTTTTCGGGTTCGACGAGCGCGAACGGGCGTGCGTCCGCTCCGTAGCCCCGCAGCGCGGCGACCGCGCGCTCGGCGACCCCCGCGGGCGCGGGGGGCGGGTCCAGCATCGTGCCGGCCAGTTCCTTCGCGCCGAACGACTTGGTCGGCGCGTCGGCGAACGCGGTCGGGTGGTTGAACAGGAACCCGGTGACACCGTAGAGGACCGCCCACGGCAGCAGGAACAGCCCGCAGTACAGGTGCGCGCGGCGCACGGCGTGCATCGCCCGCTTGCGGAACGGGCGGCGGTACGGTTGTGGCGCGGGCGACGGCGGGCCGCCGAACTCGCTCGGTTCGGGTTCGGCGACACTCATTTCATTCACCCTTACTCAGTAGTTGCCGACCACTTCGCCGCCGTTGCGCGTGCCCAGCGCGGACCAGGTCTGGGCGCTCACACTATTGGACACGGACCGCACGGACCCGTCCATGAGCAGCACGTTCACGCCAGTGCTGTGATAGCTGCGGCTGGTCACGGTCGCATAGGTGGGTTGGCCGGTCGTCTTCCCCTCGCGGCTGCTGTTGAAGTCGATGTCGTACGTGACACCGCCAGACGTATAGGGCACCTTGGTGTTCGGCGGGAACGTGGTCGTGACCCCGCTCTGGTGGGCGCGGGCGTCCACCCATTCCGTGTGCCCGCTATCGGCCTTGAAGGTGCCGCCGAGGGCGGCGACCGCGTTCGGGTCGGTGGGCCGGGTCGCCGCGGCCGGGTTCGCGCCGTCGCGCAGGTACGGGGTGTAGGCCTTGACCTCCGCGAAGCCGAGCGTGTTGCTCAGCCCGTCGCCGATGTCGGCCGGGCGGAACCGCGCGTTCACCGCGAACGCACCGTCGCCGGTTTGTCCGGTGCCCGGGTTGTAGATGAACCACGAGCCGGTGTTGGCCCCGTAGGTAAGTGGGTAGTGCGTCAGCGCTCCGTCCGGGCGCGGGCGGTCGTTCACGTCACTGGGGCAGATCAGGATCGCAACGCGGACCTGCGTCACGTTCGGTTGTGCGGTGTACGACGCGCCGAAGTTGATGAGCTTCTGCAAGTTCTCCTGCTCGACGTAGGGGAGCAGTTTCGCCGGCACGCTCCACCCGTCCGCGGTCGCGCCGTAGGGGTAATCACCGAGCGACGGGTAGTGCGTGTTCGCGCCCTCGTAGTTGTGCAGCGCCAGCCCCCACTGCTTCAGGTTGTTCTGGCACTTGAGCCGCGCCGCGGCCTCGCGCACCTTCTGGACCGCGGGCAGCAGCAGGCCGATCAGCACCGCGATGATGGCGATCACCACCAACAACTCGATCAGCGTGAAACCCTTCGACCGCTTGGATGCGCGCATGGCGCTCCTCCTGACTCTCGGTGCGTGACCGGGAAGAAAGAAGAGCCGCGTTGCGACGGTTGGTGAGCGACCTGGCGCGTGCGCCGGTGGGAGTCGCGTTCCGTATCGGTGGCGGAGCTGGCTCGTTGGCCTCCCGCGGATGTGACGGTCACACCCGCGGGAGGCGAAAACTTGTTGAGACAAAATCTCAACAAGATGGCTTTACATTACGCGCCATTCGGATACTGTCAACTCACAAAGCGAAAAATATCGCACTCCGCTACTGCGACTTTCCCGGACCCACCGGGCCACGAGCCGAGCGGGTACTGAAACACCGTCTCAGCGCCGCTGAGAGAACCGGACCGCAATGAGCGACACCGACGACGAGAAAGACGACCGCGACCCGGCCCCGCCCGACCTGCCCGAGCGCGTGCTGAAGGCCGACGACCTGTTCGGCGGGCGGCGCGAGGTGTGGATCGAACTCGAGGGCGTGCGCTACCGCCTGCGCATCACCCGCCGCGGCAAGCTGATCTTGCAGAAGTAGCCCCCCTCGCGTTCCGCCCCGCGGGGCGTTATCTTGCATGAACCACTCGGACGTGGACACGTGAGGTGCGCTCGTGCTCGTACTCCAATCGGATCTCCCGCAGGCGACCGGGCTGGCGTTCTCGCCGGACGGCCAGGCGCTGGTCGCCGTCACCGGCGACAAGGTTCAGGTGTGGCCCCGGTGGCTCGACAAGCCGCCGCGCAAGGTCGCCACCGTCCAGAGCAGCCTCGAACGGTTCGCCTTCGCACCGGACAACAAGAAGGTGTACCTGTACCAGTCCGGCAACAGCCGCGTGCGGGTGTACACGCTCGCCACCGGGAAGGCGACCAAGACCGTGATCCCCGACGGCGGGCCGTCGTACTTCCACACCGACACCGCCGGCGGGTTCGTCCTGTCCAGCCACGGGCGCGGCTCGTTCGCCCGGTTCGACCTCGACCCGAGCGGCCCCGGCGGGTTCACCCGCGCGTGGCTCCTCGAGCGCACCTCGACCGTGGGCCAGAGCAACAAGGGCGTACCGCTCGGCTCGCACTACTACTTCGGCGGCGTGAGCGCGATCGGCACGTTCGTCTCCCTCGAGTACCGGTTCAACGGCAACGGCGAACCCTACGAGGGACTGGTGGTGCGCGACGTGGCCGACGGCGCGGCGCTGTTCAAGAAGAAGCTGAAGGCGGGCGAAGTCAGCTCGATTCTGGAGTGTGGCCTGAAACTGGCGATTCACCCGTCGGGCCGGTACTTCGCGATCCCGCACCGGAACAACATCCGGTTCTGGCCGATGACCAAGAGCGCGAAGCTGCCGGCCGAGTTGGAGAACGTGGACGTGAAACTGCCCAAGCCCAAAGGGAAGGGCAAGGCCCCGCTCAAGGCCGAGTGTAGCGGGCTGGCGTTCCACCCGTCCGGCGCGGTGCTCGCGGCCGTGGGCAACGACGGCACGGTGAAACTGTACGACACGACGACGTGGGCGGTGGCGCGGACGTTCGCGTGGGACATCGGGCCGCTCCGGGCCGTGTGCTTCGCCCCGGACGGCACCCGCGCCGCGGCCATCGGCACCGGCCGCCCCGGGGCCGGGAAGCGCCCGAAGGAGGGCGGCAAGATCGTCGTGTGGGACGTGGACTTGTAAGGACAACCGATGCTCGCTTTGAAGACCAGCGCGCAGACGGTGAGCCGGTTCGCGTTCTCCGCGGACGGGCGCTATCTCGCCGTTTCCGGGAGCGGGAAGAAGGTACACCTCTGGGACGTGACCGCGAAGAAGCTCCGCGCGAAGGTGCTCCCCACGTTCAAGGACGCGGTCAACTGGCTCGGGTTCCTGCCCGACGGGAAGCTGTTCGCGTTCTCGATGATGGGCAAGTACGCGACCCACGACCCGGCCACGGGCACCACGGACGAGCGCACGCTGTCGAACCGGTGGTGGGTCGGTGATCTCGTCGCTACCGCGGACCGCACCGCGTTCTACGGCACCGGCTGGCAGGCGCAGAAGTGGACGTTCGACGGGAAGTTGCGCGTGCAGTGGTCGGAGAAGGTTCCCGGTGACCTCGTCTCCGGGCGCGGCGGCGCGGTGCTCACGCCCGACGGCGCGTTCGTCGCGGCCGTGTCCAACGGTCACGACAAGACCTGGCTGCACACCCGCGACACGGCCACGGGCACGGTTCGCGACCAGCGCCTCGTCGCGGCCTCGCTGATCCGCCACCTCACGCTGTTGCCGGACGGCCGCACGCTGGTGTTCGTCCGCGAGCAGGTGTACCAGGGTTCGACGCCGAACGCGCTGATGATCGGCCCCGTGGACGGCCTGTGCGAACCGATCGACACGCCGACGAAGAACTCCGTGTTCACCGCGCTGGCGCTGCACCCGTCCGGGCAGTGGCTCGCAGTCGGCCAGTTCGACGGCACCGTGCGCACCTTCGACGTGCGCACCTGGCGCGAGGTGAGTGCCTACCAGTGGTCCGCGAACCCGGTGGTCGGGTTGGCCTTCGCCCCGGACGGCCTGCGAGCCGCGGCCGGCGGTGCCGACGGCCAGTTCGTCGTGTGGGACGTGGACCTGTGAGGGCACGACGTGCGCATCATCCAGAGCGCGAACCCGCGCCCGCTGAACCTGATCGCCGTCGGGCCGAACGGCCTCGTCGCCGTCGCGAGCCGCACCTTTGTAGTGCCCGGTGATGTCGAGGTATGCGATGTGACGAGCGGCCGAATCGCCATGCGATTCGCGAACCCTGATTCGGCCACCTCGCTGGCGTTCACCGCCGACAACCGCTTCGTCATGCTCGCGGACGCGGCGTTCCTTCGGTTCATCGAAGTTGCTTCCGGGCGGTCGATGTCCAGCACGCTGTTTCCGAACCCGCGACCGGAGTTCGCGCTGTCCGCGGACGGAGAGCGGTTCCTCGTTACCTCCTCGAACGACACGAGCGGCGAGGTTTCGTGCTTCACAACCGCGCTCGGCGGCGACCGTCGCCGACTCTGGCACATGGATACGGGCTTCGCTCACTCGTGCCCTGTCTTCGCACCGACCGGTGAAAAGTTCGCGGTCGCGGTTCGTACTCTGGTCCCCGACTGGGTTCGCTTGATGGTTCAAGTTCGCTCCGCGGCGAGCGGGGCAGGGTACTTCACTGTCCCGTTCGATTTTGCGAGTCCGGTGCGGCAGCTTGCGTTCACCGCGGACGGCGCGAAGCTACTCGTTCGCACCGACAGCAACACGGTGCAGCTCTTCGACGCCGCGACCGGCGCGGCGGCGGCGGGCGTGCTGAAGCACAAGGGGCGGTCGTTCGTGACGGGGATCGCGGTTCACCCGCGCGGGCCGGTCGCGTGCGCGCGTACTGATGGTACGGTCACGCTCTGGAACGCCGAGACGCGCGAGCAACTGCGCGTGCTCGACTGGAAGGCCGGGCGGCTGGTGTCGGTGGCGTTCGCGCCCGACGGCGCGCTGGCCGCGGCCGGCACCGAGGACGGGAAGATCGTCGTGTGGGACGTGGATGTGTGAGGGCTTGCTATGCTCGTTCTGGAGTTGGGGTGCAAGGGATTGATCGACCACCTCGCGTTCTCACCGAACGGCCGAGCGCTGGTCGCGACCGCGAACGACGAAGTGGTGCTCTGGTCCGCGCTCAAGACTGGGCACCGTGTGGAGTGGGTCAGCGGTGGAAAGTTCGCGTTGCGCCCGCGGTTCTCGGCGAACGGTCGGTGGATCTTTGGCGGTCTGAGTACGCTACTGCGGTTCGACCCGAAGGCCGGAACTTCTGTTGCATTTGAACCGTGGGCCGATAGCGGCGTCGAGTTCGATGTCTCGCCGACGAAACCGCTCCTGCTCGTGACGCGGTTCGAGGTCGGCAAGCGCGACCTCACGGAACTGGCTCTGTGGCGCGCGACCGATCTTTCACCGGCCGGGAAGGTGTGGCAGCGTGCGTTCGACGAGTCCCCGTACCGGAACGTGCCGCAGTTCTTGCCCGGCGGCAAGCGGTTCGCGCGCGTCGAGGCGAGATGGCCGGCAAAGGGGTCATTCGAGTGCCACGTCGTGGTGTACGACACGGCGACCGGTGAGCCGGTTGGAAAGCCCGTCCGGGTCGCGCACCGCGGCGTGCTCTCGCCGGACGGCCGTTGGGTGGCGGAGTGTGACGGCACTGCGGTCAACCTCTGCCCAGTTGATCCCGCGAAGAAAGCGGGCAGCATTCGGAGTAGCAACCGCAAGCACTTCACCGGGGTCGCGTTTCACCCGAGCGGTAAATACCTCGCCGCTACGAGCAACGACACGACCGTGCGGTTGTACGCGGTGGACACCGGGCACGAAGTTCAGGCTTTCACCTGGGACATCGGCCGGATGCGGAGCATCGCATTCAGCCCCGACGGCACGCTCGCCGCAGCCGGCAGCGACAAGGGCAAGGTGATCGTGTGGGACGTAGACGTGTGAGACAGAGTTGCTCTGTTGAGGGCTGTCTGTGTGATGGAGGTCTTCAGCCCCCTCACCCGCCGGCCCAGAGCGGCCGTCGACCTCGCCCCGCAATGCCGGGGCGGGGGTGTACTTCTGCGTCTCCACCGCCCCACGGCGCGCACA
>SXGT01913047.1_pt1 | contig 10642 bp, 9 predicted proteins | sample 3176221 | NCBI WGS metagenome assembly SXGT01 (sample SAMN11356862, study PRJNA531348) | freshwater metagenome | isolation source: freshwater sample F1-120 | place: China: Fuxian Lake, Yuxi | collected 2017-12-25
CAGAACATCCTGATGGGCCAGAAACTCGCCGAATACCATACAGGCTACCGGGCTTTTTCGCGCGAAATCCTCGAATCGCTGCCCCTGGAGGAAAACAGCGATGATTTTGTGTTCGACAACGAAATGCTTGCCCAGATTGCCTACGCGGGCCACACCATCGGGGAGGTGACCTGCCCCACCCGGTATTTTGAGGAAGCCAGCTCCATCAATTTCAGGCGCAGCATGAAATATGGCCTGGGGGTGCTCAGGGTATCCCTTTCCTACCGCCTCAACCGCTGGGGATGGGCGAAAAGCAAAATTTTTGACCTGAAAAATGGCCGCAGGCTGGGTCAGACGGTTGCCTGATTCCCGGCCTGCGGGCAGTTCAGGGAATTACTCGTTGTGGCGAACCGATAACTTCAGGTACCAGACATCCTCTACCTTAAACTCAGGGGTGATATGGATGCCTTTAATCAGGGTCGTTTCCACTACCACATCCTGGTAGGCCGGGTCCATTTTACCGCCCAGGTCAAAGGGCAGGTAATACTCAGATTGAATGGCATCACCCGGTGAGAAATTGCGCACAAAGGTGCAGCAATCAAATTTTACCTCGGCCACTTGTTTGCGCAGGTTGGCAAAAGCGGCCTCTGCGGTCTCAAGGTCCTTAAATTCACCGTACTGGGCATGAAATGCGGGAGAGCCCAGCATCGGGTCGACGATCCGGGTTTCGGTGGCCCCGGGCATTTCAAAATGGCAGGAGTATTCTTTTTGCAGGCTTACGCCGGTAGTGTCGGTTACATCTTCCTTCACCATTTCCTGAAAGTTGTGAGGGAAATAGGTCAGGGCTGCGTTCAGGCCCTCCTGAAGGGTGGATACCCGGGTAGGCACCGGGGGCATGGCAGGCATCGCCGATAGCCAGAGGGCTATTTTTTCTTCGGAAATGTCAAATGAAACAGAGGATTTTGCAATCAGGAAAAAAATATCCTTTTCGGGCCTGAGCGGGGGCTCCATGTGCTGGTTGGCAATGGCCGGCAGATGGAGCAATACCGTGCTGCCGTATTCGGCCACAATAAATGCCCGGTAATTATTCATTTCCGGACGCACATTGTTGCGCCCGGAGAGGGTGCTGATTCCTTCCGGCCAGCTGTTTTCATTCACCAGCACCTGAATTTCGGGCCACCACTGGGCGGGTACGGTTTTGAGAATGGCTTCCGACTCTTCGGCTGAGAAGCTGGGTGTGGACATGAGACCGCCGGTCTCAAGAATTTCGACGGGGTCCTGCCGGCCAAATGACTGGGCAGTGAGTACAAGGGGGAGGGCAGCCAAAATCGCCGCCAGGGAAAAACAACGGAGCAGTGCGTTCATGGAGGAAAAAATTCGGTTTCAGAATGAAATTAACTCCTAATGAAGCGGTAGCAGTTGGTTACAGGTTGAAAGGCAATAATTTACGTACAGGGGGCTGTTTTTTACTTTTTCCGGACAGTATACTTTTTTTCCTCATCCAGTTTTAAGGCCTCCTCCATGATTTCAGCGAGGGCCTCAAAGCGGATTTCGCGCACCTGGTGCCACACCACCCCGGCTACCTGAGTTCTTCCCCTGAAATCCAGCAGCCCGCCCGCGTTTTCCAATTCATTGGCCCGCACAAACGCAAGTTCAGTACCACCAGTTTTTGCAGCATTGAGATAGCAAATCCAGGTGCGGATGTCATAAAAGGGAATACCGTACCGAAGCCGTACTTTCATGCCGGGATAGGACATCAAAAAGGCATGGATCGCCCGCATCACTTCCTGACGCTCAGGGTCTTGCTCGTCGAAATAAGCCAGTACTTCTTCCATCTTATCTTGGTTGGCTCTCAACGCAGAATATCCGAAACAGGCCGGTTTAAATCAAGCACCAGCGGGCCTTCTTTTAAGGGTTGAATCGATTGAAAATCACCCGCATAAGGCGAATCTTTTTCCCAAACCCACAGCCACCTCACCCCTTGTGCCCGCAGGGTGTCCAATGCTGCGGTTGGTGATAAGCCGCTATGAAGTAATTGGCCGTGGTAGCCCTGCCCTAAATGAAAAGCGATAAAAAGGGCATCGTAATAATGGCTGTCGGAGGCCATAGGAGCGGGGGCATATCCCAGATCTGCAGCAAGTCCGGCTGAGAGGTTACGGTATTCAGTCCCCGCCTTCCAGACGCCGCTCAGCTGGTAAGCCGGCATGCCCCCCGCGGAAACTATCAGAAAAGCGATCCCGACAGCCGCCTGAAAGCGGTTGAACGGCTGTCTTTCATTCCATTTTGAGAAAAAGTACCCGGCCAATCCAAGGGAAAACAACGGAATCCACCACAGGTAGCGGTCCATGATGAGGATGAACAGATATCCTCCGGCATAAATCGCGGCCCCCACTGCGAGGTGAATCAACGGGTCATTCCACCGGGGCCGGCCTGCTAAATACATACAAACGAGCAATACCACCACCCCGAAAGCGAGGTTTTTGTGGTGAAAAATCCGGATTTCCTTGCCGAGGTTAATGGCCGCATCGGTCAGGCGCTGGCGCAGGGTTGGCCCCGCCTGCCCAGCCGGGATATAGGGGCTGATATCCTCCCAGATACTTACAGCAAAACGGGTGGGAGGCCGGTGCAGGCCGATGGTTTCCATAAGGTGGCCTTTGCTGTCGGCAGATTCGTATTTCACCTGGTTATAAGCCACCGCAGCCGAAAGGGTGAAATGCCCTTGTTTGGAAGAAATTATCCCGATCCACGGCCCGGAAATACAAGCGAAAATCAGCAAAGCAGCCAGAGATTGCCGGGCGAGGCGCTGCTTTTGATCTGAAAAAAACAGCCCCCAGCCAAGGGTAAAGGCCCATTGTGCCAGAAAAAACGGGAAATAATACGCCTTTGCCAGGTATCCCAACGCGCCGAAACAGGCCCATGCCAGTGCAGGACGTGTGTTGCCGGTATTTAACCACCGCAACAGGGCCCTTTGCTGCACCACCATCAGCATCACCAGCAATACGTCGGGCGTAATGGCCTCAAAGGCAAACAACAACCACAGGGGGAGGCTGGCCATGCCTGTTGCCAGCCGCCAGCGGAGCGACAAGCCTAGTTCATCAAGAAAGGCCATCCATGCGGCCATTCCCAATACGGCAAAGGAGAGGTTGAGGGCTTTGGCAAAGGCAAGCATATCCACCCCCGGCCACCAGCCGGGTGCGAGCAACCAACTGTACAATGGCGACCAATAGGCGTTGACGGCTTCGGAAAAATAGCCCAAGGCGTATTTTTTACTCAGGGTCAGGTACGATACCCCGTCGGAGTTGATCCCATCTTTAAATCCGCCGAACAACACGATACCCGCTACCAGTCCGGCCAATACGGGTATGAAATCCATCAGGGAAAAGGGCTTTTTCAGGCGGTTAGCGAGAATCATAGGTCACGAAACTATAAAAATCTGCTTCGAATTCTGCATGTAACCTACCGTAAGCGGAAGTCCGGGCGACAATTTCCATCGGTTTTGCACTGTCAATGAGAAAAATCATTCCGCCCTGAGGTGTTTGTGTCATGATTGTCCGTATAATGTATTTCTTACCTCCCGGTAACCGCGCTTAATTTGCTGACCGTAAGGCCTTTTTATGACCGAACCCAGATTGTTATACGCCTGCAATGAGTTTGCATTGTTTGATAACCGGGTAGACCAGGGCGAGTTCACCGCAACTACGGATGCGACCGGGCTTTACTCCAATTATTTCACCGAAACAACCGACCTCGGCTTCAAATTCAGCCTCGGAGGGCGCGACAATGAGCTGGGCTATGGTATTGACCATCAGGTGGTTCTGGAACCGGTAAATGGCCGGGTGGATCTTCCTGTAATACCGTTTGGGCACCTTGAGCCCATCCGGAACGGTCAGCAAAACTCCGGTTTTTCGGCTTTACCTCCGCATACCCGTGTCCGGTTTCGGCTGGACCTCAACGGGGTGCTGGCTGCTATCTGGCGCGATGGAGGTTACCGCACGCCTACCGGCGACTGGGTAACTGCCTCCGACCTTGAGCGGGTGGAAGTATGTGGAAATAAGCCTCCGCTGAATTGGAATTTTGGCAAAAATGGCCCGAATGCTCCCGTTCGGCTTACCGACGACGATGGGGATGGTATTTACGAAGCCGAGGTCGTTTTTCATGTCGTTGAAATGCAGGAAGGAATGCGGGTGCTTCACCTGCCCGAGTCAGGACCTCATTTTCGGTTTAATTGTGAATCCCCGCTTCCGGAGGCAATCCACCGTTTAGCGCTGCACGAACTCACCCTCAATGAACGGGAAGACGGGGCATGGAATACCGGCGCCCATTGGGATGGGGTTTGGACGCGGGATGCAGCCTACGCCATCTGGCTGAGCCTGGGGCTGGCTGATCCGGAGCGCTCTAAGGCCTGCCTGCGGGCGCGTGTACACGCAGGAAGGGTATTGCAGGATACCGGAACCGGCGGTTCATGGCCGGTTTCTACCGACCGCATTGTGTGGTCAGTAGCCGCCTGGGAAGTATACCTCGCCTGCGGGGAGCGGTCCTGGCTCGAAGAAATTTATCCCCTCACGGTATCCATGCTGGAGGAAGCTGATGCCGTGGCACTGAACGAAGAGGGCTTGTACCGGGGTGAGACCTCCTTTCTGGACTGGCGGCAGCAATCCTACCCGAAATGGATGACCCCTTCGGATATTTTCGAGTCAACTGGTCTCAGTACCAATGTATTATACTACCTGGGCTGGACCCTGCGGGCTGCAATGGAGGCTGTTTTGGGGTATGACCCGCAGTTTGCCAAAGCCCGGGCCGGGTCCCTTGAGGCCCGGATACGGAAGGCCTTCTGGCATGGCAATACCTCGCTTCTCGGCCAATTCAGATACGGCAGGCTATGGCAGACCCTGAGCCAGCGGCCTGATTCTCTGGCGCTTGCGCTCGCTGCCCTGGGCGGAATCGTGAAGGGTTCCGAAGCGGAATCGGTTTTGCGAACCACCCCGGCCACCCCTTATGGCATACCTTGTTTTTCGCCGTTTATCCCCGACGAACCCGCCTACCACAACCGCGGCATATGGCCCTTTGTGCAGGCCTACTGGAACTGGGCCCTTGCCCGCCACGGGTCGGAGGCCATGTTGGTCGAGGCGTTGGCTGCTTTCTGGCGTCCGGCTGCCCTGTTTATGACCCACAAAGAAAACTTCCGGGCCGACAATGGCATGGACCGCCCCACCGAGGTCAATTCCGACCGCCAGCTATGGAGTGTGGCAGGTGCCCTTTCGATTCCGGTCCGGGTGCTGGCAGGCATCCATCTGCTGCCCGAAGGGATACAGCTTCAACCAGCGGTTCCCTTGTTTTTGGAAGGCGGATTTTCCTTTACCATCGATATCCGGTCCACACGGTGGCGGTTTCGTTTTTTCGGCAACGGACGCACCATCCGGGAGGTAACCCTCAATGGCCAGGTGCACACAGGGCTGCTGCCTTACGATTCAGGTAATGAGGCCCTGGTCCAGGTTTTTCTGGATAATGAGGCTTTTGGCGACCAAATGACACCTGCCCTCGTGCGGGAATTTTCACTTCCCACCCCGGTTATCCTTGAGGAAGGGGGATACCTCCGCTGGCAGGCGCCTGCAGGGGTGCGCAGTACCCGGGTGTACCGCAACGGCCTTCCCTGGATCGAAACACAGGGAGAAGTGGTGGAGGTAAAAGACTGCCCTAAAGGCAGTGTTTTCCAGGCTATGTTTATGGGAGAAGGCAATGTGAGTTCGTTTTTGTGTGAGCCGGTGTGGCTGGGTGGTTTTTCTCCGGAAATAACCTGGACCCCAGCCGAAGGACCCTTTTTCCTCGGACCCGCCCAACCCGTTTTCAGTTGTGAGGTGGAAGTACCCAAGGACGGCACCTATTGGCTGTTTGTAGATTATGCCAATGGGCAGGGCGACATTCCAAATGGCGATCGCTGCGGTTTGCGGCTGCTGTATGTGAATGAAAAACGAATGGGGGCAGTGGCTTTTCCTCACCGGCAGGCCGGAAACTGGAATGTACACGGACCTTCCAGTCTGATAAAGGTGGAGTTGCAGTCCGGGAAAAACCGGCTTGAGCTGAAAACCGATCCTGTGGCTGCTCCCACCCACCCGAATGAGAACCTCATCCGGGTGTTCGGGTTGGCATGCTGGCGGTCATCTGATTGATCGGACGGCTGATAATCAGACTTTTACTTCCCAGCCTTTTTCGTATTCACGTCCCCACTCTTTCATCGCGGCTTTGTTGCCGATCACATGGCCGTTTGCAGGGTCGATTTGCAGGGCACCGCCATGAAACTGGGCCAGGTTACCCAGGTGACAAAGCATGGTGCTGCGGTAGGCATCTTCGATGGGCGCATTGAGGACCTCCCCGTCCCGGATACCGCGGGCGAAGTTTTCAAAGTGCAATACGTCCAGCGAACCAATACCCCGGGTATCGGTGGTGGCGGAAAGGGCGGCTTCGTCGAGTTTTTTGATTTCCTTCCCGTTGTTGTCATAAGCCTTGTACCCGTTTCGGGTAAGGAAAATATGGCCCTTTGATCCGTGAAGGGTTACGCCACGGCCTTCACCGTAAAATCCTTCCGGAGCGCAACTGCGGCCCTCCCAGGTAATGAGTTTTCCGCCGCCAAACTCGAAGTTTACGATCTGGGTATCCGGAAATTCCCAGTCGTCCTGAAAGAAATACCTTCCGCCGGCGGAGGTGACTTTTTCAGGAAAATCGACCCCGAGGGCCCAGCGGCAGATGTCGATTTCGTGGGTGCCGTTGTTGTGCAATTCGCCGGTGCCCCAGTGCTTAAACCAGTGCCAATTGTAGTGCACAATGTTGTCGCGGTATTCGCGGCGGGGGGCAGGTCCCTGCCACAGGTCCCAATCAAGCCAGTTGGGTACAGCAGCGGGTTTGCCCACCCCGATGGCTCCGCGCTTATTGGCATACCAGGCCTTGCCAAAGTGCACCTCGCCAATAATTCCTTCACGCAGGTCCTTCATCGCCTTTTGGGAGGTGACCCCGGAACGTTGCTGGTTTCCCATCTGCACGAGTTTACCGTATTTTTTTTGCGCCAGGGGCAGCATTTCGGCTTCGGCGGGGTTATGGGCACAGGGTTTTTCGACATACACATGCTTGCCGGCCTGGAGGGCCATGATGGCCATAGGGGCATGCCAATGCTCAGGCGTGGCAATGGTCACGGCATCAATGTCCTTGATTTCCATGAGTTTCCGGAAATCTTTTTCCCCTTTTGGTGCCTTGCCGGTGGCTTTCCGCACCATCTCAATCGCTTTTTCCATGGCACGTGAATCCACATCACAGATATGGGTGATCTCACAGTTATCCATTTGCAGAATGGCTTCCAGGTGAGCGATACCGCGGCCATTTACGCCGGCAATGGCGAAATTGATGCGGCTGTTGGCCCGCCAGATACGGGAGTAGCCGGTGGCATAGGTACCCAGCATAATGCCGGATACCGCAGCACGCTGGAGAAAAAGTCGTCGGGAAAGGGAGGATGAAGATTTCATGGTTGGGTTTTTTCGGGAGTCGGGGAACGGGCCCTTAGGGCATATTTTTCCCAAAATACAGACGAAAACCCAAACGCTATACCCTTACAAAAAGAAAAACCCACACCAGAAGGCGTGGGCTCGTTGCAGTGCAAAACACTTAACCAGGTGCTTCTTTAGGGTCAGGCGTGCTGGCTGGCACGCTCGCCTTCTCTGTTTTGTTCGCTGATGGTCCAGTCGTCCGAAGATACCGTTTGGATCCAGCGGTCGCCCTGCTTGCGCATGACCTGAACGCCGAAGTCGTAACGGCGCTGGAATTCCTGCTCAAAGTTGGCTACTTTCAGGTGGCCATTGATGCTGAGGTGGTCAACGGGTACTTTTTCGGAAACCTGGGAGATTTTCAGGTCGGGGTTGAGGGTATCCCATATCGAACTGGCTTCGTGGGCCTCGTGTGCAGAACTGTAAAAATTCAGTTTTAAATAAGGAAACTTGGTGTGAAACTCATCCGAGATTTCCTTTAAAGTTTTGTCGGGGGTGATGACGATGTCCATAGCGATGGTAGAATTAGGGGTTTGAATCTTTTGTTCGATCCATGATTCTGCCTCAAAACTCGGCAGACCGGGCCGTACTCCGGATGATACGTGCCAAGCAGAAAAATGATTTTTGTCACCAGGCCAAATTTATTGCCGGATGAGGTTTTCGTGAATGATCCCCTCTGCCGATTGTACGGCAAGCACATAGTAGCCCGCCGGAATAGCAGGAAATACGAGGGTATGGTCGTTGCGGCCTTCCAGCAGGTCCCATTTTCCCTGTGCCACAGGCTTACCCTGAATATCCCTTACGGAATATTGCACCGGCTGATTGACCAGGGACATTATCCGGACCTGCAACTGATCGGTGAACGGATTGGGATAAACCGATAAAAAGTGCATGTTGTCAGCAGCCCCTTCTGCAGCCCCAAAAGCCGGGATAACGGGTGAATACACCTTGTTGCCGTCCGGGTCGGCGACTTCAATCCGGTAATAAATTTTTCCTGTTGGCAGGTCGAGGTCCAGAAACTGGAATCCGTTTCCATGAATCTGTTCGGCCTCTTCGAAGGTCAGGCTTCGGAGCGGGCTGAAATGAATGGAATCGCTGCCCCGCTGAATGGTAAAAGTGTAGGTTGGCTTTTCCTCGGCCAAAAACCACTCCAGAAGGTTCGACCGGTCTTTTGGTGCGACCTGCACGATGATTTTGGGGCGCTCTTCAATGACCTGGCCCGTTTCACCATCAAAACACAGTGTCTGGTGGCTAAGGTGAAAAACCCCGTTGGCCGGGCACTCAGGATCAGGGTTCAGCCCAAAATACCGGTATCCGGGGGCATCAAAAGAGCCATAGCTGACACAGGAGGTGCCATTGCCTTCATTTATCCCAACTACCGCCGGTTGCCCGCCAAATCCGTCGACTCCGCCACAGGAGGCCGCCGTAGTCCATTGCATTTCTCCATAGTTGAATACCACCGTGGTTTTGGGCGGTAAAAGGAAATTGCCAATCCGGCTGATGGTGCCGTCAGTCAGAATCACCTGAAAGGAGTTGAATTGGGTGCATTCCCGTCGGCAACCATAAAAAGGGGCGTTTTTCCAGTGTGCTATAAAGTAATGCCCGTCCGGATCTGTGTAATAGGAGAGTTGACCCATGTAGGTGAGGTCCACATCGGCGTAAAAAGCCGCCACCGTGCGGGGACCTTTCAGGCAAAAGGGTTCGGGGGTATAATCGCTGAATGCCCCTCCGAAAGTCAGGTTACCATTTGCATTGAGAAAGGCCGAAGTAAATCCACCGCCCAGGCACTGGAAATCAAAACCCAGGTTGACGGATTCGGAACAGTCATCACAGCCGGTACCCCGCTGATACCGGGTATATTTTACCGGATTGCCGTAAACATCCGTACCTTCCTGCACCCACCCGGGGGCCGGACCAGCAGGGTTGCTGCAATCTCCAGGGCAATTGTCAGGGTTTTCCCCATTTTCACACAGGCCATTACCACACTCAGAAAGCAGGCCGGTAACCTGAAGGCGGTCAATCCCCGCCCCCCAACCCCAAAAACCATTGGTTTGATAGGTTATTCTCATCCTTACGTCGTCGCCCGACCATTGATTGAGGTCGATTTCAATCCGGCCTGCGAAGTCTTCTGATTGAGCCAACACCTGCGTCCATTGTCCCTTATTCCATACATCAACCAGTATACTGCCATGGCCCTGGTAGGTTTTGAGAAAAAGGTCAAAAGAAAGGGTGATGGAATGTACGCCCAGGGCAGATAGTTCCCAGGCAGGTGAAATGAGCTGAAAAGCAGTGGCGGAGCTCGCAGCTAACTCAATATGGGCCCAGCCCCCTGTTCCGGGATTAGAGAACAATCCCACCTTACCCGTATCGGCAGTCCAGCCCTGTTGAGGCGCCTCCCAATCCGCAGGCCACCCGTTGTCAAAGGTTTCTTCAATCAATAAATCGTGGCCGGGCGCCAGGCATTGCGCCTGAACCCCTCCCGCCGCGCACATCAGGAGCAAGGCAAAGCCACAAAAACGATACAGGTTGCTCGGCATGAGGATATCGTTAAGGGACCCGGTCGATTTCTGCGTATACCTTTTTCAGCGACTCCTGCAGGGGCATTCGCTCAACAGAGGGGTCATGCTGAGCCCATTGCAGCCGGAGCTCAAGGTCTTCTGCCTGTTTGAGCAGGGCCGAAATGCGCTCCAGCCGGGCCAGCTTACCCTGGTCTTGCAAGCTGGGGTGTTTGAGTCCTCGTAAACGAAAGATTTCGGACTCTACACCCTCCAGCCTTTTACCCGCCGGTGTCAGTTGCCGGGTTTTACTTTGGTAAGCTGAATCCGGAGTTTTGCGTACCTGATACACCGGGGGATCTGTCGGGGAAGGCTGAAGCAGCCATACGGCAGTCGCCACGAGGGCTACGCTGCCCAGCGTGATCCAAAGGCCCTTCGTCAGCAACCGGGTTTTAAACTTGAGCGAAGTAGGCGTTCTCAGCGAGTTTCTGGCCATAATCGGGAAATGACCCAAATTTCAGCCTTTATTTGCCCCTTCTCCATAGAGTTTTAACCAAAACATTACGCCCTCTACAAGCCCAAACCGGCTTCAATTGAGCCGGAAACTAATGCCTGCCTTAAAAACTGCATTCTCCTGCC
>SXGT01593646.1_pt1 | contig 10641 bp, 9 predicted proteins | sample 3176221 | NCBI WGS metagenome assembly SXGT01 (sample SAMN11356862, study PRJNA531348) | freshwater metagenome | isolation source: freshwater sample F1-120 | place: China: Fuxian Lake, Yuxi | collected 2017-12-25
ACCCGGTCGAGAAGCTGATGAGGGACGCCAAGATCCTCCAGATCTACGAGGGCACCAGCCAGATCCAGCGCATGGTCATCGCCAAGACCGTCCTGGGCGGGTGAGCGTCCTCGCGCCCATGCCCGCCCGGGTCCTGGCGGGCGCCGTGCTCCTCTCCGGATGCGCGGCGGGGCCTGCCGACCTGGCGCCTGCCTCCAGGGATCTCCGGGGGCAGAGCGCCGTGGATCTCCTGGCGGACGGAGGCGCTGCGCCGAACAGGACCCCGGAGGGGTACGTGTACGTAACGCGCAGGCTACACGTGTCGATGGGTTTGGCCGAGGCAAGGGGCCTGGGGCCGACCGACACGACCAGGCTCGTGGAGTTCCTGGCCTCCGAGTTCGAGGGCTGCGCCAAAGCGCTCGAGGAGGCGGGGAAGCTCTCGTCGGGCGCGGCTCGCCTGGTGGTCTTGCTCGACGCCTCCGGGCGGATCACCGGGCTGGACGTCAAGGTGGCGCCTGGCGGCCAGGTGGCCGCCGACGCGCTCCAGTGCCTGGCCGCCCCTGCCCGGGCCTTTCCGTACCCCCGGGGCGAGGGCTCGCGCCGCGGCTTCGCGCTGGAGGCCTCGTGGGAGCCCGCCCGAGGACGAGCGGCCGCGCGCTGAGCCGGGCCGCGACACAGACCTCCTCCACCGCGCCACGGGATGGGCAACGGGGGGTGGGGGAGCTGGCGCAAGCGCCTCGATACGGCGGGGGTGAGGGCTGCGCGGCCATGCTAGGGTGGCGGCGTCATGGGTCTACGCGGCTGCTCCTGTGTCCTCGCGCTCTCCCTCCTGGTCGGCTGCACGCCCAAGGAGGAGCGCTTCGAATCCGTGGTCCAGCTGGTCAACCGCACGGACGTGGAGAAATCCGACAAGGACGAGGTGGAGCAGGCCGATTTCGAGTTCGAGTGGGACCCCTGCCCTGGCGACCAGTTCCAGATCGTGAGGGGCGGCAAGGCCTTTGCCAAGTGCATGGAGAAGTACGAAAAGGGCGATTATATCTCGGTCCGGGTAAAGCACTTCTGGGACCCCCACGGCTTCTACACGTGGGACGTCTACCAGGTAGGGGACTGCGAGCGCGACATCGAGCAGGGCTCGGAGGGCTCCTTCGAGAAATCCCAGGAGTGCGCCGAGCACAAGATGTACGGGCGGGAGTCGGGGTTTGACTGTAGCCGCCGCCCCTTCAAGAGGCTCCTGGCCATCTGCCCCTGGATGGGCCGTAGCTAGAGCGCCGAGCTTCAATAGAGCGCCGGGCTTCAATTCACCCGAGCGGTCACGATGGCCTGCTTTATCCCTGTAAATCAAGGGGAGAACCAAGAGAGCGACGGCCACGCTCCTGACGTTCCGATCGGCGTTCGATGTGCGATAGTCTAGGCGGATGCGCGCTGCTTGGAGCATCCTCGGGCTTACGTTGCTTGCGTGTGGGGGCGCCTCGGCTCTCGTCGACGATCTGGATGCGGGTGGGGGGGCGGGTGACGGTGCCCTCGCACCGGATGGAGCCTCGCCCGACGCGCGCCTCGCGGTCCCCGACGCGCCGACCGGCGAGCCAGACGCCAGGCCCGAGGCGGGCGCGGACGGGGGAGGCCAAGCGGACGCGGGGAGCGACGCAGGCGCCGTGGACGCAGGTGGCGACGCGGGCGGGCGCGTGGCCGTGCTCCCCCGGTCGACCGGCACCTGCCCGCAGTTCGCCGCCTCGGGCATGATCACTGTCGCGCCTTCGGGCGTGGCTCCCCGCAACGCTCGGCTGTGGATCTCGGCTGCAGCGGCGACGATGGACGGCCCGGTGGTCTTCTACTGGCACGGCACGGGTAACACGACGGCGGAGGCCGTGTATGGGCTCGGCAACGCGCAGATCAACGCGGTCTTGGCGCAGGGCGGGGTGGTGATCGCGCCCGAGCACGATCCCGCGGCAGGGATCTTGCCGTGGTTCCTCGCGAGCGGTGTTCGCGACGACGATCTCCGCGTGGCCGACGAGCTCCTGGCCTGCGCGGCCATGCGGGTCGGGGTGAACGCGCAGCGGATCCACTCGGTGGGCCTGAGCGCGGGCGGCATTCATACGAGCGTGATGAGCTTCCGCCGCGCGAGCTACCTCGCGAGCGTGGTGACGTACAGCGGCGGGCTGGTCGTCCCGACGGCCCCTCCGAGCGACGCGCCCCGCGCGCGCTTCGCGGCGATGATCCTGCACGGGGGCGCCGACGACAGGGTCCCGCCACTCCCCGTGTCGTTCCAGGTCACCAGCGAGAGCTATGCACGCGTCACGAAGGGGCAGGGGCATTTCCCTGTCCTCTGCGATCACGGGATGGGGCACTCGATCCCCGCGGCGGTTCGTGCCTCGGCGTTGCGCTTCCTCCAGGATCACCCGTACGGCGTGTCCCCCTGGCCCTACGCCGGCGGCCTGCCTGCAGGCTTCTACGCCCAGTGCGCGCTCGTCCCATGAACCCAACATTGCCCCCGCGCTCGTCGTGAGCGTTGGCTCCGGCGACGTGGGCAGCGTCGACCTCGCCGTCCTGGCCGAGGCCCGGGTCCTCAGGCACGACCGGGACGTACGCGGTGCGTGATCGCACCAGCCCCCCGTCGACCTTCGCTCCGGTGGCACGCTCGAATTCGTCGTCGGGATACGCCCACGACAGGAAGCCCGCGATATCCATATTCAGGACATAACGGGCTCCGATTGTTTCGTGATATGGATTCGAGCTGGAGCCTCAAGCCTCCGGGACCAGGGTGACCTTCTTCGGCTTTCTCCCTGCGCGGGCCAGGAGCGACGGCACTCCGTGATTCGCTCCCAGCAGATAGGCAGCCACCCGCTCGATCCTGAGCGGATCGACGCCCTCGCCGAGGACATGCGCGTGGTGCAACGCCACCTGCGTTCCATCTTCACTCCGTGCGATATCACCGAACTTTACCGAATTCGCTGGGAGGTGGAGCTGCTTTTCAGAAATTGGAAAGGGGGAGTGCGCATGGACCATGTCCATCGCCTGCGCAACCCGACGTCCCTCGCGGTTGCGGTGACGGCCTCCATGCTCGCCGCGTTGCTCAGCCGCGATCTGCATGCAGCGCTCGAAGCGTTGAGCGAGACGCCGATTCCGAAGATGTCGGAATTCAAAGACACTGTACCGCCATCCATGGGCGGTTTTTCCCCCCGCGGAATCGTCGCCAGGTAAGCCGTCCCGAACCGTCACCGCCTTCGCCCTCACGCTCCAGCCGGCGCGAGCCCTGTGCGCGCTGGCGGCGCTCGTGCGCCTACATGGTGCGAGGGGGTGAGGTCTGCGAGAGCAACCTCTCGCAGCAGTGCTAAGCCAGGAATCGTCGCCGCTCGGCGTTCGGACGAGACGGTCGCGTGCCTTGGCTCGGCTGACCCTTGGAGAAATTAATATTTACTTATAGGTACTTGCCTATATAATAAAATGAACCTGCTCACCCGGAGTTCCCATGAGCCGACGTTCGCTCCGTTCGCTGTCTCTGATTGCCATCTCCCTTCTGGCTCCTTCAGCTTGCGGCGAAGAGCCCACGGGTGGGCCCAATGGCTCGCTGGAGCCGCCGCCTCCACCGGCTCCTCCGCCGGCTCCTCCGCCTCCGGCCACGCCACCACCGGCTACGCCACCGCCACCGGCACTGCCACCGCCGCCGGTTACGCCACCGGCTACGCCGTCTCCCCTCGGGTTGGCCCACGAAGACTATGGCGTTTGGGATCGGACAGGATATCACACGGTCGCCCAATATCCGTCCACTCGTGGACAGGCATACGCAGAGACCTGGACCAATGTAAATCCCGCGAGAGGCTCCTTCAACTGGACGGCGCTGGACGCGCAGCTGCAGTTCGCCGAAGCTCAAAACCAGAAATTCAACATCCAGATTTCACCGATTGGCGGCTCGGCCGGCAGCAGCATGCCGCCATGGATGTTCACCGCGGGCGTTCCGCAAGCCACGGACGGAACCTATACGTACGCGTATTATCTGGACCCGGCCTACAAGGTCTATTTCAGCGAAATGGTCCAGGCGCTGGCCAGGCATGTGCGCAATGACGTCCCGGCGAACCTGCAGGCTCGAATCTCGTTCGTTCGCTGTGACACCGGAGCCACGGGAGACGAAGGGCCCTATGAAGAGCCGAACCGACTAATCCCTACGGAATATGGAATACCCAAGGAGGACTGGCAGACCTTTCGGCTCTGGGCGTTCGAAGTTTACCGGAAGGCATTCCAGGATGGGCCGGGGCCAGTGATCCCGCTGTTGTTCCAAGACATCGAGAACACCGGCTATCCCGTGGAGTGGAACTGGGTTCGCACCAATGTGCTCGGCGGTTTCGGCGCCAAGTACGGGGGACAGGTCCGGGGGCACCACTTGACCGAATCCCAGCAAGTGACCGATGCATTCAAGCAGTATGCCGTGGACTCCAACCTGCGGTTCTTTTCGCGAAACGAAATGGACCAGACGTGGCGCAAGCCCTACTTTCAGCTCAATGTTCGGCTTGGTATGTACTGGGCGGCGGTCGAGCAGTTGCATGCCGGCATGAGCATATGGGATGTGACCGGCTCGTGTCTGGAGAGCGCGGGTAGGGACAACTTCACGTTCGCCTTCGAGTTCTTCAACAAGTGGTCAGCGGAGGTGAATCCTGCCACGGCCGGCGGTGGATTCTCCATCTTTCACGAGGGGCTCGACTCTTCCAATACGGCGAAGTTTCCGACAGCATCGTATGGAAACTTCCCGGCGACCAGAGGCAGCACGAATAGATACGCGCTCATCTGTCAAGCCCATGCCGAACAAGGTGCCGCGATGGATGATTTGGCCGCGGCTACCGCGGGGCAAGTGGCGCAGCGCGACTCACAGAACGGCTTCAACGATGCCGGCTGGCAGATCGTTGCCGGGAACTACGAACGCTTCATCGCGCAGATCAGCCCCGAGACCACCAGCAAAGGCCTTTGGCGTATCAACGGGCCGCTGACGGCCTCATCGGACCCTTACGACCGCTTTGCCCGGCGCTTCGACCATGCGTCCGGCCTGGATACGATGTATTTCGATATTCATGACAAGCTCCTGCCGTCGACCGGACAGCGCGTGCAGCTCTCCGTGGATTATCTCGACCGCGGCACCGATCAGTTCGCGTTGCGATACGATGCAGTGGGCAACAGCCAGAAGACGGCGTTCACGGTGACCAAAACCAACACCAACACCTGGAAGACTCACTCGGCCGTGGTCACGGACTGGACATTCAAGAACAACGGCCCGAGAGGCGCCGACCTGACGCTGGTGAATTTGGATTCGGGCGATGACATTTTCCACGGAGTGGAGGTCATCAAGCTCGTCGACGTAAACGTGGGGACCGTCGGAAATGGAACCGTTACCGCCCGTAACAATGCCACCACCTACACCCCGGTCATGGGCACCTTCATGCAGGGCCAGCGGCTGGAGCTGGCGGTTACACCAGGACCAGGGTGGGCATTTTCCGGATGGAGCGGTGATCTGGGCGGCACCAACAGCCGGCCGTTTCATTTTCCAACGAAAGACACCCGGGCCACGGCAAATTTCACCTTTGTCGGCCCCTGAAGGTACCGCCGAGCCTGTAGCCTGTAAGCAGAACAAGCACCCGCGGGTCAAGGGCGAGGCACGAAGCGAACCAGCGGGCCGTGCTGAACGGCCTCGTCGTCCAGACCAGAGCCTCAGTGGCCGGACGACATCACGCCTCCCACGAGGATCTCGCCCATCATCCCGCCCTCGGAGTGCTCGTTGATATGGCAGTGCACCATCCAGGCGCCCGGCTCGTCGAAGCGCGTCGCCACCCTCAAGGTGCTCTTGGCCTGGACGATGATCGTGTCCTTGTCGGCCAGGCGCGCCGGAGGCTCGGGAGCCCCGTTCCTGGTGAGCACCTGGAAGAAGGTCCCGTGGACGTGGAAGGGGTGGTCCATCTCGCTCTTGTTGGTGAGCTCGAGCACCCGGGTCTCGCCCAGGCCCATCCGCGCGGCGGGCACCACTGGCCACACCGCCCCGTTGAGCGTGAAGATCAGGTCTCCCTTTTCCGACGTCCCCTCGTCCAGCGCGAACACGATCGGCGCTCCCGTCGGCTCCGGGAGCCTGGCGAGCGCAGGCCCCCGGTCCGGCAGGGTCTTCCTGGCTGTCACGGGCTCGCCCTCGACGGCCACGGTGGCGACCGCCAGGGGCGGACGAGCACCGGACTCGTGGCCACGCTCGTAGGGCTCGCTGGTGAGCGACAAGATCCCCGAGGAGCGAGGGACCTCGAACGCCACGTCGTAGCGCTCGGCGGGGGCGATGAGCAGGGTCTCCACGTCGTAGGGAGACTCGAGCAGGCCGCCGTCCGTGCCGATGACCCGGAAGCGCACCCCCGGGATCTTGAGGTTGAAGAACCGCCCGTTGGCGACATTGAGGATACGAAAGCGCTCCAGCGCTCCCGGGCGCAAGGCGATGCGCGCGTCGCGTACGCCATTCACCAGGACGGTGTTGCCCTCGCGTCCCATCATCTTGGAGGCGTCGTCGAGGTAGGTGGGGAAGGTGCCGTCCTCGTTTACCCGCACGTCGTCGAGCACCAGCACCCGCTCCTCGTCGACCTCGGGCTCCCTGGCCGCTCGCACCCGTATCACGCCCGCCAGGCCTCGCTCGATCTGGACGTCGGTCCGGACGTGGGGGTGAAACCAGAAGAGCCCGGCGTCCCTCAGCTTGAAGCGGTACTCGAACGTCCCGCCCGGCTGCACGGGCTTCTGCGACGAGGGCGAGCCATCCATGGCCACGGGGAGGCGTACCCCGTGCCAGTGCACCATCGTCGCCTCGGGCAGCTCGTTCTTGAAGTGGACCACCAGCAGGTCGCCCACCTTGGCGTCGATCAGCGGCCCCGGCATGGTGCCCCCGTAGGTCCACGCCCTGGAGAGCCTGGCGCCGCCCAGGTCCTTGTCGGCCTCACGCGCGGTCAGCGCGATCTCGATCACGTCAGGATCGGCGCTGAGATCTTGCGCCGGCGTGAGCGCGAGCGGGTCGACCTTGGGAGGAGCGGCCGCGGGCGCCCCCGAGCCGCAGGCCATCACCAGGGCGGCGCCGGACAGAAGCCACCGGGCGAACCCCGGCCTCACGGCGTGCCCGTCTTCTCGCTGGAGTACTCGGAGTACAGGTCGCCCTTCTTGCAACGCAACCGGTACGTGTAGGCCGTTCCCTTGGTGAGGTTGCCGTCGTGCTTGTTGTCGGCCACCCCGGGGACGGTGAACACCACCTTGTAGTCCTCGGCGCCCGCCTTGCGCTCGCCCTCGACGGCGTCGCAGTCCTTCTGGGCGTTCTTCCACACGACATGGAGACCGTCGGTCATCTTCATGAGCATGCTGATCGTGGGGGCTTGCGGCAGGGCGCCCGGAGGGGGAGCCGAGTCCTGGGCGGCGTCCGTGGCGGAGGCGTCCGTGGAAGCGCTGGCGTCCGTGGCCGTCCCGCTCGCTCCCGCGTCCTCGACTGGAGCCGAGGATGAAGAGCAGCCAAAAATCCCAAGAGAAGCGAGTAGACCACAGCAGACGACGGTTCGCATGACCGTGTAGGCGCAAGGACGCGGCATGTGACTCGCGTTCTTCACTTTTTTGAGGTAGGGTCGTCGGGTCTGACGTTTGGTATCTGCCGCGGGACTCGGCAGGGCGCAAAGCTTGCGTTGCGACGCAATCGACGCGCTCCTCGCACATCTGCGCCGAGCGCGCCACCCAGCCAAACTCACCTGGCACGCGCGATGCTCCCCCTGGGGCCATGGGTGCACGTTGGCTCGTCTTTTCCATGGCGCTGATGACCGTCACGGTCACGGCCCAGGCGGAGGAGGCGTCCGTCGACCGGCTGGTCGCCGAGGTGCTCGAGCGCAACCCGTCGATCCAGGCTCGCGCCTCCCGTCGCGACGCGCTCGGCGGAGAAGCGAGGGCCGCGGGGATCTACCCCGACCCTCAGGTCGTCGTGATGGTCGACCGCGTCCCGCAGGCGCACCAGGCCGAGATGCCGATGGTCCGCTACCAGGCGACCCAGATGTTTCCATGGCCAGGGAAGCTGGGGCTCATGCGCTCGGCCGTGGAGCGGCGGCTCGACGCCGCCGCCGCCGACATCCTGGTGACGAAGCTCGAGCTGCGGCTGCAAGCGAAGCGCGCCTATTACATGCTCGCGTACAACGCGAAGCAGCGCGAGATCGTGCGAGCCAGCCGCAGCCTCGCCGCGACGATCGCCCACGCGACGCTCGGCAGGTACTCGACGGGGATCGGGAGCCACCACGAGGTCGCGCGAGCCCAGGTCGAGGTGAACGCGCTCGACCTGGAGGCGATCAGGCTGGACGGAGAGCGCACGTCGATGCTCGCCATGATCAACGCGCTACGCAACCGGGCCGCGGACGCCCCGTTCCCCGATCCGGTCCTCGTGCCGTCACCGAGAGCAGACTGGACGCTGCCCAGGCTCGTCCTGCGCGCCGACACGCTGCGGCCCGAGCTCCAGGGGATGCGCTCGATGGTGAGCGAGGCCCTCACCATGGCCGACCTGGCCCGTCGAGAGCGCTACCCCGACATCATGGGCTCTGTCTGGATGAACCAGAACATCGGCGCGCCGCCCTCGGCCGGAGCCATGATCGGAGTGACCGTCCCCGTGTTCGGGCTGTCGCGCCAGGCGCACCGGGCCGACGCGTTCGGGGCGCGCGCGCAGGGCTTCGCCAGCGACGCCCAGTCGATGCGCGCGATGATACGGTTCGAGGTCGCGGACGCGCTCGTGCGTGTCCAGACCGCGACCCGCCGCGTGGAGCTCGTCGAGGCCGTGGTCCTGCCCAGGGCGCGCGAGAGCTTCGAGGCCTCGCTGGCCGGGTACGGCGCCGGGACCGTGGACATCGTGGGGCTCCTCGACGCGCGCCGATCCCTGCAGACGGCGAGCCTGACCGTCGCGGAGGTGCAGGTGGAGCGCGAGATCGCGCTGGCCGAGCTCGAGCGAGCGGTCGGCGGTGCGCCTTGAGGCGCGTCGTGCTTCTCGTGCTGGCCGCTCTCCTGGCCTGCGATCCCAGGGGCTCGTCGGCCTCCCACGAGGGCCACGCGTCTCCGCCAGCGAGCGCGCCGCTGTCGGCCCATGCGGCTCACGAAGGCCACCCGGACGCCGGCCTCCCGTCCGGGTATGCGCCCGTGACCTTGGGCCCGGCGCAGGCCGCCGCGCTCGGCGTTCGTATCGTCCCCGTCGAGGAGCGCCACTTCGCCCGCACCGTTCGCACGCAGGGCGTCGTGGCGCTCGACGAGACCCGCACCTCGCACGTCCACGCCAAGATCCGAGGCTGGATCGAGGGCATCCACGTCGATTTCGTCGGCAAGAAGGTGACGGCGGGGCAGCCGCTCTGCGCGATTTACAGCCAGGAGGTCCACGCGGCCGAGATCGAGTTCCTCTCTGTGCTCGAGCGCGTAAGGACGCGGCCGGCGGCGACCGGCGAGTTTGCGCAGGCGGAGGCGCGCGCGCAGGAGCAGCTCCTCGAAGCGGCGCGTCGTCGCCTCTCGCTGTGGGACGTACCCAGGGCGGAGATCGAGCGCCTCGAGCGCACGCGCGAGGCGAGGCGAACCTTCCCGCTCCTGGCGCCTCGCTCCGGAGTGGTCGTGGACAAGCAGGCTCTCGAGGGCATGTTCGTCGACCCGTCCACCGAGCTCTACACTGTGAGCGATCTGTCGAAGGTCTGGGTGCTGGCCGACATCTACGAGGCGGACGTGCCTCACGTCCACGTGGGCGACCTCGCTCACCTCACGATCGAAGGCGTCGACGCCAGCGTCGACGCCAAGGTCGCCTTCCTCCCTCCGACCATCGACGAGGCCACGCGCACGCTGAAGGCGCGCTTCGATCTCAAGAACCCCGAAGGCCGCCTGCGCCCCGGCTCGTTCGTGAATGTCGCGATGGAGCTCGGCGTCGCGCACGGCCTCTCCGTTCCGGAGAGCGCGGTCATCCGGACGGGCACGCGCAACGTGGTGTTCATCGCCCATGGTGAGCGCGGCGAGGCCCCCGGGGGGGGTCACCAGGCGCGTCACCTCGAGCCGCGCGAGGCGAGGCTGGGCCCCCTCGTGTCGGGTCACTACCGCGTCGAGGAGGGTCTCTCCGCGGGCGATCGCGTGGCCGTCGGCGCGCAGTTCCTCCTCGACTCCGAGAGCCGCCTTCGCGCGACCGGCGGCGGAGGCGGACATGCCGGACACTGAGGTCACGCCGAGGCCGATGGGCGTGGTCGAGCGCATCATCGATTTTTCCGGCCGCCGCCGGTTCCTCGTCTTCCTGGTCACAGCCGCGCTGGTGATCACAGGCCTCTTCAGCGCGAAGAAATCGCAGATCGACGCGCTGCCGGATCTCTCGGACGTGCAGGTCATCGTCGCCACGGAGTGGATGGGCCGGAGCCCGACGCTGATCGAGAACCAGGTGACCTACCCCGTGGTGACCACGTTCCTGGGGGCACCCAAGGTGAAGGGCGTGCGAGGTCTGTCGATGTTCGGGATGTCGTTCGTGTACGGGCTCGTGGTCTTTCCGATCGTGCTGTCGTGGGGGCGCGCCCGCATCGAGTGGGAGGCGTACGCCGAGACGCTGTGGGCCATGGCGGAGGTCCATGGCTTCGCCTACGCGTCGTCGCGACCGGTGCGCGAGCACATCGTTCGGCAGTTCACCTCGGCGGC
>SXGT01253635.1_pt1 | contig 10640 bp, 11 predicted proteins | sample 3176221 | NCBI WGS metagenome assembly SXGT01 (sample SAMN11356862, study PRJNA531348) | freshwater metagenome | isolation source: freshwater sample F1-120 | place: China: Fuxian Lake, Yuxi | collected 2017-12-25
AGTTCGCGTCGCTTCCGCGCTCGGAAGCGACGCGAACTGACGACGCTGGGGGGTGGTGGTGGGGGTTGCGCGGGAGGGCGTGGCGGTCATCAGCAATCCTCGTCGAGTTGGGCCGCGATCGCGGCGGCGGTGAGCGGAGCGGGTGCGGGAGTGTCTTCTGGAAGCGGGAAGCGGCGGAACGACTCGGCCTCTTGCGCGATGCGGCGCAGGCCCGCGAGCAAGCTGTCGCCGAGCACGGTGCCGACGGCGACGACGCGCGTCATCTCGGCGGTGTCGGGCGCCGCGCTCGCGACGGCCGCCAGGTCGGCGCCTGCGACGAGCTGCGCTGCGTCAGCGCCAGGCTCGAGCACGGCGGTCGTGATGGTCTCGAGCCCGAGCGCGGCATAGGTGTCGAGCACCCGGGCCGCGAGCGCGAGACCGGGGTTGTTCGAGTGCACGCGCCAGCCGCGACGCTCGCACAGTTCGGCGATGAGGGTCGCGCCGACGGATGGCGCGGCATCAGCATCCACGTCGTCGCTCGTCGCGATCGATGCGGGAATGCTCACCGCCCGCTGCGCCACCCCGAAGACACTCGACAGTGGCATCTGCGAGTCGAGCGCTGCGATGACCTTGGCCGCTTGCGCGACGCTGAGACTGCCGACCTCGAGCAGGGCGCGCACGAGGCGCACCCGCTCGACGTGGCCCTCGTCATACTGCGCTTGGTTGGGGCTCGTGCGCTCCCCCGCGTGCAGCAGGCCTTCGCGCAGATAGAACTTGAGGGTCGGCACGGCGACTCCGGTCGAGGTGCTGAGCTCTGACATGCGCATGAGTGGATACTAGCACTATCGATAGTTCTCGTGTCTATATTCTCCGATAGTGCCGCCGAGGCGCGAGAGAGAGATCTTGACGATTCACTTGCATTTTGCAAGTGTGTGCCCCATGAGTCTCTTCATCACGTGCCCGGTCGCCGACGTCGAGCGATCGACGGCCTTCTACACCGCACTCGGGTGGACCTTTCACGCCGAGATGTCGGATCACAACGTCTCGTGCTTCGCGATCGCCCCCGACCAGTTCGTCATGCTCGGAAGTCGAGACATGTACGCCTCGGTCGGCGGAACCGAAGACCTGATCGGCGGGCCCGACACTCCCTCAAAAGTCACCGTCTCGTTCGATCTCGGCAGCCGCGGTGCGGTCGATGAGTTGGTCGAGCGCGCAGCGGCGGCCGGAGGACGAGTCGGCGACACCGACGACTATCCCTTCATGTATCAGCGCCAGTTCGACGACCCTGACGGCTACCACTACTCCCCGTTCTGGATGAAGCCGGACTCCGACTCGACCGCGTGACCGCGGGCACGGGAGACCTCGCAGCGGCCCTCGACGTCGTTGGCGCGCGGTGGGCACTGCTCATCGTCGAGCGGCTGCTCGACGGGCCGCAACGCTACGGCGATCTGCATCGCGACCTCGGGGTGCCGACCAACATTCTGGCCACCCGACTGCGCGAGCTGGAGGGCGCTGGAGTGCTGCGTCGACTTCCGCTGCGGCACAACACCCGGGCGTACGAGCTCACCGATCGCGGGCTCGCGCTGCGCGCGGCCATTCAGGCGCTCGCGGAGTGGGGAGCCGTGCCGTCAGATCTGTGAGGCTCGCGCACTCAGCGCTGAGGCTGCCCCTCGAGCGCATCCATGTAGCGCAACACGATGCCCTCGCGCAGCGCCCACGGCGACACGGTGAGCGTCGAGACGTCGAAGACCTTCATGGCCGTGCGCAGCACGATCGCCCCCGCGAGAATCTGATAGCCGCGCTCGGGGGTGATGCCGGGCAGGTACTGCCGCACCTCTGAAGGCATCTCGCGCAGCGTCGGCTCCCATTCGCGCAGGCCCGTGTAGTGGATGGGCGCGGGTGCCCCTGTCACCGGGTCGGCAGGGCCGCCCACGAGACGCGCGAGCGACCGGATCGTCTTCGAGGTGCCGACGACGCGCGTTGGGGTCGGACGATCAGCGAAGAGTCGCTCACGCACGTCGGTAAAGGCTGCACGAGCGTGGGCGCGCAGCGCCGACACGGCATCGCGCGCGGGCGGGTCGTCGCGCAAGAATCGCACTGTCGATCGACCTGCCCCGAGCGGCAGTGAGACCTGCACGTCGGGATACTCGTCGGCACCCTGCGCGATCTCGAACGAGCCGCCTCCGATGTCAAAGAGCAGAATCTCCCCTGCAGACCAACCGAACCAGCGTCGCACCGCGAGCATCGTGATGCGCGCTTCGTCGTCGCCCGAGAGCACCTGCAAGACCACGCCCGTCTCGCGCGTGATGCGCTCGAGCACCTCTTCGCCGTTCGCTGCTTCTCGAATGGCAGAGGTCGCCGTGCACATGAGGTCGTCCACGCCGATCTCGTCGACGGCCTCCGCTGCCTCACGAATCGCGTCGACGAGCTTCTGTTGACCCTCTTCGACGATCGCACCGTCGTCATCGAGGTAGCGCATGAGCCGCAGCGTCGAACGTTGCGAGTGTCGCGGCACGGGGCTTGCGCCGGGATGCGCGTCGACGACGAGCAGATGAACCGTGTTCGAACCGACGTCAATGACTCCGAGGCGCATGCAGTCGAGCGTACGCGGGCGGCGAGTCGCCTCACGCAAGGTCAGCGAGCAGCGAGAGGGAGATCAGAGCTGGGGTGCCTGGACTCGAACCAAGAACAACTGAACCAGAATCAGCCGTGTTGCCAATTACACCACACCCCATCAGCAGGGCGTCGAGCCCGCTGACGAGCCCGCGAGCGGGCCAGTGAGCGAGTTTACCCTACGCCCGGCCAGACGAGGAACGCGAGCTGGCAGTAGCCAGCACCGAAGCACGTGACCTCTCCGACCGTCGAGAAGCCCGCGGCGGTGCCGACATCGGTCGTGATGACTTCGGGTTCGCCGCTCTCGCGCGCAGCAGTGATCGCGGCACCGATGTCGCGAGCCTCCGGCACCGTGTACCCCAGCGCCGGTGCCCTGTCGGTGAGCTCGAGAAACGCCTCCCGAAATTCGAAGACTCCGCGCAGCTCGACGCGAATCTCGGTGAGGGCACCGTCTGTCGTCGTGAGCGTGAACTGCGGCGTCGTGAACTGTGCTCCGTTCGGCTCACCGTTCTCATTCGCGATGAGCACGAGCCGGTAATCGAGATCGGTCTGGTGCGGACCAACGGTAAGCGAACCGTCAGCGGGAAGGTCGAGCGGGGCCGCCTCGACGGGCGTCTCACTGAGGTCGATGCGGGGCGAGCGCGCGCTCTCGATATAGGCGAGGCCTTCGTCGTTGAACACCGACCAATTGAGTTCGGTGACCTGATCGGTGCGTGCGGGCGCCGGCTCGTCGGCCAGTTGCGGAGCCCCGACGAGCGCGAAGGCGACAGCACCGATGATCACGATCGACAGCACGACCGCGGGCAGCCACGCGACCCACGCCGGACGCCGCGGATGACGGTCAGACACATCGTCTCCTTCGTTCGCAAACCGGGGACGACACGACGAATGGATGCCCACCGCACCCTCATCATTCCCCCGAGCACTCCCCACTAGCGTAGAGGGGTGCCCGACGCGAGATCCCGACGCCGCAGACTCGTCGTCGTCATCGCGGCGGCGCTGCTCGCTCTCGTCGTCGGCGTCATCGTCGCCCGATGGTGGCGTGAGACGGCTGCGGGTGCATCGTTTCTCCACGACTTTCCGGGTGCCGTCGCGCCGCCGAGCGGCACTCCCGAGGGCTTTCCGGCGTGGTTGAACTGGACCCACTTCCTCAACGGCTTCTTCCTGCTCTTCATCGTGAGTTCGGGGCTGCACCTGCGATCGAGACTGCGCCCTCCCGCCTTCGTCACTCGACGCAACACCGTGCTGCGAACCGCCACGGCACCTCAGCGATTGGGCCTGCACACCTGGTGGCACCTCGTCGTCGTGACCGCCTGGGTGGCGACCGGTCTCGTCTACGTGGTGCTGCTCTTCGTGAGCGGGCACTGGGCTCGAATCGTGCCGACCGAGTGGTCGATCATCCCGAACGCGATCTCGGCCGGCCTGCAATACCTTTCGCTCGAGTGGCCGCGACACGACAGCTGGGCGTACTACAACGCCCTCCAGGTGCTCTTCTACGGAGCGACGGTCTTCATCGCAGCACCCCTTGCACTGGCGACGGGCCTGCGACTCTCTCCCGTGTGGCAGCAGCGATGGATGCGCGAACGAGGCCCGCTTTCTGACACCTGGGCTCGCGCCGCGCACCGGCTCGTGCTGTGGTACTACCTGGCGTTCACGGTCGTCCACGTCGGGCTCGTGCTGCTCACAGGGGCACGCCGCAACCTCAACGGCATGTACGCCGGCATTGATGATGCCGAAAGCTGGGTCGGTGCCGGCGTCTTCGCGGTCTCGGTCGTCGTCATGGCAGTGGCATGGGTGCTGCTTCGCCCTCCGGCGCAGACGGCGATCGCCGAGAAGGTCGCCGACGTGCGCCGCATGCCGGCGCCGCCGCGCTAAACGGTCGCGCGAAGGGCGCGCAGTCGCGCGAGCGTCGACTCGCGGCCCAGCAGCTCCATCGATTCGAAGAGCGGCGGGCTCACGCGACGACCCGACACGGCAACGCGCAACGGCCCGAAGGCGAGCCGCGGCTTGAGGCCGAGCCCGTCGATGAGGGCGACGCGCAACGCCTCTTCGATCGCGGCGGGTTCGAAGGTCTCGAGCGGCTCGAGAGCGGCCACTCCGGCGTCGAGCACGGCGGCTGCGTCGTCGCCGAGCGACGAGCGAGCATCCGCCTCGATCTCGAGGTCGTCATCGGCGGTGAAGAGGAAGGCGACCATGCCGGGCACTTCGCCGAGCAGGGCGACACGCTCTTGCACGAGCGGCGCCGCAGCGGCGAGCAGCTCGAGCTGCGGCGCGCCCACGGGCTCGGCCAGCAGACCGGCCTGTGCCAGATACGGGATGCTGCGCTCGACGAAATCGTCGAGCGAGAGCCGCCGCACGTGGTCGCCGTTGATGGCCTCGGCCTTCTTCACGTCGAATCGGGCGGGGTTCGGGTTGACGTCGGCGACGTCGAACGCTGCGACCATTTCGTCCATCGTGAAGATGTCGCGGTCAGCGGCGAGTGACCAGCCCAGCAGTGACAGGTAATTGAGCAGGCCCTCGCGAATGAAGCCGCGGTCGCGGTGGTGAAAGAGGTTCGACTCAGGGTCGCGCTTGCTGAGCTTCTTGTTGCCCTCGCCTGTGACGTAGGGCAAGTGGCCGAACTGCGGAATCGCGGAGGCCACGCCGATCTCGATGAGTGCGTGGTAAAGCGCGATCTGGCGGGGGGTCGACGACAGCAGGTCTTCGCCGCGCAGCACGTGGGTGATGCCCATGAGTGCGTCATCCACCGGGTTCACGAAGGTGTAGAGCGGGGCGCCGTTCGGGCGCACGACGACGAAGTCGACGAAGCTGCCGGCGGGAAAGGTGATCTCGCCGCGCACGAGGTCGACGAAGCTCAGGTCGGTGTCGGGCACGCGCAAGCGCAAGGCGGGCTCGCGGCCCTCAGCCCGGTAGGCGGCCTTCTGCTCGTCGGTGAGCTCGCGCTCCCAGTTGTCGTAGCCCTGCTTGGGGTCGCGACCGAGTTCGAGGTTCTTCGCCTCGATCTCTTCGCCCGTCATGAAGCTCTCGTAAAGGTGCCCGCTGGCGCGCAACTGCTCGATGACGCCCGCGTAGATGTCACCGCGCTGCGACTGCCGGTACGGCGCCTGCGGACCCCCGGTCTCGACGCCCTCGTCCCAGTCGATGCCGAGCCAGCGCAGCGCGTCAAGCAGCTGGTGGTAGCTCTCTTCGCTGTCGCGCGCCGCGTCGGTGTCTTCAATGCGAAACACCATGGTGCCGCCCGTGTGCCGCGCATAGGCCCAGTTGAAGAGGGCCGTGCGAATGAGTCCGACGTGGGGCGTGCCGGTGGGAGACGGGCAGAAGCGCACGCGAACGTCGCTGCCGGTGGCGGTCGAGAAAGCGGGGCTGGTCACGACAGGCCAGTCTAGGCGCTGCGGTGTGATGGGATGCCCTGCCGGTCGCCGCACCCGCGACGGAAGCGGCGCCCGCTCAGCAGCGGTAGAAGCCCGCGACCGCCGGCTTCAGCACTCCGAGGCCCCCGAGCAACAGCACGACGTCGGGGTCTTGAGCACGCAGCGCGCTGTGAGCGGCGCGCGGCACGCAACCGGATGTCGACGTGTAGAGGGGCGCCCCCAGAGCTCCTGCCGCGGCGCCGCCGGAGAGCGCGTCGGCGAACGATTGACCGGTGGCGACGTAGCTAACCGCCGCATCGGGAAAGTGCCGCTGCCCGATGAGCGCCGCCGTCGAGTAGCGGTCGGCACCTGCGATGCGCTCGACCGTGCGGCCGGTCGAGCGCACGCTCGACTCGAACGACGACGAGATCACTCCAGTGCCGCCGATGACGACGACTCGAGTCGTGCCGAGCCGGTTGAGCAGCGCGAGCGTGCCGGCATCGGCCGAGCTGCTGCGGCCGTCGACGAGCACGACGGGAGCATCCACTGATGCCGCCGCTGGCCCCGCGGCGAGCGCGTCGGCGAATCCCCACGCCGTCGCGAGGTAGACCGTGCTCGCACCGGCTGTATAGGCATCCAGCGCGAGCAGTCGCGAGGTCTCCAGTCGATTGCTTCCGGCGATGCGATCGACGCGTGACGCGTACGTGCGCAGGGCGGACTGCACGGAGGACGAGATGACCGAGGTGCCGCCCACGACGACAATGCGGTCGGGATCAAGCCGTCGCAACTCGGTGCGGATGGCGTGGGGAATGGAGCCGGGCTGGACGAGCAGCAGCGGGCCATCGGCAGCACCGGCGAGCGCAGCAGCACTCACGGCATCGGGAAAATCGAGCCCCGAAGCGACGTAGACCGTCGAGGCGCCACCGGGAAACGCCTGAGCAGAGATGCGCGCTGACGTGCTGAAACGGTCGCTTCCTGCGATGCGACGCATTTCACCGGGCAGCGACGGCGGACTCGACGAGTATCGGCCGAAGTTTTGCGTGTAGTACAGGCGCCCGCTCGAGTTGGCGGCGATGCCAATACCGATATCGGTCGAGTTCGAGAGCAGGTTCGTGCGGTGACCCGCCGAGTCTGCCCACGCGCCCACCACCCTGTTCGCCGCATACCCGGCGGCGACGTTTTCCGCGGCGCGCGTCCAGCCGCTCGGATACATCGCCGTGAAGTTGGGGCGGTGCGACATCGTGCTCGCCCGAGCCTGCTGCTGCGACCAGTCTTGAGCGAGATCGTTGAGGGCGGGGTTGAGGCGCAGTGGCGGCAACCCGTTCTGGCTGCGGAGGGCGTTGGTCTGCTGGAGGATGACGGCTCGCTCATCGGCGAACTCGTCGACAGGAACAACAGTGGATGCCGTCGCAACAGCTGGAGTGACGAGCGCTCCGGCAACGAGCGCGAGCGCGGTTGCGGCGGCAAGCAGCGAGCGTGAAGCCTTCACGGTTCCCCCCGGACCCGTCGGCACCTGCCCCGACCCCCCGGTCGAACGCGTGGCGCGCGCGACCCAGGGCCGCGATGCTCTGCAGTCTAGGTGAGAACGGCGCGACGCGGTGTGACGATGTTCGCAACAACGACCACGGCAACGAGACCGAGCGTTGCGAACGAAAGCCCTGAGTACCCGCTCGCCGCGAGCACCACACCGGCGAGCGCGCCACCGAGGGCGCCGCTGCCGCTCATGATGAGGTCACTGCGGCCCTGCACGGTGGTGCGTCGAGCAACAGAGGCAGAGTCGGTGAGCAGCGCCGAACCTGCGACCGTACTCGCACTCCAGCCGAGCCCCAGAAAGATGAGTCCGGCGACGACCCAGCCTTCTGCCTCTGCGCCGAAACCTGTCATGAGCAGGCTCGCGGCGAGCATCCCCTGCCCCAGCAGAATGGTCGGCCGGCGCCCGACGCGGTCTGCCAGCACTCCGAACACCGGAGACAACGCGTACATGCCCGCAATGTGCAGACTGATGGTGAAGCCCACAATCACGAGACTCGCTCCGTGCGCGGTGAGGTGCACGGGCGTCATCGCCATGACCGCGACCATCGTCGCGTGGCTCAGTGCGATCGACAGCACCGCCAGACGGATGCCCGCGCGATCGTCGACGTCGGCGCGAGACTCCCCCACCGCGCTCTCTGCGTAGCCCGCTGACGCGCGCTCGGCGTCGGCGACCCGCTGCTGCTCTGTCGCCCAGGCCGCAGCAAGCACGAGCGGGTCGGGACGCAGCCCCAGCAGGTAGAGCACGGCCGCGAGGCTCTGCGCGACGAGGGTGAAGAGAAACGGCCCTGTGAGCTCGGGCATACCGAGCACGCCCCCGAGCTGCTCGCCGGGCCCGATGCGGTTCGGGCCCGCGACAGCGCCCACAGTCGTCGCCCACACCACAAGGGAAAGGTCGCGGCCGCGCGTCGCGGGTGATGCCAGATCAGCTGCCGCAAAGCGCGACTGCAGGTTGACCGCTGTTCCGCTGCCGATAAGGGCGAGGCCGACCAGCAGCACGGGAAAGCTCTGCACGCCGGCGGCCACCGTGCAGACCACGGCACCGGTGGCGGCCGTGAGCGCGCCTGTCGCGAGGGCGGGAGCCCGACCTGCGCGTCGAGCGAGGCGAGCGAGCGGCACCGCCGCGAGTGCGGCGCCGAGGGTCACCATGGTCGCTGCCATGCCGCTGAACGCGGGAGAACCGGAGATCTCGCCGGCCAGAATGGCGCCGATCGAGAGGGTTGCGCCCATGCCGAGGCCCGCGAGCACCTGACCAATCATGAGCACGGTGCGGGTGCGGCGCTGCGCGCGGGCGACGTCGGCAGCGGTCAGCACGGGACGACTAATCGGCGTCGATGCGGTCGTCGCGGTTCTTCGCGGGGTTACGCAACGTGCCGAGGCCTTCGATCGAAATCTCGACTGATTGGCCGTCGGTGAAGCCGCCGAGTCCATCAGGCGTACCGGTCATGATGATGTCGCCCGGCAGCAGAGTCCAGGCGTCGCTCACGAACTCGATGATCTCGGGCACTCCGTAGATCATGTCGCTCGTGTTGCCTTTCCGGCGCAGTTCGCCGTCGACGTGCGTCTCGATCTCGAGGTTGCCGGGGTCGAGCTCGGTCTCGATGTACGGGCCGATCGGTGCAAAAGTGTCGTAGCCCTTGGCGCGAGCCCATTGCCCGTCGGCGAACATGACGTCGCGCGCAGACACGTCGTTGCCGATCGTGTACCCGAAGACCACGTCGCGCCAGTCTTCTTTCTTGACGCGCTTGGCCACGGCCCCGATCACGACGACGAGTTCTCCTTCGTGCGTGATGCGCCCCTCGACCGGAGGAAGAATGATCGGCTCGTCTGGCCCGATGACGGCCGTGTTGGGCTTGAGAAAGATGAGGGGATTCTGGGGACCGTCGTACTGCATCGTCTGCACGTGCGCGGCGTAGTTCATGCCGATGCACACGACCTTCGATCGTGGGATGACCGGTGCCAGCAGTTTCGCGTCGGCGAGCCGCACACGCTCGCCGGTGGTCTCGTAGCCATGGAACATCGGGTCGCCCGCAAGCACCACGAGTTCGTCGTCGTCCACGATGCCGAACTGGGGGTCAGCACCAGTGCTGAAACGTGCGATCTTCACTCGTTCAGCCTAACTGCACTGCGTCAGAGCGAGGTCACGACGTAGGTGGCCGTCACCACGCCGTCGGCGTCAGTCGCGACGGAGAGGTCGACTCGATACGCCGCGCCCGTGTAGGCGCCGTAACCGCTGTCGGCATCGCTTGACACCCCCGATGCGGCGAATCCCGCCAACTCGAGCGCTGCTGCCGCGTCATCGAAGCCGAGCCCACCGTCGAGCTGCGTGCGCACGACCCAGCCCGAACCCTCCGGACCGGCGCCGCCGCCGAGCACCTCGCCCGTGAGCGGTACCTCGGTCGGAAAACTCGCGGGCACTGTGCCATCGGTCGTGATCTCGACACCGGCGAGCACCTCATCGACGAGCCCGCGAATCTGCTCGTCGATGCCGCCCATGATCTGGTCGACACCTTGCTGCACGAGACCTTCGACGATGTTGTCGATCGGAGTGCCCGTGCTGCAGCCCGTCGCGCCCACCGCGAGCGCACCGGCGAGCGCGAGCGCAGCGAGGCGAGTTCGGGGTCGGATGCTCATAGCGAGGCTCCTCGTTGGTCGGCGGTCGACAACCGCAATGCTGGTGCTGCCCGCAGGCTCAGGCGTTCTGCTTCTTGAGGCGCGACGCGGCGCGAGCGCGCAGCGTCTGATCGAGCTCGACCTTGCGAATGCGCACCTTCTCGGGCGTCACCTCGACACACTCGTCTTCACGGGCGAACTCGAGGCACTCCTCGAGAGTGAGCTGCCGCGGGGGCGTGAGTCGCTCGAGCTCTTCCGCCGTTGACGAGCGGATGTTGTTGAGCTTCTTCTCTTTCGTGATGTTGACGTCCCTGTCGTCGGCGCGCGAGTTCTCGCCCACGACCATGTCCTCGTAGACCTCTTCGGTCGGGTTGACGAAGAAGGTCATGCGCTCTTGCAGCGTCATCATCGCGTTGCTCGTCACCACTCCCGAGCGGTCGGCGACGATCGACCCGTTGTTGCGCGAGACGATCGACCCCGCCCAGGCCTCGTAGCCGTGAGCGATGGCGTTGGCGATGCCGGTACCGCGCGTCGTGGTGAGGAACTCGGTGCGGA
>SXGT01477279.1_pt1 | contig 10640 bp, 10 predicted proteins | sample 3176221 | NCBI WGS metagenome assembly SXGT01 (sample SAMN11356862, study PRJNA531348) | freshwater metagenome | isolation source: freshwater sample F1-120 | place: China: Fuxian Lake, Yuxi | collected 2017-12-25
CCGGCCAGCATCACGCCCGCCTTGACGAGCGCCTCGTTGAAGCGGCCCATGTCCGTCAGCATTGGTTCGCTGGGCATGACGCCGGCCTCTGAGTCGGGGATGGCTTTGACGATGACCATGACGCGCATTGCAGTGCTCCTGTGAAAGGGGGGACGAGATCGCCAGTGCGTCTCTTGTCTTCATGTCGAAGCGGCCTCGGCAAAATCGACAGGCACGCGCACGCCGCCCGCAGAAAATCTGCAAGCGCATGAAAGCACCGGAAATTCAGCGGGGGCGACAGACCGGGCCGGGAATCGCCGGCAGGCGCAGCGCGGATCGCAGGGCGCGCAGGGCGCGGGTGCGGTTCTCGGGGGCGCAGCGATAGCGCTGCACCCAGTCCAGCAGCGCGGCGATGTCCAGTGGCGTTTCGGCGGCGAGGCGACAGGCCAGCGCCAGATCCTCGTCACGATCCTCGTCAAGGAAGCCCACGAGCGCGGTCTGGACACGGCTCAGGGCGGAGGCTCCCATGGCGGGTTCAGTCCCCGTCATCGAGGTGACCGTGCACCAGCCCCTCGGGGGGCAACTGCAGATACCAGCCTTCGGCCCGCAAGCGTTCGATCACGCGCGTCACATCGACGCGTGCCAGCCGGCCCTGTTGCGACAGCTCCAGGCGCATGACTTCGGTCAGCCGCCCGGCGCGCTGGCGCAGCGGCTCCGGCAACTCATCGGTTTTCAGGTCGGCCCGCACATACAGATACATCTCGGGCTGCTTGCTGCAGCGGTAGATCAGGCAGTCGGTCTTCATGAAGGTGTCAGGCCAGCACGGTATCGAGGGCCTTCATCAGCGTCAGCATTTCGTCGGGCGAACTGTAGTGCACAAACGACAACCGCACGACCCCCAGCGCGGGATCGACCCGCATCGCCTCCAGCAGGCGTACGGCATAGAAATGTCCGGCGGCGGCCATGATGCCCTGCGTTGCCAGCCGCGCGGCGATATCGGCGGGCGGTCGTTGCGAGGAGGTGAACGACACCGTTGCAGCGCGCTGGTCCGCGCTGGTGGGGCCGAGCACGCGCAGTTCCGGTCGCGAGCCCAGGTAGTCGAGCAGACCGGCGAGCATGGGGCGCTCGGCGCGACGCAGCAGGTCGCGCACGCGCTGCGCGCGTCCGCGGTCTTCTCCGCCACCGTGATGCGCGTCCAGCGCGTCGAAGTACTCGGCGACACCCCGCGCGGCGGCGATCTGCGCATGATCGGGACCCGCCGGCACCAGTCGCTTGCGCGGCAGCGCGCCGTTGAAATAGTGGCCCTCGTTGCCGAGGCGCTCCAGCACGGGCGCGCGCACCACCATCACCCCCTGATGCGGGCCAAAGGTCTTGTACAACGAGAATAGATAGATATCCGCGCCGAGCGCCGTCACGTCCGGCAGCCCGTGCGGAGCGTAAGCCACGCCGTCGACGATGCTGAGCGCACCGGCCGCGCGGACCTTGGCGGTGATCGTGGCGACCGGATTGATGTGACCCAGGATATTCGAACAGTGCGTGAACGCCACGGCACGCGTGCGTTCGTTGAGCAGCCGATCGAGGGCCGCGGGATCGAGCGCCCCAGAAACCGGATCGACGTGCCAGACCCGGATCACGGCACCCTCGCTGGCCAGCCGGCGCCAGGCGCCGCTGTTGGCTTCATGATCCTGATCGGTGACCACGATCTCGTCACCCGGCCGCAGTGTCCTGCGCAGCGCCTGCGCCAGCACGTAACTGTTTTGCGAGGTGGAGGGGCCGAAGTGGATTTCGTCGGCGCCGACGCCCAGGTACTCGGCAAGCCGCTCGTAGGCCGCATCCATCCACTGGCCGGCCTCGGTGGAGACGGCGTAGCGGTAGTAGGGCTGCACTTTCAGGCGGCGGTAGTACTCGCCGAGCCGATCCAGACTGTGACGACAACAGTAGGAGCCCCCGGCGTTCTCGAAGAAGGCCTGTCCCTGCAGCCAGGGTTCGGAGAACGCCGGAAACTGGGCGCGGACAAAGGCGAGGTCAAGGGCGGCTGGCGCGGTCGGCATGGACTGGACGGATGCTGGACGTTGTCGCTGCAGAGCCTAACCCGGCGTCGCCCTCGGCGCGCGAAGCCGGAGGCGATGCCTGCATTGGCGGGCCGCCGGTCAAGCCGGTAGGCTTGCCGAGTCGGAAGCCGTAAGCCCCCACATGGTGCCACCGACGCCCTCGCGCTCGCCGCGTCGTGGAGGCGCAATCCCTGCGGTGATCCAGGCCTCTCGACAGGCCATTTCGTGAAGGGGCTGGGCTGCGGATGCTGAAGATTCCCTTGCTGCTGACGGCTTACCTGCTGGTGCGCCTGCTGCACAGGACCTACCGCTATCGGGAGGTCGCGCCCGTGGCGACCCTGCTGCCGCCGGGCCACCCGCGCCGCTACGTGCTCGCGATCTGGCATCAGACCTTGTTCTCCGGAATCCTGGCGCAGAGCGGGCGCCGCCACACGGTGATCGTCTCGCGCTCCCGCGACGGGGATCCGGTGTCATTCCTGTGCGAGCGGCTGGGCCATCACGTCGTGCGCGGCAGCTCGAAGAAGGGGGGGCGCGACAAGGGTGGCAAGGAAGCCAAGGACGACATGATCGAGGTGCTCCGCGACGGCACACCGGGTGCCGTGACCGTCGACGGCCCGCGCGGTCCGGCCTTCGAGGTCAAGCCCGGCATCATCGAGATGGCGCGCTGTTCGGGCGTTCCGATCGTGCCGTACGCCACGCTGCCGGAGCGCTACTGGAGCTTCCGCAGCTGGGATCGCTTTCGCCTGCCCAAGCCCTTCTCCCGCATCAGTGTGCATTACGGCACTCCGATCATCGTGCCGCCGGATGCGACCTTCGAGAGTTTTCCGCAGTACCAGCAGGCCATTACCGATGCCCTGAACGCGATCGAACGCGATCACGGCCGCGAAGGCGCGTCCGCTACTCGATGAAGCCGGGTTTCAGATAGCCGTCGGCGACCAGCGCCTCGATCACGCCCAGATCGTGGCCGGGCACGATGCGCACCTCGGGGTTTGAGTGTCCGAGCGCCTTTAGCTTCGTGAACTCGGCCAGCACAGCGTGCCGGTCCTCCTGGATCATCGCCGTCATGAACAGCGGGCGCTCACGTAGCAGGTCGATGCTGCGTTGATGCCAGGCGACATCGCCGATCAGCAGCATCTCGCGCCCATCGGCCTGCTGCACATAGATCATTTGACTGCCCGGTGTATGGCCCGGCGCCTCGATCAGCACGACCCCCGGGGCCAGCGCCATCAGCTCGCGGTACACCAGCGGTCGATAATTCTGGAACAGTGCCTCGGGCAACGCATACGGCTTCATCCGGTCCGGGTGACGGAGCTGGGCTTCGGTGAGGCGCAGGGCCGGCAGCAGCTGCTCCAGGCGCGGGTGCGCGGCGATGCCGCCGATGTGATCCATGTGCTCATGCGTGACCACGATCAGCGTGGCCTTTTCCAGGGCCGCGCTCATGCGCGCATAGGCAGCGTCGTCAAACAGCGGCACCAGGCGCTCGGGCTTGGCCTGCGCCCGATCCATCGCGGCATCGATGACGATGGTGTGGCTGGGAAACACCAGCTGGTAGGAATAGACGGGCAATAGCGTGCCCTTCCATGGGTCACCGGCGACCACCATCGCCTCGGCAAACTCGAAATCCATGACCCGTTCGAGCCGGACTTCGCTGGGCTTCTCGCCAGCCAGCGAATTGGCCAGCGCGCGCACCTCGGCCAGATCCAGGGAGTAGGTGAGCTTGCCCGGTGCGGGGCTGTGCAAGACCAGCAGGTAGTACGCCGGACCGCCGATGACCACCAGCGTGCCCAGAACCCACAGCAGACGTCGCAGCCACTTGCTCATGTCAGTCCCCCTGCGGCAGCGGGTCGGATCCCCGCACCTGGAGTCGCATGGTAAGCCAAGCGGCGCAGGACGCCATCGCACCGCGCGGTCACACTGCACGCCTTACACGGTTTCTGGGGTTCACCACATGCGCGGGATCAAGAGCGGCGGGTCGGCGGGGCTGATGGGCGTCTTGATGCTGAGCGCCTGCGGCAGTCAGACCCCCTCCGACGAGAGCACGACCGTGCCGATCGACGCACGACAGCTGTGCATCAACGCCGCATGCGGGTCGCGACAATCGATCCTCGATCTGCCGCAGCTGGAGAATCAGCGCTACACCCGTGCAGGCCGGTTGTTCGTGACCGGACAGCAGAACTGGTACGAGGTTGAGCGTGCGGCCGGTGGCGCGTACACCGCACGCGCCCTGCTCGAAGCGGAGGGCGGCTGCAGTGGCATGGCGGAACGCGGCGACTATTTGTATGCACTCTGCCCGGGAGGGCTTTACGGCCTGTGGCTGACCGACCCCGGCGCGACACCGCAGTTCATCGGAGCCCTGCAGGGCATGACCTTGCCCAACGGCATGGCCCTGGGGCCGGACGACCGGCTCTATGTCAGCGACGGCCCGGTGGCGCTGACGCCCAAGATCGTGCGCCTGCAGCTAGATCCGGCGGATCCGTTGCGGTTGCTCGGCCAGGAAACCTGGCTCAGCACCTTCCCCGAGTTTCCCAATGGCGTGGCCATCGCGGGCCATGCGCTTTATACGACCTTGTATGTGCCGCCGCTGGGCACAGTGGCGCGTATCGACATTCAGGCAGACGGCACACCCGGTCCGGTGCAGCGACTTTACGCGCTGGGCATCGCGGATGATCTGGCGGTGGTCGGAGATACCCTGCTGGTGACCGACTGGCAGAGGGGGGCGATCGTGCAACTGGACCTCGATGGCCAGCCCCTGCAGCACACGCCACTGCTCAGCTTCCTGCAGCCGTCCAGTGTCGACGTGGCCGGGCCGCCGCTGTTTGAGCGCCCGACCGTGCTGGTCACCGAGCGTTATCTGGGTCGCGGGCTCTGGGCCTGGCAACCCCACGTCCCCTGAGCCGGGGCGGCAGCGTCAGCCGGCCGCGGCGAGCCAGTCTTCGCGCCGGCGCTCGAACCAGGCCAGCGCGCCCTCGGCATAGGCGGGGTGGGTCAGCCGGCGCTCCCCGTCTCGCCGCAGACCGCTTTTCAGCAGCACGTGCTGTGACTCGCGATTGTCGAGGTGGGTCATCGCGACGATCTTCGGCAGCGCCAGATCGGCAAAGCCGTATTGCAGCAGCACACGGGTCATCTCGGTGGCATAACCCCGACCCCAGAACGCCGGAAACAGGCGATACCCCACCTGCACCGAGGCCTCGCCCCGGATGTGGTTGATCAGGTGGAAGCCGACGCAGGCGCCACTGGCGCGCTCGATCGTGGCCCAGACGCCCAGGCCGGGGCACTGCTCGTAGTAAGCCAGGATGCGGCCGCTCAGCATCGCCTCGGTGTCCGCGCGCGGCGCAGGGCCGCCCAGGTAGCGCATCACCTGCGGATCGCCGTTGAGGCGGTCCAGCCAGTCGAGGTCATCTGGCCGGAATCGACGCAACATCAGGCGATCAGATGTCAGGATGCGGGTCGGTGTTCTCATGGTCGCGCAGGGTTGCAGGCAGATGAATCGGTTGTTCCGGCAGTTTTGCACGCAAATCCTTGAGTTGCGATTGATATTGCCTCTGTCGCTGTACTACAGTTCCGGTCAAGTTGCGTAAAAGTCGCTGGTCATTCGAGCCGATGCCGGATGGCGATGGTTCCGCAGGGTGTTGGGCCCTGTGTGTTGAACACAATTTCTGATGGTGTGTTGCTCTGCGGCGCTGGCCGCATAAACAAGATTGGGGAGTGGGTGGAAATGAATAGGCTTGCCGCTGCCGGCTGGAGCTTCCGGGCGTTCGTATTTCTGATGGCGGGCCTCGTCGCCGCCTGCGGAGGGGACGAGAACATGGTCCGCAACCTCTCCAGCATCACCGTGACGGCGCCGACCACCAGCGTGCCCGACGGTGCGAAGCTGCAGATGACCGCCACCGCAGTTTATTCGGATGGCTCCAGCGAAAACGTGACGACGGCCGTCACCTGGGCCTCGACCGCCCCCGCCAAGGCATCGATCACCCCGGGCGGTCTGGTCACCGGGATTGAGCAGGGCGAAACCGATATCACGGCGACGCTCGAAGGCGTTCAGGGCCAGCGACGCATCACGGTGGTGGCGCCGGTCGTGACCGGGGTCGAAGTCACGCCAGCCAACGTCAACGTGGCCAAGGGCCTGACGCAGGCGATGACGGCGACGGCCAAGTTCAGCGATGACTCCACCCGGGACGTGACCACCGACGCGGGCACGCTCTGGTCGTCGGCCGCGCCTGCCATCGCCTCGGTCAGCAGCACCGGTGTCGTGACGGCTGTGGCGAATACCGGAACGGTCGCCATTCGCGCATCGTTCAGTGGGTTCCAGGGCTCCGCCCTGATCACCGCGACCAACGCGACGGTGGTTTCGGCGGCGATCTCGCCCGCAATGCCCAGCATTCCCAAAGGCGCCAAGCAGGCACTGAAATTGACGGCTGTGCTGTCCGATGGCTCCCCGTCCGACCTGACCGAAGATGCCACCTGGTCCTCCAGCAACTCGGCCGTCGCCACGGTGGACAACACCGTCGGCAAGCGGGGCGAAGTGACGATGCTGGCCTCGACCGGCGAGACGACGATCACGGCGACTGCCGGAACCGTGGTACGGACGACAAAAGTCGTGGCGACTGCCGCGACGATCAGCAGCGTCCAGATCACACCGGATGCGCCGGTGATTGCCAAGGGGCTGAGCCAGCAGCTGCAGGCGACGGCTGCATATACCGACGGCTCAACGCCGCTGAACGTGACGGCGCTCTCCACCTGGTCCTCGTCCGTGCCCGCGATCGCCGCTGTGAGTGCGACCGGTCTGGTGACCACGCCGGGTGCCATCGGCACCGCCACGATCACCGTGACCTACACGGCGGCAGGCATTGGCACGTTTACCGACACCACGGTCGTGACCGTGACCGAAGCGTCGCTGCAGTCGATCCAGATCGATCCGCCGGCGCAGACGCTGCCCAAGGGCGGCTACACGCAGCAGTTCTCGGCGACGGGCGTGTTCTCTGACAACAGCACGAGCGACATCACGGCCAATGTGCTGTGGGAAATCAGCTCCGTGACTGCGGCGACCATCAGCAACGCTGCCGCCTCCAAGGGCCTGCTGACGACCACCGCGACGGCCGGCTCCGGCAACGTCACCGCCAAGCTGGGCACCGTCACCAGCGGCCCGGCCGCCATCACGGTGACCAACGATACGCTCGATGCCATCTCGATCGATCCCGCGATCCAGACGCTGGCGCTGGGTCAGTCGAAGCAGTACAGCGCGACTGGCCTCTTCACCGGCACGACGCCGCAACGCGACATCACGCAGCGCGTGGTCTGGGCCTCGTCGGACGAGACGGTGGCCACGATCAGCAATGCCGCTGCGACGCGCGGATTCTCGGTTTCGCAGAGCGCGGGCGGCCCCATCAACATCACCGCCAGCTTTGCCGGCAAGGTGGGGACCTCGCCGCTGACGGTCACCAGCGCCTCGCTGGTCGCGATTGAAGTCAGCCCGGCAACGGCCACCCTGCCGAAGACCTACAGCCAGCCGTTCTCGGCCACGGGGACGTTCAGCGACGGCAGCGTCGCCGACGTCACCACCAGCGTTACCTGGGCCTCGACGGACTCGAATGTCGCCACGATCAGCAATGCCGCCGGCTCGCGCGGTGTGGCCCGTGGTGGTGCGCCTGGCAACACGACCATCCGCGCGTTCTCCGGCTCGGTCGAAGGCTCGACCGATCTGACGGTGACCAATGCGACGCTGACGTCGATTCAGGTGTCGCCGGATCTGACGACGATCCCGCTGGGCGCCACGCAGGAGTTCACGGCCACTGGCACTTTCAGCGATGGCTATGAAGCCGATCTGACCGACCAAGTGAACTGGCAGTCGTCGGATGCCAACATCGCGACCATCAGCAATGCGATGGGGACGCGGGGCGTGGCCACGGCGGCGGCTCAGGGTGGTCCGATTGCCGTCACCGCTGCCAAGGGTTCGGTGACGGGTACGGCGTCGCTCAACGTCTCGTCGGCCACCATCACGTCGCTGACGGTGCGCCGCGGCACGTCGAGCTGCATTGCGCCGATCGAACCGGCCGACACGGATCTGTTCCTGCCGCTGACCTACTTCTCCAGCTTCATTGCCTGCGCGGAGTTCACGGACGGTCAGGTGCGGAACGTGACCAGCCAGGTGCTGTGGAGCTCCGAAGCCACGACGGTGGCGACCATCAGCAACGAGCCGAACCTCAAGGGTGTTGTCAGCGCGATCGGCGAAGGCCGCACGGTGGTGATCGCCTCGCTGGGCGGCAAGAGCGACTCGTCGCCGATCCAGGTGACCACGGCGGTCCTCACGGCCATCGACGTGACGCCGAAGAACGCCACGATCACGGGTTCGAGCGGTCCGCTGCAGTTCTTCGCCGTCGGCACGTTCTCCGACGCGCGCACGCTGCCGATCACCTCGCAGGTCACGTGGTCGTCCAACAGCAACACGGTGGCGATCAGCAACGCGCCGGGGACAACGGGCCGTGCGACGGCCGGCAGCGGCACGCTGTTCGGGACCAACGTCACGATCCGCGCGACCCGCGGCTCGGTGAGTGGCCAGACCACGCTGCGCCGCGATCCCTGATCGCAAGCGGGTGTTCATCAAAAGGGCCGCAAGTCATTGCGGCCCTTTTTCGTTGCGGCGGTCTCCGGGTGTCTGCCGCGGGATCAATCCCCGCGGTTCAGGTACTGGCCCAGTCCCCCCAGCTGCAGTGCCTGCACCTGATCCACGACCGGCACAAAGGTGCTGAGGTCATCCGGCGTGTAGCCGCCTGCGCGGTACCACAGCGTGATGCGCGTACCGCCGGCCTTACCGGGCGCCAGGCGCCATTCCATCGTGCCGCTGAGGCCCATGCCTTGCAGCGGGCCCAGGCCACCGATCATGCGCAGCAGCTTTTCGGATTCGACATGCGCCACGGTCATGTGCTGCGCCTGGATTGTCTTTGAGACCTCGCAGAAGCAGCCACCGGCACGCGCCTGAATCGACAGGTTGCGGGCATCCCCGGTCCACGTGTGATCGGCGGGCCACCAGCGGCCGATATCGTTGATCAGCGCCTTCCACGCCGCTGCGGCATCTGCCTTGACCTCGATGGAATTCTCGATCGTGAATCCGTTGGGCTTGCTGTCGACAACCGCAGCGGTGGCTGGTGTGGCGGCCCCGGCCAGGGCGGACATCCAAAGCGCCAGCTTGATGCTCTTGTTCATCTTCGCCTCCCCGTGAACGATATTGTGCAAGCGTGTTGCACCTCGCAAGTATGCGACAGCCACACATGAACGCGTGACGGACATCACGCGCACAACGTTACAATCCTTACGGTTCAGTTAAGGCTCATCTGCCCCGTGCAGAGTTTTGGGGCCGGATGTTGATCGTGACCGCTTGCGGTGCTGTCCAGATCATCATCAGGTGCCCATCCAGACCGATGCTGATCCGTATGACCATGAAGTATCCAATGACACCGGATGGCCGCTACTTCGTTGTTGACGGCCGCCTGTGGAGGCGCTCCAACCCGATGCTGGAAAAGTCGGAGCGCGATCGCCTGGTTCAGGAGTTGATGCTGGCCCGTCGCGCGATTCACGACGCGACGACCACCGCGCAGCGTACGCTGGCGCGCAAGCAGGTCGACAAGATCAAGCGTGCACTCGGTGAGCGCGGCCCGGTGTGGTGGACCGATGGCGAACCCGACTACAACTGCCGCATGGTGGCCAATACGCCGTACGCCAGCTGGTATGCGCAGCTTCAGTCGGCGAAGGCCGTCAACAGCAACTGATAGCTGCGCAGCCGAGGGGCGTGGCCATGCAGATTGGTCACGACCATCACCTCATCGGCCCCGCACTCGCGCGCCCGTGCCTCAATCAGCTCACGGACCTGCGCCGGTGTGCCGATCAGCGTGCGCGCGCGGTACTCCGCGATGGCATCACGATCCGCCGCGGTATACGGATAGGCGCTGGCCTCCTCGGGGCTGGGCAGCGGCCGGAACTCGCCGCGCCGGATCCGCAGCCAGGCTAGATCCATCGTCCGCGCCAGCCAGTCGGCTTCGTCGGCGGTCGGCGCACAGACGGCGGCCACCCCCAGAATCGTGTGCGGCTTTTCAAAGGCAGCCGAAGGGGTGAACGCCTCGCGATAGGCGTTGAACGCAGGCGCCGCGGGCTCCGGGCTGAAGTGACTGGCAAAGCTGTAGCCCATTCCAGCCGCACCGGCATAGCGTGCGCTGGCGCCACTGGAGCCGAGGATCCAGACCGGCGGCAGCGGTGCATCATCCGGGATCGCCGTCACGGCGCGGTACGGATGGTGCGGTGCAAATGGCACCAGTCCGCAGAACGCCAGCAGTTCCGCCAGCAGCTCCGGAAAGCGATGTCCGTCGATCGCGCGGAGCGCGCGGCTGGCGGCGTGATCCGAGCCCGGCGCACGGCCGAGGCCCAGGTCGATGCGACCCGGAAACAGCGCGGCCAGGGTGCGGAAGGTCTCGGCCACTTTCAGCGGTGCGTGATTGGGCAGCATGATGCCGCCGGAGCCGACGCGAATTCTCTGCGTGGCGGCGGCGATGTGCCCGATAAGGATTTCAGGCGCGGCGCTGGCAACACTGCCCATGACGTGATGTTCGGCAAACCAGTAGC
>SXGT01521778.1_pt1 | contig 10640 bp, 10 predicted proteins | sample 3176221 | NCBI WGS metagenome assembly SXGT01 (sample SAMN11356862, study PRJNA531348) | freshwater metagenome | isolation source: freshwater sample F1-120 | place: China: Fuxian Lake, Yuxi | collected 2017-12-25
TCTGGTGCGTCGAAGCGGTATTTGACGACCTCGCGGGCGTCGCCTCGGTCGAATCGGGCTACATGGGCGGCAAAACGCTCAACCCGACCTATGACGATATCTGCACCGGCCGCACCGGCCACGCCGAAGTGATTCGCATCAACTTTGACCCCGCTGTGGTCAGCTTTGCCGACCTGTTGCGCGTGTTTTTCACGATACACGACCCGACCACGCTCAATCGCCAGGGCAAGGAGGTCGGCACGCAGTACCGGTCAGCGATTTTTTATCACTCGGAGGCGCAGAAAAATACCGGGCACGAGATCATTGCCGAGGTCGACAAAGCCGGTGCATACGATGATCCGCTCGTCACCGAAGTCACCGCCGCTTCCACGTTCTACATGGGCGAGGCCTACCATCAGGAATACTTCGCGCGCAATCCGGGCCAATCCTACTGCCTGTTTGTCGTCGCCCCCAAGGTGGTCAAGTTTCGCAAGCAGTTCGCCGGCCGCCTCAAGAAGAAATAGGTGGCGGCACGCCTGCCGCAGCACCCGTGAGGCGTTCGGCAATCGCCTGGGCGAGTTTCCAGATCGTCAGCGGTGCCGAACCTTCTGCCTTGTTGTTCGCGCTGACGTAAACCGCCTGCCCTGCCAATGCCGTGGCGGCAATCACTTTCGCCAGGGTGGCGCGCGTTTCAGGGTCTTCGTCCACCAGCTTGTTGAATGGCGCATATTGCGCCTTGGCTTCTTCGTAGCGGAATCCGGCATGCAGATTCCAGCGCGCCACCAGCGGCCCCGGCCACAGGGCTCGCAACAAGGGTAATTGCTCCTCAGGCGTCGGCATGCTGGAGTGGATGCCCAGGCAGTAGCGCACCCCCAGATCTTTCAAGGTGCCGGCGAAGTCGCGCGTCAGCAATTCGCCGTTGCGCACTTCGACGGCAAACAGCGGCGCATGGGAGAAACCGGCACAAAAGCCCTGGAGCGCGTAGAAAAATCGGTGCAGCCGTGCCGCGAAGGCTGAACCCTCTCCGAGGGTATGCCGCGACAAGGGGGAAAACTGGAACACCAGCGGGCCGGCCTTCTCTCCCAACCCGGCAATGGCAGGTTTGACAAACTCTTCAAAAGCAGCCTGTGCGTCCAGGAATCGCGGGTTGGGTTCGATGCCCCGCCCCCCCTCGTCACGCCTGACTTCGTCGGTAATGAATGAGGGCGCCTTGACCATGAAGCGGAAGTGTTCCGGTACCTGCACCGCATAGGCCTCGTACTCGCTGCGCGCGAGCGGAGAGTAGAAGGAGCGATCAATGCTGACGGTGCGCAGCAAAGGGTGAGCGGCGTAGGCGGCAAGGCCTTTGCGCGAAAGTTGGCTTTCGGATGCAGGCTTGTCGTACACCAACCCCGCCCAACCTGGAAACGACCAGGACGATGTGCCCAGGTGAATCAGCGGCGGCAGTTGCGCACCCAGTTCCTTGATTGCCGGCGTGCTCGCGGCGGATCCAACGCCGCGCGCGCCCTTTTGCGGCGTCGTATCCGGCCCATCCTCACCGGAACCAAACAGTCCGATCTGCTCGCTCATGGTGTGGGGCAAATTATCGGCGAAAATCACCTCACCTTTCCGCTTATCTTCCCTTGCAGCCCAGCCATGGCCATTGACCTCATCGACTACGAGCACGGCATCAGCGCGCTGGACTCCGGCTTTTTCCGCAAACGGCTGGATGCCATCCACCTGATCGTCGAGGATGGCCATGTTGCCATTGTCGACACCGGCATCAACGCGTCCGTGCCGCTGGTGCTGGAAGCCTTGTCCACCAAGGGTTTGCGGCCCGAAGACGTAGACTACATTTTCCTCACCCACATCCACCTGGACCACGCCGGCGGCGCCAGCCAGCTGATGCGCCTGATGCCAAACGCGAAACTGGCAGTGCATCCGCGTGGGGCGCGCCACATGGCCGACCCCTCAAAGCTGTGGGCCGCCACGGTCGACGTATATGGCCTGGAAACGGCAACCCGCAACTACGGCGAAATCATTCCGATTGCGCAGGAGCGGATCATCGAAACGCCGCACGAATTCGCCCTCAAATTGCGCGGCCGCACCTTCACGTTCTACGACACACCCGGCCATGCCAAACATCAGGTGGCAATTCGTGACAGCCGCAGCGGCCACCTGTTCGTCGGCGATACCTGCGGCCTGGCCTACGTGGAAGTGGAAACCGACGGCAAGCGCTATTCCTTTCCGACCTCAAGCCCGTCCCAATTTGAACCGGAAGCACTGCACGCCTCGCTCGATCTGATCGCCAGCTTCAATCCGGAAGCCATCTATCTGACCCACTATTCACAGATTCGTGACGTACCGCGCATCATTGCCGACCTGCACCGATTGATTGATGCCCACGTCGACATGGCCCAGAAGGTTGGCGCCACCGGCGTCAAGGGTGAAGAGCGCCAGCAGCGTTTGATGGAAGGCATGGCCGGCATCATCCTCGGGGAGCGTGACCGCCATGGCTGGCGCCTGACGGACGCCGAAACGCTGGACGTCTTCATCATCGACCACGAGCTCAATGCCCAGGGTCTGGGCATCTGGCTGGACAGCCAAAAACGCTAGATCCGGTGACGGTCCACCAGCTGTTTGGCGATCACGGTCTTGAGTACCTCGTTGGCCCCCTCACCGATGCACATGAGCATCGAATCACGGTAATAGCGCTCGATCTCATAATCCACCGCGTGTGAGTAGCCACCGAAAATGCGCATCGCCTCCTGCGAGCAAAACAGGCCGGCTTCACTTGCAAAGTACTTGGCCATTGAGGACTCCAGGTCGCAACGCTCACCGGCATCGTATTTGAGCGCAGCATTCTCGATCAGGCGCTTGGAGGCCTCCACCTGCGTCACCATGTCCGCCAGCTTGAACTGGATTGCCTGGTGCTGCCAGATCGGCTTGCCGAAAGTTTCACGCTCCTGGGCATAGCGCAGTCCCATTTTCAGCGAACCTTCGGCAATGCCGGCGCCGCGCGCCGCCACGTTGATGCGTCCCAGCTCCAGGCCTCCCGCCGTCTGCTGGAAGCCGTGCCCCTCTTCGCCACCGAGCAGGTTCTCGGCCGGTACCCGATAGTCCTCGAACAGCAGTTCGCATGTATCTATCGAGCGGTAGGCAAACTTTTTGATCTTGTCCACCACCTTGAATCCTTCCGTCTTCTCGGCGATCAGCATGCTCATGCCCTTGTGGCGCGGGTTGGCATGCGGGTCGGTCTTGACCAGCAGCAGCGTGCCATCGCCATACATGCTGTTGGTGATCCAGGTCTTGCTGCCGTTGACGACGTAATGGTCACCATCGCGCTTGGCGACAGTGCGGATCGCCTGCAGGTCGGTGCCGGCATTCGATTCGGTGAGGCCGAGGCTGCCGCGAAACGCGCCTGACGCCATCAGCGGCAGGTACTTGCACTTCTGCGCTTCGGTACCGCTGCGCTCGATCGCCGATGCCATGATGAGGTGTGAATTGAAAATGCCGGAAGGTGCCATCCAGACGGAGGCCACCTTGATGACGATCTGCGCGTAGGTCCACGCCGACAGGCCAAGGCCGCCGTATTCGGGGGAGATGGTGGCGCCAAACAGCCCCAGCTCTTTCATCTGTTCCACCAGATCGTGCGGATATTCGTCCGCCAGATCAAATTTCTTGGCGATTGGCCGCACTTCCTTCTCGACCCATACCTCGATCGCATCAAGGACTGCTCGTTCTTCGGCCGGGTCACGCTGCTGTACTTTTTGCTCCATGTTTCGCTCCAAAGATCAAATGTGTTCAGGCCAATAATTCAGCCAGGGTCTGTATGTCCGCCAGCGCATCGAGCCGCAAGACGGCATCAAGAATGCGTCCGGCGCGCTCGTGCGGGATTGCCAAGGCAGCGTTCTGGTAAAACTTGTCGACGATCTCGCGTTCGCTAATCGGCCGCTCGGCCGCCCCGCGATTGATCTGTTCCCGATGAGCAAAAATTTTCCCGTCGTCCATTTCAACCACTACCTCGCCCGAGTAGTGTTTGGGAAAGCCGGAGCGGGAGTCGACCTGATAGGCCACCTTGTCGGCCAGCGCCAAAATGACGGGGTTGCGCAGCTCGGCTGCCTCCAGTTCCGCCAGGCCAACCCTGCCCTGGATCAGCCCGCTCGCCACCACAAACGGAATGGAGAAACGCGCGTCGTAATCGTTCTGCGGGCGCCGCTTGTTGGCTTCCGGCTCGCACACGATCGGTACGGTTTCTGCCGGCACCAGCGCCGTCACCCGGCGAATGTAGGCAGGATCCAGGCCGCTGCGGTGAAGCGCAATCGCCGCATCCGCGCAGGCGTGGGTCAGATGGCACAGCGGAAATGGCTTGACCGCCACCGCATGGATCTCCCACACCTTTCCCAATCCAGCCGTTGCCAACGCCAGGTCCACCGGCTCAGCCTTGTACTCATGGTTGCCACCGATATGGGTGGCATACAGGCCAAACCGGCCTTCATAGGCCGCAGCCGGCCCAATGAATCCGTGTGCGGCCAGCGTGGCTGCGCTAATGCCCGCCACCCCGGCCCAACCCGGGTGCAGGCGCTTGGTCCACGCCCCGTCTTCCAGAAATTCCAGGCTGCCGCCCGCCATTGAGAGCGCAATCCCCTGCGCCATGACAAGTTGGTAAGCAGTCAGCCCCTGCAAACGCCCCGCCGCCAGCGCACAACCAAATGCGCCTACCAGACCGGTGGGGTGAAAGCCTGTCCGGTGAAAGCCTCCCTTGGCAACGGTGGCAATGCGCGCCGCGCACTCAAGCCCGGTGACGTAGGCCGCCAGCACATCAGCGCCGCTGCGATGCAAGGCCGCGCCTTGCGCCAGCACCACCGGCAACAGGCTCACGGTGCCGTGCAGTACGCCCGGTACATGGGTGTCGTCGTAATCCAAGCCGTGCATCAGGATGCCGTTGAGCATCACCGCATCGCGCAGTGCCAGACGCGTCGCCATGCCCAGCACCACGCTATCGCCGTGCCCGCTCATCGAACTCAAGGCCCTGGCACCGGCAAGGGAGGTTCGCGCAAAATCAAACGTGGTGGAGGCGAAACCGATACCGATTGCATCGAGCATCAAATGCTTGGCGCGCTCACGCACGGCCGGCGGGACCTCTTCCAGCGGTGTCCCAAGCGCGAAGTGCGCGAGGGTCTCGCCAATCAGCGACTCCGGTGCGGGCTGTGGTTTGGGAACGGCAGACAAGGCGATGTTTTTCAGTGAGTATTCACGAACGGAAAGACCTTATTCGATCTTGGCGCCTGATTCCTTGACCACCTTGGCCCATTTGGCCAGTTCGCCCTTGAGCGTGGCGCCGAACTCTTCCGGCGTTCCCCCTACCGGGTCGGCGCCGAGGCCGATCAGCTTGTCACGCATCTCCGGTGTCGTCAGGCCCTTGTTGATCTCGGCATTGAGCCGGGCGACGATCTCGCGCGGCGTCCCGGCCGGTGCAAACATGGCGATCCACGCCGTGGCATCGAAACCAGGCACACCACTCTCGGCCACCGTGGGTAACTCCGGTGCGGCAGCGCTACGCTTGGCCGTCGATACCGCCAAAGCGCGCAGCTTGCCGCTGCGCACATGCGGCAATGCGCCCACCGTGGTTTCAAACATCAACTGCACCTGGCCTGCAATCAGGTCGGTCAACGCCGGTGGCCCGCCCTTGTAGGGAATGTGTACCAGGCGCAAATCCGTGGCGGACTTGAACATTTCCATGATGAGATGGTTGGTGAGGCCGCTGCCGCCCGAAGCGTAGTCAATCTTGCCCGGCCGCGTCTTTGCATAATCAATCAGCTCCTTGACGCTCTTGGGCGGAAAGTTGGGATTGACGATCAGCACCTGTGGCACATTGGCCATCATGATGACCGGCGCAAAATCCTTGTTCATGTCGAACGGCAGCTTGCTGTAAAGCGCCGGATTGATCGCGGCAGTACCCGATGATCCCATCAGCAGCGTGTAGCCATCCGGCACCGACCGTGCCGCCATTTCGAAGGCAATGTTGCCCGACGCGCCCGGACGGTTCTCGACGAAGAACTGCTGGCCGGTCGCATCCGACAGACGCTGCGCCGCCATGCGTGCCAGCACATCAGTGGCCTGCCCGGCCGGAAAACCAACGAGGATGCGCACCGGACGGTTCGGCCAGGCTTGCGCAAACGCCACCGATGTAACCAGAATCAGGAACAGTGCAGCCAGAACCCTGCCAGTGAGTGCCCGCATGGAATCTCCTTAAGGTTTTGTCTCGAGTTTTTCTGTAAGTGCCGGTCGATGGCCGGCAGCTCATCATTGCCCAGTATAGAGCGGAGCGGCCGCCTGGTGCGTGAGAAGCATCGCATCGCCGTAGCTGAAGAAGCGGTAGCGCTGGGCGATGGCGTGCGCATAGGCACGGCGAATCAGGTCATAGCCGGCAAAGGCGGAGACCAGCATCATCAGGGTCGATTTGGGCAAGTGAAAGTTGGTGATCAGTGCGTCCACGATCTTGAACTCGAACCCGGGGGTGATGAAGATGGCGGTATCGCGCGCACCGGCGGCGAGGTGGGAGCTGCCCGCCGCTGGATGGGCAAGCGCCGCGCTTTCCAGCGCTCGCAACGACGTTGTGCCCACGGCAATCACGCGCCCGCCCCTTTCTCGCGCAGCATTGATGCGCCGCGCCGACTCTTCCGGGATCTCGTACCACTCACTGTGCATGACATGGTCCGCAATCTTGTCCACGCGCACCGGCTGAAACGTGCCGGCACCGACGTGGAGGGTGAGGAACGCTGTCTGCACCCCTTGCCCGGCGAGGTGCGCAAGCAAGGCCTCGTCAAAATGCAATCCCGCAGTCGGTGCCGCAACGGCCCCTGGGTTCTTCGCGTACACCGTCTGGTAGCGCGCCTCGTCTGCACCGGTGGCCGCATGGTCGATGTAAGGCGGCAATGGCAGCGCGCCCGCTCGCGCCATCAGCTCAAACACGGTCTCGTGGCCGGCAAAGCGCAGCAGGGTAAGAGCGCCCTGACGTTCCACTACTTCAGATTCCGTGTCCGCCACGCTGATGCGCGTACCGGGACGAGGTGCATGACTGGCGCGAATATGGGCCAGCGCCTCCCGCCCCCCGGTTACCCTTTCAATCAGGATCTCCAGTTTTCCGCCTGAGAGCTTGGCGCCAAACAGGCGCGCCTTGACGACCTTGGTTTCGTTGAAGACCAGCACATCGCCGGCTCGCAGCAGCGCAGGCAACTCACTGAACACGCGGTCCGCATCCCCATCCGGCCCCGGCACCAGCAAGCGGCTTGCGGTGCGCGCCCCCGCGGGGAACTGGGCAATCAGCTCCGCCGGCAGAACAAAATCGTAGGCGTCGAGGGTGGCGAGGTCGGCAGGCGTCATCGGACCGCGATTGTAGCCGCGGCATTGCCTGCACGGCAGGCGCCTCGGCTATACTTTCTAGTCTGCGCAACACCCCAGCCGGGATGGCGGAATAGGTAGACGCGCCGGACTCAAAATCCGGTTCTGCTAAAACAGAGTGGGGGTTCGATTCCCCCTCCCGGCACCAGCAAACACCAAAAACGGCGTCGCGCCATCAGGGTTTCTCCTGTGGCCTGTCGAGCCGTTCTTCGATTGCCCCAAGACGCTCATGCAGGGCATTGACCTGCGCGAGAATCTCTGACTCCTCGCGCTCGATCTTCGCTTCCCCCTCGCCTAACACCGACGCCGAAATGCTGGCAACAAAGGCGCCGAGCAGCACGAAGCCGGTGATCGACAAGGCTGCCGCCAGCAGCCGCCCTTCGACTGTCACCGGGTTGTACAGGCCCGATCCTTGACTGATGAGCATCTCGAGCGACCACCACAGGGCATCGCTGGCCGTGTGGATCTTGACCGCCGGCCCATGCTCGAGGTTGAGGATCGCAATGGCCGAACCGATCACGAGCAGGAATCTGGCAATGCCGGTTGCCATCAACAGCCCCGCCGCACGCCGTGCGAACACGATCGCCAGGAGGGTGCGTACCGATCGCACCGCCCGCAGCACGCGCAGAAGGCGCAACATTCGCACTGCACGGCCCCAGCGCAGCATGTCAACCGTGGGAATGCTCGACACCAGGTCGATCCAGCCCCACTTCAGATACGCCCTGCGGTCCGGCGCGGTGGCCAGGTGGTAGACAAAATCACTCAGGAACACCACGCAGATCGCCGTATCGGCCCAATCCAGCACGCGCACGATCTCCGCGTCAAGGGTCCAGAAGGTCTGCGCGAACAAGGCGCCAAGCACATACACCGAAAGTACCAGCAGCACCAACTGCCACAGCGTCAGAATTGGTGCTGCTGCTTCGGCGTTGTCGGGCATCAACTATCAGCCATCAAGCCGGGTCGCGGGATGTGAATACTGCGTCATGGGTTTACACCGGCCTGGGAGATCAGTTGCAGCCCAGTGTAGGGATGCCGTTCTGTACGCACTTGACGTGCGTCAATCACGGGCGGTTCCCAGGCATCACGCCAGAACCGTTGGTGGACAACGGTTTCCGCATTTTCCCGAGCTGACTCAAGGCCCTTTCCACGCGCGCCGCCCCCCTATAATCCCGGCCAGGCGTGCAGTCTGGGCGCATTCCGGTTCACACCCAATAACGTCATCCTCCGGGGCAACGGCATGTTCGGAAAACTGTTGCGCGGCCTCACCGGCCGACGCCCGCCGGTGCGCACTGCCGATGTCGACACCCACTTTGCCGCTTCTTCGCCTACCCGTTCCTGCGCTCGCTGCAGGAGCATGGCGGCATCAGGCTGGTGGTCCATCTGCACGTGCACGATGCCGACCCATGGATTGCCGAAGAGATCGCAGCCCTGCCCAAAGGCGGCAACCTTATGGCGCTGGAAGTCAGCCATGAACGCGGCACCTACGCCTCCAAGGCCGAGGCCCGCACCCACTACGCCTGCGCCTGATACCGGAACTGCTGGCGCGTCACCGCCTGCCGGTAATCATGTCCGACATCGACGTGCTGACCCTGCGCTCGCTGCAACCGCTGCTCGCGTGCCTGCAAAGTTTGCAAACTAACAGTACGCAGCACGACGTCGCCTTATTGCGCTGGTCACCTTACAAATGGCAGGTGTGGGACCACATTTCCGCCAGCACAGTCCTGGTATCGCCTACACCCGCCGGGCATCGCTTCGCCTGCGCAGCGCGCGACTATGTCGACACATTCATCGCATGTGCCGACGGCGCCTGGTACCTGGACCAGATCGCCCTGTTTGCCGCATGGCAGGGGATGCATGGTCAACCGCACTTTTCGGCCGGCTTCATCCCGCCGCAATGGATCGCCCAGGAAGGCCGGCAGGCCGCTGATCTTGCACCAGAGGCGATGTTCTGGACCGTTACCGCCAACATTGCAAACTTGGATACCGCTTTGGCCAGCGAACTCTTCACGGGCTTTCAGCCCGAGACCCATACGGTAATGGGGTGGATGCTGCCGGGCAAAGACAGTTTTTTCGGCTACAACCTGATGCGCGCGCCGGTCACCAACCAGCGTCCGCAATGGGAGCACGAACTGAAGCAAGCCTGCCTGCCACATTTGAAGGGCCGACGACGCGCCCTCGACATCGGCGCCCACGTGGGCTTCTGGAGTGACTGGCTGGCGCCGCACTTTGCCCGTGTCGATGCGTTTGAACCCCATCCGTTGATGCAACGCTGTTTTGCCACCAATGTGACGCAGCCGAACGTCACCTTGCATCCGGTGGGCCTGGCGGACGTCCCGATGCAGGTCGCCATGGTGCTGGACCCGTTCAACTCGGGCATGTCGCATGTCGATCTTTCGCAACCTGGCGGCATCCCGCTGGCCCGGGTCGACGATTTCACGTTCGACGGCGTCGATTTCATCAAGCTCGATACCGAAGGGTTCGAGACGCGCGTCCTGTCCGGAGCGCGTGAAACCTTGTTACGTTGCCGGCCGCTGGTGCTGATTGAGGAGATCGGCGCCTACCAGGAGCGCTATGGTGATGCGCCGGCCTCGGCAGAGGCTTTTCTGCTTTCCCTTGGCGCCCATGTCGCAGCGCGCCTGCCGGACAACAACACGCTCTACGCCTGGCCGCCCAATTCGTAGCGGGTGGCTTGCCGGTCCGGGCGCTTCACCCTTTCTCGGACGCCGCCGGAAACTTGTAGTAGATGCGGTTCAGATGTCGTACTACCTCATCAATGTCAGCCTCGCTCCAACTTTGCCCGGCATTGGTATGCCAGCGGCGTACCTGCTCTTTGAGCGTGGGCATGTCTGTCGCAATGCGCTTGTCACGCCAGTGCATCTGGGTGGTGTGGCAGGCGACGCAGAAGGTGGAATAGAGCAACTCCCCGCGGGATTGGGTAGTGCCGGCCTGCGCCCCGACAAAGGCCGGATTCCAGAGCAGGGCAGCAATCAAGGACAAGGAAAAGCGATGGCGCAGAGGATGCATGAGGTACTCCCGGGGACAGTCCGAGCGTCTCAATCTACCCGCCGCCGCGAAAGCCGGCTTGCTGCAGATCAAATGGGCCTGAATTCGCTGGATTACCTCCCACTACTAAGGGTGATTCATCCGGGTATTGAATGGGTAAGTCTGGCCGGATAGAGGTTGAGGCCGCCGCAATGGAAGTAGGCGGCGGTCTTGAAGTTGTCCGGATTGCGATATCCGCAAGCGCGCTTCTGGACGGTCGCGATTTTGGAATTCAA
>SXGT01934485.1_pt1 | contig 10640 bp, 6 predicted proteins | sample 3176221 | NCBI WGS metagenome assembly SXGT01 (sample SAMN11356862, study PRJNA531348) | freshwater metagenome | isolation source: freshwater sample F1-120 | place: China: Fuxian Lake, Yuxi | collected 2017-12-25
GCGGATAAAGACGGCGAGGGCTCGGTATCCCGTACGGTTACGTTGCTCTGATACTGTCGCACCATCAACGCTGCACGATAGGCCCCCAGACCTCACCCCGCCACAGGGGGTCGCGGCGCCCACTGCCCCTCTCCCACGCCCTCTTTGGGCGTGGGAGAGGGGGATGCGACGTAGTGCGCCTTATCGCGCCGGGGGTGAGGTCTGCGGGCCTATCGTGCAGCCTTGACGGTGCGGTAGTATGACCTGTCGCCTCCAGGTGAGTTTCTCTCCAGGGAGGAGGGGAGGACGTTCCCTTCTCCCTTCCCTGTAAATCGAACCATGTCCCCCGTGGACGAGACGCCCGTAGGTGTCCCGAGGCGAGATGGCAAGGCCGTTCCCTCGGCGTATCCTCCCTGGATGCAGCTCGCTCAGGTGATCCCTGGCTGTCCGGCCCTTGCCGAACTCGACGCAGCCTGTGCCCTGCGCGCCCGGGCGATCCAGCTCTCACGACGTGAAGCCGTCGGCAGGGCAACGGTGGGCATCCGCGAGCGCGGGATGTCCCTGGCGTTCGATCCGCGTTAGGGTGCGCGGCATGTTCCTCTTCGAGGTGGCGAAGGAGAGCGCGAGCACGCTGCTCTGCGCGATGCGCGCCGTGGCGAGGGCCGACGGGGAGGAGACCGCCAAGGAGACGGCGCTCCTCGAGGTGGTCCGGGACGCCCTCTCCCTGCCTGGCTCGGCCTCGGACTACGAGCCCCTCGCCGCGGACGCCGATCTCCTCGCGAGGATCTCCGTGGAGGATAGGCCGCGCGTGGTGCAGGCCATGCTCCTCATGGCGCTGATGGACGGGAGCGGGAGCCGCGCCGAGGCCGAGGTGGTGGAAGCCTTCGCCAGGCTCCTCCAGGTCGACGAGCCCAGGGTGAACAACCTGAGGCAACTCGCCGAGCGCCGCCTCGAGCGCATGAAGTGGGACCTCACCCGCAAGGGCTACGCCAGGGACGAGTTCCTGAGGACGGCCAAGGAGGAGGGGCTTCGGGGGCTCTACAAGACCTTTGGCCCCCTGGTGGGGCTGGCCGAGGACCCTGACACGGCGAAGAGGTACAACGATCTGGGGAAGCTCCCCGAGGGCACCTTTGGCCGGGCGTACTGGGAGTTCATCGTGGGCAACGAGCTCGCTTTCCCCGGGGAGCCCAGGGCGGTCGCCGAGCGCGGAACATGGCACGATCTCTCCCATGTCCTTGGCGGATATCCGATCACGCCCCTCGGGGAGACCCTGGTGGTGGCCTTCATCGCCGGTTATCGCAGGGAGGATCCCTTCTTCTGGCTCTTCACGATCGCGCTCCAGTTCCAGGTCGGCGTCCGTATTTCCCCCTTCTCGAAGGGGACCCACGACGCGGTGGATCCCGAGCTCTTCGTGCGCCATCACCTGCGCGGCTCGCAGGTCCGCCGCGATCTCTCGGAGGGCTGGGATTTCTGGGCCGATTTCCCTCGTCCCCTCGAGGAGCTGCGCCGGGAGCTCAACGTCCTCCCAGCCTCGACTTGAAGGTCGCTGGCGGGCGGGCGTGCTAGCACTCTCCCCATGAAGAGGGCCCTGGTCCTGGTCCTGGTCGTCTGCGTGTCCGCGAGCTGCCAGTCGAAGGCGCCGGCGACCTCCACGAGTGAGCCTGCGCCTCCGGCCCCTCCGGCTCCCGTGGGCGCCGAGGGGGGGGTGGACGGGGGCAGCGTCAGCGAAGGCGGCGTGGACGGCGGAGGAGGTGCGTGTCCCCCCATCGCCGATGCCCTGGCCTTTGCCAGCTCGCGCATGCAGGAGACCGTCGCCTTCCTGAAGCGCACCCACCCCCAGGACTACCTCACGTACTACCCGGCTTTCACCTACCCCAGCGGCGCAAGCGCGGGGCAGTGGGATCTGTCGCCGAGGGGGTCTCCGCTGGTGAACAGCCGGGTGACCGACTGGAGGAGCGGCTACTTTGCGGGCATGTTCTGGCAGCTCTACGCGGCGACCGGCAGCGCCGAGATGCTGGGGTTCGCCAAGCAGTGGACGGCCGGCATCGAGTCGCTCAAGAATAACCCGCTCGACTACGACATAGGCGGGCGCTTCCTGCGCAGCTTCGGCGACGGGCTGCTCCTCATCGCCCCCGCGGACGACGCGGACTCCTCGTACCGCAACCACGCGCGCGAGGTGATCGTCCAGTCGGCCACGACGCTGGACAGGCGCTTCGACATGGGCGGCATCCCCGTGGGCGCGCTGAGATCGCTGGATGATTACCCCGAGGGCCCCTATCCCGTTTACATCGACGGTATGGTCAACGTGCCCCTGATGTTCGAGGCCTGGTCGGTGAGCGGAAGACCGACGTCGGGCCCCATGAAGACGCTCTACGACCACGGGGTGACCCACTCGCTCACCGTGCTGAACGGCAATATCCGGGCGGACGGGAGCATCTACCATATCGTCCAGTACAACGACGGCACCTACAGGACGCCCAGGGACGGGAAGGTCCACGCCAAGATCACCGACCAGGGCTATGGCAACGAGACCACCTGGTCACGGGGCCAGGCGTGGGGGCTCTACGGCTTCACGGTCGTCCATCGGTATACCAAGGACGATCCTGCCTCGTCGCCCGCGAGGTTCCTGGCGGCGGCCGAGAAGACGGCCGATTATTTCATATCTCACCTCCCCGACACCTTCGCCGCCGACACCTTCAACCGCCGCGCCGGCGACTTCGTACCCCCCTCGGATTTCGACGCCGCGCTCGGGGAGCCCGCCGGCCCCTTCGCCGACGCCAACAGGGACCACGTCTACGGCGATCGCAGGCCGGCGCTCCGCAGGTTCACGGAGCGGGACTCGTCGGCCGCCGCGGTCGCGGCCTCCGGTCTCCTCGAGCTGAGCACGCTCGCGTCGACGCAGGCCAAGCGGGACGAGTACTTCGCCGCGGCCGAGCGCATCCTCGTGTCCTTGCTCACCTTCCGAGGCACGGACGGGAAGCTCGCCTACCTGGCCAAGGACTCGCCCCACCGGGGGGTGCTCGCCAACGCCTCTGTGTCCTGGAGCACCCCGCTCATCTCCCTCATGTTCGGCGACTACTATTTCGTCGAGGCGCTCAACCGTTATCGCCGCCTCCGCCCCGCCTGCTGATCGGCCGCTCCTCCGTCTCGCGATTCAGGGATCGAGCCGGAGCTTGCTGCGCTCCAGCTCGCTCGGAAGGTATCGCTTCCCCTTGCGCGACCGGTCTCGCCCCTGCGACCCTCCTGGGAGGAGACCCTGATGGCCGATCCTTACATCGATCCGTTCGAGACCCAGCTCTATGGCAAGTTCGCGCGAGAGCAGATGGCCGAGGTCTGCCGTGGCAAGGTCCGGGAGTTCGACAAGATGGTGCACTTCGCCATAGCGGCCCAGCAGGGCGCCGACAACGTGATGGCCGAGGCGCTCGCCAGGCAGCCCGGCGCCGATGACGGGGTCCACTCCGCCGAGGTCATCGCGGAGGCCGGGGACGTGCTCGTGCGCTTTGGTTACTTCCTGGAGTCGCTCAAGGGCCGGCCGGTCGATCCCAGGGATTTCTTCGGGAGCGATCCTCCGTCGGTCCTCGCCCGTCGCCGCCTGAACAAGCTCGGCGCGGGGGTCGGGAAGGTGCTCGAGGAGACCCGGAGGCACGCGGCCAAGATCCGCGACGTCGATCACTGGATAGGCGAGCTCGAGGAGGTGCACGGCAAGCTCCAGACCCTGGAGAGGCAGCGGCAGGCCAGCAAGCTGAGCAGGGCCGAGATCTCGCCGGAGGTGGAGGCGGCTCGACAGAAGTGGCTCGAGATCTACAACGCCAACAAGCACCTGATCCGTGGGCTGCTCGACGACGTGGGCAAGCCCGAGCTCCTCCCTCTCATCTTCGACGATCTGGCCGACGTGCACCAGGTGATCGGGGTCAGCGACGAGCTGCCCGAGGGGATCACCGTCGACGCGCAGGACAGAGAGGAGTCCACCGAGCCTACCAAGGTCTGATGGGCGTATCCTGATCGCGCTCGTACCTTATCCCGTGGGCCCCGCAGGTAGCCTATGCCCTCTCCTCGAGGAAGGCGTGCACCTCGGCATGATCCAGGTGGACCAGCACGGCGATGAAATCCCCGGGGCGCGCGTCATGGAGGGCGCTCCTCAGCGCGTCGACCTCGGTCGGGACGATGGAGAAGGCGCCCTCCGGCAAGCCCAGCTCGCGGAAGGCGCGCTCGAAGAGGGCAGGGACCTCGCCCAGGGCCCGGCCCCGCAGATAGTCCGGGAGATCCCGGACGATGACCCGATCGGGGAGCGCCTCCAGGACGGTGCGGGCGATCTCCTCGATCTCGCGCTCTCTCCTGTCGCCCGCGCAGCCGGTCACCACGGTGAGCCTCCCCTCACCGTGGCCGTGCCCCGCGCGGAGGGCCGCCACCAGCGCGAGCACCGCCCTCACCCCGTCGGGGTTGTGGCCGAAATCGAGGAGCACCCGGACCCCGCCCAGATCGACGAGCTCCCCCCGCCCGGGGTTGTCCGCCGTGCCAAAGCCTCGCACCCCACGGACGATCGCGTCGTCCTTGATGCCCAGGGCCCTCGCGGCGGCGATGACCCCGAGGATGTTCTCCACGTTGTACCTGGCAAAGCCGTCGAAGGTGATCGGCGCGGCGTCCACGCGCAGGAGCACCACCTCCTCGTCGCCGCGTGCCCACACCACCTCGCCCCCTCGTGCCACCACCGCCTCGTGGCCGCCGGCGCGGTGGCGGGTCACGACCGAGCGGGTGGCAGGGTCGCCGGCGTCGAGATCGGCGAAGAAGATCACCCTGGACGAGAGCCGCTGGGCCAGCCTGACCAGGTTGGGATCCCTGGCGTTGAGGACCGCGGCGCCGGTCTCGCGGACGGCCTCGGCCACCACGCCCTTCACCGCGGTCATCGCATCGAGATCGTCGATGCCATAGCCGCCGACGTGATCGTCGCTCACGTTGGTGATGAGCGCCGCGTCGCACGCCTCGATCGCCAGGCCCCGCCTGAGGATCCCCCCCCGGGCGGTCTCCAGGACCGCCAGCTCCACATCCTTGCGGCGAAGGATCCGCCTGGCGGCCGCGGGCCCGGTCCAGTCGCCCTCCTCGATGATCTCGGAGCCTATCGAGATCCCGCTGGTCGAGCTGGTGCCCACCCGGAAGCCTGCCTCCGTGGCCACCCTGGCGAGCAGGCGCGAGGAGGTGGTCTTGCCGTTGGTGCCGGTGATCAGGGCGACGGGGATCGCCCCGAGGGTGTCCCAGGGGACATCGGCGACAGCAGGGATGGAGGCGATGGAGAAGGAGGCGCAGAGGTGGCCCGTGCCCACGCTCACCTCCAGATCGTCCCAGAGGAAGGGGAGATCGCGGCGCCTCGCCTCGGCGGCGAGCGCGAGGAGGCGAGGGTTGCGATCGCGCGCCAGGATCGTCTCGATCTCGGCGAGCCTCGGCTCGAGGGCAAAGGGCTCTCGCCCCGCGAGGAGCTCGGTCGCGCTGAGCGCGGCCCACTCGCTCATCTCCGTGCAGGCGAGCATCTCGTCGATCGGGGCCTCGTAGCCTATGACCGCGCCTCCCTGGTGAGGGCGTACGACCGGGGTGACGCTCGTCGGGAGGCCCAGGGCGTGGCGGACGCGCCACAGCTCGCCCAGGTACGCCGAGAGCACGATCTCGAGGGCCTCGGCGGGCTCGAGGCTGATCTCGACGAGGACGAGCGGGGCTCGAGCCATGTGGTTGGGGCCGGTGAGACGGCGGGCGTCGACGAGGAGCATGCCCTCAATCGTCCTGCTCTCGAGCCAGGCGGACCCCTCGCTCGTCCTGGATGACGGCGATCCCTTCGAGGGCGCCCTCGCCGCCCACGGCAGGAGCGCCTTCGATGAGCGGCAGCAGCGCCGCGGAGGGCTCGGGAGGGGGGACCGCCTCGGGCGAGCGCTCCTCCGGCTCGTGCTTGAAGTAGATGACCTGCTTCCAGCTCCTGGAGATCTTGTCGGCGAAGAGCAGGACCAGATCCCCCTTCCTCGCTCCCCGCAGCGCGGCGTCGACCGCCTCCTGCTCGTCGGGGATCACCTGGAGACGCTCGCTCGGGAAGCCCAGGCCGAGGAGCTCGGACTCGAGCAGGCGAGGGACCTCCTCGGCACCCCGCCCCCGGAGATCGTCGTCCCTGCGAAGGATGAGGTGATCAAAAGCCTTTCCTGCGATCCTGGCGACGGCGCGGATATCCTCGTCCCGCCGGTCCCCCGGGGCGCAGAGCACGCAGATCCTCCTCCCGCTGCACGGGAGGCGGAGGACGAGGTCGGCCATGGCCTGGATGGCCGCGGGGTTATGCCCGTAGTCGAGGATCACCTTGAAGGGGAGCTTGTCGAAGACATTGGTGCGCCCGGGGACCTGGAAATACGAGGCGTCGAAGGTGCGGAGCCCCTGGCGAATGTTCTCGATCTTGACGCCCATGGCATAGGCCATCACCGCCGCGAACATGGCATTTTGCACGTTGTGCATCGCCTTGCCCTCGATGGTCGCGGGGATGAGGTGCGTCCATAGCAGGGGGAGGTGAGCGCCCCTGTCGTAGAGGGTGATCATGTGGCCGTTGATGCCCTCCTCGAGGACGGCGGCCAGCCCCCCCGCCCGCAGGTGCTTGCGCACCAGATCGTGCCTGGGGTTCATCGTCACGTAGGCGATGCGGGACGCCTTCGTGTGATCGGCCATCCTGAGGCAGTGCAGATCGTCGGCGTTGAGCACCGCGCAGTCCCTGGCGACCTCCACCACGATCCGCTTGACCTCGGCCAGCTGCTCCAGGGTTTCCACGCCCTTGCTCCCCAGGTGGTCGGAGGTCACGTTGAGGACCGCGCCCACGTTGCACGTGCGGTAGCCCATCCCGGCCCTGAGGAGGCCGCCCCTCGCGGTCTCGAGGACGGCCAGATCCACCTGGGGATCACGCAGGACCATCTGCGCCGACTGCGGGCCGGTCATGTCCCCGGCGACCGTGCGCTCCCCGTCGATGTAGACGCCGTCGGTGGTGGCCAGGCCCACCGTGTGGCCGTTCATCTTCTGGATATGGGCGAGCATCCTGGATGTGGTCGTCTTGCCGTTGGTCCCGGTGATCGCCGCGATGGGGATACGGGCAGGAGCCCCCGGCGGAAACAGCATATCCATGACAGGCCCGGCCACGTCCCGAGGTTTGCCCTCGGTCGGCGCCACGTGCATACGAAAGCCCGGCGCGGCGTTGACCTCGCAGATGCCGCCGCCCACCTCCCGGTAGCTCTCGGCGACGTCGGGGGTGATGAAGTCGACCCCGCACACGTCCAGGCCTATGGCCTTGGCGGCCCTTATGGCCATCTCCCGGTTGTCGGGGTGCACCACGTCGGTCAGATCGATGGCGGTCCCTCCGGTCGACAGGTTGCCCGTGCCCCGGAGGAAGAAGATCTGTCCCTCGGGGAGCACGGTGTCCCGGGTGACGCCCTTGTCGGCCATCAGGCGCTCGGCCTGGGCGTCCAGCTCCAGCCGGGTCAGCACCTTCTCGTGGCCAATGCCTCGCCTGGGATCGCTGTTCACGAGGTCGACGAGCTGGGCCACGGTGTGCTCGCCGTCGCCTCTCACGTGGCCAGGGACCCGCTTGGCCACGGCGACCAGCTCGCCCCCCACCACCAGCATCCGGTGATCGAAGCCGGCGAGGTAGTTCTCGACCACCACGCTGCGGGAGTGCTCCCTCGCCTTGTGAAAGGCTGCGCGCACCTCGTCTCCGCTCTTGAGATCGAGGGCGACCCCCCGCCCGTGGTTGGCGTCGAGGGGCTTGACCACCACCGGGTAGCCCAGGCGGGAGGCCGCCGCGGCCGCGGCCTCGGCCGAGCGCACGACCCTCTGGCGAGGGACGGGGAGCCCGAGATCTCCCAGGATCTTGTTGGTCTCCTCCTTGTCGGAGGCGATCGACACCGCGATGTGGCGGGTCTCGGAGGTGACCGTGGCCTGGATGCGCTTCTGGTGTTTGCCCTCGCCGAGCTGTATCAGGCTGTGATCGTTGAGGCGCATCCAGGGGATGTCGCGCGCCTCCGCGGCCCTGACCAGCGCGCCGGTCGAGGGGCCCAGCTGGCGACGCTGGGCGAAGTCGATGAGCTCGACCAGCTCCGCGCCGAAGTCGAACGGGGCCTCCTCGCTGGCCTTGCTCGGGCGGAGCTCGGGGGGGAGCAGGTGGTGGAGCAGCTTGAGCGCGAGGTGGCCCGCGGCCTCGCCGACCCTCTCCTCCTCGTACTCGTAGACCACGTGGTAGCGGCCAGCGGTCCCCTCGCTACGGGTCTTGCCGAAGACGACCCTGGCCCCCGTGAGCTGCTGCAGCTCGATCGCGACGTGCTCCAGCACGTGCCCAAGCCAGGTGCCCCCGTCCTCCGAGAGCCTCCTCACGAAGCCGCCGGGGACCGTGTACGAGCAGGTATGGGCGGCCAGGCTGGGGATGGCGGCCAGCAGCCTCTCGTTGAAGTCCGGGATCCTGGCGGTGGGCCAATCCTCGAGCGGACCGAGATCGATCGTGAGGCGCATGACCGGGAAGTGCGCGTAGAGGCTGGGGCCGCGGTAGGTACGTCTCTCGAGGAGTTCCATCGAAGCCCTTATATCAGCGCGACGGCCCCTCCCTCCCGGCTAAATCGGCGCTCGAGCCACGCAACGTCCAGCTTGACCCGCGGGACGCCGTGAGGCTCTTCTCGTGGCGCATGGCGGATCTACTACGACAGGCGCTCGAGGCTGGTGGCTTCAAGCGGGACGACGTGGGTAGCACCCTCCGCAAGTGGGTGGGGAGCGATCTGATCGAGGATCAGTACGCTCGTCTGGGGCAGGGGGGCGGGAGCCCCGAGGAGAGGATCCTCCTGGCCCGTGTGTTCCTCGACCTGCCTGTGAGCCAGCGCCCGCACACCGAGCGCGAGGAAGCCGACGAGGCCGCCGAGAGGAGAGGCGTTCTGCCGTTCGTGGCGACCATGCTGACCGAGGACTTCCCTCCGTATCATGAGCTGGAGGGGACAAGGACGCGCCCCGGCGCGCACCTGCTCGTGGGAGGTCCGGGGCAGGGAAAATCCACGCTGGGGCAGTTCATTGCCCAGATGCACCGAGCGGCGCTCCTCGAGACGCATCAGGGAGAACGGAGCGAGGAGGAGCGCAAGGCCATCGAGGCGCTCCGCGAGCCGCGCATGCGCTACCCGGCAAAACGACAGCTCTTCCCCGTGCGAATCGAGCTTCGTGAGCTGGCCGCGTGGCTCTTCGACCACGCCGAGGGCGATCTGCTGGACTACCTGGTCCACGACGTTCAGCTCCTGACGAAGCTCCCCATGCACCGTAGCGATCTGGCGCTTGCGCTCTCGCTCTTGCCCTTGTTCCTCGTCCTCGATGGTCTGGACGAGACGCCGCCTGCAAGCCGAGACTCGGTGGTTCGGGTGCTCCAGAGCTTCCTGAACACGCGGAGAGCAGACGCAGGCGATCAGGTGCTGGCGAGCACCCGCCCCCAGGGTTACGGAGAGGAGCTCAGGGAGTTCCGGCCCTGGTACCTGGCCCCCCTCTCGAAGGTCGAGGCGCTCGAGGCTGCGAAGCTCCTGATCGACACTCTCCCGGGCGCGCGGGAACAGCAGAAGATCCTGGCCCGGATGAGGAGCGCAGCCGACGAGGAGGCCACCGCCGGGCTGCTCCGTAGCCCGCTCCAGGTGACCATCGTGACCATCCTGGTGAGCCGGACGGGGCAGACGCCCCGCTCGCGCTGGGAGCTCTTCGAGAGCTACTTCACGACCCTCTACACGCGCGAGGAGGAGCGGGGGACCTACGCGTCCGAGCTCCTCTCGGAGCACCGGGCCGTCATCCACGCGGTCCACGACCACGCGGGGCTGCTGCTCCACGCCGAGGGGGAGGCGGCGAGCGGGGCCCTCCTCCCTCGCGAGCGCCTCGAGGATCTCGTGGTGCATCACCTCCTTGCCCGCGGCAGGAGCGAGGCCCAGAGCCGCACGCTCGCCGCGGAGATCCTCCAGGCCACAGCGCAGCGCCTGGTGCTGCTCACCGAGTCCAGCCCAGGACGCTTCGGCTTCGAGGTGCGCTCGCTGCAGGAGTTCATGGCGGCGCGCCAGCTCACCAGCGGCGACGCCCCCGAGGTGTTCGAGCGCCTTCGCGAGATCGCCCGCCCTCTGCACTGGCGCAACGTCGTGCTCTTCGCGGTGGGGAGCTACTTCGCGCGCAACACGACACACAAGATACGGCATCAGATGTCGGCGCAGCTCTGCGCCCGCGTCGCGGACGATCACGCGCACGAGCGGGAGCTCGACTCTTACCCTGGCGCGGAGCTGGCGCTCCACCTGCTCGAGGACGGCGCGATCATGACCGACCTCGTCTGCATGCGCGCCCTCGTGGAGCAGACCCTCCCGCTCCTCGACGTCCCCTGGGAGCCGTTTGTGGACTACGAAGTGCGGATCGGGTCAGTGCTAGTCCGTCGCTGGGACGATATCGCCGAGGATACGCATGGCCGAGTGACATCGGCCATCCACTCTGCGCTCGAACGCGCGCTCACAGGATCGCTCCGAGTTCCCGTGTGGTTCTGCGCTGCAGCGCTGGCCTCGTCTCCCCATGGAGCGGCGATCCGTGAGGCGCTCGACAGCGCATGGTCGCGTTTGCCCGTCGTCGAACGAGTGCGGATGCTCGGGGAATGGATGTTTCGTCCC
>SXGT01593510.1_pt1 | contig 10639 bp, 12 predicted proteins | sample 3176221 | NCBI WGS metagenome assembly SXGT01 (sample SAMN11356862, study PRJNA531348) | freshwater metagenome | isolation source: freshwater sample F1-120 | place: China: Fuxian Lake, Yuxi | collected 2017-12-25
GCCGTGCGCAACCTCGGTGGCGAAACCGTGCTGCATGGCGATGCCTACGACGAAGCCTACGAGTACGCCCTTAAGCTGGCGGAAGAACGGCGGATGGCCTTCGTCCATCCTTACGACGATCCCGAAGTCATTGCCGGGCAAGGCACGGTGGGCATGGAAATCCTCCGGCAACACCATGGCGCCGACTTGCACGCCATCTTCGTGCCGGTGGGCGGCGGCGGCTTGATCGCCGGGATCGCGGCCTATGTGAAATTCGTGCGGCCGGATATCAAGGTCGTCGGCGTCGAACCGGACGACGCCGATTGCCTGCGCCGGGCCCTGAAAGCGGATCGCCGGGTGGTGTTGAAGCAGGTGGGCTTATTCGCCGACGGGGTGGCGGTCAAGCAGGTGGGCAAGGAGCCGTTCCATATCGCGCACCAGTATGTGGACGAGGTGGTGACGGTTAACACCGACGAGATTTGCGCCGCCATCAAGGACATTTTCGACGACACCCGCTCGGTCGCCGAGCCGGCCGGCGCCTTGGGCGTGGCCGGCGCCAAGAAATACGCCGAACAAACCGGCGTTCGCGGGCAAACGCTGATTGCCATCGAAAGTGGCGCCAACGTCAATTTCGACCGCTTGCGCCATGTCGCGGAACGCGCCCAGGTTGGCGAGCAGCGCGAATTGCTGATGGCCGTGACCATCCCCGAGCGGCCGGGCAGCTTTCTCGAATTTTGCAGCGCCCTAGGCCGGCGCGGCGTCACCGAATTCAACTACCGCTATTTCGAGGATAGCGCCGCCCATTTATTCGTGGGCGTCCAAACCGGCGGCGGTGGGCGGGATGGCGAGGACTTACTCGAACAACTACGCGGCCAGGGCTATCAAGTCCTCAACATGGCCGGCAACGAACTCGCGGTCGAACATATCCGCTACATGGTCGGGGGCCACGCGCCCAAGTTGCTGCACGAGGTGGTGTACAGCTTCGAGTTTCCCGAGCGGCCCGGCGCCTTGCTGAAGTTCCTGGAGGCGATGAGCGGCCGCTGGAACATCAGCCTGTTCCATTACCGCAACCACGGCGCGGCTTTCGGGCGGGTGCTGATGGGGATACAGGTGCCCAGGGCGGAGCGGAAGGTTTTCCAGCAGTTCCTCGATACCGTGGGTTTCGCCTATCGGGAGGAGACGCGGAATCCGGCTTATCGGCTATTCGCGGGGGGTAGCGAGCGGGGCGGCTAGCCGGTATTCCATGCACTTCTTCTGGGAATAGAAGTACCGAACGAGTCGGATGTAGGGCAGGTTAGCGCACCCGCGCAACCCGCCATCAGGCCAACTCGGTGGGTTACGCCGGAGTACCGGCTAAGCCGCCCTACGGTAGGCTCTTTCCGGAAAATCGCCTAAGATACCGGGAGTTACGAAAAATACCCCATTATCCCGCCGTTCGCCCCGGTAAATCGCTAACCGACCACTGGTATACCCATGAATAAAAACCCGCCGCCCACTCGCCCAGACAATCCCTTCGCGGATCGAGACCGTATCCGCTACGAAGTCGCGGCGCCTTTTCTGAAGGGATGTGGCCTGGAAATAGGCGCGGGGATATATCCGCAACGCCTACTAGCCGATGCAAAATGCTTGAACTACGATCTCCGCGGGGCCGAGGAACTAGGCAGGCTGTTCGGAAGCGAAATACATTCGGAAGTAAGAAGCCTCGAATCGATAGGCCAGGATTTCCCCGAAGGAGCGGACTTCCTCATAGCTCACAATGTTCTAGAGCACACCGCCGATCCTATCGGAACCTTGATTGCCTGGCATGGCTATGTCCGCGATGGTGGTACGGTCGTCCTGTCGCTGCCGGATAAAAACGCTTGTCCAGATAACAAGCGGCTCGAACCCCCCATTGGCCACCTAATTTACGATTACCTTCTAGGGCGCGATGCCCATGCTTTCGAATCTCGGGAACACATCCTGTCTAACTGCCTGGGCTGGATCACCGATTACGGCGATCTCGCCGCCCATGGGGTTAATTACGCCTCGGACGGGTTGTTGTCGATGCTTTTTGAAAGGAACGTGGATACCCATTGGCATGCATTCACTCAGTCGCTTACGGAAAAAACGGTTCTCGCCGCATGTGTCTTCGGAGACCACCGCGCGGAAATACTCGCGAAGGCGGATTTCACCACTACCCACCCACGCACGGTTGGCGACATCATTCTTGTCTATCGCCTATGGAAGGGGGCTGGAACCGGCCGGGGCTTCGAGTACTCGATCACGCCCGAATTACGGCGGGCGCGGGAGGATTTGCGGCTAGCGCTTGCCCGCGTGGAGGCTTGCCCGCCGCCGGACGGCAAGGTTCTGGATTTGGAAGGAACGCCGGAGCTATTTCCGGGAAATGGAGTTTACCCCGCTTGGATCGACCGATCGGATCGGCCCGAATTCATCGATCTCGATCCGCCGTTCGTCAGGGAGCAGGGGCATTGTTTCATGAAATCCGGGCTTATCGCCCGCGAACCTGGTGACACCATGGAGAATCCAGCGCAATCGCGGTTTCAGCTTCTCGAAAACGGTGTGGCGCTCGGGCCCGCGCATTCACTGCACCAGAGGGTAAGGGATACCGGAGCGGGAAGCTATTCCCACTGGCGCGACTCCTTATATTTTTCCGCGAGCGATAATTCGGACCCAAACTTCAATGGGAAGAGATATAGGCTTGTCCTTGGATAGCCGAGAAAACTCGCGGCATTCCGCGTAAGACTCGGTATCGGGCGGTTGCGGGTTTATGAGCCTCGATACCGCGGACTTCGAAAGGCGTCCCTTCGAACAGCTTGGGCTGGAATCCCGCTGGGACGCTTGATTTCCGGTAATGGTTTGCATCGGGAACGGCCGAATCTCGGCTGAACGGGGGAGCGCGATCCTTGTTCACACCCCGTTCCTCCGGTTTTTATGGATTATTGCGGCCCACCTGGATGGCGCGGCCCGCCATGGTGCCATTTCGGGCCGCGTTCGCCCAAGGGCATCAGGTCGTCGAACACCTTGCGCTGTTCCGGGGACAAGGTGGCGTAGTAGGTCTTGGTCGCGGCCAGGATATCTTCCAGGGCCGCCTGCCGCGCCTTGCCGAACTCGATCATCTTTTGCAGACGATCCGGGGCCGGCAGTTTCTTCATCGCCTCGAAATCGGGACGCGCTTCCTTTTTCTCGGAGCGGGCCTGGTCGACTTTGCCGGACCAGGTTTTCCAGTCCGCTTCCTGCGCCGGAGCCAGTTTCAGTTCGGTGTGCAATTGCGCCAGCCGTTCGGCGATGAAGCGTTCCTTGTGACCGCCCCAGGGGCCGCCCGGTTCGGCGCCGATGCCGTTCGGGGCAGGAGCGGCAGGCGCCTCGGCCCAACTGGGCCCGGCCGCCGCCAAGCTCAACAGGGTGAGGCCGATGCACAGGGGTTTGGCGTAGGATTTCATGGTGGATTCCTCTTTCGTTGGGGTTGATCGCTCTGGGCCGAGGGGTTTTCCCCCGCCCTCGGCAGCTATTACACATGGGCCATGTATCCGGCGTATGTATGCCAGGCCGGGATTTCGTATCGTTTTGTGTGTTTATCCCCACCGGATACAGAGCGATACAAAAGCCAGTGACTCCGGCGGGCCGGCGCGGTAAAAAGCAAGCATGGAAACCACCGAACACCTACTGGTCGTCGATGACGACCGCGAAATCCGCCTCCTGGTTGGCGACTATCTGAAAAAGAACGGCTACCGGGTCAGCTTGGCCGCCGATGGGCGCCAGATGCGCGAGGTGCTGGCCGCCAGCGGCATCGATCTGGTTGTCCTTGATCTGATGCTGCCGGGCGAGGATGGCCTGAGCCTATGCCGGGATTTGCGCGCCCGCTCGGATCTGCCGGTGCTCATGCTTACCGCGCGGGGCGAGCCCATAGACCGGGTCTTGGGGCTGGAAATGGGCGCCGACGATTATCTCACCAAGCCTTTCGAGCCCCGCGAACTCCTGGCCCGCATCCGCAACATCCTGCGCCGGGTCCGCTCCTTGCCGAATCGGGGCGCCGCGGATCAGGTTCGGTGCTGGCGCTTCGCTGGCTGGATGCTGGATGGGCTGGCCCGCCAGCTTACCTCGCCCCAGGGCGTGGTGGTGGCGCTGTCGGGAGCGGAATACCGATTGTTGCAGGTGTTCCTCACCCACCCCAACCGGGTGCTCACCCGCGACCAGCTCATGGATCTGGCCCGCGGCAAGGAGGCTGATCCCTTCGATCGCTCCATCGACCTCCGGGTCAGCCGGTTGCGCCAGAAATTGGGTGACAACGCCCGAGCCCCCGGTCTCATCAAAACCTTGCGTAACGAAGGCTATGTGTTGGCCGCGGTGGTGGAGACGAATCGATGAACCCGTGGTTTCCGCCCCGCTCGCTGGCCGTCCGGCTGTTCCTGCTACTGCTGGTGGGGGTGCTGGCGGCGGTGTTCATCACCACGGGATTGGCGATACACGAACGCGAGCGCATTGTGCGGAGTTTCCGGGAGCAAGCCGTGGCGGAACGGGTCGCCGACTTCCTGCACTTGTTGGCCGCCCTGCCGCCGGAACAGCGTACTTCCACGGTGCGGGCCTTGCCCTCGGGGCTGTGGCGGATCGAACCGGGCGACGCGCCGCTGTCGGAAGTGGTGGACTACTCGCCGTCCTTCACCGCCGCGCTGGCGGAAGCGGCCGGGGCCGAACTTAGGGTCGAGGCCGCTTGGCGAAACCGCCGCCGGGATTGCCGGGGCGATTCGAAGGAATGCGCGCCGGTTCGCGCGATCGGCGCCTTGGTCCGCTTCGCGGATGGCCAACGAGTCTGGATCGAGGGAACCCGCGAGCCGCCGCCACCCCGCCCACCCAAGGGCGCCGAATTCATGGGCAATCTGTCGATTCTGGCGGGGCTCCTGGCGGTGGTGGCCTGGTTTGCAGTGCGCTTGGTCCTGCAACCCTTGCGTCGTCTCTCGGAAGCCGCCGAAGCCTTCGGCCGCGATCCGGAACACCCGGCCATGGACGAATCCGGCCCCAGCGAAGTCAGGCGGGCCGCCCGCACCTTCAACCGGATGCGCGAACGCCTGCGCGCGCATATCGAGGAACGCACCCATATCCTGGCCGCCATCACCCACGACCTGAAAACGCCCTTGACCCGGATGCGCTTGCGCTTGGAGCAATGCGAGGACGAGCCCTTGCGTGCCCGTCTGGTGGAGGATGTCGAGGCCATGCGGGCGCTGGTCAACGAGGGTTTGGAACTGGCGCGCAGCCTGGATTCCGGCCGGCCACCGCAAGCCGTCGATCTCGGCGCCTTGCTCGCCAGCCTGTGCGACGACGCGGCGGAAGCCGGCGGGGAGGCGCGCTTCGAGGGGCCGGAGGCCGCCTTGGTGTCGGGCCGGCCCGAAGCCTTGCGGCGAAGTTTCCTTAATTTGATCGATAACGCCGTGAAATACGGCGGAAAGGCCGATGTGACCCTGGAACGCTCGGGGCAAGATTGGCTGATCCGGGTGCGGGATTCCGGTCCCGGCATCCCGGAATCTCATCTCGGCGATGTGATGCAGCCGTTTTTCCGGCTGGAAACCTCGCGCTCGCGGGAAACCGGCGGGACCGGGCTGGGGCTGTCCATCGCCGCCAATTTACTAGCCACCCAGGGGGGCGGATTAAGTCTGCGCAATCGCCCGAAAGGCGGGCTTGAGGCCAGGGTTCGTCTCCCAGTATTCGCGCCCCCACCCAAGGCTTGATTTCGGCGCCTGTTCGCTATGGCTTTTCCGCCGAGAATCCCGGAAACTTGCCCGCCATTTCGTGAACCATAGAGACTTCCATGACACCTTTGTTACGCTTCCTGCTCGCTTCCGGGCTGGCTTTGTCGCTGGCGGCTTGCGCCCAGGTCAAGGATTCGGAAACACGCTTGACCGAAAACCATCTGTTCACCGCCGGTTTCAAAATCATGATGGCGGATACCCCCGAACGGCAAGGGATGCTGAACACGCTTACCCCAGAAACCATCACACGCATACCCAGGGAAGACAATGTTTACTACATCTACGCGGACCCGGATGTCTGTAGTTGCCTGTACGTGGGCAGGGAAGCCGAGTTCCGGAAGCTTCAGCGGCTCATGGCGGAGCGGCGGGACGCCGAGGAGAACCTGATCGCCAACGAAATGGATCAAGACACCCGGCTGGGTTGGGGTCCAACGGGGCCGTGGGGCAATTTGGGCATGGGCGGGAATACCGCCGGCAGGCCGAATTGGGATCCGAATTGAAGGGACGGAGCCGCTATACGGCTTGTTTAGGGAAACTCTGGTTAAGTCCCCTCGCCACTTGATTTTGCAAATTTTTCATGGACATCCGATTTCTCAAGTGGCCATTAGCTTCTCGAATTCCCAGGGTGACAGGTAGTTCAGGGCGGACATCGCCAGTTCCCGCGTCATCCGTTCCGCCATGGCCCGACCGACCACGCTCCGGGAATAGAGGTCCATCACCGCCGCTAGGTACGGCTAGCCTTCCTCGGTACAGGGATGTAGGCGATGTCGGAGACCCAGGAACGGTTCGGCGCGTTTAAAGCTGTTCGGCCGAGACGATGGCGAACCTACCCAACCGGCAAGCGTCCATGCCCACAAGGCATCGGGCCGCTTTCCGGGTCTAGCCGGAGCTAAAACTTCCGGTCCCAGTGGGTGTATGATGCTAGGCGTTTCGATGGGTGGAGCCATGAAGACCTATATCTTGTCGGCCGGCGTAATTATTGTGCGGGATTTGCCGGCCCCGCGATATTTGCTGTTGCGCGCTTTCCAGTATTGGGATTTCCCCAAGGGCGTGGTGGAACCGGGCGAGGATCCGTTTGTCGGCGCGCGGCGGGAGGTGGAGGAGGAGACCGGCTTGACCGATCTTAGATTCCACTGGGGCAAGACTTTTCAGGAAACCCGTCCTTATGGGGTTGGAAAAATCGCCCGGTATTATCTGGCCGAATCTCCGGATGGCGAGGTATTTCTGCCGGTGAATCCGGTTTTGGGCAGACCCGAGCACGAGGAATTCCGCTGGGCCGATTTCGATACCGCTCGCAACCTGCTGGGGCCGCGCCTCAAGCCGATCCTCAACTGGGCCGATTGGCTAGCGACTCACGATAGCGAGGGTTGAGTTTGTCTCCTTCGGATTTTGCTAAAATCGACCGCTAGTTTGGTTTTCTGGCGAAGGAGCCTAGTCGAACGATGCAAGTTCATTTGGAAGTGGATACCACCGGTTTGATGTGCCCCTTACCCTTGCTGCGCCTTAAAAAAGCCTTGCAAGCCCTGGAAGGCGGCCAGGTGGTTCAAGTGCTGGCGACCGATCCCGCCTCGGTGCTGGATTTCGGAGTATTCCTGGAACAGGCCGGGCACCAGATGCTCGAACGTACCGAGCACTCCGGGGTTTTCCGCTATTTGATCCGCAAGTCCTGACGCGATGCCCGCTCGCGGCTAGTGGGCGCCGGGGCTATCGCCGCCGCGCAGGCTGATGATCGGCCAGCCTTGCTCCCTGGCGTGGCGGGCCAGGGTTTCATCCGGGTCCACCGCCACCGCGTGATCGACCTTGCGGAGCAGCGGCAGATCGTTGTGGGAGTCGCTATAGAACCAACTGCCCGCTAGGTTCAGCGCCTGTTCCGCCAGCCATTCATCCAGCCTCGCCACCTTGCCGTCCCGGAAACAGGGGATCCCGAGAAAACGCCCTGTATAACGGCCCTCGCGGAATTCCGGGGTGGTGGCGATCAAATATTCGATGCCATAAAGCCTGGCGATGGGTTCGGTCACGAAGCGGTTGGTGGCGGTGATGATGATGGGTATATCGCCGGCTCTCCGGTGTTTTTCGATGAGTTCGCGCGCCGCTGGCAAGAGTATGGGCAGTATCTTCGTCTCGATGAAGTTTTCGCGCCAGCGGTAGAGCTTCTCCGGTTCGTGTTGGGAAAGCGGAGCGAGGGCGAATTCCAGGAATCGGGCGATGTCCAGGCTACCGTTTTTGTAATCCTCGTAAAATCGGGCATTGGCCTCTTCGTAATGAACCGGATCGACGATGCCGTTCTCGACCAGAAACCGCCCCCACAAATAGTCGCTGTCACCGGCTATCAAGGTGTTATCGAGGTCAAATATTGCCAGACTCACGAGATTCCTTTACATTCAAAGTCGAGGAAAAAAACGATACCCACCCGCTTAGGCCGGATAAACCAAGGAGCGGCCAAATGCCGTTGGAAAAGCGGGCGCATTATACACTAGCCGAGAAATAGCAGGACTGACGCCGAAACATGATCGACCCGGATGGCTATCGCCTCAACGTAGGCATCATCTTGTGCAACGACGAGGGTCGTGTGTTTTGGGCGCGTCGGATAGGTATGCGCTCCTGGCAATTTCCCCAGGGCGGCATCAAGCTCAATGAAGATCCCCAGTCCGCCATGTACCGGGAGCTGTACGAGGAAGTCGGGCTGCGTTATCGCGATGTCAAGATCGTCGCCCGTACCCGTGACTGGTTGCGCTACGAACTTCCCGAGCGCTATATCCGCCGGCATTCCTACCCGCTGTGCATCGGCCAGAAGCAACTGTGGTTCATGCTGCGGCTGGCCGCCAGCGAATCCCGCATCCGCTTGAATCGAACCCCGAAGCCAGAATTCGACAACTGGTGCTGGGTCGATTACTGGCATCCGATCAACGACGTGGTTTACTTCAAGCGGCAGGTCTACCGGCAGGCTTTGACCGAACTTGGGGATTACCTGGCGGCGCCGAAACCGCTGCTCGGCGCCGCTAGCCGATTGACCGCCGGCCAGGAAGGCTAAGCCTTCGATCCGGGAGTCCGCTCTCGCCGGAGAATCGAGATAATTCCCGCCCGATAAATCCTTCAACCGGCTCGGGGCTTTAATAGCCTTCCGAGGTGAAATCCAATCCGTCCGGTACTTCCCGCAAACGTTCTAGAATCGTATCAATGGCGCCATCGGGTTGGAGTTCTATCCAGCGGTAGCCGGGCGGTACCGCGTCCAAGCCGAAATCGATACTCAATGGCTTGAATTGGAAGCAGGTGGAAGGCGTGGCCAGCAGGCGCAAGCCCCCATGGATTCGGTCGACCGCCTGATGGACGTGGCCGTATAACACCCCCTTCACCTGGGAGTATTTTTCCAAAAGGCCGAAGAAGCGGCCGTTGTTTTCCAGCAGCATGGTATCCATCCAGGCGCTGCCACTGGGCGCCGGGTGGTGGTGCAGCGCGATCAAGGCGTGGCGATCCGGCCGCTCCGCGAGCAGGGTTTCCATGAGGCCGAACTGGCTCTCGGCTAGGCGGCCGTGGGGCCGCCGGGGAATGGTGCTGTCCAGGCAGATGATCTGCCAATGGTCTAGGAGGATGCGTGGCTGGAAAAAAACATTGCCGCCCGCCAGGATTTCCGAGATCAGCTCGGGATCGTCGTGGTTGCCGGGCAGACAATAAGCGGGGTAGGGGAGAGCGCTTAGCTGGTTTCGCAATCTTCGATAAGCCGATTCGACCGGATCCTGGACCAGATCGCCGGTCAGCAAGGCCAAATCGGGCTGGGGGCCGGAATCGAGGGTGGCTTTGAGCACATCCGCGAAGCTTCGCTCGGTGTCCACGCCGAGCATTTTCTGGCCGGCTTCGGCTAGAAAATGAAAGTCGGTAATGTGCAGGATGCGGGCCACCCGCGGGGAAACATCGGCTTTTCCTGGGGGGGCGTTCGGCGAAAAGTCGGTCATGGGACTTATCCCGTGGAAGGGTTACACGGATAGGTTATTGCAGCATTCCGATAGATCCGCCGCGTGCGCGGGCCAATGTTCCTCGCGGCCGCGGCCATGGCGCGGGAACGGGGCGGCCGCCCTCAAAAATTCAGGAGGGAATGTACGGGATAACCCGCGAGTTTTTCCCGGCCGTTCAATTCGCCCAATTCGACCACGAAGCCCAAGGCCACGACTTCCGCGCCCAGGGATCCGATCAATTCGCAGCTCGCCTTGGCCGTGCCTCCGGTGGCGAGCAGATCGTCGATCAGCAGCACTTTATCGCCCGGACCCAGGGCGTCGATGTGGACTTCCAGTGACGCCGAGCCGTACTCCAGATCGTAACTGACGGTCTGCACATTGTAGGGAAGCTTGCCCGGTTTGCGCAGGGGTATGAAGCCCACGCCAAGTTCCCAGGCCACCAGCGATCCGAAAATGAAACCGCGAGCCTCCATGCCCGCCACCGCCGTGATGTCCTGCCCTAGGAAGGGATGCAGCAAGTGATGCACCGCCAACCGCAGGCTGGCCGGATCCTTGACTAGGGGGGTGATGTCCTTGAACAAGATGCCGGGTGTGGGGAAATCCGGGATGTCGCGGACCCGGGACTTGAGTTGTTCAAGGTATTTCATCCGCGATGTTTCCCGGCGCCGATCCTCGGGACGGCTTGTGGCTCGGGCGCGGCTTTTTGCCGGAAGTTTTCGATGGACTCGAAGATGCCTTCGGCGTCCAGCCCGCATTGCGCCAAGAGTTCCTCGCGCGCGCCTTGGTCTAGGAACACATCTGGTAGCCCCAGGTTGAGCAAGGGTTTACCGTATAAGTGCGCGTTAAGGAATTCGCCGATGCCGCTGCCCGCGCCGCCGGCTATGGCGTTTTCCTCGACGGTGACTAGGAATTCATGGGTCTCCGCCAGCTTCAGGATCAATTCCTCGTCCAGCGGCTTCACGAAGCGCA
>SXGT01831621.1_pt1 | contig 10639 bp, 11 predicted proteins | sample 3176221 | NCBI WGS metagenome assembly SXGT01 (sample SAMN11356862, study PRJNA531348) | freshwater metagenome | isolation source: freshwater sample F1-120 | place: China: Fuxian Lake, Yuxi | collected 2017-12-25
CCGCCAGTGACAATTTCGGGTGATAGCAGAAGACCGGCACGTCCACGCCCGCGGCCCGGGCGGCTTCCACCGCTAGCGTTCCCGCGGGCACGGTCACTTCGTGGCCGTCAACGGAGCGCCACCACCCGGGCACCGCGGGGGTTCAGGTTCTCGGTGAACCGACGGATCGAGCCCCCCTTGCCGGCGGCGTCCCGGCCCTCGAGGAGGATGACGATCCGCTGTCCGGTGTCCTTCACCCACTGCTGGACCTTGAGGAGCTCGATCTGCAGCAGCCTCAGCTCGTCGAGGTACCGGTCGTTCTTGATCTTGTCCGGGTACGGCGGAGCGTCCTCCATGTGCTCGATGCTCAGCTCGCCCTCCGGAACCTCACTGGCGTGGGTCACGTCTCACCTCTCGTCCGCCCCGTGGCGCCGGCTCGTCGCAGGCACTGCATCGACCCTACCGGCTCAGCCCGGTGGCACCCCCCGTGCGATCGACCACAGCTCGGCGAGCCTCGTCGGACCCAACCTCGGGCGCAGCGCGGCTGGGGAGACACCGGGGGCCGTGACCGGCAGCCGGACCCGCAGCACGCCCGGCCGCACCCGGAACGACAGCGGCGGATCGATGCGGACCGACTCGCCGTCGAGGCCGACGTTCAGTGGCGACGCCGCGTCCACCTCGAAGTGCTCTGCCTGCCAGGAGCGCACATGCAGCGGCGAGAGCAGCCCAGCCGCCGGCTCCACGAGAACCACCCCGAGCAGGCCGTCCCGGAGACTGGGCCGCGACCCGAACCCGAGGCGCGGCCCCAGGTCGTAGGCGTTGTTCGACACGAGCAGGACCACGGCGTCGTTGCGGACCTGTCCCCGGTCGTCGAGGAAGCGCACGTCGAGCGGTTCGGCGTCCGGGCCGACGAGGTCCGGGAGCACCGCCAGCGCCGTGCCGATCTTGTGCTCCCGGTACTGCTCGGCCGCCACCACCTCGCCGTAGACGCCGAGCGAGACGTTGTTCAGGAACATCCTCCCGTTCACCTCGGCGACGTCGACCCGCAGGGAGTTGGCGGAACGGAACGCATCGAGCGCACCGACCGGATCATCACGATCCAAGCCCAGGTCGAGGGCGAAGTGGTTGCGGGTCCCGGCGGGGACGCAGACGAACGGCAGCCCGGACTCGACGGCCACCGCCGCGACCTGGGCCAGCGTCCCGTCGCCACCGGCGGCACCCAGGCAGTCGGCACCGGCGGCCACTTCGGCCCGGGCGAGCGCCGGCAGGTCGGTATCGGGTCCGAGTTCCACGACCCGGACACCACGCCGCCGGGCCTCGGCCACCAGGTCGACCCGCTCGGCGGTGCCGCCGCCGGACCGGGGGTTCACGAACAGGACGGGGTGCCGGACGCGACGGGCCGACCGGGCCAGCCGGGACTGGCCGGCCCGGGGGACGTGGTGGAGCGCTCCCGCCGCCCCTGCGGCCGCGACGCCGACGAGCGCCGCACCGAGGAACACGAACAGGACCCCCCGGTCGGACAGCCACACCAGCCAGAGCGACAGGACCACCAACCCGGCGGTGATGACCATCCACCCGATGCGTTCCGAGCCCCGCCGGCCCAGAGCCATCCAGAGACAGCCCGGAGCGGGGAGCAGGAGCAGCACGGCGAGGAGGACCTCGGGGAGTCCGATGACGAAGCCGATCACCGCCAGGATCGCACCGACCGGTCCGGCGACGAGTGCCACGGCGGCCTGCACGCGCCGGCGGTGTGAGATGGCCGGGCTCGCACCCGCAGGACGGGGGCCCGGAGCGTCCACGGCCCTCAGACGTCGATGACGAGCGCGAACACCAGGGTGTTGATGGCGAACAGCAGACCGACCACGACCGTGATCCGGTCCAGGTTCTTCTCCATCACGGTCGAGCCGGCCGCAGATGCGCCCAGACCGCCGCCGAACATGTCGGAGAGGCCACCGCCGCGCCCCGAGTGCACGAGCACGAGCACGATCAGCCCGATGCCCAGACCGAACTGCAGGACCCAGAGGATGAGGCGGATGATGTCCACGTCGGGAAACCGTATCAGTGCTGGCGGAACTGGACGATCGCAGCGAACTCGTCGGGCTCCAGGCTGGCACCGCCCACGAGCGCACCGTCGATGTCCGCCTGCGACATGAGCTCGGCGATGTTCCCCGGCTTGACCGATCCGCCGTACTGGACCCGGAGCGAGGCCGCGGCGTCGGCGGACCACCCGTCGGCGACGACCGACCGGATGTGCGCACACATCGCCTGGGCGTCCTCGGAGGTGGCGGTGCGGCCGGTCCCGATCGCCCAGATGGGTTCGTAGGCGACGACCAGGCCAGCGACCTGGGCCGAGCTGAGCCCGGCGAGTCCGGCCCGGATCTGGCCCTCGACCTTCGACTCGGCGTCGCCGGCCTCCCGCTCCTCCAGGGTCTCGCCGCAGCACACGATCGGGGTCATCCCGGCGGCGAGCACGGCGACCGCCTTGCGGTTCACCGACTCGTCGGTCTCGCCGAACAGCTGTCGACGTTCGGAGTGGCCGACGATCACGTAGGCCACGTCCAGCTTGGCGAGCATCGTCGGCGAGACCTCGCCGGTGAACGCCCCCTCGGTCTCCCAGTAGCAGTCCTGGGCGCCGAGCACGATGTCCATCCGGTCGCTCTCGATCAGCGTCTGGACCGATCGCAGGTCGGTGAACGGTGGGTGCACGGTGACCACCACGTCCTCCACCTCGGCGTCACCCAGCCGGTAGTGCAGCTTCTGCACGGCCTGGATGGCCTCGAAGTGGTTCTTGTGCATCTTCCAGTTGCCGCTGATGAGCGGGATTCGTGCCTCGGACACGTTCGTGCCTCCCGATGTCGGTTGCGTGCGTGGTCAGTGGCGTGCGTTGGGCGCGTTGCGGAGTGCGTCCAGGCCCGGCAGGTCGCCCTGCTCGATCAGTTCGAGCGACGCGCCGCCACCGGTGGAGATGTGGTCGATCCGGTCGGCCAGGCCGAACTGGGCCACCGCGGCCGCCGAATCGCCACCACCGATGACGGTCGGCCCCCGCCACTCGGCGACGGCCTCGGCCACGGCCCGGGTCCCGGCCGCGAACCTCGGGTCCTCGAACACGCCCATCGGGCCGTTCCACAGCACAGTCCGTGCGTCCAGGATCGCGTCGCCGAACTCGGCGGCCGACCCCGGCCCGATGTCCAGCCCCATCCAGCCGTCGGGCACGTCCCGGCCGACGGTCCGCACCTCGCCCCCGGCCTCGGGGTCGCCGATGGAGCCCCCCGGGCCGAGCGCCACCACGTCCGACGGCAGCAGCAGGCGGTCGCCGTGCCGCTCGAGGAGCTCGGCGCACGCCGGGACCTGGTCGGGTTCGCAGAGCGACGACCCGACCGAGTGCCCCATCGCCGAGAAGAACGTGAAGCACATGCCGCCGCCCACGAGCACCCGGTCGGCGACGTCGAGCAGCGCCTCGAGCACACCGAGCTTGTCGGAGACCTTGGACCCGCCCGTGATCGCCACGAACGGCCGGCCGGGCTGGTCCCGCAGGCCGAGCAGCACGTCCACCTCGGCGGCCAGCAACCGGCCGGCGGCCGACGGCAGCGTCCGGGGCGGACCGACGATCGACGCGTGCGCCCGGTGCGAGGCCCCGAACGCGTCGTTGACGTACGCGTCCTGACCCTCGACCAGCCGCGCCACGAACGCCGGATCGTCCGAGGTCTCGCCCGGGTCGAATCGCAGGTTCTCGAGCAGCTCGACCCCCGGAACCAGCTCCGCCAGCCGGGCCCGGACCGGCTCCACCGAGTACGCCGGATCGGGCGCCCCCTTCGGGCGACCCAGGTGGGTGCAGGCCGTGACCGTCGCGCCCTGCTCCTGCAACCAGGTGAGGGTCGGCACGGCCGCCCGGATCCTCAGGTCGTCGGTGATGACGCCGTCACGGATCGGGACGTTGAAGTCCACCCGGACCAGCACGTTCGCCCCGTCGAGAGGCGGCAGGTCCTCGAGTTCGGGTACGCCGAACCTCACTGGTTGGCCGCGCCCACGATGAGCGAGAGGTCCACGAGCCGGTTGGAGTAGCCGGCCTCGTTGTCGTACCAGGACAGGACCTTCACCAGGTTCCCCATTGCCATGGTGAGTCCGGCGTCGAAGATCGAGCTGTACGGCGAGCCGACGATGTCGGAGCTGACCAGCGGCTCCTCGCTGTAGGCGAGGATCCCCTCGAGCGGCCCGGAGGCCGCAGCGGCCGCGAAGGCGGCGTTGACGTCCTCGACCGTGACGTCCTGGCCGAGGACGCCGACGAAGTCGGTGATCGAGCCGGTCGGCACCGGCACCCGGAGGGACGTGCCGTCGAGGCGGCCCTGCATGGACTGGAGCACCAGTCCGGTCGCGCGGGCGGCGCCGGTCGACGTCGGGACGATGTTCACCGCCGCGGCCCGGGCCCGTCGCAGGTCCTTGTGGGGTCCGTCCACCAGCATCTGGTCGCCGGTGTAGGCGTGGATCGTGTTCATCAGGCCCTTCTCCACGCCGAAGGCGTCGTCGAGGACCTTGATGAGCGGCACGAAGCAGTTGGTCGTGCACGAGGCGTTGGACACCACGATGTGGTTCGCCGGATCGAAGGTGTCGTCGTTGACGCCGACCACGAAGGTGGCGTCGGCACCGTTGGACGGCGCCGAGACGATCACGCGTGGCGCGCCTCCGGCCAGGTGGGCCGCAGCGGCGTCGCGGTCGGTGAAGATCCCGGTGGACTCGACGACCACGTCCACCCCCAGGTCGCCCCAGGGGATCTCGGCCGGATCGCGGTGGGAGACGACCGTGAGGGTGTCGCCGTCGACGGTGATGCCGTCCTCGGCGACCTCGATCGACCCGGGGTACGCACCGACCACGGAGTCGCGGGCCAGCAGGTGGGCCATGACGTCGAGCGAACCCAGGTCGTTGACCGCCACGAAGTCGATGTCGGCGTTGCGGGCCTTGGCGGCCCGGAAGAAGTTCCGGCCGATCCGGCCGAACCCGTTGATCCCCACACGAACGGTCATGTCACTCCTCGACGGTGCTGGTCCGGGCGCACCACGGCCCGGAGAGGTTCCATGCGAGCACGAACCCTACGGCGCTCGCCAATCCGCCGCGCCCGCCAGTCCGGCCAGCACCGGACCGAGGAGATCGGGCCGGTGGGCGCCCTCGCCCGGACCGCAGAGCGGAGCCGGGCACAGCTCGACATCCACCGGCCGCTCGGGCTCACCGATGGTCTGCGGGTCGTAGACCACGACCGAAGGCCGGATCCCGTGCCGCTCAAGCGCCGCCAGGTGCTCCGCCACCCCGTACCCGGCGGTCTCCGAGGCCTGGGGCCGCAGGTTGCAGACGTAGACGAGCTGCGCCGAGGTGTCGGCGAGCCCCTCGGCGATCCCGGGCACAGCCGTGGCGGCCAGGACGCTCGTGTAGAGCGATCCCGGACCGAGGACCACCTGGTCGGCGGCCGAGATGGCGTCGAGCGCGGCCGGACAGGCCGGCGGGTCGGGCGGATCGACGGTGACGAGGTCCAGGTCGGGCTGCCGGGCCACCGCCACCTGCCCCCGGACCTCTGCCCCTGACCCGACGACCGCCCGGAGCTGCACCGGCGAGGTGGTGGTCGGCAGCACCCGGCCGACGGTCTCGAGCAGCCGACCCGCCTCGTCGAGTGCCGCCACCAGGTCACCCTCGGAGTCCTCGAGCGCTGCGATGAGGAGGTTGCCGAAGGCGTGGCCGTCCAACTCGCCGGCGTCGAAGCGGTGCTCCATCGCCCGGAGCAGCGGGGAGTCACCACCCGCGAGCGCCACGAGGCACTTGCGGAGGTCACCCGGGGCGGGCCGGTCCCCCGCCGCCCGCAGGCGGCCGGTCGATCCCCCGTCGTCGGCCACCGACACGACGGCGGTGATGGTTCCGGCGTAGCCGCGGACGGCCCGCAACGTCGCCGCGAGCCCGTGACCCCCGCCGACGGCGACGACCCGGGGTCCGGCGTGACGACCCGGATCCTCGGTGACGTCGGCGTCGCTCACCGCTCCACGTCCCGGTGGCGGATGCGGGTCGGAACTCCCCGCTCCTGCAGCCACGTGGCGAACTCCTCGGCGATGGCCACCGAGCGGTGCCGGCCGCCGGTGCAGCCGAAGGCGACCGTCAGCACCGCCTTGCCCTCCTCGAGGTAGGCGGGGAGGAGCAGTTCCAGCAGCTCCCGGACCTGCGTGACGAACCGACCGGTCACGGGGAACGAGGCCACGTACTCCTGGATCTCGGCGTCCCGGCCCGAGAGCGGACGGAGCTCCTCGACCCAGTAGGGGTTCGGCAGGAACCGGCAGTCGAGCACCAGGTCGGCGTCCGGGGGAACACCGTGCTTGAAGCCGAACGAGGTGACCGTCACCTGGGTGGCGCCGTCCCCGTCGTCGCCGGCGAACAGCTCGTGGACCCGGGCCCGCAGGTCGTGGACGTTCAGGTCGGTGGTGTCGATGACCACGTCGGCCGACCCGCGCACCTCACCCAGCAACGTCCGTTCCTGTTCCACCGCCCCGTCCACCGAGTCGCTCACGGCGAGCAGCGGGTGCCGCCGCTTCGACTCGCCGTAGCGCCGGACCAGCGTCGGGGTCGATGCGTCCAGGAAGACGGTCCGGATGGTGGCGCCGCTCGCCCGGAGACGGTCGAGCTCCGTGGCGACGGACGCAGCGTCAGCCCCCGTCCCCACCACCAGCGCGAGCGGGGCGGTGTCCTCCTGGAAGCGGGCCAGCTCGGCCACCTTGGGGATGAGCTCGGAGGGGAGGTTGTCGATCACGAACCAACCCAGGTCCTCGAGCGTCTTGCCCACCTGGGTCCGACCGGCTCCCGACATCCCGGCGATCACGACGAGGTCGACCACGACCGGAACGCTAGCGGTCCGCTCGCCCATCCGGACCGTCGAGCGACAGGTTCGGAGCGACAGGTTCGGAGGGACTGCATCCGCCGGCGGCGCCCCGGGCGAATCACGGGGACACCTACCAAGGAGGCGCACCGATGCGCAGCAAGACCCTGTCCACCATGTTCGCCCTGCTCCTCGGGCTCGGCCTCGTCGCCGCCGCCTGTTCGAGCGATGACGAGTCCGCCAAGGAGGCCAACAGCGAGACGACCTCGACGACGATGGCGTCCGAGGGGACCGAGACCACGATGGCCGGTGAGACCGGGACCATCGTCGACATCGCTGCCGGCAACCCCGACTTCTCCACCCTCGTCGAGCTGGTGACGGCAGCCGGCCTGGGCGAGACGCTCGCCGGCGAGGGCCCGTTCACGGTGTTCGCCCCGACCCACTCGGCGTTCGCCGCGCTGGATCCGGCGACCGTGGAGGCCCTGAAGGCCGATCCGCAGGGCGCGCTCACCGAGGTCCTGAAGCTGCACGTCATCAGCGGCAAGGTCGACGCTGCGGCGGCGACCGCTGCTGCCGGCACCTGCGTCGAGACGCTGGGCGGCAAGGTCAAGGTCGAGAAGTCCGGTGACAGCCTCACCATCGGTGGTGCACCGATCGTGACCACCGACATCATGGCCTCGAACGGGATCATCCACGTGATCGACGGCGTGATCACGGCTCCGTCCGAGGGCTGCTGATCCTCTCCGGTGTTGCGGTCTGCTGCCCGTCGGCACCGATCCTCCGGGATCGGGGTCGGCGGGCAGCGCTGCGTCTCAGGGCAGGTTGCGGAAGCGCAGGAGCGCCAGTCGGGGCACGGTGTCGGCAGCGGGGAACGACCAGTAGCGCTCCAGGTACGCGGGCGGAGGCGCCGGTTCCTCGAGGTACTCGAGCAGCAGCCCGCACGCGGACGCCCCGTTCACGTAGCGGTGCAGCGGCCGGTGGTGGAAGGTGAGGTCCACCCCGTCGTCGACCTCCTCCACGGTCGTGACCTCGGGCAGGTACGGGCCGATCCGCCAGTACTGCTCGGGCGGGTCGACCACCTGGTCGTCGATCCAGCCGCTCCCCGGGGTCTGCAGGATCGGGTGGTTGATCACTGCCACGAGCCGTCCGTCGGGCTCCAGCACCCGGGCGGCCTCGGCGAACGCTGCGTCCAGGTCGCTGACGTGCTCGAGCACCAGACAGGCCACCACCGCCCGGCAGGACGCCGAGCGGAGCGGGAGCTCGCTCAGCCGGGCCTGGACGAATGATCCGCCGCCGAGCGCCGCCGCGCGCTCCACCTGGGCCCGGACGGCGTCGACGCCCACGGCCAGGCCGGCTCGGGCGGTAGCGAGACGGGTCACCTGCCCGTCGCCGCTCCCGAGGTCGAGCACGCGTCCCGACGACGGGAGCGACGCATCGATCAGCGGCAGGATCTGCTCGGCGTACTCCACATCGACACCTCCGGTGAACTCGCGGTGCCACCATCCGGCGTGACGTTCCCACTCGGCGATCGACTCGTCGTCGGCCGCCCGGTCAACCACGTTCGTTCCCACCATCGGAACCGGAGCCCGAGCCGCCGTCGTGGAGCGACCCGTACACCGCCTCGGCGACCGCGTCGGGCAGCCAGCTGAGCGCCCGGAGGTCGTCCAGGGAGGCCCGCTGCACCGCCCGCACCCCTCCGAAGTGGCTCACCAGACGGGCCCGGCGCTGCTCCCCCAGTCCCGGGATGCCCTCGAGCACCGAGCGGGTCGCCCGCTGGCCCCGGAGCTGGCGGTGGTAGCTGATCGCGAACCGGTGCGACTCGTCCCGGATCCGCTGCAACAGGAACAGCGCCTCGGAACCCCTCCGGACCTCCACCGGCGTCGGCCGTCCGGGCAGGTACACCTCCTCGAACTGCTTCGCCAACGAGGCGACGGGGATCTCGTCGGCGAGACCCAGCTGCTGCAGGACCCGGACGGCGACCGACAACTGCCCGCGACCACCGTCCACGAGCAGGAGCTGGGGCGGGTAGGCGAAGCGGCCGCGCTCCGCCGGCGGCCGCACGCGCTCCTCGAGGTAGTTCGTGAACCTCCGGGTCAGCACCTCCTCCATGGCGGCGAAGTCGTCGTTGCCGTCGACGCCACGCAGCTTGAACCGGCGGTACTCCGACGGCCGGGGCAGCCCGTCCTCGAGCACCACCATGGATCCGACGTAGTCGGTGCCCTGCAGGTGGCTCATGTCGTAGCACTCGATGCGCAGCGGGGCCTCGGGGAGCCCGAGGGCCTCCTGGAGCTCGTTGAGGGCGCGGGCCCGGCTGTTGTGGTCGCTCCCCCGCTTCAGTCGGTGCCGGGTGAACGCCTCGGTCGCATTGCGTTCGACGGTCGCCGCCAGCTCGCGCTTGACGCCCCGCTGCGGGACGCGGATCCGCACCCGGGTCCCCCTCGCCGCCGACAGGAACTCCTCGTACAGCTCGACGTCGTCCGGGAGCTCAGGCACCAGCACCTGGCGGGGGTAGCCGACGGCCGGCTCATCGCCGTAGATCTGTTCGAGCGCGGCCCCGACCGTCTGGGCCGGGGACAGGTCCATGACCTTGTCGAGCAGGAAACCGAGCCGGCCGACGACCCGACCGCGGCGCACGAAGAACACCTGCACCGACGCCTCCAAGGGGTCCTCCGAGATCCCCACGACGTCGAGGTCCTCGTCACGCTCGGCCACCATCTGCTGGCGTTCGACCGCCCGCTCCACGGACGCGAGTCGGTCGCGGAGCCGGGCGGCCGTCTCGAAGTCCGTCCGCTCGGCCGCCGCCGTCATCTGCCGGCGGAGGTCCCCCACCACCGGCTCGGTGTCGCCCTCGAGGAACGACGTGAGGTCGTCGACGAGTTGTGCGTAGGTGGCGGCGTCGACCTCGCCGACACACGGGCCCGAGCACTTCTCGATGTGGAACAGGAGGCAGGGTCGGCCCTGCAGCTCGTGCCGCCGGAACTTGGCGTCCGAGCAGGTCCGCAGCGGGAAGGTCCGGAGCAGCTCGTCCAGGGTCTCCCGGATCGCATAGGCGTGGGCATAGGGGCCGAAGTACCGGGTGCCCTTCCGTCGGCGCCCCCGGACCACCATCGGACGCGGCCACTCGTCGGACACGGTCAGCGCCAGGTACGGGTAGCTCTTGTCGTCGACCAGCCGCACGTTGAAGCGCGGGCGGTGCTGCTTGATCAACGAGTACTCGAGCATCAGGGCCTCGACCTCGTTGTTGACCTGGATCCACTCGACCGATTCCGCGGTCGCGACCATCTGGGCGGTCCGCGTCGGCATGGCGGCGGGGTTCTGGAAGTAGTTCGCGAGCCGCTGGCGCAGGGACCGCGCCTTGCCCACGTAGATCACCCGACCCGCACCGTCGAGGAACTGGTAGCTCCCGGGTGCGTCCGGGATCGTCCCCGAGGGTGGACGCTCGAGCATCGAGGGAACGCTAGCCCCGCCGTCGGGGGCGCCCGGCTAGCATGAGTCGACCGGCCTGGCACCCGGCGACATCAACGTTCGAGACCGACAACCCCGTGGCGTGGCGACCAGGCTGCCCCCACCGGTCACGTCGAGCGTCCAGCGCCACCGTGGGGTGGCGACACAGGAGGAACATCCATGCTCCGTCTGCAGCGGCCGCTGCCCGAGCGCTACACCGCAGCCGATCCCGAGGAGCTCGCCGAGCGGATCCGGGCGGCCAAGGAGACACTCGGCGACCGGCTGTTCATCCTCGGCCACCACTACCAGCGGGACGAGGTCATGCGGTGGGCCGATGCCCGCGGTGACTCGTTCCGCCTGTCGGTCCTGGCC
>SXGT01210451.1_pt1 | contig 10638 bp, 10 predicted proteins | sample 3176221 | NCBI WGS metagenome assembly SXGT01 (sample SAMN11356862, study PRJNA531348) | freshwater metagenome | isolation source: freshwater sample F1-120 | place: China: Fuxian Lake, Yuxi | collected 2017-12-25
ACTTTAACTTTATCTCCGGTAAGAATGCGGATGTAATGTTTACGCATTTTGCCTGAAATATGGGCGGTGACTACGTGACCGTTTTCGAGTTCTACACGAAACATGGTATTTGGAAGCGTATCAACGACTTTCCCTTCCATTTCTATCTGATCTTCTTTTGCCATTTAATTAAGTTCCTAAAGCAATTAAAACGCCAAATGATAACATAAGCTCGCTGTTAACAACAGCGCCTAGTTGTTTATTCAGAATTTACCTGTTGGAAATCTCGCCATAGTCCATGTTCTAAAATTTGCATAGGTTGAAACTGGGTTTTGTAACGCATTTTGCGGCAGTCCGCAATCCAGTAACCTAGATACACCCATTTTAAACTTAGTTGTTGCGCATGTTGAATTTGCCATAAGACCGCATAGGTTCCTGGGCTAAGATGCGCATAATCAGGATTAAAAAATGTATACACAGCGGATAATGCATCTGGCAGAAAATCAACTACCGCAACGGCTATCAGAGTTTGCTGCAGCCGGAACTCCACAAAGCGGGTATCGCACCAGCGGCTACTTAAAAATTGTAAATATTCATCGGGAGTGGAATGTTGCATATTACCATCAGCGTGTTTATGTCGCTGATAGTAAATATATAAATCGTAATGTTGTTGCTCAAACTCCGCTGGTTTAATGCTGATCTGCACATCTTGATTTTTAGTTAAACAACGCCTTTGCGCACGGTTAGGGGTAAATTTTGAGCTATTCACCCGCGAAGGAATGCAAGCGGCACACTGGGTACAGATATTCTGATACACATCGTCGCCACTGCGTCTAAAGCCTTGAGCAATTAAAAGATTGTACAAAAATGTACTGATTGGAAACCCAGGATGCACAAATGCTGTTTGCGCCGTTTCATTCGCCAGATAACTGGATGGATGTGGATGGGTAGCGAGTAGGGGAATAGTGGTCATCTTTTAACCCGCTAAATTCCAAGCTGATGTGGCAGCCGCTTGAGAGGTATATTGCGCTAGTAAGGTGACAAATTGTTGGCGCGGAATTTCTTCGGCTCCCAAGCTTATTAGATGGGGTGTTCGAACTTGACAATCAATCAGTTTATAGTCCCAAGATTGCAGCAGTTTCGCTAAGGTGACAAACGCGACTTTAGAGGCATCGGTGTAAGTGTGAAACATAGATTCTCCAAAGAACACTTGTCCAAGTGCGACGCCGTACAATCCCCCTACCAATTCGTCCTCCAGCCAGGTTTCAATGGAGTGTGCATAGCCGAGACAATGCAGTTTGTGATAAGCGTTGAGAATGTCGTCACTGATCCAGGTGCCAGTGGTTTCAGCCCGCGGGGCAGCGCAAGCACGCATCACTGCCGGGAAATTTTCGTCAATGGAAATACGAAAATGCTTTTTTTGTAAGGTTTTTTTTAAGCTGCGTGAAATATGCACGCGCTCAGGGTAAACGATTAAGCGTGGATCAGGCGTCCACCACAAAATAGGTTCTTCAGGGTTATACCAAGGAAAAATGCCTTGTGTATAGGCATTAATCAGCCGTTCAGGAGATAGGCAGCCCCCAACCGCCAATAAGCCGTTGGGTTCTGTCAGTGCAAAGCGACTATCCGGAAATGGTTGCTGTGGCGCTACTGGGTTGAGTAGCTTTAGTTGCATAAGCAGCTTTCGCCCTTAGCTTTCTAAGGCGTCCAGATATTTTTCGGCATCCAGTGCTGCCATACAGCCAGCCCCTGAAGAGGTAATGGCTTGTTTATAAACCGAATCCATTACATCTCCGGCGGCAAAGACCCCGGGGACGCTGGTTGCGGTGACATTACCATGGATGCCGCTACGGACTTTAATATAGCCATGTTCCATCTCCAGCTGACCATCAAAAATATGCGTGTTAGGCGTATGCCCGATGGCGATAAATACCCCATGCACATCAATCACTTTTGTGCTTCCGTCTGTATGTTTAATACGAATGCCTGTGACGCCCATATCATCCCCGAGTACTTCATCTAACTCATGATTCCATTCAATTTGTACATTACCTGTTTTCGATTTCTCGATCAGTTTATCGCTCATGATTTTTTCTGAGCGGAACTTGTCACGGCGATGGATAACCACCACTTTTGAGGCAATATTTGACAGATACAGAGCCTCTTCCACCGCAGTATTGCCGCCACCTATCACGGCAACGGGTTTATTGCGATAAAAAAATCCATCACAGGTGGCACAGGCAGATACCCCACGACCTTTAAAGGCTTCTTCCGAGTCCATGCCCAAATATTTCGCCGAGGCTCCTGTGGCGATAATCAGTGCGTCACAGGTGTAAGTGCCTGAATCCCCAACCAACGTGAACGGGCGCTTACTTAAATCCGTAGTATGGATATGATCTAAAATAATTTCGGTATTAAAGCGTTCGGCATGGGCATGCATACGCTCCATCAGTGCCGGACCTTGTAAGCCTTCAACATCACCAGGCCAATTATCAACTTCAGTGGTGGTGGTCAATTGCCCACCTTTTTGTAAACCAGTTATCATTACGGGTTTAAGATTGGCGCGTGCAGCATAGACGGCTGCGGTATAGCCAGCAGGACCTGAACCTAAAATTAATAATCGACAATGTTTAATGGTGCTCATAAATTCATGTACCTCTAATTGACCGTTGTTAAGAGTATATATCTGGATTAATTTTACGCTAGCAAGTTAAATTATGATATCAAACTGTAGTAAAAGCCTAGGGATTTGTTGCCGTGGATAGTAATTTAGTGGTAATTCCAAATGATCAAAATTGAGACCGTATTCTGCCGCTGCTTCAGCTTCGATATACAATGATTGTACATCATATAACTCTAAGGCTTTAAAGATAGAGAGCGTATCTTTAAGACCTGATTGCTTGGGATTTTGCAAGGATTTAAGCTGCAATACGCCGTCCTCTAAAAATAATAAACTTACGCGTTGGTCAAATGCAGCCATCGTTAAAATGACATCTAATAGCTCTTGCGTCGCAATACCATTATGGGGGGCATGTCGAATAATGAATAAATAGTTTTTCATAGATTTAAGCAAATACGATAAAACGCTCTGCCAGCAACGAAGCTTCAACCAGCTGACCCAGTCCAGAAATGCGAAAACCAGGGGCCAGATCATTATCTTGTTTTCCCACCCGCTTGGCTTCCTCTAGGCATAATAACCCTCGGCGCTGTGCAGCTGAAATGCAGACCACGAGGTCCAAGTGATATTGCTCAGCCAGCTGAGACCAGCTTTGGGTCAAAGCTAATTCATCGTCTGGCGGTGTAGCATAGGCAAACGCATGATAAATGCCATCCGCATAAAAAAATACCCGCAAAACCTCATGCTGCAAGTTGAGGGCAGTTTTGACAAAGTGCAACGCAGTGACGGCGCTGCTGGATTGATAGGGGCTACAATTTATTTGTATGGCGAACTTCATGTTAATGATATTGTCAACTAAACGCTATGGTTTTGCCTTATTATAATGGTTTAAAAATATACTTCGTAAGAATCATTTTATTCGTTTCCTAGCTTGTTACCCTGTTACATGAACAATTCCCGTCCTTTAGTTTTCCTTATAAGCTTTTTGTTACTGAGCTATCCAACCACACAGCAAGCCATTGAAATTGAAAAAATTCAATTGCCAGAGATGGGGGATTCCTCCGGGACCTTATTATCGCCTATACAAGAACAAGAACTAGGGGCGGCATTTTTTCGGCAGTTACATGCACAGTTAGAAATCAATCAGGATCCCGAAGTCCAACATTATATTGAAACGATTGGTAAAAAATTAACCGCTAATAGTGATAATCCAGGTTATCCCTTCCACTTTTTTGTGGTGTCAGAAAATGATATTAACGCTTTTGCAGGGCCTGGTGGCTATATTGGGGTCAATGCGGGGTTAATCAGTTTAACTGAAGCCGAAAGTGAGTTGGCTTCGGTAATGGCGCACGAGATTGCTCACGTAACGCAACGGCATTTATACCGCGCAGCTGAAGCTCAAGGGCGTATGTCTATCCCGACCATGGCCGCCACGTTAGCAGCTATCTTGATTGGCTCTCAGGCGCCACAATTAGGGCAGGCAGCGATCATGGCGGTGCAAGCAGGTAGCTTGCAATTTCAAATTGATTTTACCCGTGATAATGAACAAGAGGCTGATCGCGTGGGTATGCAAACTTTGGCGCAATCTAATTTTGATCCACGCAGTATGCCGACATTTTTTGAACGTTTACAGCAGTCTACGCGTTTTTACGGCAAAAACGTCCCCGAATTCTTGCGTACTCATCCGGTGACCGAATCCCGTATTTCCGATACCCGTGGACGGGCAGACAATTACCCTTATCGGCAATATCCTAATTCCCAGGATTATGAGCTGATTAAAGCCAAGCTGGTCGTTCAAAATAGCAGTGAAGCCAGTGCCTTAAAGTTTTTTACCTTGCATGCCAACCAAGGAACAGCGTTGCAACGTGCAGCGGCACGCTACGGGCTGGCGTTAACAGCTTTAAAAGCACAACGTTATACCGAGGCCGAAAATTTAATCAAAGACCTGATTAAAGACTACCCACAACAAGAGCAATACGCGAGTGCTTTAGCTCGCGTGACCTTTGAAGCTAAAGATTATGCCAAAGCTTTGGACTTGTTTAAGACTACGGTGCAAAGATTTCCGGAAAATGCTGCGATTAAAGTGGAATATATCTCCGCCTTAATCAAGGCCGGGCAGCCGGATGAAGCACGTAAACTGTTACAACCTTTATTAAAAATCAACCCACAACCGCGTTACTATAGTTTGCTGGCAGAAGCTTATGGTGAGATGCACAAAGATGCAGAAGCCCATCGGTATTTAGCAGAATATTATTATGCCGCTGGGCAAACCGATGCGGCGATCACGCAAGTTTTGCTGGCAAAAAAAGCCAAAGATGTGGATTTTTATTTAGCGTCTATTTTGGATGATCGTTTGAATTTTTTCATCTTAGAAGAACGCGAACGGCGGCAGCGCTAATTTAGCGTTGCGGTTTAGCGTGACTGTCCCAGCGTCTATCTGTGAAGCTTAGCCCATCTCTATTCCAAGATGGGCTAAGTTAACGTTCTTTTTAAGTCCTGTTATTCATAATGTTCTAGCCCAAATAGCCCATTGCTATAACGTAATTGTACTTTCCAGGTTCTACCCAACGCAAAAACGGTGGGTAAATCTGCGAGTAGGGTGTCGTAGTTATAGGTTGCGGGTTCAGCGTGGATAGCACCGGGGATCACTATAGCTTTGAGTAATTGAAAGCGATAATCTTGGGTATTTTGTAGTTCTGCATAATACACGCTGCCCCCCGCCAAGGCATCGCGAACGATCAGCAAGCCTGTCGCGCTATTGTAAACCGCTACAGCGTCTTGCTCTTGTTTCACTAGGTCTGGCCCTGGTGCAGCTTGATTTTGACAAGTACTGACGGGTGCAAGATAAAAATCAAGATTACTTTCAGAGGTTTGTACAACTTCAGTCGAGAGCCCATATCCAATGAAATTGCTTGCACTGCTATTGATTTGATAGGTCGCAGGGTTAAGCAGCAAGCCGAACTCGCCCGTTTTGAAACTCAATGTACTGTCGCTGACCAAGTTGTTGAGCACCGCGCTAACTTCGGCGTTGTTAATGCCATTTTGATTACAGGCTTCTAAGACCTTACCTTTCACCAAACCTCGCTGCGGCGCATCGGTGAGAAATACACGAATACTATAAGTGGAGTCACCCGCATCAGCCGAGCGTGCCAAAGGCGGCATGCCTGTGACGCGAATGCGGTAGATGCCTGAACTCGTAGCTTTGATCGTGACGCTGATGCCTTTCGCAGTAGTTGTTTGCGTGAGTAATTCAGTGATAGGGCTACCGTTGTTATCAAAGATTTGAATGGCTGGGTTAATGGCTTTGCCAATACTTTCTACGGGGATTTCAATGGTGTAATTCAAACCTTTTTTAGTCAAAAACTCATACCAGTCCACGTTGTTGGTGGTGAGTAAATGGATTAAAGGTGTGTCGTTGATTAAAATCGGTGTGGCTTGCTGCTCGGTGTCATTGGGTTCAACAAAGCTGCCAGAAGCGATGCGAGGACCCGCACTTGGTGATCTGCTCAGTCCAGTCACCACTAGGCTTTGTTCAGCGTTATATACCGTGCCTGCACTGTCTGTCGCTGTTAATGTGATCAGATAAGTGCCGGGTTCGGTCAAGGTCAAACTGGTGACTTTACCACTGGCCAGGTAAGTATTGGCTTTGGGTTGTAGTAGGGCTTTAGGCTGCGCAGATTGCAATTGTGCCCGCCAAGCGTAAACCGTTTTAGTGTCAGTGATATTTAAGCTAGAGGCGTCTAGGTTAATTGTTAAGGGCGCTTGGGTGCCACCATTGGTCGTTAGCCGAAAGGTCGGGCTGACTTTGGGATTCACGGTAATGGTTTTTGAAGTGCTTGCCTTCACACCTGCACTATTGCTTACCGTCAGGGTCACCGTGATCGTTCCGGGGGTGTTAAAGGTCAAACTAACTTGCTTCCCGTTAGCGGTTTGCCCATCTGAACTACTCCAGACAAATTCACTAGCATTGCTAGAAGCAGAAGCGTCAAAAGCCACGGTTAATGGTGTGGTGCCTTGGGAAACATTGCTGGTAAAAGACGCGACCGGGTTTGCAGGTGTCGCAACAGTGACGGTTTTGCTAACCACCGCTGAGTTATTGCTGGTGTTGCCATTTTGTACGGTCAGCGCAATTGAATAATCTCCAACTTTGGTAAAGGTCAGGCTGACTTGTTTGCCTGTGGCACTTTGTCCGTCAGAACTTAACCATGAATAACTTTCTATGCCTGCATAGCTATCGGTCGAGCTAGAGGCATCCAAATTAATTGTGGCTGGCGCAAAATTTGACGATTGTACAAACGTGAATGCAGCCACGGGGGCGACGCAATTATTCTGGGTTTGCCAGTTTTGCGTGTGTGCATTCAAATAGGTTTTAAGCGCACTATCGCCGGTAAATAAGCAATTATTTGCTTGTAAAGCTAAGGTGGTCAGCGTCGATATTTGCGCAAGTGCAGGGGGAATCGCGCCACTCAGTTGATTATTATTGAGAGCGAGTAGGGTCAGACTTGTTGGCAGAGCGCTGGGTATGTTGCCGGTTAACAGGTTGTTATTTAACGTGATCTGCGTTAGGCCCGTGGGTAAATTGCTGGGAATAGACCCGGCTATTTGGTTGTTATCTAGATTTAGCGTGAGTAAATTAGCTGGAAGGCTAGTGGGAATGCTGCCATTGAGCTGATTATTGTTCGCGGTCAGGGTTTTTAAACTCAGAGGTAATAACGCTGGCAGTGGGCCCGTCAGGGTATTGTTATTCAAAATTAAATCTTGCAAGCCCGTGGGCAAGCTGGTGGGGATGCCCGCACTGAGCTGGTTATTATGCAGATCCAGATAGGTAAGACTGCTTGGCAGTGAGTTTGGAATCGCGCCAGTAAGTTGGTTGCTATGCAAGCTTAATTTAAGCAGTCGAGACGGTAAGTTTGTGGGGATGGTACCTGTCAATAGATTGCTACCTAAGTACAATTCCGTCAACGCTGGCAGTGCGGTACTGAAACTTGTGGGGATCGTGCCCGTTAATTGGTTTTGATCCAACAGTAATACTGATAAAGAACTGGGTAGCGATGTGGGGATTGCACCCGATAAGGCGTTGTTAAATAATATTAGTTGTTGTAAACGTGTAGGCAAATTACTTGGGATAGCGCCTGTGAATTGATTGCTATTGGCAACTAAAATTGTTAATGCTGGGAGTGATCTACTTAAAAATAATGGGAGGGTTCCAGTCAGCTGGTTATTGTAGATTCTTAAATCTTGCAGAGTACTGGGTAATCCCGATGGAAAGCTGCCAGTGAATTGATTATTGCCTAAGTCGAGAAAAGTTAAGGCGGGAAGCACATTGCTTAAACCCGTAGGTATGCTACCTGAAAGTTGGTTATGATTGAGTACTAGATATTGTAAACTGGTTGGGAGGGTGCTGGGTAACGCGCCAGTTAAAAGATTGTTCCCTAAAATAACAGTCACTAATGTTGAAGGCAAGTCAAACGGCACTGGGCCCGTCAACTGATTAAAATCTAATCTAAGATCTTGTAAGCGCGCGGGTAAGAAGTTGGGATAACTTGGAATGGCTCCGCTGAGTTGGTTATGGCTTAATTTCAACGTGGTCAAACTTGACGGTAGACTGTTGGGAATGGAGCCTGTCAGTTGATTGTTGCTAAGATCAAGCGTTGTCAGAGCTGGAAGTAAGGTGCTGAGCGTTGTGGGTAGCACGCCAGTGAGTTGATTTTGACTTAAATTTAAGCTGGTTAAGCCTGAAGGGAAACTGCTCGGCAAGGGGCCTACCAGGTTATTATTACTCAGATTAATACCAACTACAGCCACTTGCTTAGGGTCGCAAGTAATGCCCGTCCAGCTACATTCCGACCCGGCTGCGCCTAACCAGCCAGTTTTGTTAGTCCAACTGGCACCATTGGTCGTGTTGTATAAAGCGATGAGTTGATTGCGTTCCGTGGTTGGAATCGCGGCAACCACTTGTCCAGTTAAACCCAATAGCAAGGCCAGAAACAAAATGTTAAGCTGAAAGCGCATAGTAGCTCTCCTGTATGCGATGAGCAGAAATTTAATGGAAATTAATGGCATTTTCTCAAAATTCAGCATAATTTTACAGCTGATCAATTGAAATCGATAAATGCACACATTTAAAGTTGATGACTATTGTGCGCCTAAAGCAAGAGTTTAACTAGCCTATAGCGGCAAACTCTCATTATGGACGTTAAACAATGTTAAAATGATTATTTTGAAAAACTCAATAAGTCAGGGAATCTATGCCAAAAATTACGATTGAACATAATCCAAGTGAAGCGCGCCTACAAGAATTAGGCGTTTCCGCTTGGCCTATCTGGGAAAAAGAAGTTTCTAAATTTACGATTGATTTTGATGAAACTGAAACTGCCTACGTGTTAGAAGGTGAAATACTAGTGACACCTGAAGGTGGTGAACCCGTCAGAATTTTACCGGGTGATTTGGTGGTATTTCCTGAAGGTTTGAATAGCCACTGGGAAGTGGTCAAGCCTTTACGTAAACATTACAGTTACGATTAAGCGCTAAAGGCATCTTCGGATGCCTTTTTTTATTGCTGTTATGCTGAAACTCTGCCAACAAACGCATGCAGTCGAAATCCCCATGGGAGATAGTATGCGTAAACGATTAATAGCTGACATGGAGTCTGTAGCGCCCCAGTGGTTGAATTTGATAGAACTCGCCGTAGTCGAATTTACCTCAGAAGATCCAGATTTTCCAATTGAGGCGGTGTTTAGCCAAGAGATTAGCTCGGGATGGCGTGCGGCCCAGCCTGGAACACAAGTATTACGTCTTATTTTTGATATCCCCCAAAAAATTAGTCGCGTGCACCTAACCTTTCAAGAAAGTGCATATTCGCGCACCCAGGAGTTTGTGTTAACCTGGGCAGGAGCTCTTTCTGATGCTCCCCTGGAAATTGTGCGGCAACAGTACAACTTTAGCCCACCTCATGTTGTCACTGAACATGAGGATTACACCGTAGCGCTTGCCGAAGTGAAAGTACTCACCCTGTCAATTACCCCAGATATTCAGGAAAATCATGTCCTGGCGAGTTTAGTGCAATGGAAGATGGCTTAGTTGCACAGAGCTTGAAGCGTTCGTCAAAAGTTTAAGCTGCGTTTTTTGAGTCATCACCTGCGGCGTCGCGACTCTAAGTTTACTGTGCCAGCTCACCGGAATAATACTAACCGGGGTAAGGGTGGGGGGGATGCGATTGGCTGCTGGATCACGGAAATGGTTTGCCATTTATCATGATCCAGCCTTTCGTGCGTTCACAGATCTGTAGGGGATGGATGACAGTCCGCTAGGGTACAAATTTTGAGAGAACTACACTATTGAGTGTCAATAACTCTTAGCTAAGGAATGCTTCCACAAGTGAGCACGTATTAATTTACGCGGTAATTAACTGCCGCGCGTATTTTGTAGTCACCCATTTTGGCTTTATCGAATTCACCGTCTTTGGTGAAGACTAAGGCATTTTCAGGGATCTCGTGTTCACTGCCAATCCCTCGGATCTTATCGGTACCTGCTGGCCCTTCGACATTAATCACAAAATCACTGCCCGCAGGAGGAATATTATATTCTTGACCCGCTAAGCAGTAGCTATCTTTTTGAAAGTCATTTGGGAAGATGGTTTGGACTTTACCTTCAGAATTTATGACTGCAATACGCACATGCATCGACTGGTTTACCGAAAAACTCATGGTTAAAGGTTCGCCAATTTTATACTGACTGCGGTTTACGGTAATCGTCAAACCACCAACAGGCAAGTTTTCATCAGTTTGGGCGATTTCAGTCTCTGGTTTCGCGGGTGCTGATGGGACAGTGTAATAATTGAATGCTTCACGAAGAAGTAAGCCTAAAATCAATAAAATTATCGCTCGCATAGTGGTTCTGATTAGTTAATAGTGTAAGCAAGAAGGTAGATGCTTGAATTAATTTGAGATTGCAGGCTACAGCTTGCAATCCCACTTCCAATTAAGTCAAGTCAGGATAATAAAATTTAAAATGCGGTCATAAACTCCACATAAGCATAGTCC
>SXGT01525834.1_pt1 | contig 10638 bp, 10 predicted proteins | sample 3176221 | NCBI WGS metagenome assembly SXGT01 (sample SAMN11356862, study PRJNA531348) | freshwater metagenome | isolation source: freshwater sample F1-120 | place: China: Fuxian Lake, Yuxi | collected 2017-12-25
CACTTGCTGCAAGTGGTTCACCAACTTGGCAACGCGAAGGATCTTCTGTAATCAATTACTCAATTATTTCCTCATTGGCGTATCGAGCAACGGACAATGTGTTTTTAGTAGGAAAGACCGTCAAGCAGTCCATCAAGCGCCTGAAGGAGATGGAAGGCATGGTCGCCGACGGCACGCTTGAGCGCATGTCGAAGAAGGAGGCGCTCGGCGTGCAGCGCGAGTTGGAGAAACTGCAGCGCTCGCTGGACGGCATCAAGGACCTCAACGGCCTGCCCGACGCGCTGTTCATCATCGACGTCGGCTATCAGAAGGGCGCAGTCCAGGAGGCCTCCAAGCTGGGCGTACCGGTGGTCGCGGTGGTCGACACAAACCATTCGCCCGCGGGCATCGCCCATGTCATTCCCGGCAACGACGACTCCAGCCGGGCGATCCGCCTGTACGCGCGCGGCATTGCCGATGCGGTGTTGGAAGGCCGCTCGCAGTCGATGGAAGAAGTGGTCGCCGCCTCCCGCGACGAGTTCGTCGAAGTCGAAGAGGCCGGCGAGGGCTGAGCCACGGCCGGCGCGGAACCTGGAAAAAGGGGCCCGAGTGGCCCTTTTTTTTGAATCGAATAATTGAAAGGAAGACAGGAGCATGGCTGAGATCAGTGCAAGTCTCGTCCGGGAACTGCGGGAACTTACCGGGCTGGGGATGATGGAATGCAAGAAGGCGCTTACCGAAGCCGGCGGCGACCTCAAGAAGGGCGAGGAGCTGCTGCGCATCAAGAGCGGCGCCAAGGCGAGCAAGGCCGCTGGCCGCGTTGCCGCCGAAGGCGTGGTCGGGACCTTCCTCGCCGCCGATGGCAGGCTGGGCGCGCTGGTGGAACTGAATTGCGAGACCGATTTCGTCGCCAAGAACGCCGACTTCCTCGCCTTCGCGGCGGACCTGGCTGGACTGGTGGCGACGAAGGAGCCGAAGGACACTGCGGCCCTGAGCGCAATCGAGGGTGTTGAGGCGCGGCGCCAGGCGCTGGTGCAGAAGATCGGCGAGAACATCTCCATCCGCCGCTTCGAGCGCATCGGGGCGCAGGGCAGGCTCGCCCAGTACGTCCACGGCGGCCGCATCGGTGTGCTGGTCGACTACGAGGGCGCGGAGGACGCGGGCAAGGACGTGGCGATGCACATTTCGTTCGCGAAGCCCGGCTACATGACCAAGGCGGAAGTGCCCGCCGACGTGGTTGAGCGCGAGCGCGGCATCCTCGCGGCGCGCGCGGCGGAATCGGGCAAGCCAGCTGAGATCGTCGCCAAGATGGTCGAGGGTGGCCTCAACAAGTACCTGGGCGAGCTGACGCTATTGGGGCAGCCGTTCATCAAGGACGACAAGCAGACCATCGAGAAGATGCTGGCGGCACGCAAGACGAAGGTGCATGGCTTCCGCTTCCTCGTCGTCGGCGCCGGCATCGAGAAGAAGTCTGCCGACTTCGCCGCCGAGGTGATGGCGACGGCGGGGATGGCGCGCTGAGCGTACGCCGGACCATGCCTTCCTCCGCCACCTTTACCCCTCGCTATAAGCGCATCCTGCTCAAGCTCTCGGGCGAGGCGCTGATGGGCGAGGGCGCCTATGGCATCAGCCGCCAGACCATCGGCGAGATCGTCGGCGAAATCGCCGAGGTGGTGCGGGCGGGGGTGGAGATTGGCGTGGTGATCGGGGGCGGCAACATTTTCCGCGGCATCGCCCCCGGCGCCGCCGGGATGGACCGGGCAACCGCCGACTACATGGGCATGCTCGCCACGGTGATGAACGCCCTAGCGCTGCAGGACGCCATGCGCCAGGCGGGCATCGCCAGCCGCGTGCAGTCCGCGCTCAACATCGAGCAGGTCGTCGAACCCTACATCCGAGGCAAGGCGATCCGCTACCTGGAGGAGGGCAAGGTGGTGATCTTCGCCGCCGGCACGGGCAATCCCTTCTTCACCACGGACACGGCGGCAGCGCTGCGCGGCAGCGAGATCGGCGCCGAAATCGTGCTCAAGGCGACCAAGGTGGACGGCATCTACAGTGCCGACCCGCAGAAGGACGCGTCCGCCCGCCGCTACCGCCGCATCAGTTTCGACGACGCCATCGCGCAGAACCTGAAGGTCATGGACGCGACCGCGCTCACGCTGTGCCGGGACCAGAAGCTGCCGATCACCGTTTTCAGCATCTTCAGGCCCAACGCGCTGCAGCGCGTTGTCGCGGGCGAGGACGAAGGTACACTGGTGCACCTCTAGGAACGCGCAGCGGGAGGCAGGAACATGATCGACGAGCTGAAGAAAAGCACGGAAACCAGGATGAAGAAGAGCCTCGAGGCCTTCAAGGCCGACCTCGGCAAGGTCCGCACCGGCCGCGCCCACACCGGGCTCCTCGACCACGTGATGGCGGACTACTACGGCACTCCCACCGCGCTGAACCAGGTGGCCAAGATCACGCTGCTAGACGCGCGCACCATCGGCGTCACGCCTTTCGAGAAGAAGATGGTGCAGGTTGCCGACAAGGCCATCCGCGACGCGAATCTGGGACTTAACCCGGCGATCATGGGAGACACCATCCGCGTGCCGATGCCCACGCTTACCGAGGAACGCCGCAAGGAACTCACCAAGGTGGTGCACAAGGAGGCGGAAGGCGCCCGCGTGGCGGTCCGCAACCTGCGCCGCGACGCCAACCATCACCTCAAGGAAGCGCTGAAGAAGAAGGAAGTCTCGGAGAACGACGAGCGCCGGGCGCAGGACGACGTGCAGAAGCTGACCGACCGCCACATCGTCGAGATCGACCGCCTGCTGAAGGAAAAGGAAGCCGAACTGATGGCGGTCTGAGCGTGCCGGCATGAGCCACCCGAGTTCCACCATCTCGATTCCCGCCATCGGGGAAATCCCGCGCCACGTCGCCATCATCATGGACGGCAACGGCCGCTGGGCAAAGGCGCGCCACCTGCCGCGCTTCGCCGGGCACAAGCGCGGGGTCGAGGCCGTGCGCGGGATCGTCAAGGCCTGCGTGCAGCGTGGCATCGAATATCTGACGCTCTTCGCCTTCAGCTCCGAGAACTGGCGCCGGCCACCCGAGGAGGTGGAACTGCTGATGCAGCTCTTCCACGGCGCACTGAGCGGAGAAGTCGAAAAGCTGCATCGCAACGGCGTGCGGCTGAAGATCGTCGGCGACCTCAGCCGTTTCGGGCCGCGCATCCACGCGCTGATCGAGGAGGGCGAGCGCACCACCAGCGGGAATTCCAGGCTGACGCTCACCATCGCGGCCAACTACGGGGGACGCTGGGACATCCTGCAGGCGCTGACCAAGCTCGCCCGCGAGCAGCCCGAGGCGGTCGCCGCAGGCGCGCTGCGCGAGGAACACATCGCACGGCACCTTTCGATGAACTACGCGCCCGAGCCCGATCTCTTCATCCGCACGGGAGGCGAGCAGCGCGTCAGCAATTTCCTCCTCTGGCAGCTCGCGTACTGCGAATTCCATTTCACCGACACGCTCTGGCCCGATTTCGACGGTGGCGCGCTGGACGCCGCGATTGCATCGTACGGCCGCCGCGAGCGCCGCTTTGGGCGTACCAGCGAGCAGATCGAGCACGGCGACCCCGCATCCCAGGCCGCGATACCCGCGAGCATCGCCAGCGCGGGCGGCTGACGGCCCTTGCTGCGCGCCCGCATCCTTACTGCGGCGGTCCTGCTGGGTGGTTTCCTGCTGGCCCTGTTTATGCTGGCGCCATGGCAGTTCGCCATCCTGCTTGGCGCCGTCGTTGCGGTCGCGGCGCACGAGTGGGCCGGCCTGTGCCAACTCGCGGGAGTGCCAAGGTGGCTGTACGCGGCGGGCACGACGCTGCTGTTTGCCGCGTTCGCGCTCACCTGGCGCGACAGCGCCGCGCCCTGGTGGGTGCTCGGCGCATCCGCGGCGTTCTGGCTGATTGTCGCACCGGCGTGGATGTACGCGGGCGTAGCCCCGCGCGCGCGACGCTGGCTGCCGCCAACAGGGCTGCTGGTGATTGTGCCTACCGCGGGGGCGATGCTCATGCTCTCGCCGGTGCAACTGCTCGCCGCCCTGGCAATGGCCTGGGTCGCAGACACCGTGGCGTATTTCGCCGGACGCGCTTGGGGCCGCCACAAGCTCGCGCCCGCCATCAGCCCCGGCAAGACGCTCGAAGGCGCCGGCGCAGGGCTGGTGGCGGTGTGCATCTACGCAATCATTTGCGCCAGCCTGAGGCCCGGGCTCTGGCCGCTGGCAACGCTCGCCGGATGGACGGCGCTGCTGGCGATCGCACTGCTGCTTGGCGTGCTTAGCATCCTCGGCGACCTGTTCGAATCGGCCGTGAAGCGCGTCGCGGGGGTAAAGGACAGCGGCAGCCTTCTTCCGGGTCATGGCGGCGTTCTCGACCGGATCGACAGCGCCACCTCGACGCTGCCGGTTGTTGCACTGCTGTTCCAGTGGATGCGCCTGCAATGAACCCACCGATCGCCGATCGCCAACCGCAGTCCCTGACCCTGCTGGGCGCCACGGGCTCGATCGGCAAGAGCACGCTCGACGTCGTTGCGCGGCACCCGGGAAGCTTCCGCGTGCACGCGATGACTGCCCACACGTCAGCGGCTGCGCTGCTCGAACTCTGCGTCCGGCATCGCCCGGCGTTCGCCGTGCTCTCGGGAATTGCCGCGGATCGCACGCTCGCAGACAGATTCAAGACCGAGGCCCGGACCACGCTGCTGCATGGTGAGGCGGCCCTGGCTGAAGTCGCCGCAGCGCCGGGTTGTGACGCGGTGATGGCCGCGATCGTCGGCGGAGCCGGACTCGCCCCGACGCTGGCCGCAGCGCGAGCCGGAAAGCGGGTGTTGCTGGCGAACAAGGAAGCGCTCGTCATGGCCGGGGCGCTGTTCATGCGCACGGCGTCCGGCAGCGGGGCGTCCCTGGTGCCGGTGGACAGCGAGCACAACGCGGTATTCCAGTGCCTGCCGCAGCTCGACGGTCGCGTATCGACCCGCGACGTCCGGCGCATCGTGCTCACCGCATCGGGCGGCCCGTTTCGCTCCACCCCGCTGGAGGGACTCGCCCGCGTGACACCGGAGCAAGCCTGCGCACATCCGAACTGGGTGATGGGCCGCAAGATATCCGTCGACTCGGCCACCATGATGAACACGGGGCTCGAGGTGATCGAGGCACGCTGGCTGTTCGACCTCGCGCCGGAACGCATCGAGGTCGTGATCCATCCGCAGAGCATCGTCCACTCGATGGTCGAGTACGTCGACGGTTCCGTGATCGCCCAGCTGTCCAATCCGGACATGCGGGTACCGATCGCGCATGCGCTCGGTTTTCCGCAACGCATGGCGTCCGGCGCCCACTGGCTGGATCTTGCGGCCGGCCCGGCGCTGAGCTTCGAGAAGCCGGACATGGGACGCTTCCCGTGCCTCGCGCTGGCGCGGACGGCACTGGAAGCCGAAGGCATTGCTCCGGCGGTGCTGAACGCGGCGAATGAAGTCGCGGTCGCCGCGTTCCTCGACAGCCGGCTCCGTTACACCGGCATTGCCAACGTCATCGCCGAGGTCGGCGCGCGGTTCCGCGCCACGCGCGTGGAGAGCATCGAACATGTCCTGGAGGTCGACCGGCACGCCCGCGCGCTTGCGCTCGAGCGCATCGCGGCCGGCGGGGAACTTGCCGCATGAGCCTCCTCACCACGGTACTCGCGTTCATCGTCGTGCTCGGCGCCGTGATCGTGGTGCACGAGTACGGCCATTACCTGGTCGCGCGGTTGTGCGGCGTCAAGGTGCTGCGCTTTTCAGTCGGTTTCGGGCGGCCGCTGCTGATGCGCCGGTTCGGCAGGGATGGCACGGAGTGGGTGATCGCCGCGATTCCGTTCGGCGGCTACGTCAAGATGCTGGACGAACGCGAGGCGCCGGTACCCGAGCATGATCTCGCGCGCGCATTCAACCGGCAAAGCGTATGGCGGCGAATCCTGATCGTCGTTGCCGGGCCGGCGTTCAACCTGCTGTTTGCCGTGGTGCTCTACGCCGGCCTGTTCATGCACGGGTTGCCGGAGGCGCGCCCGGTGGTGGCGGAACCGCCGGCGGGAACCCTGGCATTGACCGCCGGTTTCTCCGCCGGAGACACCGTCCGCTCCGTCAACGGCACGCCCGTGCAGACCTGGCAGGACGTGCGCTGGCAGGTACTGCAGGCTGCGCTCAAGCGCGAGCCGCTGAGCTTCGAGGTGATCGATGCGGGCAGCCGGATCAGCACCCTGCGGCTGGGCCTGGATGCAGTCGAAGACCGCGACATCGAAGGCGACATCCTGCAGCGGCTCGGCCTTCGCCTGCAGGTGCCGAAATTCTCTCCGGTGCTGGGCGAGATCGAACCCGGCAGCCCGGCAGGGCGCGCGGGGCTCATGCCCGGCGACGTGGTGGTGTCGGTCGACAACGTCCCCATCGCGACCTGGGGGGAATTCGTCCGCGTCATCCAGCAGAGCCCCGGCAAGCGGCTTGCCATTCTGGTGGAGCGGGATTCCAGGGCCATGGCAGTCGAGGTGCTTGCCGAAGCGGCTGCCAGCGGCGGCAAGACGCGCGGCCGCATCGGCGTGGCGCCGCGAGACATCGACCGGTTCTATGCGCGGGTCAAGTATGGTCCGCTCGACAGCCTGGCGAAGGCGTTCGACAGGACCTTCGAGCTCTCCGTATTCAGCCTGCGGATGCTGGGACGAATGCTGGTGGGAGAGGTCTCGTGGCGGCATCTTTCCGGCCCGGTGACGATTGCGGACTACGCCGGGCAATCGGCCCAGCTCGGCTGGATATCCTTCCTCACCTTCGTCGCGCTCATCAGCATCAGCCTCGGCGTGCTCAACCTGCTGCCGATCCCGCTGCTGGACGGCGGACACTTGATGTATTATGCGCTGGAGGTCATCAAGGGCAGTCCGGTTTCCGAACGCGTGATGGAACTCGGCCAGCGAGTCGGGATCGCGCTGCTGCTGGTCATGATGGCGTTCGCTTTCTACAACGACCTGAATCGCCTGTTCTCCGGCTGAACGATGCCCAAGCATTTCGTGACTGTGCTGGTTTGCGGATTGCTCTGGTTTTCGCCGGGCGCCTCCGCGCAGTCGTTCCGCAGCTTCCTGATCAAGGACATCCGCGTCGAAGGCCTGCAGCGCACCGAGGCGGGCACGGTGTTCGGCTACCTGCCGATCAAGGTGGGCGAGACCCTGACGGAGGAAAAGGCGCAGCAGGCGATCCGCGCACTGTTCGCCACCGGCTTCTTCAAGGACGTGCGCCTCGAGGTGGATAACGACGTGCTCGTCGTGCTGGTGGAGGAACGCCCGGCCATCGCGCAGATCGACTTCGTCGGCATCAAGGAGTTCAAGACCGAGGATATCCGCAAGATCCTGCGGGATACCGGCCTCGCCGACGGCCGCATCTTCGACCGCGCGGTGCTCGACAACGCCGAACAGGAAATGAAGCGCCAGTACCTGTCGCGCGGCCTGTATGCCGCGGACGTGCAGACCACCGTCACGCCGCTCGAGCGCAATCGGGTGGGCCTGATCTTCAACGTCGTCGAGGGCCAGGTCGCCAAGATCCGCAACATCAACATCGTCGGTGCGCAGGCCTATCGCGAAAAGGACCTCGTCGAGCTGTTCGTCTCGCGCACCCCGGGCTGGCTGACCTGGTACACCAAGCACGACCAGTACTCCAAGCAGAAACTCTCCGCCGACCTCGAAGTGCTGCGCGCGCATTACCAGAACAACGGTTACCTCGACTTCAACATCGACTCGACGCAGATCGCCATCTCCCCGGACAAGCAGGACATCTACGTCACGGTGAACATCTCGGAGGGGGAGAAGTACCATGTGTCGGACGTGCAGCTCGCGGGGTCGTTCCTGGTGCCGAGGGAGGAACTGCAGAAGCTGGTGCTGATCAAGGCCGGCGACGTGTTCTCGCGCGAGAAGCTGACCGAAACCACCAAGGCGCTCACCGACCGGCTCGGTAACGAGGGCTACGCCTTCGCCAACGCCAACGCGGTGCCCAGCGTCGACAAGGCCAAGCGGTCGGTCGCCTTCACGCTGCTGATCGATCCCGGCCGGCGCGTCTACGTGAGGCGCATCAACGTCCTGGGCAACACCAAGACGCGCGACGAAGTCATCCGGCGCGAGATGCGCCAGCTCGAGGGCGGGTACTACGACAACTCGAAGATCCAGCTTTCGCGCAAGCGCATCGACCGTACCCAGTATTTCGAGGAAGTGACGGTCGAGACGCAGCCCGTCGCCGACAGCCAGGACCAGGTCGACATCAACTACACGGTGAAGGAGAAGTCCACCGGCGCTTTCATCCTCGGCGCGGGGATCTCGAGCGTGGAGAAGTTCGTCGTCTCCACTTCCGTGTCACAGACCAACATCTTCGGCAGCGGCAAGACGTTGGCGGTGGCGGTCAACAGCGGGCGTGTCAACAAGACCTACTCGCTGTCGTACACCAACCCGTACTTCACGGTTGACGGGGTGAGCCAGGGCTTCGACATCTACAAGCGCAACTCGGATGCCTCCACCTTGACGGTCGGCCCGTATTCGACCAAGGCGGCCGGTGGCGGCGTGCGCTTCGGTTATCCGGTGTCGGACAGTTCCTCGATCAGCTTCGGCCTGGCCGGCGAGAGCACCCGCCTCGGCCTGTTCCCCACCAGCCCTCTTGCCTACGTCAATTTCGCCAACCAGTTCGGCAGCAAGTACGCCTACGGATCCGCCTCCATGGGCTGGGTGCGCGACACGCTCGACAGCGGCCTCAATCCGAACAGCGGAGCGCTCAGCCGGGCGGGGCTGGAGGCGTCGAGCGGGGACCTGCAGTTCTACCGGGTGTCCGCTGCGCACCAGTGGTACTGGCCGGCGACCCGAAACGTCACCCTGCTGCTCGGCGCCGACATCGGCTATACGGACGGATTTGGCGGCAAGCCGGTTCCGTTCTTCAAGAATTTCTATTCCGGCGGCCCGGGTTCGGTGCGCGGTTATCGCCCGCTTTCGCTCGGACCGCAGGACTCGCGCGGCAACGCGATCGGCGGAACGAAGAAGATCGGTGGCACGGCCGAACTCAGGTTCCCGGTGCCGGGTGCGGCAAACGACCGCTCATTGCGCTTGGGCGCGTTCATCGATGCCGGCCAGGTCTACGGCCAGGACGACAAGCTCACGCTTTCCGACCTGCGCTACTCGGCCGGCCTCGCCGTTTCCTGGAATTCCCCGTTCGGACCGCTGAAGCTGTCCTTCGGCCAGGCGCTGAACGCGAAAGCGCAGGACCACAAGCAGAGGTTACAATTCGTTTTTGGCACCGGATTCTGACCTGATCGACATGCTGCGACGCCTTCTCATCCTCTCCGTCCTCGCATCGGCGCTGCTCGGCGCGGCGCAGGCGCAGGACGTCAAGATCGGTTTCGTCAACACCGAGCGCATCCTGCGCGAATCAGGTCCCGCGGTGCGCGCCGGCAAGAAGCTGGAAACCGAGTTCAGCAAGAAGCAGGCCGAGATCCAGAAGCTCGCCGACCAGCTCAAGCGGGTGCAGGACGACCTGGAGAAGAACGGCGTGACCATGTCCGACGCTCAGCGCCGCACCAGGGAGCGCGAGTTCAACGACCTGAACCGGGAATTGCAGCGCCGCGATCGCGACTTCCGCGACGAGGTCAACCAGCGGCGCAACGAGGAAACGGCGCAGCTGGTCGACCAGGCGAACCGCATCATCAAGCAGATCGCCGAGCAGGAGAAGTTCGACGTGATCCTGCAGGCCACCGACGCGCTGATCCTCAACACCAGGGTGGACATCACCGAGCGGGTGATGAAGGCGCTCGAGGGCAAGCCGCCGGCGCGCTGAAATGGCCGGGCCGTACACCCTCGCCGAAATCGCTTCACGCCTCGGCGGGCGGGTTGCAGGCAATCCGGACGTGCTGATCTCGCAAGTCGGTTCGCTCGAACAGGCGAATGCCGGCGAGATCGCCTTCCTCTCCAATGCCAGGTACCGATCGAAGCTCGCGGCTACGCGCGCGGGAGCGGTGATCGTCGGCGCCGAGGCCGAGGGATTGACCGACATTCCGCGACTCGTGGCGGAAAACCCCTACGCCGCTTTTGCGCGCGTATCCCAGCTGCTCAACCCGCCGGATCCAGTGCATCCCGCGGTTCACGCCTCCGCGCACATCGCAACCGGCGCTCGCATCGACCCTTCCAGCAGGATCGGCCCGGGGAGCGTGGTCGAGGAGGGTGCGGAAATCGGTCCGCGCACCAGCGTCGGGGCCGGTTGCCACATAGGCAAGGGAACGCGCATCGGCGCCGACGGCATCCTTTACCCGGCGGTGGTGATCTACCACGGTTGCGTGCTGGGCGACCGCGTCATCCTGCACTCGGGCGTGGTGATCGGCGCCGACGGCTTCGGCATTGCGCGCGACGCCGGGCGCTGGCTGAAGATCCCGCAGGTCGGCGGCGTGCGCATCGGTTCGGACGTCGAGGTCGGCGCCAACTCCACCATCGACCGGGGCGCCATCGACGACACGGTGATCGGCGATGGCGTCAAGCTTCACCACGCCTTCCAGCCGCTTTCGCTCGGCGGCGCCATCGACCGCATCGGCAAGATTTCCAAGCCACTGCTCTTCTCCCTCGAACGGGAGCGGCGCCATGGTGGGCGGTCGATC
>SXGT01297717.1_pt1 | contig 10637 bp, 7 predicted proteins | sample 3176221 | NCBI WGS metagenome assembly SXGT01 (sample SAMN11356862, study PRJNA531348) | freshwater metagenome | isolation source: freshwater sample F1-120 | place: China: Fuxian Lake, Yuxi | collected 2017-12-25
CGCCTGCCCGAGCGTGCCCGCCTGCCCGAGCGTGCCCGCCTGCCCGAGCGTGCCCGCCTGCCCGAGCGTGCCCGCCTGCCCGAGCGTGCCCGCCTGCCCGAGCGTGCCCGCCTGCCCGAGCCTGCCCGATCCTGCTCTGCATTGACGTCCCCTCGGACGGAGGCGTACCCTCGGCGCGTCTCATGGTCCCGGCTCGGACGGGCGGCACCACGCCGTCGCTCGCCCCCGGACACGGCGGTCCTGCGTGGCTAATTTCGACGAGAAGACCCGAATTACCCAGATCATCCGACCGGCGGCGGAGGAGAGCCAAGCTCCGCGCACCGACTGCGTCGTCGTGATCTACACCAAGGAGCCTACGCTCCTCGGCAAGCGCTTCGTGCTCGACTCGAGCCCGCAGCGGGTCGGGCGTGGCACCGACATGGACATCGTGCTCGACAGCGACTCCGTCTCGCGCCGGCACGCGAGCTTCACCCTCGAGGGCGCGCACTGGGTGGTCGCCGACGAGGGCAGCACGAACGGGACCTACAGCAACGACGATCAGGTCGCGAAGGCCGTGCTTCGCAACGGCGACCGCATCAAGATCGGCTCGACGATCTTCAAATTCTTGTCGGGCGCGGACGTCGAGTCGCAGTACCACGAAGAGATTTACCGCCTCACGATCGTCGACGGCCTCACGCAGATCCACAACAAGCGGTACCTGCACGAGTCGCTCGAGCGGGAGCTCATCCGCGCGCGGCGGCATGGGCGGCACCTCGCCGTCATGATGTTCGATCTCGATCACTTCAAGCGCGTCAACGACGAGCACGGGCACCTCGCCGGAGACTTCGTGCTGAAAGAGATCGCGGCCCTCGTGCAAGGCGGGATCCGTCGCGACGAGATGTTCGCGCGCTACGGCGGAGAAGAGTTCTGCATCGTGCTGCCGGAGTCGATGCTCGACGGGGCGGTGGATCTCGCCGACCGCCTCCGCCAGCAGATCGAGAGTCACTCGTTCGTCTTTCAGAACGACCGCATCCGGGTGACCATCAGCGTCGGCTGCGCCGTCCTCAGCGAAGAAGATCGCAACGCCGCCGAGCTGCTCAAGCGCGCCGACGAGCGGCTCTACCAAGCGAAGAACTCGGGCCGAAACCGCGTCTGCGCATGAGCCACGCGCCCGTGCCGGGGCCGCGTTCGCTCGAGCTCGGTGCACGCATCGCCGGGGTCGAGTGCCCCGCATTCACGCATCGCCGGACGACCCGCGCGGGCGCGGACGCAACGGACGCGGCGCCGATCGTGCTCGCCTCGGGCAGCGGCGCGACCCTCCTCGACGTCGACGGCAACCGCTACCTCGACCTGGCGGCCGGGTTCGGCTCGGTGCTCGTGGGTCACGCTGCGCCGCGCATCGTGGCAGCGATCGCCGAACAAGCAGGAAGGCTCGTGCAAGGGCTCGGCGACGTCTACGCGAGCGACGTGAAGCTCGCGCTGCTGGAGCGGCTCGCGCGCCTGCATCCGAGCCCCGGCGCCCAGGTGTTGCTCGCGCAGAGCGGCGGCGATGCGATCGCGGCGGCGATGAAGACGGCGACGCTCGCGACGGGCCGGCACGCCTTCGTCGCGTTCGACGGCGCGTACCACGGCCTCGGCTACGCACCGCTCGCGGCGTGCGGATTTCGAGCGAGCTTTCGCGAGCCGTTCGCCCCGCAGCTGAACCAAGCGGTGAGCTTCGCGCCGTTTCCGGGGCTGCGCGGCGCCACGGTGGAGGCGTCGCTCGCGTTCGTGTCCGACCTCTTGCGCGTGCGGCCGTGCGCCGCGGTCCTCGTCGAGCCGGTCCTCGGGCGCGGCGGCTGCGTCGTGCCGCCGGCGGGGTTCCTTCGCGAGCTGACGCGGCTCGCTCATCAGCACGGCGCGCTCGTCATCGCCGACGAGATCTGGACCGGGCTCGGCCGGGCGGGGAGCTGGCTCCGGTCGGCGGAGGACGGCGCCGTGGCGGACATTGTTTGTCTCGGCAAGGGGCTCGGCGGCGGCGTGTCGATCTCGGCCTGCATCGCGACGCGCGAGGCGATGCGCGGCTGGTGCCAGGGCGAGGTCGTGCACACGTCGACGCACGCGGGCTCGCCGCTCGCCTGCGCCGCGGCGCTCGCCACCCTCGAGGCGCTCGAAGAAGAGGCGCTCGTGGCGCGCTCGCGAGCGCTCGGCAGCGAGGCCGTGGAGCGCTTTCGCCGCGCCCTCGCGACCTCGAGGTTCGTGCGCGACGTGCGCGGCCGCGGGCTCATGATAGGCGTCGAGCTCGACGGCGCCGAGTGCGCGATGAAATGCGTGCGAGGGCTCCTGCGTCGAGGCATCGTCGTCGTCTCCGGCGGGATCGCGGGCGACGTCCTCACGCTGACCCCGCCGCTCACGATCGACGCCGAGGCGCTCTTCTCCTTCGGAGACGCGCTCGCCGAGGTGCTCGCTGCGTGAGCCAGGTCGAAGAGAGCGACGCGCTTCACGGGCGCGTGGCGCAGTTCATCAAGGGCTCGCTCGCCGGCACCACGACCGAGGGCTTCGAGCAGCTCGCGCTCGCGCTCGCGCGCTACCAAGCTCGCCATGTCGATGCCGTCGCGCGAAGTCTCGCAGCGAACGGGCTCTCCGCGGCGAGCCTCGCAACCGTCGAAGCGATCCCCGCGATCCCCACCGATGCATTTCGCCTTCGCCGGATCGCCGCGCACCCGGAGTCCCTCGATGAGCGCGCGTTTCTGACGAGCGGCACGACCGCGGCCGAGCGCGGGCTGCACGCCATGCGCACGACGCGCACCTATCGGCTCGCGGCCCTCGCCTGGGCCGAGCGCCTGCTCTATCCAGGCCGCACGCCCGACCTCGAGGTGCGCCTCGTCGGCCTGCTGGAGAACGAGCAGCGCGCGCCCGCGTCGTCCTTGAGCTTCATGATGGCGCGGCTCGCCGAGCGGCTGGGACGTGCGAGCTGGCACTTCGACGGCGAGCGACTCGATCTCGAGGGCGTGCGCCGCGCCGTCGAAGAGGCACGTCGGGCGCAAAGCCCCGTGTTTCTCGCGGGGACGGCGTTCGCGCTCGCCGAGCTCGTCGACACGATCGGCGCGCTCCCGCTGCCGCCTGGAAGCTTCGCGATGCAGACCGGCGGCTTCAAGGGGCGCACCCGCGAGGTGTCGCCAGCCGAGCTCACGCGCGGGCTCGCCCGAGTCCTCGCGATGCCCGAGATCCGCGTCGTCGGCGAGTACGGCATGACCGAGCTGTCGAGCCAGCTCTACCAAGCGGCGCTCGCGCATGTCCTCGGGTGGTGCGCCGTGCCGCTGTCGCGCTCGGCCTATTACGCGCCGCCTTGGCTGCGTGTGACGGCGGTCGATCCGGCCACGCTCGCGCCGGTCCCGAGAAACACCGAAGGGATCGCGCGCTTCGTCGATCTCGCCAACGTCGACTCCTCGGTGGCGATCCTCACGGCGGACCGCATCACGGTGCTCGACGACGGCGGCGTCGAGCTTCACGGCCGCGTCGCGGGCGCGCCGCCGCGCGGCTGCTCGCTCGCGCTCGAGCCGTTCCTCTCTCGCCATGCCGACGGCAAGCGAAGCTGAGCGCGACGTGGAGCGCGTCGGTCGCGTGCGGCGCATCCTCGCCGTCGGCCGTGAGCTCCGAGCCCCGGGGACGCCACTCGGCCAGCGTGCGCGCGCGGAGCTGCTCCCTACCTGTGGGCTGTCGGGCCCGGGGCTCGAGCTCGCGCTCACGCAGCACCTCGAGGCGAGCGCCACCGACGAGGAGCTCCGCGCCTTCGTGTCGTGCGCCGCCACGCGCTCGGCCTGCCTCGTCGTGCTGGCCGCGAACGTGTGCACTGCGGCGCTGCGTGCCGTGGCGTTCGGGCTCGCGACCGCCCCGCGCGTGTTCGTGCGGCCGTCGCGCCGCGATCCGGCGCTCGCTCGCATCCTCGCCGACGTCCTCCACGAGGTCGTCCTCATCGACGACGTCGCCGTCGCCGCGCTCGAGATCGACGAAGCGCACCTCTACGGCAGCGACGCGGCGCTCGACGCGATCGCGCACACGCTGCCAGCGCACATCCACCGGCTTCGCCACGGCAGCGGCATGGGGCTCGCGCTCATCGACGAGGGGGCCTCGCTCGCGGACGCCGCCTCGCGCGTGGCCGCCGATCTCGTCGCGTTCGATGGGCGAGGCTGCCTCTCCCCGAAGGTCGCGCTCGTGCAAGGGCCGAGGGAGCGCACGGAGTCGTTCGCGCGCGCCCTCGACGGCGAGCTCGCGATGTTCGGCGCTCGCGTTCCGCGCGGGGAGCTCGATGCGGCAGCGCGGGCCGAGCTCACGCGCTTCGGCGGGACGATGTCGGCCGTCGGGCGCGTCTTTTCCGGCTCGGAGCACCTCGTCGCGCTCGACGACGAGCCCCGCGCGCTCCTGCTTCCGCCGGCGCACCGCGCGCTCACGGTGGTCCACGCATCCGAGCGGGTCGACGAGGTCGTGGCGCCGTGGCTCCCGTTCGTCACCTGCATCGGTGCCGACGACGCAGCGCGCGAGTCGTCGCTTGGGCGGCGCTTCTCGGCGAGCTGTCCGCGCGCGCGGTGGGCACCGCTTGGCGCGATGCAGCATCCGCCGTTCGATGGCCCCGTGGATCTTCGCGCGATCGCGTGACCCGCTCGCGGCGTCTCTTCGCCGACGCCTCCTTCGCGGCGTCACGGTGGCGGCGTCACGGTGGCGGTGCGGGCGGTGCCTCGGCGACGTCGGGTCCCACCGACTCGAACAGGCAGTCGGACAGCGAGCCGAACGGCAACGAGTAGAGGAAGCCACGCGGGAGGTAGGCCTTCGGCAGGGACTCCCCGTCGAGATCGAGGTCGTCGCCCTCGGCTTGCCACGCCGCGCGGACGCCGTCGTTGTAGACAGCCGCCTTCGCGAGCTGGGCGCTCCACCCGCCCGCGCTCAGCTCGAGCTTCGTTCCCGAACCAAGCAGATGGCGGACGATGCGCTCGCGCTCGGTGCGCACCCACGCTGCGTCGAGCACCGCGACGTTGAGCTCTCCCTCGTAGGCGAGGCTGCGATTGTTCTTGTTCGCCGAGCCGACGCTCAGGAACACGTCGTCGACGACGAGGACCTTCGAGTGCACGAAAATAGGCTGAAAATACGCGTCCGTCTCGTCGATGACGACGAGGCTCGGATCCACGGCGACGTCGAAGGACTGCAGCGCCAGCGCGAGAAACCGATCCGGAAAGTTCGCCGCGAACAGCTCGAGGCTCTGATAGGTCCAGGCGCAGCCTGGGTCCGACCACTCGTTCACCGGGTTCGTGACGACGATGAGCAAGAGCCCGGGGACCGCTTGCATGCGCGCCAGGATTCGGTCGTTCATCATCGGCGCGCGAAAGAACTGATCTTCAATGAGGATGAACTTCTCGGCGCGATCGAGCGCGTTGAAGAAGCTCTCGGCGACGCTCTGCTCGGCGAGCGGCTCGGGCGAGGTGGCCGTGAGCTGCGCGAGAACGCCGTCGTCGTGCGGTGCCGGCGCGAGCGCGGGCGCAAGCGGGGTCGCGTGCTCGGAGTACTCGACGCCCGCATCGAGCTGCAGCTGCCAGCGCCGCGCGAAGACGTCGTGCACGTCCGCGACGCTGGGCCCGTCGATGCGCACGACGTAGTCCTTGCGAGGCACGAAGTCGGGCAGCGCCTCGCGCGCGGCGACCGCGATGCGCTCGTCGAAGGTGGCGTCGAAGCTCATGCGAAGAGGCTCGAACACCGCGTGGGCCTCGGTGTCCCAGTCGGCGCCCTTGAGGTTCATGCCACCGACGTAGGCGACACGATCGTCGATGACGACGAGCTTCTGGTGGTAGCTCGCGTGCGGGACGTCGAGCCCGAGCGTACCCTCGGCCAAGTCGACGGTGCGCGGCGGTACGTTCGACGCGACCGGCTCGTGCGCCTCGAACGACCAGGTCGCCCCATCCTCGAAGGTCGCGAGCGCGCGCGCGACAAAGTCGACGGGCTCGGGCTGAAGGAAATAGGCGCCGCTCGTCGGGTTCGCTTGTCCCATCACCTCGAAGTCGTCGCCCCCGTCGTCGCCGTGGGCTCGCAGCGGCGCGTCCATGGTGATGCCCGACAAGAGCCCGTCTTGATCGAGGAACTGATTCACGAGCACGCGTTTTTTCGCATCGCTGGCCTCGAGCACACCGAGGATCGTGTTCTCACGGCGCTGCTCGTCGGACAGGTACGGGTGGCTCTCGGGGTCGCGAGCGAGCTCGAAATCGCTCTCCCACCACCAGGTCGAGGCGAGCACGCTCGCGGTCGCAAGGGCGAGCTCGGCGTGGGTCGCGCCCCAGGCCGTGTCGCCCGCGGAGAAGAGCTCGACGCGGTTGCCGGCTCGCGGCGGCCGCCCTTGCGCCGAGAACCACTGGTGGCGCAGCCCGAGCACGACGCGATGGCGCGGCAGGCCCCCGGCCACGGTGGCGCTCTGGTGCGCGAGCGCGACGCCGTGCGCGCCCTCGCTCGACGGGCTCGTCAGCGAGACGGCGTCGAGCGACGTCGTCCCGTCGAACGCCACGGTGACGGTCATTGCGCCGTGGTCGGGCGCCGAGAGCTCGATCGAGAACGTGGCCGCTCGGGTCAGCGGGATCGTCGCGAGCGGCGCGGCTACGGTGAGCTCCATCCCATCGGCGAGCACGCGCAGTTTGGCGCCCGCGCCGAGAGGCCGCGCCCAGAGGTCGCGCGCATCCACCTCGAGCGTCGCGACGATCGGGCGATCGATGGTGTCGTTGCCATACGCGCCGTCGTCCTCTTCCGCGGTGTCGATCGTGCAGGCGGCGGCGACGCAAAGGCATGTCGCCCACATCGCCGCAACCGCGAGTCGTCGCACCATGACGACCACCATTCTTGCACGTCCCGCGGGCGCGGCTCGCCCCCCCTCTCGTCGCCGCGCGCCGATCGCGGCCGTTCGAGGCGGCATTCTCCGCGCCCTCCAACTAAGGTGCATCGCGATGCGCGATTGGAGTCGAGAGGTGGTCGTCACGGGGATCGGGGTCGCTTGCAACTTGGGCGACGACTTCGAAGAGATTGCGGCGCACCTCCGGGCGGGGCTGCCGGGCAAGTTTGGGCTCTGGCAAGAGGCCGTCGAACACGGCGCCAAGTGCCAGCTCATCGGCAGCTACGCCGGCGACCTCTCGGACGAGCGCTTGGGGATCGACAAGAGGGCGTCGCGCTTCATGGGCCGCGCGACGAGGCTCGCGCTCCTCGCGGCGCGGGCCGCGCTCGCCGGATCGGGGCTCGCCTCGCGGGAGGCCGCGGTGGTCGTCGGAAGCGGCACTGGCGACGTGGACACGCACGTCGAGGTGCGGCGCAAGCTCGATCAGCACGGAGACTGCCGGCGCGTCGGAACCACGGTGATCCCGAAAATCATGAGCAGCACGGTGTCGGCGAACCTCGTCAACGTGCTCGAGACGCGCGGGCCGAGCCTGTCGGCGTCGGCGGCGTGCGCAGGCGGCGCGTACAACCTCTTGCTCGCGGCGCAGCTCCTCGAGCACGGCTTCGCCGACACGGCGATCGCGGGCGGCGTCGAGGTTGTCGACCTCCATTTCTTCGCGGGTTTCGACACGATGCGCGCGTATAACGGCGGCGACAACCATGCGCCCGAGCGCGCCTCGCGGCCCTACGCCGCCGATCGCGCGGGGTTCATCTTCGCAGAGGGCGCGGGCATCCTCGCGCTCGAGACGCGCCGCCACGCCGAGGCACGCGGCGCGCCGATCCTCGGAAGCCTCCGCGGGTACGGGATGTCGAGCGACGGCCGCGGCGAGATGGTCGCGCCCGACGAGGACGGCGCCGCACGCGCTCTCGCCAAGGCACTCGAGCACGCGGAGGTGGACGCCTCGAGCATCGACTACGTCAACACGCACGGCACCTCGACACCGCTCGGCGATCTCTCCGAGGTGCGCGCGATGCGTCGTGTGTTCGGCGGGCGCCACGTGCGCTACTCGTCGACCAAGGGCTACACCGGGCACACGATTTCTGGCGCTGGCGCGATCGAAGCAGCCTTCTCGCTGGCGATGCTTCGCGGTGGCTGGGTCGCGCCGAGCGTGAATGCGTCGCCCCTCGATCCCGAGCTCGCCGACTTCCCACCCGTGCTCTCACCGACCGACGCGCCCTTGCGCTTGGCGGCGTCGAGCTCCTTCGGCTTCGGCGGCACCAACGCCGCGCTGATCCTCGCGCGCGAGCCGCGGTGAGCCAGGCCTTGGACTCACGACCCTAGCGCATCATGGTCTCGACGATCTCCCAGAACATGTCGCCGCCAGGGCCGGCAATCCAGCCGACGACGCTGCCGCCGGCCAGCGCTACGAGCACGACGGCGATGCGGATCGGCGCCTTCGGAGCCTTGCGCTGGCGAAAGGCGATCGGATTGCGGCGCAACATGCGCTTGGCGATGTTGAGCGCGAGCTCGCTCTCGGGCTTCGTGCCGAGAAGAGCGGCGATCGCGCGGATCCCGAGCAGGTTGGCCCGTGTGTCGGCGACTCCCTCGCTGCTCTCCTTCTGCGCCAGCGCATGAATCAACGCGAGCGTCGGGGGCAGCTCCCCCGCGCTTTCGGCGGGACCGAGACGCTCGAGCACCTTGCCCCACTCGCCTCGCACGACGAGCGGCTCGAGCTCTTCGAGCGGCACGTTCGCCATGCCGCCGCTCGATGGCGCGGTCTTCGCGTGCGGAGGTGCCGCGCGACCACCCGCCAAGAGCTCGTCGATCGCCGAGGCCTTGTCGCTCAACGAGGGCTTCACGCGATCATCCTAGGGCCCGGCCTTCCGCTCGCGCCATCGGAAAAGCGCCCGGCGCGTGGCGCGCACTCTGTCTCAGCGCCGGCCCCGCGCTCGATGGGGAGCGACGCCCGCGGCTGCCCCGAGCCACACCGCGTGACCATGAGGTCCTTGCCATGGAACGCAGGCCCGGCGATGATCCTTCCATGGTTGCGGACGACTCCGAGCCGGCCCGACGCGCGCGAGCCAGCGTTGCTCGCGACGGTCTGCGCCCGAGCGGCCAGGGAGCACCCCCGACCCCCAGGGCCTCGGACCCCGCGACTGGCCGCGCGCCACAGGGTTCGGTGAGCCGGCCTGGGGCGCTCGCTACGCCGGCGACGCTGGGCCGCTACCAGCTGCTCATGGAGATCGCGCAGGGCGGGATGGCCACCGTGTTCCTCGCGCGCATGCACGGCAAGGCCGGCTTCGAGCGAATGGTCGCGGTGAAGGTCCTGCACCGGCACCTCGCGGGCGACCCGGAGTTCGTGGCGATGTTCCTCGACGAGGCGCGCCTCGCTGCCCGCGTGCGCCACCCGAATGTCGTCGATGTCTTCGACGTCGATGCGCTCGAGGGCGAGCTCATCATCGTGATGAGCTATATCGAGGGGATCGCGCTGAGCCGCCTCATTCGCGCGACGCGCAAGGCCGATCAGTTGCTGCCCGTGGGGCTCGTGCTGCGCATCCTCCACGACGCGCTCCGCGGGTTGCATGCTGCGCACGAGCTGCGCGACTCGAGCGATCGACTCCTCAACCTCATCCACCGCGATGTCTCGCCGCACAACATCCTCGTCGGCACCGACGGAGTCACGCGGGTGGCGGATTTCGGCATCGCCAAGGCGCGCGGCCGTATCACCGACACCCAGCGCGACACCGTCAAGGGGAAGCTACGCTACCTCGCGCCCGAACAGCTGACGCGCAACACGCTCGACCGAAGGCTCGATCTCTTCTCGGCGGGCGCCGTTCTGTGGGAGGCGCTCGTCGGGCGACCTCTGTTCGAGGCGGACAGCGAGGGGCAGACGATGGCGATGCTCTTGAGCGGCGAGCTGTCCCCGCCAAGCAAGTTTCGCGACGACGTGTCGCCCGAGCTCGATCACCTGGTGATGCGCGCGCTCGAGCGCGATCGCGACAAGCGCTTTCAGACCGCGGCCGAGTTGGCCGATGCGATCGACGATGGCTTCGGCCCCGAGCTGCAGAGCGCGCGGCGCGTTGCCCAGGCCATCGAGTCGGCGGCCGCGAAGGCGCTCGAAAATGCGCGGCGCTTCGCGCGAGAGTCGTCGCTGCCGATCGGAAAGAACGAGGCGCATGCCCATGTGACTCCCTCGCGGGGCAGCCGGTTGGCGGAGGAAGTGGCCGAGCTTGCCGCGCGAACGGTCGGCAGCGGTGTGCGCGAGCGCCCTTCGGGCCCCGCGACGCTGCCTCCCGCCTTGGGCAAGCCGCGACCCTCCGTCCCGCCGCCGCCGCTACCCGGGGCGGTGACCGCGGGCGAAACCGAGCGGTCACCCGTGTCGATGGGCCCTCCGCGCCCCGTGGCTCCGCGAAGGTCGCTCGAAGGTCCGGCCTCGATCCCGACGCGCCGCGAGCTTCCCGGTCTCGGCGGCGCGGCGACGAAGCCTCCCGTCTCAAGCTCGCAGCTCGCGCTCGGGAACCGCGGCCAGCGGCCTTCGCAGGGCCCGGTGAGCGTTGCCGCGCCCGCGGCCCCGGTCTCGAGCGAGGCTGCGGTTTCGAGCAAGGCAGCGGTCTCGAGCGAGGCCGCGATTTCGAGCGAGGCCGCGATTTCGAGCGAGGCAGCGTTCGCGGTCGAGGCTCCGGTCTCGAGCGATCCTGCGGCCACATCCGCCGCCGACCCTTCCAGCGCCGACCCTTCCAGCGCCGACCCTTCCAGCGCCGACCCTTCCAGCGCCGAC
>SXGT01803923.1_pt1 | contig 10637 bp, 13 predicted proteins | sample 3176221 | NCBI WGS metagenome assembly SXGT01 (sample SAMN11356862, study PRJNA531348) | freshwater metagenome | isolation source: freshwater sample F1-120 | place: China: Fuxian Lake, Yuxi | collected 2017-12-25
GGCGCACTTTGCCGCCAGCATCGACTGCCGAAACGCCCAACATGCGGAATAATTGTTCGCCATTGCCGGTATGCCTCGACGCCTCCACCATGTTGGCTGACAGGGTTTTTAGACCCCTGGTGAGCAAGTCCATGTTGAGGTCGGCCATGTTGGCGGCATGGTTCAGTGCGGAAAGCGTCTCAACACTGATGCCGATTTTTTGGCTGGTTTTGAGTAGTTCTTCCCCGGCGTTTGCCGTAGATTTGGCGATGGCAAACAAGGCCACGCCCACCGCCGTCAGTTGGGTTTTCCAGTCCTTGATGAGGGTGTTGAATTGCCCCAGTGCTCCACCAGACTTCTTCAGCTCCGCTTGGAACTGGTCAGCGACGAGCTTGAGAACGACGGCAACTTCGGCATCAGCCATAGATCACCTCGGACCGGGACAACTGCGGCAAGCCGTGGACAATTTTTCGCCATAAATCGGCTGGCAGAGCGGTATGAGTTTTTGGGCACACGCAGCGCCGATGGCACCATGTTTTTGGTGCAGGGCTGATGGTGCGGGGCCGGGCAGTGACACCCCCAGCAGCCCGAGAATCGCCAGATCGACGCTGCGCCGTTCGATTTGGCGTCGCGCATACGGCTCGGCATCTTCTAAGGTTGTCGTCCACCAAATTGTCTCCCGTTTCGTCACGTCACCATTTGCCAACAGCACAACCAACTCGTCGAGCTGCGCTACGTCGAGAGAGGGGGATCCACTGTGGGTCCGGGCATCAATTGCAGCACCCTCGCCAGCTGTTTCAGTACGAAAAAATCACTGACGACTTTGGCAACCTCCACCGGTTCAGCACTGACATCGAGCCAAGATTCAAACTCAGCAAGCGCTTTGCTGCCACCTTTGACCTTCTCGAGCAGGGTTGTCCCTTCCTCGATCAAGACAATCGCTAAAATGGCGGTCACTTGTTCGCCCAGCAACCCCACCAAATCTTCAATTTGTAGGGAGAAAAGTGGATAGCCCTTGAATCGAGCCAGCAACAACCGCGCCTGTCCGAGGGTGACGGGTTGTTGATAGAACTTCTTGCCAGCGATCAGATAGGTTGGGTGTTCACTCAGCATCAGCACCTTTCCAGACCTTAGGTAAACGTAAATTTGACATGATCGTTTCCGATGGACCGCCGCAAGGCCGCATCAATCGTGAAGATTGCCAAGCTCCCGCGCTTGCCAGGTTTCACAGTGATGTACTGGACTTTGGGCGCTGTAATCGTACAAATATTGCCGCTGGTCCCCCCAATTGCGGTCGTGAGGGTAGACAACGTATCAGCTAGCTGAATGCCAAAATAATCATGGGTGGCCACCAACTCTTGCTCGGGATCAAAACTCAGGCTGGGCTCACGGCCCGTGATGGCATAGCTCAAATAGCCAGCCGCCAAGTTGATATCATCCCGATACACTCCAGAGAGATTTTCATTGATGGTGAATCCCGAAATTTTATGCGCGTAGCCGTGACAGGCAAACGCGGCAGACAACAACGCCGGCGGCAACGTGGTTTCGAGCCCTGAAGCGGTCAACGTGGTTTGATCGGTCACGCCCGCGTAGACCCCCGACAGCGTGAATTGCATCATCGTGGGTTCGCCAACCTTTGCGACCAACGAACACGCGCTCATGCGACACCCTGTCAGCCGAAACCGAATGCTGGACCCTGATTCAGGGATTGTAAAAAAATCAGCAGTGGCTGAGGGAATGGCCACACTGATCGGGTCGTAGGCGGCGCTGGTGCTGGTCACCAACGTCTCGCCAAATCCCGCGAGTTTGAGCAGTTTGCCAATCGCGGGCGCCGTGCCGGGTGTCCCAGACCCCTTCAGCTCCACCTTAAACGTGATTGCCGCTTTACGCCCGCCCGAGATGCTCGAGTACGGCGAAAAATCGGCTGCGACAGGCTTTCTCGCCGCATGGGCAATATCGGGGTCAATGCCCGTCACGTCGAAGATCAAATTATTAGCGTCAGCTCCCCCTGTCGAAATCGCGGTGCCTTCAGTCGTTTCGATTTTCACCGACAACAGCATGCGGCGTTCTGTAGCAATCATTTCTCACTCCTTTTTGAACTGGCCTGATGTAATGCGTCCTGAACAATTTCTGCACTGCCGCCCGCCACCAGCGCGTCGCCTACTGGAGTCGAGACTTCAACAATATCTCCCGCGTGAAACACCGCTTTATCGTGCTGGACCGTGGTCCCGATGCTGATTTTTACTTTCATAGATTCCTCGCTTAAACTAGTTGACTGGGATCGGTGGCGCGGTGCCGGTACGCAATTCGCATTTCGGCAAAACTGCTCACATCGGGCTGTCCTTCCTCAACAAACACCGGGGAATAGGTCAGCGCGGACGTGTCCACGGCATACGCCGACCAGGTGCGATCCGTCATGACCGCTTTTTCAATATCCGTGCGTAACGTGTTCATGATTTCTTCGCTGCTACGGCTATCGCTTGATTCGTTGTGACGGATCACCACCTCTAGCGCGAGATCCACGGTGCGGGATGTCAGCGACACGGCCCCCGCTAGTGGCCCATCGGTCGGAACATCATCGCCTTCATGGATGACCACCATAGGAGTAGACGCATAAATTTGGCCGCTTTGCGTGAAGCGTTGCACGCTCAACACCGTGTTTACGTACCCATTGGCAATCGTGATCGTTTCCAGCCGTGTTTTAACGAGCTTCATAATGGTTTCACGAATGCTGTCGGGCATTAGTCACCTATGGCAATATTCACGATTGCGCTCACGCTCTTGACCCGTCGTTGCATGGCCATGCGAATCGCTCGTTGCGCGATCAGCGGCCACCGAGGCGTTTCCGCTTTGACTTGAGCTTCCCAGGATGGCAGAAAGCCTAGCCGCGCGCGCATCATCACGCTTTTGACCCGTCCACGAATCAGACCTTGTGCCTTGCCACCTGGATGGCTCCGAGTGGTCAAATACGCCCCCTTTTTCGGAACAATCAGCCCGCCGCGTTCGTGAATCGATAAAAATCGTGAGAGTTTGGTGCTGGCTTGCAGCGCCATGCCCGTCCCCACCACTTTAGTCCGCACATTGCCACCCACCGACTTGGCGCCGCTCCATTTGATGCCCTGGCCCCGCATGCGACGCCGAATAAACCGCGACTTCATCGTGCGGTTAAATCGCGTCAAGCGTTCCTTAAAGAGCTTTGCGGACTCGTCGGGTGCGTCCAAAAGCGCTTGCATAATATCTTCGAGATTCACAACCTCAACTGTGAGTCCATCGTCAGCCATTCTTACGCCTCAACCTCGACATCCCAATGCGCGACACTTTGATCGACAATTTTCGTGACCCGGCAAGTGGTCGCGCTAACATCGTCGAGGTTCAGTTTTAACGCCATTGTGTCAAAGCCTTCTTTGACGGTGGTCACTCCGTAGGTTGCCTGGTTCAACAGAATGACGCGGCGAGTTTTCATGCCAGATGGACGCCCGCCGGTCAGGTTCATGCTCGGCAACGCCCGGTCACGGTCAATTGACGCAGCAATAGAGATGGGCGACCCACCCGACGGGGTATAGACCACCGTTTCCGCAAACTCGTCGGTATCTAGCAAGACGGTGCGAAAATCATTTTGCAGTACAGACTGAAACGACATTAGTGCTTCCCTTTTTTGACACTGACCTTCTCAACAACTTTTTCGACAATCTTTTCCACAATGGTCGTGAGCGGTACTTCGTCGGCAATAAATTTGGCCTTGCCGCTGGCTACGACTCGATAGGCTTCCCCCTCCGACAAATCACCCGGCACAGACAATCTTGTGCCGACCGTGATAGAGCGCCCCCGAATGCCGACTCCGCGCAGTGTTTCAATTCTCATAATGTCCTTTGGCTAGGCGGGTGAAGCCTCAAGTGAAGCTCCACCCGCAATCACCCTTATGCCGTTAATGCATCGAGCATGCAGCTGAAACTCGCCGCATGACGAATGGCGATATCAACATCCTGCATGGCCCTGACGCGGATGGTGCCAGCCGTAATCCCCGTATAGGGATCGACCAACAAGTCCAGCCCGGCCCATTCCCCGATCAACAGATCATTCCAGTTGCCGAAAATAATGGCACTGGCCACGGAGGAGCTGCCCTTCGTTAATGTGGAGCTGACCTGATTGCTGGTGTACATCGGATAGCCATTGACCATGTTCGACAGGTCGGACCAGATCATGTTGCTATCTGTCGATGCGACCTTGGGCGTGGCCTTCAGTTTGCCACGGACCTTGGCATTGCTGAGATACGCCAAGGCGCCCACGGCGGCGTTCGCAACTTGGACATCGCTCTCGAGTTCCAAGATGTGTGCCCACGTTGGCGCTAACCCGTTGGTCCCACCCGCGACATCGCCAATGCCTGACGTGGCCACAATGCCCGTCGGCTGACCTGACGATCCCGAACCATGAATCGCGGCCACATCCATCGCCAAGGCGAGGCTGCGGGCCAGGTCGAGGCGCACCAGCGCTTCGACATCGATTGACGCTTGGTTGATGAGTTTGCGAGAAATGTCGGTAAACGCGCCGCACGTCTTGGGCGACAGCGTGGCCTGCGAAAAGGTCTGCGCGCTTTCTGTGATTGCGGCATTTTCAGAGACCCAATAGGCGGTGGACCCGGCCGTTTGGCTAGGAATAGCGACATCGCCTACCAAGCCGCCCAACACGGTTGCGCCCAGCTGCTTGACAACCATCGCATTCGACAGCAGCTCGATGAATGAGCCGCCCAACATATCGGTGCCAACCACATAACCACCTGCCGAATTTGTGCCTTTGGTCAAATCGCGCCGCTGGACATCGATTGGGATGTACATGCCTTTGGGTGATTTGCCCAACCGCTGCGCCACCGCGTTCGAACACTCCAACTCAAAGCCGGCCGCTTTGAAATCGCGTGTTGACATGGCGTGGATGGCGCGCACAAACGAAAACGACTGGGCCTCTTTGTCGCTCAGGCCCAAGGACGGGTTGACGGTTTCGACCGGGCGTGCCGCATAGCGCTCCTCGAGCAGCATGCCCTTGAACGCATCGACGCTGCGCCCCTCATTCACGCAATGCGTCGCCATTTCCATCGCCTGATGCTGTTTGCCGAGGGCTAAAATCTCTGACACCCGGCGCCGTTCTTCGCCGTGCGTCGTATCAACTTCTAATGCCTTGTCCATGAAAATCTCCTTTGGTAAAACAGGGAATATTGCTGTTGCTAAAATTGCGGTTGCGGTTTCGACTTCACGGGGTTTCTGGGTACCCTCAATTGGTTGGGCGATTGCTGCGGCGCGACCCACACCCACCGTCGCATCGGCAGGAATCGAGACGATAGAGATTTCCATCGGCTCCCAGTCGATGCACCGGTATTCGTTAATGGCCTGATCGATTTCTTTGGACAGCACCATGTCGTGAATCTGGTACGCCACCGACACATTCCGACGAATGCCATCGACGATATCCTGAAACACCTCGGCTGCACGTTGGCTCTGGCCAAACCGCAAGACCGCACGACCTTTTCGATCAGGGCCAATGTAGGCGCGTTCCACCACGCCCACATGGTCATCGATGTTATGGCCTACCAGTACCGCCCCCCCATCATTCAGGCGACCAAGCCTGACTGATGTCGGTGCATGATCCAGTATTTCCAATCCCCAATCCCGGGAGACGGGCGCTTCGCTCGAAAACGATAATTCCACTGTGCGCGCATCGACATTGACCAAATCTCGATCAAACACTAGCGCGCGTTGCACCACCCCACGAATATGGGCGCGGTTTGGATTGTCACTATGCTGTTGGAGTTCCATATCTCGCTCTCCTACGACTCGACGGGTGCGCCAGATTGCTGGCTGACAGGTTGTACATATGGGATCGCCGGGACCGCTAACGTCAGGTTGTATTGCTCCGCCAAGGCGTCCTCAATTTTGAGCGCCTCATACACATCTTCGAGATCCACGCCCAACTCCGCGAGAATCTGGGTTCGACTTTTGAGGCCGTTTTGAATCCCCAAAATCGCCGCGTTCATGTCCTTTTCCGGGTCCACCCAACTCCAGCCGCGGGGCTGCCAGTTCGGCGCATTAAATTTATCCATTTTGTTCGCGGGCAACTGAATTTGGTTCGACAGCATCGCCATCGGCAGCCAATCCTGATAGACAATTTCGTGAAAATGACTGATCGTCCATTTCTGGACACAGCGCCACCCGTCGCGCTCATCGAGCACTCCTGCGCGGATGCTGGAATAGTTCACCCCCTCGAGGTCACTGGCGAGGGTGTTATAGGATACATTCAATCCGCTGCTAATCCCGCGCAGCACGGACTTGACGAATGGGCCAAAATTGCCGGCAGGATGATCCGGGCTAAACTGGCTAAACTTCATGCCGGCGGGGAGCGCTTCAAAGACGCCTGGCTCGGCTTCTGTAATCGGGGCGCCATCTTCGGTCGTGCTGCCGGTGTATTCCTCCCCACCAGGCAGTTCAAAGAACCCCATCTTGCACGCGGCAATCCGCGCCGCGACCACTTCCGCTTCCTCGTAGCCACCCAACATATTTAGCCGGGTCATCGCGCTGTGCATCCACGGCACGCCGCGCGTTTGCGTTGGGCGATCCTCAACAAAGGCGTGAATGATTTCGTTGGCCAGCACGCGCTCATAGCGTTGATTGCCAAAGGAGTAGGTGTTCTCGCCTGGGTGTTTGACCGTCACATGATAGGCAATGGGCCGACCCCATTTATCCCGCTCGACGCCCATGTCGATGCGATTACCATGATAGTTGTCGAGATTATAGTTTTCATCGAGATGATCGGCCTCGAGAATTTGCACGGCATACTGAAAATCATTCGGATACCCGCGAACCCGGCGAATCAGGACTTCTCCATCACGGGCAACCGATTTAATGAACAGCCGTTCGAGGTCGTGCCACGTTTTCGTGCCGGCCACATCACACGCTTTACTAGCCCCCCACTTAACCCACGCGGATTCAATTTTCTTGTTCGCCACCCGATCCAGCAGTCCGTTGAGATCCTTGGATTTATTTTGCAATTGAATCCCGTTCGGCCCGATGACGTTCGTTTCGACTTGCCATAAAAATCGTTTTGCATAATCATTATTTTGGGCCAGCTCACGCGCCCGCGCCCGCATGGTCCGTAATGAGGTTCGTAGTTCGGCATTCACGCTGAGTGGGGTCGTGACCCAGTTGGAAGTGAGCCGGTTGATTGCCGCCGCGGCGTATTGCCGTTGCGGCATGGCCAGGCTTGGACTGAACCGAAATCGCTTAAAAAAATTTGCCATCACACCCACCGGCACCCCCGCCTAGAGAAACGTCGTGCGAATCAACCGCTTACTGGTTTGCCCTCGGGCATCGCGTTCGCGGTTCTGTTCTTCAAAGTAGTAGGCCCGATATTTATCGCGCCACAAATGGAGTTGTTCTGGGGTCATTTTGGAGAGTTGCTGGCGCCCGATCGTATAGGAGAGCTGATCGGCGGTGGCGCGCCCTTCAATTGTGGATTCGAGCGCATCAAGCGCCTTCCGCACATGTGAGCGGAAGTCATACCCTGCGGACGCGGCAGAAAAATCAGGACCGACATCAAAGGTGCCGGCCAACAGCGTGCGACGTTCGCCGGTGGATGTTTTCGTGACGATCAGTTGCCACGCATAGCCGCTCAGGCCATTGCTACGGTGGCTGGCGCTATACGTCGCGGTTGTGCCGGGAGGGACCGAGATTAAAAAAGCGCTGCCGCTATTCGTGGCGGTCAGCGTGATTTTGGCTGAAGGACTTTGAGATTGCAGAACGTACTTTAGCGTCCAGGCACTGTTGGGGTAGTCCGCGTCGAGGTCGCTGCGCTTCCACTCCCAGGTATCGCCAATATACAGAGCATTCGGCTCGACTTCTGGAATTGCAGTTGCCATGCCCCTCCACGTAAAGAGCGTCAATGCGGGACACCATACGCATCTGGGGAAACACTACCAATGATATTTGCGAGGATCTAGATGCCGTTGATAGGCGTTGATAGGCGTTGAGCGGTATTATTTAGAGATCAGCATCAAGACTGGCGCGGCGCAAATACGCCTTTACTACCGCTGCTGGAATCAGGTGGCCATCGCGCACCTTGAGTGTGCCCAGCAAATGGCCTTCACGAATCCACCGACACACCGTTTGTGGACTCCTCCGCACGTGCTCGGCAACTTCGCGCACGGTTAATAATTCATGGTTCACCATAGCTCCTCCTGTTCCTGTTACCGTTTCCATTTATTCACAAAGCCCGAACGCACGGCTTTGGCATGTGGAAGGGGGCTGGTCTGCGGCAACGCCAGAGGCGCCACGCTCGTCGCTTGTTTTTCCGCTAACACACGCAAATTGGGATTCAAAATAGCTAAGGCGGCCATATTATAAATCCGTAGGTCCAGAGCCTCGTTGCGGGCACGAATTTTAACGTAGTGGTAGCCCATGAGGACACCACGGCTGTATTTACTGCGTTTGGTTTCTGCCGTGAGCTGCTGGAAATACTCAGCATCATACCGAGGCGTGCTGGGAAAATGGCAATAGCCTGGGCCGAACTCCTGCAATTCCAGACGGCTAAACAAAGTATCCTTCGCGGTGTCCGTCCCAACCAAAAACAACCGGACCCGATTGATCATCGACCCGACTTTGACCAGCGGAGCCGCCGGCTGGTTTGACCCCTTCACGGCGTAGACCCGACGCCCTTGGCGACCGCGCACGAATTCGTAGGACTCTTTCGTGAAATGGCCACCCGTGTCCACGCACGCTACTTGAATTTTCATGCCCACGCCCGACGCATGGGTCCAGCTCAATTGCAACCAGGCATCCAGTTGGGCCCAAACATCCTGCTGCGCCGGCGATCCCATCCACCGCTGATAATCAATCGACCAGCTTTCTTCGCCAACCCCCCAACCCACCAGCTCCGCTTCCAGCCGGTCATCCTGCACATCGATGGCTGCGGTGAGCACTACCACGCCCTCGGGCACGGGGGCCTCATACGTTTCTGTTTGCCCGAGCAATTGGTTGTCATCGGGCCGCTCACCCGCCTCCTCCCACGTTTCTCCCAGCACCGTGTTTACCCAGGTCTTTAATAACAGCTGTTTGCCGTCAGCGGCCAGAAAGTCCCGCACAATATCCGCCCACGACTTCCACCCAATAGGCGAATAAAAGGCCGACACATGATACCCGATTGTGCCATTGCCCAGTGCGGTTGGTACCCATTTCCCCGCCTCGAGCATAGCCGTTTTATAATGCTCCTCAATGAATTTTTCACACGACTCACAGCGGTAGACCGTGTGTTCAGGGATTTTCTCGCCGTCAAAGGTGAACACAAATTGCGACCATTTTAGCCACTGGAAAAATCCACAAAACGGGCACGGCACAAAGTAGCGCCGCTGATCGCTGGCGAGATACGCCGGTTCGATGCGCGATGTGGCTTTGACCAACGGCGTGCTGCACATAAAAATCTTTCGTCGAGCAAAGGTGGTCGTGCGCTTGAGGGCGAGGGAAACCGGATCGCCTTCGCCATCGACATCGCCGGGATAGGCATCGATCTCATCCAGAAACAAGTACCGCACAGGCATTGAGCGCAAGCCCACGGCGCTATTGGCGCCAGTCAAAATTAGAATGCCCCCGGCAAACTCTTTGGCCAGCATCGTATTGCCCGAATCGCGTTCCCGCGCCTCCTTGACTTTCCCAGCCAGTTGCGGGGAATCGAGCAACATCGGCGCCAGCCGCTGCTTGCTGTAGCGCTTGGCGGTTTCGACGGTCGGTTGCACCAGCATCATTGGCCCGGGCGCCTGATCAATCAAATAGCCGATCCAGTTGTTGCCACATTCCGATCCCCCAATCTGGGCGGCCTTCATAAAGACGATCACTTGCGCGGGGTCATTGGAACTGAGCGTGTCCATAATTTCCGCTAAGTACGGGGTCCGGCTGGTGCGCCAACGTCCCGGTTCGGCTGCGGATTTCTGTGCCAACTGCCGATACCGATCTGACCAGGCACTCACGGTCAACAGCGAATCAGGCCGTAGCCCTGCGCGAAAATGTGGAGCGTAGCCGGCACTAATCATCGGCCAACCCTTCAAGCGCTTGCTGCAATTCCTTGAGCAATAGCGCGTGCATCGCCTCGCGCCCCTCCATTGCCGCCAACAACGGAATGAGCCGGTCTGGGATATTCAAAATTGCATCCCGCACCGCCCGCGCTAACGTAAACGCCTCGCGCTCAATGACAGCCATTTCGACGAGTTTGCCGATCTGTGTTTCGTAATCAATTTGCGCGGCTCGTGCCTTATACAATTCCTTATGCCGTTGCGCTTCGGCAAATGTGGCGTTGTCTGACAGCACAGGCAACGCCGTCGTCAGCACCGCGGCCGCCACATCGGACTTCTTCACACACCGCAAATGGCGCGCCGCCTCACGTTGGGCATCCGCAACCGCCCAATCAAACGGCGCCGTGTAGGTAATACCCACCCGTTTCAGTTCTCTCGCTGCGACCTGATAGGCCACCCCGGCATGGGCGGCATATGCCATGAGCGGCGTCATTGGTTTAGCACTCGGCGTCACTGACATTGCGAAAACCTTCCTCGGTTTCATCCATGCTGTTGCGTAATTACCACACCTTGCAAATATTATCTGACGCTAGCCAAATATTGCGCGCTTGCGACC
>SXGT01063021.1_pt1 | contig 10634 bp, 9 predicted proteins | sample 3176221 | NCBI WGS metagenome assembly SXGT01 (sample SAMN11356862, study PRJNA531348) | freshwater metagenome | isolation source: freshwater sample F1-120 | place: China: Fuxian Lake, Yuxi | collected 2017-12-25
ACGCGCGAGAACGAATAGGTCTTCTTCCGGGAGGGGGCGAGGGGGATAGGGGCGGACTCGACGGTGTGGTTTCCGACGGTGACGCGGACGCGCAGCGAGGTGCCGCCCTCGGCGGGCACGATGATGCGCGCCCGGTGGGCCGCGACGTCGACCAGCTGGCGGTTGCCCTCGCCGCCGCGTATCGGGAGCGCCTGCCAGGTCCCCCCGTCGTTGATGCTGGTCCAGACGACGTTGGAGTTGGAGGATGGGAGGGGGAGGGTGGGGCTCTCCCAGACGACGGCGTGCTGGCTCTCTCTCTCCCAGGGAGCTTCGCCAGGGGCGGGAGAGAGCAAGGTCAGGAGGCCGCGCTCGGTGCCGTCCGGGGGTTTTGGAGCCGAAGCAGAGGGGGCGCCCTGCGATTCGGAGCAGCTCGTGAGCGCGAGGGATGCGCTCACGAGGAGAGAAGTAGCCCTCAAAAGCTGACGGAGGAGCCGCAGCCGCAGCTGCCCTTGGTGTTCGGGTTGTTGAACTTGAAGCCCGAGCCGTGGACGCCTTCGACGTAGTCGATCTCGGTGGACTCCAGGTACTGGAAGCTCAGGGGGTCGACGAAGAGCTTGACCCCGTTGCTCTCGAAGGACTCGTCCATGTCGGTGACGTTGTCCTCGAAGTACAGGTCGTAGGTAAAGCCTGCGCAGCCGCCGCCCACCACACGAAGCCGGAGGCCCTGGCCCTCGAGGCTCTCCGCCTGAGCGATCTCGCGTACCTTCTCTGCGGCCTTGTCGGTGATGGTGATCATGGGTCCCTTCTTTAACGCATCGCTCCGGGCACTGCCAGTCCCTGCACGTTGCGGAGGAAGCTATCGTAGCACTATTCCCCGACGATCTTCGCGACGACCCCGCTCTCGCAGGCCACCACGAAGGCGCCCTTGCCAGCAGGAGCGAGACCGGCAATTCCTGGGCTCTTGCCCAGGGGACGGCCGCAGGGCGACTCGCCGATGACCGAAACCCCCGTCGCCTGGGAATAGGTGCCGACCTGGCCCTCCGGCATGGCAAACGCGATCGTTCCCTCGCCGTCGACCAGCGGGCCGACATGAGGCGGGACGACCACGGCAGGCACTCCCCCGTCGGGCAAGAGCGTCACGGGGCTCGCCGGAGGGGCCACGCCGACCGCCACCCGGGTCTCCTGGCCAGACGGGTCGACGAGGACGAGGTAGCTGACGCCCGCCGTCGTTCCCAGGAGGACGACCGACCTCGGTCCTAGCGCGACCGGACCCAGATAGAGACTCGAGGGCGCGGCGATGGAGCGCGCGGCGGTCCCCCCTCGGCTGGAGTCGAGCTCGGCCAGCTGCGAGACCTCGGTGACGGCAAGCAAGGTCCTCCCGTTTTCGACGACCAGGCCGCCATCGATGGGGGCGCCAAAGCTCCCGATCCGGATGACCTCTCGACCCGGCACCCAACCGAAGACCGCCCCGCCTCGCGTCACCGCGAGGATGCGGCCGCCCGAGGCCGCCAGGGCGCCGACCAGGGGCTCGGGGGCAAGGGCCCGCATACGCACAGCGCCGTCTCCGTCGAGGATGATGAGCTCCATGCCAAAGCCGACCACCAGCCCGCCGTCGTCCAGGGGGAGGGGCGCGATCTTTCCCCCGGCGCCTCGCTCGCCCCCCAGCTTGGTGACGAACCGGCGCACATTTCCACGGAAGCCGACCACGTCGCCGCTGGCGCTCACGAACACGACGGTGCTTTCGGCTGTGAGGACAGGAGGGCCAGGGTTCGGGCTGCCTGTCTGGGCACGGCCGCGCTCCTCCCCCTCCGGGTCGAGCACGACGACGTCGCCTCGTGCCCCCACGACCGTGATCGCTCCGTCCTGCCCCACGAGCGGCGCCCCTTCAAGGGCAGCGCCCGTCGACTTCCTCCACGCGATGCGCAGCCGGCGCGTGGGCAGGGACACCCGGCTCTGCCCGCTTCGTCGAGCGTCGACGCGCGCCATCGGCGCGTCGCCCCGAGGAGCCCCTACCACCACGGTGCGAGGGCGACGAGGATCGAAGCTCTGCCCCTTGGCCCGGTGGGCGTAGGACCCGAGCAAGCCCAGGGCCACGGCGAACCCCAGCCCTAGCCCGCCCCGGAGCCCCGCTCCCGAGGGGGCCTTCGAGCGCTTCATCGGGGCCTCCCGAACAGAAAAGACGCTTCGACCTCGGGGACCGATTTCCCGTTCGCCGTCACGGTGCGGGTAAAAGTTCCGTAGACGCGCACGTAGGCGTTTCGCGAGGCGGGCTCGGTCCCTCCGTAGACCACCCGGACCAGGCACGCTGCCCGGCGGTCCCTGCACCCTCTCAGGTTCTCCACGAGGAGCACAGCGAGCCCGTTCACCACGCGTGACTCGACGATGTTGCCCTCGAGGGCCGCGGGCTTTCCTACGTTCTCGAGCTTGGTCAGCGCCTCCTGCCCCAGCAGAGGCTTGCTCTCCCAGACGCGGGCCTCCGCCTCGAGGGAAGGGACGCGGGTCACCGTGAGGCTGGCCTTGCGAGACGCCAGCCCCGGACCCGACGCGATCAGCTCGAGGACATTGGGGCCGAGGGTCGGGCAGGGGACGTCGGTCGCGAACTCTCCTCGCGGCCCCAGCGGAGCCGCGACTCCATTGACGGTGACGGACGCGCCCACGACCGTTTGCCCGGTGACGCGGCAGGTGGGAGACGCCACGATGGCACGGCTCCCCGGCGCGTCCAGGTGGAGCGGAACGACGCGGGTGCGCGCTCGGAGCGTACCTTGCTCCGGTTTTCCACCCGCAGGGGTGATCGTGAAAGGCACGGTGCGATCGATCACGCGCGACTCGTCCGACGGACCGATCGTCTGATCCCCGAGGTCCAGCGCCACGTTGCCCCTGCCGCTCGCGTCGAGCTGGACGGTCTTGCCGTCGACCTCGGCGGCCGTCCCAGGGAGCGCCTCGACCCGGACGGTGACCACCGGTGGATCCGCCGCGAGCGTCGTGAGGTCGGTCCGGATGCGGTAGGCGACCGGGACCTTGAGGGTCACCTCCTCGCCGCGGCCATGATCCGGGGTCTCCACGCGGATGGAGAGCGTGTTGTCTCCCACCACCAGAGGCTTGGCGAGAGGCAAGACCGTGACCTTGCCCTTCACCTCGGCCACCACCCCCGCGAGGCTGACCTTGGTGCCGTCAGGGCAGCTCTCGCAGCGTATGCGCAGCGCCTCCTTCCCCGTGTCGTCGAGCTGGGGCTGCGCGGAGAGCGGCGGTGGGCCACGCCAGAGCACCACCACCGCTGCGCCGACGAGCAGGAGCAAGGCCATCGCGCCGAGGCCGAGAACCACGGGGAACCTGCTACGGGGCCGAGGCTCCGGAGCCTCGGGAAGCTCCTCTTCCTGAGGTGGGATCGGGGCAGGGAGCACCGCCGGGATCGAGTACGCCGGCGCGGGAGCATCGAAGCGGCTCGAGTCGGTGGCCTTGGGGGGGGCCGCCAGGCCGCCGAGCATGGTTCGCTGGCGCCCAGTCGGCTGCGGCCGGGGTGAGGCCGGCGAGGTCGACGAGCCCTCGGCCGCGGCGAGCGGAGCGATCCCGGGCATCGCCACTCCCAAAATCGTGCCTCGAGCGCCCTTTCCAGGCACGGGTTGGGTGTTTGGAGGCGCGGGCCCGCCGGGTGGGATCGCCGCCCCCAGCCCCAACGAGGTACGAGGACGATCCGGCGGGAGATCGGGCACGATGGGCGTGAAGGGCTGCTTCGGCGACTCGGGGCCCTTCAGCGCTCCGGCGTCCTTGGGCGCGGAGTAGCCGAGCGTCGAGCCGACGTGCTGGACCTGTGAGTTTTCGGGAGGAATACGCTCGCGCCTGGGCGTGATCTGCCCCGGGGGAGCCTGTGCGGCCGCCCCGCGCGCAGCGGCCAGAACGTCCGCTGTGGGGACCCAGCCGCTGCGGGGTGTCTCGTCCTCTGGCCAGGGCGTGTTCTGCGCGGCGGCCTGGGACACGGGGCCCGTCTGTGACCTCACGGGCTCTGTTCCTCCCAGCAGGGTCTTGGCCTGAGGCCGCTTCATGACCGGGGGGGCAGGGGTCGGCTCGATCGGACCGGTGGTGGAGGCGACGTTGTGGCCGCACTGGCCGCAGAACCGGGCCGCTGCTTTCAACGTGTGTCCACAAAGCGGACAGGAGCGGGTCGCCATGACTCTTCGACAATACAGCGAATCCTACGATCCGGAAAAGGCGAAGCGACTACTTTGGCCAAGGAACGAGAGCTTTGCCACCCCACGCCGAAGACCGATCTCGCTTTTTGACACGGAGTCGCCCGCCGGGGCAAAATGGCCTCCGGCCTCTTTCTTGGCGAGAGTCGCGAGCCAATCGAGAAAAGGTGGAATTATTTGGGGGGAGGGGGCGGCGCGGAGATGAGCTTGAGGTTCAGCCCTCCGGGGTACTCGTAGCTCGTGTTGGCGCCATAGCCGACGACCTGGATCCCCACCGGTTTGACGGACTCCAGCAAGTGGGCGCCGTTCTTGCCGGGACCCAGCTTCACCCGGTAGACCCCCAGACCGTTGGCGATCGCGGCGAAGGCGGAGGCCGGGACAGGGGCCCCGTCGATCTTCACGTCCGCCGCCGCCTCGCCGACGATGTCGACGAAGGTGACGTCGTAGTCATCGGGAGCCAGGAAGAGGTACTTGGTGCGAAATTGCTCGACCGAGACGAAGTTGGTGAGAGAGGGATCGCCACGGTTTAGCTCGGTCTGCGCTCCCAGGGCCTCGGCGCCGACGAGCAGCGACTCCACCGCGAACTCCTGAGTGCCCTGGACATCGAAGTTCTGGGTCACCAGCTCGCAGTCGACCACGTCGCCTGCGTTGAGGGTGGTGGGGCACCTGCCAGGCCTGGACGGCGCGTAGGTGAGCACCGTGTTGTCACGGTTGCCGACGAAGCGCACCCAGTGCTGGACGGGCCCTCCCCGTGGGCCCGATGGGCTGTTCACGATGTAGTGCTTGCCCAGGGTCTCGGCGGGCAGGACCGTCTCCTCGATGTGATCGCAAGCTCCCCTGTCAGCGGGCACGTTGACGCAGGGCATGCCCGCGATGACCTGGATCGGCTTGGTAGACGTGACCAGGGAGCCCGTGAGGTCGTACCTGTCGCCCTTCTCGGTCACCAGCTCCGCCACGTCGCCTGCCTTGGCGAGCGCCAGGGTTATGGTTCCATTGCCGTTGGTGGCCGGGATTCCGCCGCCCGCGAGGACCCTCCCGTTGGGCCCCAGCCGCACCGTGACCTGGGTGTCGTCCTGGGTGGCCGTGATCGTGATCTGGGTGCCCATGACGTCCGTGGTCGGGAAGCCAGGGATGATGGGAGGAGCGGTCCACCCCTTGTAGCCAGTGACCCGGTAGCTGTTGGTCATGGCCGTGCTTGGCAGGAGCAGGGAGGCGTCGTTGGAGTAAGAGAAGCAGCCGACTCCACCATTGCCCGGGCACGACGCCCAGCTCTTCGGTCCGCCTCCGGGGGCCTCCCCACCCGCGCCCTTGTACTCGAGCGCGTTGAACTGGGACACGATGACCGGGACCGAGCTCACCAGGTGGTAGGCGCCCCCGGGGGCCATGACCGACGCGGTCATCGCCACGGCGGAGCCCTGGGCGTTGGTGTCCTGTCCCTTGAGGGAGGGGACCCAGGGGAGATAGATCTTGCGCAGCTCGCCCGGGGGGACCTGAAGCTGCTTGTTGAAGTTGCTAGGGCCCGTCACCGTGATGTTCGCCGCGGCGGCTCCGGTGTTCGACACGACCACCGCGTAGTCGAAGATGGACCACACGATGTTGGCGTTCACCGTCGGCCAGTAGTCGCAGCCCACGTAGCTCTTGGAGCTCTTGGCCTCGGCGCAGTCGAGGGGATCCCGGGTCTCGGTGGGAGGGGGAGGGGGGGCGCCGTCGAAGGTGACGTCCGGAAAGCTCTGGCCGTCGCCTGGGACGACGCCACCGTCCGGGCCAGAGGCCGAGCCGTCCTCGAACTGGGCCGGCTGGCGGGTGGAGCCACCGCAAGCAGCGATGGCGAGGGGAACGAAGAAAGCGCCAAGGCCGAGGAGATGAATCGCTCTCAATCGCATGGGCTGGGGCCTAGCACGCATTTCATGTTCGTTCCCGTCAAATCTTGCGCAGGAAATGGGCGATCTTGTGGTCGAAGCACTCACCCGCCGTCCCTCCGGAGTCAACCGGGGGCCGCAGGGCGATCCGGATGCTAGATGGCAAGGACATGCCGCACCTGGAGCACGATGTCCTGGTCCCTGCCTCCGGCGTCGCTTCACGCCACGCGCTCTTTCTCCATGGGATCTTGGGCACCGGCGCCAACTGGCGCGGCTTCGCCCGGAGGTTCCTGGACGCGAGGCCGGGCTGGGGGGCCGTCCTCGTTGATCTCCGGATGCACGGGCGGTCGCAGGGCTTTGCTCCGCCTCACACCCTGAACGCCTGCGTGGAAGATCTGGCCGAGCTGTTCCCCGGACTCGCCGGGCCAGTGGCCTGCGTGATCGGCCACAGCTTCGGTGGCAAGGTCGCGCTCTCGCTCGCCTCCGCCGGGATCGCTCCCCTCGAGGACTGCTTCGTGGTGGACTCGAACCCAGGCCCCCGCCAGGGAGGACGAGGCCCGGAGTCCACGCTCGCGGTCCTCGATCTGCTGGCTCGAGCGCCCGGAGAGTTCCCCACACGCCAGGCGTTCATCGCCCACCTGGAGGCCGGCGGCCTCTCGAGGGGGGTCGCGCAGTGGCTGGCGATGAACCTGGTCCGAACGGGTGAAAAATACACGTTCCTGCGGGATCTGGACGCGATCGGCGCGCTGCTCGAGGATTACTTCGCGGTCGACCTGTGGCCCGTCGTCGAGGAGCCGCGCGGCGCGGGGAGGTTCGTCGTGATCCTCGGCGGCCGATCGACCGTGCTCGACGGGGATGCCCGCTCGAGGCTCACGAGGGCCGCAGAGAGGCACCCTTCGCGGGTGTGTGTGCACGTCATCCCCGACGCAGGCCACTGGGTGCACGTTGACGCGCCCTCGGCGCTCCTCGAGCTGATCGTGGCGGGCCCAGAGCACTAGAATCACCCCACTGCGCGGCTGCGACGACCCAGGGTCGTCGCCTCCTCCCCGTGATTTCCCGGTTCCGTGCTTTAGGGACGGTGAGGAAGGGAAAGCCCTCCTCACGCCAGTCCACCGTCGGATCCTCGATGGGAGGGTGGGCCTCGAGCGCTTCAGCGCTCGCCGAGCGCGGCTCGCGCCCACGAGTCCTGGAGGTTGTCGGGCTGGGCGACGATGGCCCCGCCCCGGTACTGTCCGCCGCCTATCCTCGCGAGCGCCTCGCGTTCGATGCGCGAGAGCAGCGCCTGCTCGTGAGGCTGGGTGTGCCAGCGAAGGAGCTCGCCTTCCATGGCGAAGGCGTCCAGCGCGCTGGGGTAGTGGCCGTTCTTGAAGGCCAGGAGAGCGCCCGCCAGGGTGGTCACCGCGCGCACGTCGCGCCTCTGCTCGATCTCGCTCACGGTCGTGTTCATGGAGGCCGCCCCCACCCCCCAGGCGCGGTCGTCCAGCAGGCCGTCGAAGGTCCCGGCCCGCCCTACCTGGGGCAGGAGAGCGTGGGCTCGGCCGAGGGCCGAGGCGGCCTCGGGGATGCTCCCCGCCGCCGCCAGACAGAACGCCGCGTGCGACGAGCACAGCGCCCTGGCTCGGGTCTCGTGGACGCGGGCCAGCATGGCCGGGAGGCCGCGCTCGGCGAGCGCGAAGAGCTCCGCGGCCTCGACGAAGTGTCCGGCTCGCTCGGCGGCCAGCCCGAGCGTATAAAAAGCTCGCATCCTGAAATCCGCACGGAAGACGCGCTCCAGGGCGTAGTGGGCGAGGGCGGTCGCGGCGCCCGTATCGCCCCTCAGCACGGCGGCCTCACCCTGGCGTAGCCGGCTCGCCGCGCCGAAGATGAACACCCACTGGAGGACGACGCTCCCCACGAAGGCGACGAGCCCGAGCATGACGCCCAGGGCGGCGAGGAGAGGAAGCTCCGCCTCGGCGCCCAAAACCACCATCAGCGCCCCGAGCAGGGGAACGCCCAGAAGCCCGCCGAAGAACATCAGCGAGGGGCCCACGCGGGAGCCCACGCGGCGGCCCGAGGCCTTGACGAGGTACCTGTTCTTCATGGCGCTTTCTACCGCGGTCCTCTCCGTCGCCCCGCGCTTACCGTCAGGTCTCGAGAGGGGGCGGTCGTCATGGGCGGGGAGGGACGGGGCGCCCTGAACTCGATCGGCCGAGGCCGGGGGGCGGGGCGGCCGCGAGGGAGAAACTCCGGGGTCAGCTCCCGGCGCACGTAGGCGCGCCATATCTCCGCGGCGTCGCCGCTGCGGGCGTTCAGGCTGCGGTCGATGGAGGCGAAGTGACCGAGGATGTTCCGCGCGTCACGCAGGAAGAAGGCCTCGGAGCGGCTGTTGTGCGAGGCCGAGATGCTCTGAGGGAAATCGATGATCGTGGGGCCGGAGGAGGCCCAGAGGACGTTGTAAGGGGAGAGATCCCCGTGGATGATGTCGCAGCAGAGGATCCGGACGAGCTGGGAGAGCATGTCCCGGTAGGCCGCGTTGGCCTCCGGAGCGGTGAGCCGGGTGTCGATGACGCGAGGCGCAGGCCACCCGTCCCGGGTGAGCACGAGCTCCATGAGGAGGACGCCCTCGAGGAAGATCACGGGGGTCGGCACCCGGACCTCTGCAGCATGAAGCTTGTACAACGCATCGACCTCGGCGGACTTCCAGGCGTCCTCGGCGACCTCCTGCCCGAACTTCGAGCCCCGGGCCATGGCCCGCTGCGAGCGGCTGTTCCTGACGGCGCGGCCCTCCTTGTAGGCGGAGTTGTTCTTGAAGCTACGGTGCGCCCGGTCCTTGTAGACCTTGGCCACGACGTCCCTCGCGCCGTAGCGGACGATGTAAACATCGGCCTCCTTGCCGCTTTTCAGCCTGGTGATGACCTCGCTGATGAGGCCTTCCGCGAGGAGATGTTCGAGACCGTTTCCCATGGATATCCGCTGCTCCCGGGGCCTCGCCCTTCTCCGGAGGGGGGATGTCCACCGCTCCGAGAGCCTCGCCCTCTTCGAGAGGGGTCATGCTAGCAGGCAGCGAGCGTGGAGCCGAAGGAGACGGAGGCCCGGCGCCAAGTGTCGGCGTCCGCGGCGTGGTAGAGTTCCCCATGCGCTCGCCTCTCCTCAGGGCTGCAGCCCTCCTCTCCGCGCTGGGGGTCCTCACCGCCCTGGTGGTCCATTCGGGTTGCTCCAGGCCCGGCAGCGCCACGCCAGATCCGGCCACGTCCGCGGTGGCGGGTTCGGCCGGCGCGGGTTCGGCCGGCGCGGGTCCGGCCGGCGCGGGTCCGGCCGCGGCGGGTCCAGCCCTACCTCGGGGCGAGGTGCCTCCCTCGACGGAAGACGCCTCGATAAACTCGGTTCGCTTCATGGGAGCCTCCAAGTCAGGGACGATCATCCACGCGCCAAAGTCGGGCGGGGCCAGCCAGGGGAACCGGTGATTTTGGGGGTGGGCGGCGTCTTCGCCGGGCTCGTGGCCGGGGCCTTCAGTCTGGGCGTCCTGACCTTCATGTTCGTCCCGCTGGAGCGCGCCTTCCCGGCGCGGCGCTCACAGCCCATCGTCCGTCCTGGCCTCCTCGTCGATGCCCTCTTCTTCTTCGGGCAGTACGCGATCTGGAACGCGATCGTGTTCGCGGCGCTCTCCTTTCTCCAGGAGCAGGTGGGGGCGAGGGTGCCGGGCGGGCTGAGGGCCGCCGTCGCCGAGCAGCCCGCGTGGATGCAGGCCATCGCCGCCGTCGCGCTCGGCGATCTGCTCGTTTACTGGTTTCACCGGGCGAGCCACGCCTGGGGCCTCCTCTGGCGCTTCCACGCGGTGCACCACACCGCCGAGCACCTGGACTGGCTGGCCGCGCATAGAGAGCACCCGGTCGACGGCCTCTGCACGGCGCTCGCCGCCAATCTTCCGGCCTTCGTCATGGGCTTCGAGACGAGCGGCGTCGCCGCTCTCATCACGTTCCGGGCCACCTGGGCGATCTTCGTCCACTCCAACGTGCGCCTCCCGCTGGGGCCGCTCCGCTTCCTCCTGGGCGCTCCCGAGCTGCACCGCTGGCACCACGCCAGGGTGGAGCGCACCCGGCACAACTTCGCCAACCTCGCCCCGTGGCTCGACGTCCTCTTCGGGACATACCACCGGCCCGACCCCGTCCAGGAGGAGGCCTATCCCCTCGGGGTGACCGAGCCCACGCCGAGCGGCTATGGCTCCCAGCTCCTCCACCCCTTCGTCTCGCTCGGTCGAGCCGCCGGCGCTCTCCTCGCGGCGAGGCTCGCCTCGAGAGGAGGCCGGAGCTCGGATCGCCGCATCGGGTCATGACGGGCGCCCGCTCGCATCGCGTCCACGGCCAGATCCATCCCCGATCGTCGAGTCTCCTTAAAAGGATGGCGAGCGCGCATGGCCTCCTGTCCGGGGGAGGTCCAAAAGGAAAATCCCGGCGACCGCTTGCGCTAAGTGCCGGGATTCCTTCTCACTCTTACACGACCCCAACGGGAATCGAACCCGTGTTACCGGCGTGAGAGGCCGATGTCCTAACCGCTAGACGATGGGGCCTTGAAACCCATGAAGGTAAGCAATATAAACCGGACTCTGGCGATCCGGCATGGCTGGGGAACTAGG
>SXGT01779506.1_pt1 | contig 10634 bp, 5 predicted proteins | sample 3176221 | NCBI WGS metagenome assembly SXGT01 (sample SAMN11356862, study PRJNA531348) | freshwater metagenome | isolation source: freshwater sample F1-120 | place: China: Fuxian Lake, Yuxi | collected 2017-12-25
GAGGACGCTCTCCACGCCGTGCGCGCCGCGGCGGCCGAGGGTGTGGTGCCGGGCGGCGGTGTCGCCCTCATCCGCGCCGCCTCGGCCCTCGACGACTTGCACTTCGGTGACGAGCGCGACCACGGCGTCAAGATCCTGCGCAAGGCGTGCGAGTCGCCGCTGCGTCAGATCGCCGCCAACGCTGGCGAGGAGGGCTCGGTCATCGTCGAGACCGTCCGCGCCGGTCAGGGCGGCTTTGGCTACAACGCCGGCACCGGCGCCATGATGGACCTGATGGCGGCCGGCGTGCTCGACCCGACCAAGGTCGTGCGCGTGGCCCTGGCCAACGCGGCCTCGGTGGCGACCATGCTGCTCACGACCGAGTGCGCCATCGTCGAGGCGCAGAAGGAAGTGAACTGACGCATGCGCCTGCCGGCGCCTTGGTGAACCCAAGGCGCCGGCGGGTCCGCGTCTGATCGCCCGCTGGGGGCAGCTCTTCGGACCCACGCGGCGAGCCGGTGTGGCAGCGCCTTTGGCGGCGCCCGTGCGCTGCAGAGGAGGCCGACATGGATCCAAAGACAAGCGAGCGCGAGAGCGAGGCCGAGGCGGCAGATGGCGGCGGCGCTGGTTACGACGCAGGCGCTGACGAGGGGTCCAGCGAGCCCAAGCGCGGCGAGCCCCCGGCGCCCACGGCCGAGCAGCGGCAGATCCAGGCCTTGCAGGCAGAGCTAGCGGCGGCCCTGGACAAGCAGCGGCAGATCGCTGGGGCGTACGACGCGGCGCGACGCGAGTTTGAGGCCGTCCGCGCCCGGCTGGAGCGCGAGCACGCCCGCACGCTCGAGGGACACAAGGCCAACGCCGTCACTGGGCTGCTCTCGGTCTTCGACGGCCTCGACCAGGCGCTGCACGCATGCGGCGACGGTGGCATGGCCTTCATTCAAGGCGTCGCGATGCTGCGCCACCAGTTCGCCTCTGCGTTGTCAGACCTCGGGCTGCAGCGCTTTGAGGTCGTCGGCGAGCGGTTCGACCCAGAGCGCCACGAAGCCTTGAGCGTCGTCGCCGTCTCTGAGCCGGCGCAGGATGGCCTCGTCCTGCAGGAGCTGCGCGCTGGCGCCGTGGTCGGCGTTCGCGTCGTGCGCCCAGCACAGGTCGTCGTCGGCCGCCACTCGCCCGTTGCCGCGCCTAGCGCCCAAGGCTAATTCCGTCGCAGGCGGCGTCGACCTGACGAAATCGCCCCCCTCCCGCTTGGTTCCACGGCGGAGCGTGTGCAGCGGCACGTGCTCGCACTCGACGCCCGCCTCGCCCACCGCGGCGGTTCAGGTCACGCCGCGCGGGCCATGCAGACGAAGGCTCCCCCGCGCGTTGCAAGATCTAGGGCTCTGCGGCAGCGACGGCGTGGGCACTTGTCTCGGCCAAGCTAGCGGCCTGTTGGTCCCTAGTTGCACACGCCGAGGTTGTCGGCCGCCGCCGTTCCGGCTTGATCGATGGTCACCTGCAGGCAGGTCTTGCCGGACGGGCAATTCTTGAGCGAAGTGCTGCACTTCTGTAGGCACTGCGCCGGGTTGCCGATGCACATCGTGCCCTTCTTGCACTCGTCGAGCGACGTGCAGCCCTGGCCAACAGTCTTGCTGCCGGTGGCGAAGCAGGCCTTGCCGTCCTTGATGAAATCGCACGATTGGTCGGGCTGACAGCCGACGTCCGTCACCAAGTTGCACTTGAGCTTGTCGAAGCAGGCGCCGAGGTTGTAGCCAATCGGCTTGCCATCGCCCCAGTTCAGCTCGTTGCAGGTGCCTTCGCCGCAGGTCAGGCCCGCAGTCGCGCCAGTGGTGTCGCAGATGGATTTGCAGATCTTGCCCACACAGAGCATCCCCTTGGCGCAATCGGTGGCGCCCGAGCAGGTCAGGCCCTTGGCTTTGCTGCCCGGCGTGCCGCAGAGCGGGCTGCCCGACGAGACCGGAAAGCACTGCTGCTGGGGCGTGCAGCCGTCCGAGGTCAAGGGCGAGCAGGCGCCGGGACACTTGCCGCAGTCGGCCTCGCAGACGCTGCAGGTCTCTTTGCCGTCGCACTTGCCGTCGCCGCAGCCGCCCGGGCAGACGCCACAGTCGACCGGGCAGAGCTGGCACGTGTCGGTGCCATTGCACTGGCCGTCACCGCAGAAGGCCGGGCACTTGCCACAGTCGTCGGGACACACCTGGCAGCTCTCGCCGGCGCCGCCGTCGCACTTGCCATTGCCGCAGGTCGCCGGGCACTTGCCGCAGTCTTGTGGGCAAACCTTGCAGCTCTCGCTGAGCGCCGGTTCGCACTTGCCGTTGCCGCAAGAGGCTGGGCAGGTGCCGCAGTCCTTGCTGCAGGTCTTGCAGTCCTCGCCAGCGCCGCACGTGCTGTCGCCACAGAAGGGCGGACAGGCGCCACAGTCGAGCGCGCAGTTCTGGCAGGTCTCACTGCTATTGCAGGTGCCATCGCCACAGGCGGGCGTGGCGTCAGCGTCACTGCCGGGCTCGGCGTCGCTGCCGGGCTCGGCGTCGCTGTCAGCCGCCGCGTCGCTGTCCGTCGTCGCGTCGCTGTCCGTCGTCGCGCCGTCATCGACCGCGCCGTCGTCGACCGCGCCGTCGTCGACCGCGCCGTCGCTGGCGGCGTCGCTGTCGCCGCTGGCGCCGTCGTCGCTGGCGTCGCTGTCGCCGCTGGCGCCGTCGTCGCTGGCGTCGGCCGTCGCGCTGACGTCAGAGGCCACACCGGCGGCGCCATCGCCTTGGCTGTCGCCATTGCCGCCGTCTTGGCCGAAGGTGTATTGCACGTCTGGGGCGCCGCGGTTCATCGGCTGACCCTGGCCGCCGCCGCCGCTGGTACCGTCGCAGCCGGCGATCGCCAAGAGCGCGCTGACAGCGACAGCGCAGACGCTTGCCCAGCCCCGACCTGCGACGTCCGCGGTAGCCGCCGGTGACGGGCCCTGAGCCTGGCCGCGCGGGCGCAGCTCAGAGCTTGTAGATTCCATTCGTCAACTCCAGCTCGTAGAAGGCACACACCGGCGTCTGCCCGTCCTTGTAGCGCACGGCGACAAAGAACCAAGCGGTGTTGTCAGCGCAAAGGTTCATGCCGGGGAGGCCGGGACCGTCGACCGCCGCCGTCGTTGTACACTTGCACTCGCCGGCCGGAAAAGGCTGCGGTGATGGCACGACCTTGCCGAGCTTCTGGCCTGCCTCGGTGAAGGGCCCAAAAGCCGGCTTGTTGCCAAAAGCCACGGTCCACTGCGTGTCGAGCTCGCCGGTGCAGATCTGCGACTTGCCGGCGCAGGAGCCGCGGTAGAGGTCGAGGACGAAGTGCTCCTGGCCCTGGACGAGGCGCGCCCGCACGGAGAAGGTGTCGCAGTCGTTGGCGTCCGAGCCATCCACGGCGTGGAACTTGTACCAGTCCGCCGACTCGCCGGGCATGAGGTTGCCCTTGGGCTTGGCCGTGGTGCCGCCGTCGCCGAGCGGACCGACGTCGAGGGCCGTGGCGCAGGTGCCGCCGCCCTTGCCGTAGTTGCCGTCCGCATTGCACTCGCAGCCGTTGTTGAACTTGCCGTCGATGTCGAAGCTGTTGCCGGGGCAGGACGCGACGCCGCAGACGCCGGCCTTGCAGCCTGGGGTGACGCCTGTCACCAGCGGGCAGGACTTGGGCGCGTCGCCGTCGTCCGTCGTCCCGTTGCAGTCATCGTCCTTGTTGTTGCAGAACTCGCCCTTGCTCGGGTTGACCACGCCGTCGTTGTCGTCGCAGTCGCCGGGCTTGTTGCTGGCGTAGATGGCGTCGGCCTTGCACAGGCAGACGCCGGTGTCCGTCGGCCCGTAGCCGTCCTTGTCGATGTCGAGGTAGTGCAGCGAGCAGCCCTGGGCGTTCTCCTCGTCGGTCTTGCCGTCGCAGTTGTTGTCCTTGGCGTCGCAGAGCTCGGGCTCCCCTGGCTTGATCTTGTCGATCTGGTCGTCGCAATCGCCTGCGATGTCGACGTAGTCAGGGGTCTTGTTGCCCTTGCACAGGCACGCCGCGTCATTGGGATCGCCGAAGCCGTCGGCGTCCTTGTCGAGGTAGTACACCGTGCAGCCAGACGCGCCCGGCTCGTCGGTGTTGCCGTTGCAGTTGTCGTCGATGTCGTTGCAGATCTCCTTGGCGCCTGGGCCGATCGAGGAGATCGAGTCGTTGCAGTCGCCGCCCGACGTGGCGTGCCCAGGGCCAGGGTGGCTGCAGACGCAGTAGCCCTGGCCGATACCAGCGCCGTCCTTGTCCTGATCGGGGAAAAAGATTTTGCAGCCGAGCGCGCCATCCTCGTCGGTTTGGGCGTCGCAGTCGTTGTCTTCGCCGTCGCAGACCTCGACGGTCGGCTCAGCCGCGCTGCACAGCGTTAGGCCGTCGGCGCTGCAGGCGCGCGCGCCCTTGCAGAGGCCGAATTCGTTGCCGCGCTGGCAAGCCGTCGAGAGCGCCTTGTCGACCGAGGACTTGCTGCAAGCGCAAGAGAGGCTCGTCGGTACGCACTGCGTGACCGTCAGATCGCCCGGCAGCCCGACGGGATCGCAGGAGAAGCTCTCCGGGCAGTCGCCGTGGTCCTTGCATGGGGCGCCGCAGAACGACCCATCGATGAAGCCACCGCCCTGGTCGAATGGGATGCACTTGGCGCTGCCGTTGCTGCTGCAGTCGACGTGGCCGCTGCACGGCTGGCAGAGCGTCGCGTGCTTGGGCAGGCAGATGAACTGGGCGTCTCCGGCACCGGATTGGGCGCAGAACCAATTCTGCGGGCAGGTCTCGACGCAGGTCAACGTGCAGACCTTGCCGTCAGGCGAGTCGATGCAGAAGCCGCTGTCGCAGTCCGCCGCCGTCTCGCAAGGGCAGCCCCAGGTGTTCGGTTGCTCGCAGGCCTTCCAGACCTTGCCGCCGCCCGTGGTGTCGATGGGCGCGCCCGCGTCGGCGTCGCCGCCGTCAGCGCCGACCGCGCTGTTGCCGTCGATGGCCCCCGAGAAGCCAAAACCATCGGTGTTAGCGCCACCTTCAGCCGGCGGGTTGCCGCAGCCGACGGCCCGCGCCAGCGACGCCAGCGCGCCGCAGCCTCCTCGTCGCCACCGCGCTGCCCCGCGCCCCATCGCGCCTCCCTCGTCCTTCACAGGCGTCCTAGATGACCTGCGATTCACCGCCGTCCATTCGCCTGTCTTGCCGGCCCAGGCTCGACACCATACCACATCTCTACAGCAGTCCAGAAGTCGAGGTCGCCACCGCTTTGGCGCCAGGGCGGCCGGTCCCCACAGCGCCGATGCGTCCTCCAGCCAGCAGGCGACGGCCGCCGACGGGGCCGTTCAGTGCAGCCCGAAGTCGAGCGCCGTGTAGCCGCCGAACCGCGAGAGCTTGGTCAGCGCCACCTTGAGCGCGGTGCCGGCCGGCACGCCCGGCAGGGTCGCGCTGAGGTCGACGACGGTCGCGGGCACGGGGACCACGGTGGTCTCGCCGAGCGGCAACGAGCCGTCTGAGAGTGACTTGGCGATCATACCCGCGATCATGTTCTGGAAGGTCTGCTTCTGATCCTGAAATCCCTTCGTGATGTCCTGCAGGTGCACCTTCAGGCCCAGCTCCTTGGCCAGCGTGACGCCGAGCGTGGCGTCGCCGCCGGGCGCCGCGGCGAAACTCAGCGTTAGCCCTGCGTCCGCCATGACCACCGTCTGCAGGTCGAGCGGGTCGCTGCCAAGCATCAACCGGATCGTAGCGAAGAGGTCGCCCACCTGCAGCCGCATCGCCATCGGGTCCGGCGCGTTGCAGGCCTCCAAGATCGGCGGCAGCAGGAAGTCGAGCTTGATCGTCGCCCCCTCGAGCGAAAACCCCGAGACCGCCGACTCACCCGTCAGCTCCGAGAGAGGCGCCTCGACGGCGAAAGCGCCGCCGTACCACATGGCGTAGAGCAGCTGATTGAGGAAGTCGTCGTGGACGGCGAACTGCAGGCGCTGCTTGGTGTCGACCGCGAACTGGTCGGGCAAGCTGCCGATGCAGCCGTCGCGGCCGATGCTGCCCTTGATGGTGTGGGCGACGCCCTTGCTGGCGACGAACGAGGCGTCGACCTGGATCAAGGCGCCGATCGGCGAGAACGTCATCGTCTTGACCGTCGACACCAACGACACCGTCACCGGCTTGCCCTTGCCGATCGCCGGCGGCACCTCGAAGCTTTGGTTGATGGCGAGGGCGTCGAACGCCGACTGCAGCGCCTTGGGCAGCTCCTCTTCGAGCATGCCGACCACCTGCGCCTCCATCTCGGCCTTATAGGAGTCGAGGAGGAGGTTCCACAAGAAGTCGAAGAGGCCGCCGATGCCGTCGATGTGCAGCTTGAGGCCGTCGATCTGCACGTTTGTCTGGGTCGCAGAGGTCTTGGCGAAGCCGTTGACCACCTCGACCCCGAGCTGTGTCGAGAGCCGCACCGCCTGGATCTGAATGTCGCCCGAGACCTTGACCGTCGTCTTGATGGGCCCGAGCGCCAGCTTGGCCTTGACCTGCAGGTCTGTGCTGATGCCGTTGAGGTCGAACTTGCACTTCAGGCCGCCGTCAATCGGATCGAGCGCCACCTTGAGCGGGCCAAACTTGGTGTTGGACAGCGAGACCTCGACGTCGCCTTGGCTGAGGTTGGCCGGGATCAGGTTCGACTTCAGCGCCGCGCCCGCGACGACCTCGACGATGGTCGCCATGTCGTTGAGCTTGCTCGGGTTGTGGTCCTTGTCGTCGAAGAAGTCGCGGCCAAGAAAGACCTGCAAGGCCTTCTCCACCATCGCCCCCTTGGGCGTCGCGGCGTCGGTCGGGTAGTACTTGCCGGAGTAGTAAAAGCCGCGCACCGCCTGCGAGATCTCGCCTCCCAGGTCCTTGGCGGTCGCGATCACCTGCGTCAGGCCGTGCGCCGCCGCCACCTGCACCTTCCACTGGTCGAGGGCGTCGGGGTAGCCCTTCTTGCCGTTGACCAGCAGCTCTTGGATGCCGGCGCCCTCGTCGCCAGCCTTGCCGCTCACCGTCACGCTCGGCTTGCCGTCCAACGTCGTGCCCCAACCCGGGTCTTCGATGGTCAGCAGCGGCGGCGCGCCGTCGACCAAGATCTTCAGCGGCAAAAGGACGTGAGGCGCGGTGATCAACTGGAATTCGAGCGCATAGGTCGCGTCCAGGTTGAACTGGACGCCTGCGGCGCCCTTGTCCTTGTAGCCCTTCTCGGGCGTCAGCACCTTTCGGCTGACCTCATCGTCCTTGCGGATGTTGCCGTAGCCGTCGCGCACGGTCGCGGCGAACTTCACGGTCTCCTTGCGTTTGTAGACGCCTTTGTCCGGGATCTTGGCGACCAGGACCGCGGCCGCCGCGGCGGGATCGACCTGCAGGTTCACGCCATGCAGCGTGAACAGCGCCCAGTCCAGCGTCTCGGGTACGCAGCGCACCAAATGCAGCCCGGCCACGGTCGACGACAAGTAGAGCCCCTGCAGCTTCACCTTGTCTGAGTGGTCGATGGCAAAGGGAAAGTCGACGACTGGGTTGCCGTGGGCGTCACGCGCCTCACAGCTGATGTGGGCGGCGTTGCCGGCGACGATCTGCGGCGGGTCGACCAGCGTGTGCAAGTGCATCGGCACGTTGGCGATCACCAGCAGGCGCGCCGGGCTGCTGTCGAGGCTGCCCTCGACCCGGCAGGCGAGGTCGTAGCCGCCGGCGACCTTGGCTTGCCACAGCGTCGAGGCGCCGTTGGCCGCCGGCATCGCCACCTCGGGCTTGGCCCACACGCTCCAGCCGCTGACGATGGGGTTGCCGTGAACGTCGGCGCCGCTACAGGCGATGCTCACCTCGGCGCCGGCCTTCACCGGCGCCCCGCCGAGCGATGTGTCCGCCTCGACGCCCTCGACCTGGAGCCGCGTCTCGATGCTGGCCGGTGGGCCGGCGACGACCGGCAACAGCGCGCCCTCGGCATCCGCCAGCTCGCCGCCTAGGGTGCGACAGGCGACGCGGTAGTCGCCGACGGCGCTGAACGTGACGTCGGCGCCGCTGACCGCCAGCGGCCCCGCTGGGCCGTCGACGACGGTGACGGTCGCCAGCCAAGGCAGCGGGACCTCATCGCCCAACGCGGCGCCCTGTTTGCGAAAGGTCCGGCAGTCGACGTGGAAGGCGACGCCGGCCCGGGCGTCTTCGCCGCGCGTATCGCTGCGCAGCGCCAGCGTCGCCGGGTCGAGCTCGGCGGCGCCGCTGGCCGAGGCCGCCTCCGGGTCGTCGCTGCAGGCCGGGGCGCCGCAAAGCGCCGCGCACAAGGCCGCCCAAGCCATCGAGATCGCGCGGCGAGGGGCGCGCCGACGCCGCCCGTCTGCACGCGCTGGGCTGCCACTAGGCTGCTGGCATCTGCTGTCGACCATGGCGTCCTCGGGGCGGTAACCACCGGCCCGTAAGGTACGCTCGCCGCCAAGCCGTCGCAACCTCTGGAATCCGGCCTGGCTGACCGCGCGACGGCGGCGCCTGGAGGGCCTCAGCGATAGGCCTTGGGCTTGCCGTCGAGGGCACGCGACTCGGGAAACTCGGCCGCGACGTGCCCCAGCTCCTCGGCGATCTCCGTCAGCTTCGCGTTGAGGTCGCTGAGCGCCTTGTCCAGCTCGCGCGGCCCAAGCGCCACGGTCTTGCCGTCCGCCCGCTGCACGAACAGGTGCAAGGTCAGGCGTCCATAGCGATCGCTGACGATGAGCGGGTGCAGCACCAGGGCGCAGGCGGTCTGCTTGGCCAGCGCTGCCGCCAGCTTCAGACAGGCGCGCCCCACCATGTCGCCGTTCTGCGTGCACGCCGCGAGGTCGCCGATGGCGATGACCTTGCCGGCACCGACCTCGGCCTCCTGCGGCACCGCCTTGAGCTTGGCCTTGACCAGGGCCTCGCTGCGCCCAACGGAGACGGTCTTGGCGAAGGGCTGCCAACCCTCGCCGCGCACCTGGACGAAGTGCTCGCCGAAGGGCAGACCCGAGGCCGTCGCCGGCAAGGCACCGACCCGCACGCCGTCGACGAAGACCTCGGCGCCCTCGGCGACCCCCTCCACCCGGACGCTGCCGCGTGGCCCAGCCTCCAAGGCGGCCCGGCGGGCGTCGAAGAGCTCCAGCAGCGCCTTGTCGGCCTTGCGGCGGTCGATGGCGAGGGTCGGCTGCAAGCGAAGGCCAGCATCGAGATAGCCGGCCGCCTGCGCTGCGCCGTCCTTGCCGGTGAAGGCGCAGACGCCTGCGCGGGCGTAGGCGTCGGCGAGCTTGGTGTAGTCGACGAGCTGGGAGAAGGCGCCGCGGTAGCCAGCGATCGCCGCTTGAAAGCGCCCGAGGGCCGGGCCCAGCTTGCCCTCTTGCTGCAGGTCGGTGCCTTGTTGCCGCAGCATATCGGCGCGCTCCAGTCGCGCGTCCACCTTCGGCGGCGGCCGGACCTTCTTGCCCTTCTCGGGTGGGTCGACCGGCGTCGCGTCGGCGACCGTCGTCACCTTGCCGGTGAAGCCGAGCGTGTCGACCAGGCCCTTGTCGACGCGCTTCTGATGCAGCGGTCGAACATCGCCGCGGATCGCGCTCGGCAAGACGAAGGCGCGCACGGCCGCCACCGCCGGTTGCCCGGCCAGCCACGCCGGGCCGAGCGCCACCAGCACCGCCCATCGCGCCGACCGGCGCAGGCCGCCGCTTCGGAGCCGTCCGGCCACTCGAACCACTCGCCAGGACCCATTCATCGAAGCGCTCCTGCTGCAGCCCCACCGCCCACGGGCGACGATTGTGCCCGCGCCTTGAACCTCGCTGCAAGCGCGGTGGCGATGCAGACCCTGCTGCGAGGCGCCGCGTCGCCGGCGTCGCCGTGGGCGTGGATGCAATCGTCGCGGCAATGGCTCAACGCTCAGCGAGGCGCTTGATGCCGTCGGCGACGCGCCGTGGTGCGCCGTGAGCCACGAATCGGTCTGATTCGGCGCGTGCGGGCCCCGTCTCTTCGCCAACAAGCCGATCGATCCTGATTCGGTCGAGCCGCATGTCGTCCGCACTGGAGGCCTGGGGGACGGGTGGTGGCGCCAGGCGGCGGGCTCTCCCAGGTCTCTAGGGCAGATCCATCGGGCAGGGCTTGAAGACCACGACGGTCTCGTCGCCGACGCAGGCCTTGAGTCCAGCGATGGCGACGCTGATCAGGCTGTCCAGGGCGGCGAGCGACGGCGGGGCCTCACCACCGCCGTAGGCGTGGCTGCTGCTCGACTTGCCGTCGTCGAAGGTCAGGGTCACCACCGGACCGTCGGCGCAACCGGGGCAGCCAAAGGTCAGCGGCAATGCCTTGCCGGCCAGCGCGCCCTCGAGGTCGTTGAGCTTGGCGGCCGCGCCGGTCGTCAAAATGCCCTGGGCCATGAATGAAGCGTCACCCGCGTTGCTCGACAGCGTCAGCAGCAGCGAAGCGCCCTTGAGGGTCAGTGAGGTCTTGCAGGCTGGCCCGCCGCACTTGCCCGAGCTGATCGTCACCGCCGTCAGGTTGCCAGTCACCGCGGCGGTCGGGCCGACGTCCGCCTCGACGTCGGCGGCCAGCGAGTCCGCGGCGGTGTCGGCTGCGGTGTCGGCTGCGGTGTCGGCTGCGGTGTCGGCTGCGGTGTCGGCTGCGGTGTCGGCGGCGGTGTCGGCGGCGGTGTCGGCGGCGGTGTCGGCGGCGGTGTCGGC
>SXGT01142363.1_pt1 | contig 10633 bp, 8 predicted proteins | sample 3176221 | NCBI WGS metagenome assembly SXGT01 (sample SAMN11356862, study PRJNA531348) | freshwater metagenome | isolation source: freshwater sample F1-120 | place: China: Fuxian Lake, Yuxi | collected 2017-12-25
ACGTGGACGTGAACGGTCTGGGTTGCCGCACTGCTGGATGACCAGCATTGGCGCTAACCAACGGGTCTGCGCCCTCGGTGGTGGTGCCTTGGAGGCGTGGTGGGGCCGGCCGCCCGAGAGGCGGATGGTGTCGGTCGTGCGTGCCGCAGCTCCACGCGTGGAACCGCCCGGGTGGATCGATCCGAGATCCCCGCTGAAGCTGGGCGTGCCGCGACTTTCCCAAGCGGAGGCCCCGACGCGCGCTCCGATACCATCCGTCCTCGAAGGGCAGGCCCCACCGCGCCGGCCGCGATCGCCCCGGGAGCGATCGGGAGAATCACCGGATCGCCGTGCGCCCTCCTCCCTCTCTCCCTGGCTACAGACCGGCTCTATTCCTGACCCACCACACCGCGTCGCTCAGGGCCTGCTTCTCGACCTTGTCGAGCAGTGACCGCACCTGGCTCTTCACCGTGTTCTCGCTGACGCCCATGACGTCGGCGAGGCGGCTGCGCGGGATGCCTTCGGCGGCGAAGGCCAGGATCTGGCTCTCGCGCAGCGACAGCTTGAACCCGTCGGTCACCTCGGAGATCACGCCGGCCAGCTTCTGGCGATCGCCGTACTGGCTGCCCGACAGGGTGCGCTGGACGAACTGGGCCAGGTTCTCGGAGAAGAACGGCTTGCACACGAACTCGACGCGCAACGCGTGGGCCCGGTTGATCGTGCTGGGATCGTTCGAGCCGGTGAGGATCAACACCGGCAGGTTGCGGTCGCCGCGCCGCAAGCTCTCCACCACTTCGAAGCCGGTGCCGTCGGGTAAGCCGATGTCGACCACCGCCGCCGCCAGCTCCTCGCCCCGCTCGATGAGGTCGATCGCCGCCTCGACCGAGTCCTTCATGATGACGTCGAAATACGCGCGCGTACCGCGCTGGAGCGAGCGCCCCAGCGCAGGATCGTCTTCGACGATGAGCAACTTCGGCTTGGCACTCATGGGGGTAGCCGCCACTGACTCCATAGGAATAGTCCTCCATTTTTTCCCACAATCGGGCGCTGGCGTCGACGAACCGGCGCGCCCCGATCGTCACCCGGGACGGGTGATGTGGGCGCGGGTGGTTGCCGGCGTCATTGCGTGAGTAGCGCTCCCAGCAAGCCACCGTAGACGTAGAGCAGACGCTCCATGTCGGTGTCCGTGAAATTGAGGTGCAGCCCCAGGAAGACGTCGCGGCCGTAGTGCAGCTCGGTGAACTGGATCGGCTCGTCGGCGGACGGCGCGATCGGCAGGGTGGCACCGGCCACCAGCGCGTCGTCGATGCCGCCGACCACGTACAGGGTGCGATAGACCGCCATGGCCGCGGCCAGCTTGACCCGCGGCGTGCGGTCGAAGCTCGACTCCATGACGTCGCCCGACAGCTTCAGCTGGCCGCCCATCAGCGTCGCGTCGATGCCGGCGCCGAACATCGAGTCCTTGATGCCGGCGCGCACCGCGACCGTTCCGAACCGCTTGCCCCACTGCGCGGTCAGGCGCAGCTTCTCGCGAATGATCGCGCGCCTCGTCCAGGTCGCGTCGCCGGTCTCGTCGGAGATCGCGGGCTCGGGGACGTCGCCCCAGTGGCCCTTCTCGAGCTCGACCAGGTAGAACTGATCGGGGCGGGCGGCGATCTCGACCGAGACGTAGTAGCGCGGCTGGCGGGCGACAACGTTGACCTCCATGCGGAAGCCGATCACGTTCTTGAACTTCGAGATCGAATTGGTGAACGACGCGATGCTCTCGGTGGTGTCGGCGAGGTCGTCGGCGAGCTCGGGATCGTGGATGAGACGATGGAGGGTGCCCGGTCGTTCGCGTCCGGGGTCGGCGAGCGCGAGCAGATCGTCGGCGGTGTCCTCGAGGAACGGGTCGACCTCGTCGATGCGGGCGCGGGCCTCGCCCAGCCCGTCGGTGACGTCGGTGCGAGCCTCGCGCAGATCGCCGGTGACGCTGGCGATGTCGTTGGCGAAGTCGTCGAGGCGGCGGTTGGTGGTAGGGGCGAGGCCGGCGACGTCGGTGGCGAGATCGGCGGTCCAGCGATCGAGGCGATCGGCGGTCTGGACGGCGTCACGCAGGGGACCGCCGATGGCGTCGTCGGAGAGATCGCGATCGAGCTGGGCGATGCGGGCGGCGAACGGGCCCGCCACCCACTCGCGACCCTCGTCCATGAAGGCCTCGGCCGAGGCCATGCCCTCGTCGAGGCGTGGCATCGCGTTCTGGATGCCGCGCAGCACGCGCTCGGTGGAGGCGGCCTCGACCACACGCGGCACCGGCTCGCCCGAACGCAAGCGGCGACGAGGCGGCGCGCAGCCGCCGGCGGCCGCCGGATCGGACTCGCCGGGCGACAGCTCGACGTAGTTGTCACCGAGCGCCGACGTCGCCTTCTTGGTGGCCCAGGCGTCGTCGCACAGGACCACATCGGTGGCCAGGCGCATCGTGACCCGGGCCTGGTTGCCGTCGATGGTGAGGCGCTCGATCCGGCCGACGTTGACGCCGGCGATCACCACCCGCGATCCGACCGGCAGCCCGGCGGCGTCGCGAAACAACGCGTAGGTCACGAACCCACCGCGCGCCGCCGGCGGACGCGCCAGCCTGACCGCCCCGAGCATGACCGCCCCTGCGATCACCCCGATGATCGCGAAGGTGGTGAGGCGAGACAGCCAGCGCACAGGACATCCTACTCCGGAACCGTCGACCTCGACGGGATCCCCGCGCCCGGGCCCGCGCCCGATCGAAGCGCCGCGCGCCTCAGGTCCACCGAGAACACCACCAGCGCCGCCCAGATGAACCCGAATGCCACCAGCTTGCGGGCCGCCAGGGGCTCACCGAACACCAGCACCGCGGTCAGGAACTGGCCGGTCGGGGCCAGGTACTGGAGGAACCCGATGGTCGACAGCGGCAACCGGCGCGCGGCGGCGGTGAACCACAGGAGCGGCAAGGCGGTGACCAGCCCGGTCCCGGCGAGGAGCGCGTGCACGCGTACGCCGTCGTGGGCGAACGCGCCGCGCGCCGGGTCGGCGGCGATCCATCCCAGATACCCCACAGCGAGCGGCGCCATCAGCGCGGTCTCCACCGTCGAGCCGGCAAGCGCCGCCACCGGCGCGGTCTTGCGCAGCAGGCCGTACACGCCGAACGACGCCGCCAGGGTGAGCGCGATCCACGGCGGCCCGGCGCCGATCGCCAGCCACCCGACGCCGGCGGCGGCGAGCACGATCGCGACGAGCTGCAGGCGGCGCAGCCGCTCGCCGAGGAAGACCACACCCAGCGCGACCGACAGCAGCGGGTTGATGAAGTAGCCCAGGCTGGCCTGGAGCAGATGGCCACCGAGCGTGGCGTGGATGAAGAGCCCCCAGTTGATCGACAGGAGCGCGGCGGCCGCGGCGAGGATGGCCAAGGTGCGCGGCCGCCGCAGCGCCGCGACGGCGTTGCCGAGCTGGCCCATCACCGCGGCCAGGACCACGAACGTGCCCAGCCCGAAGAGGGCGCGACAGGCGAGGATCTCGGTCGGATCGACGCCCTTCAGCTCGCGCCAGTACAGCGGCACGATCCCCCACGCTGCGTACGCCGCCACACCGAGTAACAGGCCCCTCCGGGCTTGCTGCTCGGCCCCCTGCGCTTGCCCTGGCCCTTGCCCTTCGTCTCTTCGGGCGTCGTTCACGCCCGGCTCACGCCCTGGCCGCCGCGATCGCGGCCGCCCACTCCACCACACCGGGCAGCCGTCCCTCGGCGCGATCCGGCTTCCCGCCCCCGCGCCCGCCCGTCGCCTGGGCGAGCACCTTCAGCAACGCCCCGCAATCCAGCGTCGAACCCGCCGCCCGCGCGATCAGCACCTGCGTGCCTTCCGCCGTCGTCGCGGCGAGCAGCGCGTCCTTGCCGACCGCACACAGCCGCGCCGCCAGCGGCCGCAGCAACGCGACATCACCGACCGCGGCGATCACCTCGGTCCCGGCGCCCACACCCGCGGCCAGCGACTCGGCGAGCGCGGCGGCGAGCTGCTCGCGCGCCGCCGCGGCCTCGGCCCGGCTGTCGGCCAGCGAGCGACGCAGCTTCTCGACGGCGCCCGCGACCTCGCCGGTCGAGCAGGTCAGCTCGCGCGCCAGCCGCGACAGGGTCTCGCTGTGATCGCCGAGCAGACCGCGCGCCCGCGCGCCCGACGCAAAGTGGATGCGGGTCATCCCCTTGTAGCGCTCGGCGCCGAGCACCCGGATCGAGCCGATCTGCGCCGAGCGCGCGCAGTGAGTGCCGCCGCACGGCGAGTAGTCGTAGTCGCCGATGGCGACGATGCGCACCTCGCTGGCGACCTTGGGCTCGCGACGCAGCGGCAGCGAGGCCAGCTCACCGGCCTCGGGGAACCAGGCCCGCACCGGCAGATCATCGTCGATCACGGCGTTGGCCAGAGCCTCGGCGGCGGCGAGCTCGCGCTCGGGCACGGGATCGCGGGTCACGTCGATGGTGCAGCCGGTCTCGCCCAGGCGCGCCGACACCGTCTCGGCCGCGGCCGCCTCGATGAGCGCGCGCGACAGCAAGTGCTGCCCGGTATGGAGCGCCATGTGCACCCGCCGGCGGGCCCAGTCGATGACGCCGTCGACCGTCGCGCCGACCGGCGGCAGCACACCGTCGAGGATGTGGTGCACGAGACCCGCGCCGTCGGCCTGCACGTCGACCACCGCGACGCCTCCCATCGTCCCGCGATCGGCCATCTGTCCGCCGGCCTCGGCGTAGAACGCCGTCGCGTCGAGGACGACCGACGGTTTGCCCCCGTGGACCCCGTGGGTTGCCACGCGGCTCGAGAAGGTCCGGAGGAACGCGTCCGCGTGATAGAGCCGCTCGGTCACCGGCCCAAGCCTACCCCCGGAGATGAACCAAGGTCGGTGCCACCGGGCGCCAACCGATGCTCCTTGATCTCTTCCTTACCATTTGGTAGGTAATACTCGACCAGATGGTAGGCACCACGGCAGCACGGAGAGTGTCGGTTCGCGACCAGGTGGTCGCGGAAGCGACGCGCCTGTTCGCGGCGAGCGGGTTCGGGGCAACGCCGCTTCAGGACATCGCGGATGCGGTGGGGATCTCGAAGCCGGCGGTGCTGCATCACTTCCCATCGAAGGAGCACATCCGGCTGGGCGTCATGGAGGCGATCTTCGCCCACTGGCGTGAACAGCTGCCGCGCCTGCTCCTGTCCGCGACCGAGAGCCACGCCCGGTTCGACTCGGTGTTCGGCGAGGTCTATCGGTTCTTCGCGGCGAACCCTGACCGCGCGCGGTTCGTGGCGCGCGAGGTGCTCGATCGACCGGCGCAAGCGCGCGCGATGCTCGGCACGATCGTGCCGATGCTGCGCGGCATCGCCGGGTACATCCGGGCCGGCCTGGGCGAGAAGGCGGACGACGTCGACCCCGACGCGTACGTCATCCACATCATGCAACTCGTCATCAGCGCCAGCACGATGGCCGACGTCACCAGCGTGATGCTCGGCGACGGTGCCGAGGGTCGCGCCCGCTACGACCGCGAGCTGGCGCGCATCGCCAAGGCCAGCCTGTTCGGACGGCGCGGCGCGCGCGCACGCGAGACTGCGTCGCCCCCTTCGAAGAAGAGTGCCAAGCCGCGCCGGAGACGCGCATGAGCCCCGTACCGTTCAAGCACATCCTGGAGCACGGGCCGATGCTGCGGGCGCTCGGCGCGACCGCGCTTGGCGCCATGCGCGGCCCCGCCTCGTCCGAGAAACCCGCAACGCCTGGCCCGTGGATCGAGACCGAGGCCAAGGCGCCGTCGGCCGCGCTGGTGCGCGCGTTCGTCGCGTTCACGAAGGGTGATCAGGTGTCCTACCGTGGAGTCCTGCCGCCGCACCTGTTCCCGCAGTGGACGCTGGCCAGCGCGTCGCTCGCGCTCGGTGGCTTGCCCTATCCACTTGCCAGGATCGTCAACGCCGGCGTGATGCTGAGGATCCACGATCAACTTCCGGCCGGCGAGCCGCTGCTCGTGCGCGCGCGCCTCGCCTCGATCGACGAGAGCCCGTCGCGGGTCGTGCTGGCCACGCACATCGAGACCGGAACCAAGGCCGTGCCGGACGCGCTCGTCGCCGAGCTGCGGACGTACGTGCCGCTCGGGAACACGGCGAACGGCGAGCGCAGCACCCGTGGAAACCCGGAGAAGAAGCCGGAGCGCAGCGCCGCGCCCAGCGTCGCCGACCGCGCGCGCGAGCTCGCGTACCTGCACGTGCCCGCCAACGCCGGCCTCGAGTTCGCCAAGCTCACCGGCGACTTCAACCCGATCCACTGGATCCCGGCGTACGCGAAGGCCGCCGGCTTCAAGGCCTGCATCCTTCACGGCTTCGGAGAATTCGCCTACGCGACGTCCGCGCTGGTGCGCGGGCTGCTCGCCGGCGACCCGGGCAAGCTACGGGGCGTCGAGGCGCGATTCACCAAACCGTTCGTCCTGCCCGGGAAGATGGGCATCTACGTCACCGACGCCGGCGAGCTCTTCGCTGGCGATGCGCCCGGAGGCGCCGCGTACCTCGCCGGCCGCTTCGAGATCGGCGGATCGACGTGAAAGGAGAGAGACCGCGATGAACGACCTGTTGCTCATGCTCGGCAAGTCGCCAGCCGCCCGCAACGTGTTCGGGGCGCTCAAGCTCCCCATCCCGCTGCCCGAGCCGCTCGCTCGCGGCGACGGCGCGTGGACCGCGCGCCCGCTCGAGGGCGCCACCGCCCTCGTAGGCGGCGCCGGCGCGGGCGAGCTGTTGCCGATCATCACCGGAGCCCTGGCCGAGGCGGGCGCCGCGATCCTCGTCGACGACCCCGCCCGTGTGGCCACCTTGCGCGAGGTCGCGCAGGCGCACGCCCGCCCGGTGGGCACGGACAGCGCCGACGCGACCGACCGCGCGCAGGTGCTCGTCTTCGATGCGTCGGGCATCGACACCGTCGACGGCCTGCGCGCAGCGTACGAGTTCCTGCACCCGCGCCTCGGCCGGCTCGCGCGCGCGGGCCGGGTCGTCATCATCGGCCGTGAACGCGCCGCCAGCGACAGTGCCCAGGCGAACGCGGTCCGCGCGGCGCTGGTCGGGCTGGCCAAGGCGACCGCGAAGGAGATCGGCGCGAAAGGCGCGACCGCCAACTGTCTCGCGGTCGCGCGCGGCGCCGAGCTCCGGCTCGCGCCGGTGCTGCGCTGGGTGTGCGATCCGCGCGCGGCGTTCGTCACGGCGCAGCCGATCGCCGTGACCGCGCGTGCCGCGGCCGCCGGTCGCCCCGCCTACGTCCGCCCGCTCGACGGCAAGGTCGCGATCGTCACCGGCGCCGCGCGTGGGATCGGTCGTGCCACCGCGCAAGCGCTCGCCGCCGAGGGTGCCCGGGTCGTCTGCCTCGACCGCCCCGAGGACAGCAAGGACACCAGCGAGCTGGCCCGCGAGATCGGCGGCACCGCGCTGCTTCTCGATGTCACGGCTCCCGACGCGCCGGCCAAGATCCTCGAGGCGCTCGGCGATCGTGGCGCCGACATCGTCGTCCACAACGCCGGCATCACCCGCGACCAGACGCTCGCCCGCATGAAACCCGAACACTGGGACGCGGTGATGAACGTCAACCTCGCGGCGGTCGTCCGCATCACCGACGCCTTGCTCCCCAAGGCCCTGCGCGATGGCGGTCGCATCATCTGCCTGTCCTCGGTCTCGGGCATCGCGGGCAACGTCGGCCAGACCAACTACTCGGCATCGAAGGCCGCGCTTATCGGCTACGTCGACGCTCTCGCCCAGCAACTCGCGCCGCGCGCCATCACCGCCAACGCGATCGCGCCCGGCTTCATCGAGACCCGCATGACCGCGGCCATTCCCATGATGATCCGAGAGGCGGGGCGCCGGCTGTCGGCGCTCGGCCAGGGCGGGCTCCCCGAGGACGTCGCCCAGGCGATCTCGTTCCTCGCCAGCCCCGGCGCACAGGGCATCACCGGAAGCACGCTGCGTGTCTGCGGCGGCGCACTCATCGGAGCGTAGGAGACCGTCATGGCTACATCGAGCTCATCGAAACGGCGTGCCGTCGTGGTCGGCGGCATGCGCACCCCGTTCCTGAAGGCGTTCACGGACTTCACGCGCCTCGACACGATCGCGCTTGGCGTCGCGGCCACACGAGCACTGCTCGCCAGGCACGATCTGCCCTATCGCACCGTCGAAGGCGTGGTGTGGGGCGGCGTCATCCTGCCGAGCGGTACGCCCAACATCGGCCGCGAGATCGCGCTCGACCTGAAGCTCGACCCGGCCGCCGAGGCCATGACCGTGACGCGCGCGTGCGCCTCCGGCCTCCAGGCCGTGACCCTCGCCGCCGCCGCCATCGAGCGCGGCGACGCCGATGTGATGATCGCCGGCGGCAGCGACTCGACGAGCAACGCCCAGGTCCTCCTGCCGCAGCAGTTCGTGCACGCGTTCGCGCCGCTCGCGCTCGGTAAGCCGGCGCCGAGCGACTACCTGGCCGCGCTGGCCAAGCTCGGCCCGCTCGGCGACCTCGTGCCGCGCCGCCCGCAGATCGCCGAGCGCACCACCGGCGAGGTGATGGGTGAGTCGGCCGAGCGCATGGCCCAGCGCTGGGAGATCACGCGCGAGGCGCAGGACGCGCTGGCGCTGCGCTCGCACCAGAATGCCGCCGCCGCCATCGCGAGCGGCCGCATCGCCGGCGAAGTCACCAAGGTCGAGGTCGGCGAGGGCAAATGGGTCCACACCGACGGCCTGGTCCGTGGCGACACCAGCGCCGAGAAGCTCGCCAAGCTCCGCCCCGCGTTCGCCGAGAACGGCACCGTCACGGCCGGTAACGCAAGCCCGCTCACCGACGGCGCCGCCGCGGTGCTCTTGATGAGCGAGGACAAGGCCAGGTCGCTCGGCTACAAGCCGCTCGCGGCGTTCAAGTCCTGGGCCTACGTCGGCGTCGATCCGGCCGATCAGCTCCTCATCGGCCCGGCGCTCGCCGTGCCGAGGGCGCTCGACCGCGCGGGCATCTCGCTGGCCGACTGCGACTTCGTCGACCTCCACGAGGCCTTCGCCGCGCAGGTGCTGGGCGTCCTCAAGGCGCTGGGGTCGGCGTCAGTCGCGCGGGCCCGGCTCGGCCGCGACGTCGCGGTCGGCGAGGTCGATCCTGCACGGCTCAACGTACGCGGTGGCTCGATCGCCCTCGGACATCCGTTTGGCGCCACCGGCGCGCGCATGGTGACCACGATGGCCAACGAGCTCGCGCTCACCGGCAAGCAACACGCCGTGCTCGGCATCTGCGCCGCGGGCGGCCTCGGCGCCGCGGCCGTTCTCGAGCGCGTGTGAGAGACGGAACCACCATGACCACCACGACCAGATCTCCATTCGAACGCGTCGCGGGAGCTCCGTTGCGCCTCATCACCCAGATCGGCGGCGGCGAGCTGGTCGACAAGCTCGGCCTGCGCGGCACCGCCGAGAAGGCACTTCACGGCGTCGGCGCAGCGGCGGGCAGGTTGATGGGAGGCGTGCCGAAGAAGCCGAAGCAGGCCCGGAAGGAAGCCGGCGCAACCAACGGCGCGACCCGCACCGAAGCCGCCGCACCGGCGCCGCGCCGGGTGGTGCCCGCAGGCCAGCCGGCGCGCCTCGCCGACGTCGCTCCCACCGGTGCGTTCGACCTACGACCGACCGACGACCAGGACCTGATCCGCCAGACCGCGAAGCGTTTCGCCGACGAGGTGCTGCGCAAGGCAGCGGGTGCCGCCGACCACGCGACGGCACCCGACATGGCGGTGCTCGCGGCGGCGCAGGAGCTCGGCCTCGCCGCGCTGGTCGTCCCCGAGGCGGCCGGCGGGGTCGCCGAGACGCGCGCGACGATGACGTGCGTCCTCGCGATCGAGGAGCTGGCGCGTGGCGACATGGGCCTCGCGCTGGCCATGCTCGCCCCGCTGGCCGTCGTGAACGTGCTCGTCGAGCACGGCACCCACGCTCAGCAGCAGCAATGGCTGCCGCGCTTCACCGGCGATGTGTTCGTCCCGGCGGCGCTCGCGCTGCTCGAGCCCGCGCCGGGCAGCGACCCGGCGCGGCCGCGGACCGGCGCCGTGCGCGCCCCCGGCGGCTGGACGCTGTACGGCGAGAAGTCGCTGGTGCCGCTGGGCGAGAGCGCCGAGCTGTTCGCCGTGCTCGCCGAGATCAAGGGCGCGGGTCCGCGCCTCTTCCTCGTGCCCAGGGGGACGGCGGGGGTGACCATCACCAAGCAGCCGGCGATGGGCCTGCGCGCCGCCGGCACCTGCAAGCTCCGCTTGGACGGCGCGTTCATCCCCGGCGACGCGCTCCTCGGTGGCGAGGAAGCGCGCGCCGGCTTCGACGCCCAGGCCATCGTCGATCGCTCGCGCATCGCGTGGGGCGCGATGGCGGTGGGCGGCGCCAGGGCCGTCCTCGACTACGTCATCCCGTACTGCAACGAGCGCAAGGCGTTCGGCGAACCAGTCTCCAATCGTCAGGCCGTCGCGTTCATGATCGCGGACCTCGCGATCGAGCTCGAAGGCATGGCGCTCTTGGTCCGCCGCGCGGCGTCACTCCTGGACCAGGGCCAGCCGGTCACGCGCGCGGCCAACCTGGTGCGGGTGCAGTGCACCGCCAAGAGCATGAAGGCTGGCACCGACGGCGTGCAGCTGCTCGGCGGCCACGGCTTC
>SXGT01719180.1_pt1 | contig 10633 bp, 12 predicted proteins | sample 3176221 | NCBI WGS metagenome assembly SXGT01 (sample SAMN11356862, study PRJNA531348) | freshwater metagenome | isolation source: freshwater sample F1-120 | place: China: Fuxian Lake, Yuxi | collected 2017-12-25
GGTGTTTTCCGATCAATACGCCATACCTTTCCATGGGAATTTGGGTAATAACGCAATATCTCGACAGGCAGTACATGGCGAATCAGTCCATCAAATCCTTTATGGGAATGAAGGCCTAACGCAGATTGGGCGCCGAAATAAAGATCGGTTCGAAAACTACCTTTTAAAGCCAGTGAAACTTGAAGGTGATGATCTTTGGCAAGATCAAGGAGTTCCAACGTCGTCAAACAATAGGTTTCAGGATTATCAGCCAACGATGGAAACGCCTTTTTGGCGTAATCCAGCGCTGCATTTTGATTGCCGGCCAAAATAGATTGGCAGGCTTGATACGCATAAGTATTTTCAATGTTTTCGTTTTGCATGGATTTCTCTCCTAATAAAAAAAGAGAGATGCAGCCCCACGGGAGCAAACATCTCCCGAATGGGTTAATAAAACAAGATGGAAAAGACCAATTACGCTTTGGGCGAAACGTGCCAGCCAAGCATGTGCAAAGCATCATGAAGCGCATCTTCACGATTTGCGGAGGTCACCTCGAAAGGATCGCAACCGTTATCACTTTTGACTTGCCAGGTCGTTTCTTCCGGCTGGGAAGCGACGATCTGAGGCAATGCCTTTTGTGCAAATTCAATTGCGGTTGAAGTTTCACCGGCTAACAATGCCTGGGCGCAGTAAAACGCGAACATATTGGCCTTGATTTGCTTGACCGAAGAATCGGGCTCTGGAAATGCCTGAATTTCTTCAAAAGAATATTTCAAGGTTTCGCCTTCAACTTCTTCGTAGTCATCGAAAAGCAACGGCATCTCAGATGTATCATCCCAAATTACGCCTTCATCAAATGCTTTGGAGGCAGTGTCAATGGCTGATTTGGAATTTGTGGCCGACACACCGACAACTACACGATGTTGGTAGTCGATGGTGTAGCTGACTGCGAATTTTTTCATTTCGGACATGATGTTTCTCCCAAAAAAGAAGAGGGGACATCAAAGCCCGTAAAAAGGGGACATGATGTTTCCCCCTTGTGGGTTAATGTAAAATATTTCGATGATTTTTACTCAGTCGAAACAGAATCGACTCGCGAATCTCTTCAGAATCGAGACCAGTCAGCTTGCAGCAGTTGATGAAGCTGAATGGGTTTGGATCTTTGATGTCGGTCATCCACTTGTATATTTCAACAGCAGTTTCCAAAGAACATCGACCATCGAACAAATTACGTAATGAATCCTCTAAAAGACATTCGCAAATATGCAGAATATCTTGTTCAGTCCATATCGGTATTTCTTCTTCGATTGGTTCTGGCTCTGATCCAAATAACCAACTCCAGTCGTCTATCCAGTCAAGATTAAAAGAGCGATCTTTTCCCTTATAATATGATTTACGCACATGACACCTCCAATAAAATAAAGGGAACACATGCGCCCAACCGGGGACAGTGTTCCCCGATGGGTAAATAGAAAAGACAATCAGTTAAAACCAATAGTCGTCTTGTTTGGCTGAAGACATGATTTCCTCCATGGAATATGGCACGGAAGCATTGGCTTCATCCTTGATAGTGAAACGCGAACGCTCAGAAGGCGATTTCCTGAACTGCTCCAAAACAGCGGGATCAAAATCAGGAACCAATGATTTCAGGGCAGCCCTGTAATCAATGTTGCCTTGCTGTAGATAACGACTAACACGCAATCCTGCGCTTTCTGCATGAGCAAAATCACCCATCAATTGCAGCAATCTGCTCTCGATTTGAACTTGTTCTGCTTCAAGCGCGATAATTTTGGACTTGTAATCCAAAATCATTTCCTCGGCATTGTGGTATGAGGACGCCAGGGTATTCCACTGATCGAGCTGCAAACCGGACGGTATAAAAACATCCAGGTCTGGATCTCTTTCAGGAGGCGTATTTGTCTTCAAGCATTCCCAAAACTTTCTTGCTTCAAAAATGATTGTGTTAATGATCGCATCATCCCGTGGTATGGGAATATCAAGGTATTCTCGCTCATTGAGATAAAGCGAAAGCCAAGCGTTATCTGAATTCGCAACCAGAATTTGTTGCTGAACCTGAAAATAATAGCGCTTGTAAAGCTTTGATTCCTTACGATTTTGCTGAGCATCGCGAAAATCTTCTTCTGTAAAGGAAGTAGAGGTTTCGGGATTTTCAGTGCTTTGGGCATCACGAAAGTTCGCTTCAGTTGGCGCCTTGATTTCAACAGGAATACCGTTGTCGTCAATACCGTCAAACGAGGCCCGGATGAACGGGTGTTGATCGGATTCCGCACAAACGGGTAACAGTAACGTGTTATGTCGATTTTCAAAAGCTCGCCTAGCAACAGGTTCCAACCGAATTCCGCGTCTAACATGCGGATTACGATCAAGATTGTCTGGCAGTATCAATCCCTTTTTTTCAGCATATAAACGATAACGAGTCTTGTATGAACTAATCCCAAGAACAATGTCCGCTTCGGAAGCTGAAACGCCTGTATTTCGCCATTGGTGCCATTCAGGTGTTCTCGGCGGGATATCCAAAATTTTCATTGGAGATCCCGTGAGTTAACGCGAGTAAAGCGGCTCTTGCGCGGCTGGTGAATAGGTTTCCAGAATCTTTCCCGAAAAACGCTGCCATGTTTACGAAGAAATGTGGGTTTATCGTATTTACTGTAATCAACAGAATAGAAAAGCGAATTTAAACCTATAGAACTCATAACAACCTCCAAATAGAAAAAAGAAGGGCGTCATGAAACCCCATTGGGCATCAGCGAACGCCCAAGTGGGTAAGCAAAGTATTACTTCATTATTACCAGGAACAATTCATTCCAAACATTAAAAAGATCGGTACAAGTTTGTTTGCCTAGCAATGAAGCTAAAAGGAGCATAGCGACGGAAAAATAACCTACAAATGCCAGAAGCAAATCTTTTAACATGGTGCATCTCCAAAAAATTGAGGCATCATGCATACCCAATCTGGGCATAAATGATGCCCATTAGGGTTAATAAAATTGAGACAAATCAGGCTAAAGCTTCACGAGCTTCAGATAGATGCTGTCTATGTGGTTTGTTATTGACAGTGGCGCCACCTGAATTAGATGGTGCAACTGCATCGGTTGGAGCAGATTCCTCGTGGACGGGTGCAGTTGCACCTTGCTGAGATGATTGTGCTTCATTTTTGGCAGCAGGTAATGCAGCTTCGGCGGTTGCCTTTGCTTTATTGAGTTCCTGCGTAATGAAGTTCAAATCAATGCCCGAGAAGTTTTCACCGGCATAATCGATTGCGGCTTGCCATGACGCATTTTCAGAGGCTCTTTTAATAAGCTTCGGAAGGATACGTTTAGCATTGTCCGTGGGCTCCATGTTGGCAGGATCAATCACAATTTCTGCCTGACCTTCGATAATGCGTTCAGCTTCATCTTGGTCGTAAATACCCACGAAACCAAACGCAATTCGCGAGCATTGAATCAAGGCCTTGTGGCGTAGCATCCGTTTGGTATGGGATTGCCAGGGTCCAGAAGTTTTGTATGGCTGATTGGTATTCTTGTTGGTTCCTTCAAATGGTGGTCGATAAACCTCATCCAGAAACTCCTTGATACGAACGGGATGTGAGCGACCTTTTCGATAGATCACGCACTCAATCCAGGACGAGCAAGACTTGGCATCAGGCAAATCGACAATCTGATCATCGTAGATGAACTCAAGACCATCCATATCGGAATGTTGATTGATGATGCGAGACCAACCATCAACAGACACAACAGGCACAATGCCATTTTGCTTATCGGGATAAGCAAAAATTTCCTTGGTAAAAGGATTGAGGCCGTATTGATCAGCAACAATCAATAGAGCGCTCATTTGTTCATCGGTGACAACGCCATCTTTGACCTTGAAAGCGGTTGCCTTCAGGGTTGCGATCAATTTGGATTCGTCAGGAAAATTGAATTTATCAGCGAATTTTTTGACCAGTGTGTCAGATGATTTTTTAGCGTTTGCAGTCATGGTGTTTCTCCAAAAATGAAATTTGTAAAGGAACACCATGAGCCCCAAGGGACGAATGGTGTCCCAAAGGGAAAAGCTAAGAATTTGCGAAGCTCAATGACAGAGCAAGGCCGTGTTTAACCTAAAAATCAAGGTCATCAAAATCGTCATAGTTAGACGGATCATCATCTGATTGAGAGTTTGATGAAGATGACTCAGGTGAAGAACTATTAGAGCCTGATTTAGAGCCAAGCATTTTCATTTCTTCAGCATGAAGCTCAGTTGTGTACTGGTCTTTGCCATCTTTATCTTGCCATTTACGGGTCCGCGACGGACCTTCAAATAAGACTAAAGCGCCTTTTTTGAGGTGATCGCGAGCGATTTCAGCAAGCTTTCCAAACAGAACAACACGGTGCCATTCTGTTTTTTCCTTACGTTCACCTGATTGTCGATCTTTCCAGGATTCCGTGGTAGCCACTCTCAAATTGGCAATTGCCTTTTGATCAGCGGTAAAACGAATTTCTGGATCAGTGCCTAAACGGCCGATGATGGTGCTTTTGTTATACATGATGTTTCTCCTAAAAATGGGAAACACCAATGCCCGTACCGGGAAAAGTGTTTCCCCGATGGGTAAAGTAAGAATCACGCCGAAGCGCTTAACAGGTTCATCATTTTGAGTGCTGAATGGGCACTGGCTTTTGAGTCCCCTTAGGGAACTACAAAAAATCGTCTTTCCACAGTGCTCTCAATAAGCATTCTGGGAAGACGGTATAGACATTATGCTCAATAACAACAATTTGTAAAATTCGAAAGAGGCTTGTTTTAGCGTGTCTTTCAAATCCATGCATTGTTTACAGGTGAATAGGATAGGAGATAGCTAAATCATTTTACTTACGATCATGCATCAGAAAAAACCTGAAAAGACATTAACCATCCCGAACCAAAAATCGTTTCAATCCGTTCAAATTGATATGTTTCAAGAATTTTTGGTTAATTGTGAATCACAAAAAGAGCCGCTATCAAACACTATTGAACTCTGGGATTGCCTACCAAAATATTCGATATCCCAAGTCGAGCAGAACAAGATGCGCACAAAAGAAGGACTTCTACCATTGCTTCGCAGAGAAGTGACATTCATGGGGTTTAATTACACCATATTCATTTCTCCGGCATTGTTAGCTGATGAAAATGGGCGAGCTTATTATCCGAGTGCTAACGAGTCGATACTGGAAGACGTGCTTCGAAAAATAGCCACATTGCAAAATCAATGCTTCGTTAACGAGCTTGAATCACAATGCGGCGTTACGTTTACATTGCATCAATTGAGAGTAGAGCTCAAAAAGCATGGGCATACAAGATCCTACCAAGAGGTGGTGAAATCCCTTCATATCCTAGCGGGAGCCGATATCGAAATTCGCACCAAAAACGGTAAAGGCATATCAATTGAAAAGTTCATGTCGCTTACCGGCTTTTCTCAAGAAGCGAGACTAGATAATCCGGAATCAAAATGGGTGGCTTATTTTCACCCTCTTGTTTACAAGGCAATGAAATGTGTGGATTACCGACAATTTAACTATCAGTTAATGATGCAACTGAATTCACATCTTGGTCGCTGGTTATTCAAACGACTTGCACACTATTACATTAATGCAGGATTGACGGCACCCATTAATCTATCGTTAGCGTCCATACAACACGAAAGCGGGATGTTGGTGAGGTCACGAACAAACAACGCAATCAACGAATTAGAGGCTGTCTTTAGAGATTTACAAGCCATTAATGTTTTTTCCTCGGTTGAACGAATCAAAGAAATTCGCGGAAGCAGAAACAAAATCATCGATATCATTTACCAAGCCCACCCCCATCCAGAATTTATCAAAAGCGTCAAGGCGGCCAACAAAAGACAGGCCGACGGCAAATTACAATTACAAACTAGATAAACCGAAAATTTTCTAAAAAAAGCGGTGTCGTTGAGTATTTTTTACTCTACGACAAGCGGTAGGTTTAACCAGTAGGTGACAGTAGGTTTAACCAGCAACTAGCGGTAGGTTTAACCTGCAGATTCAAAATCACGGGATAAACCCCAGAGAATTTCATCCTAAAAGCGGTAGGTTTAACCTGTAGGTCGCAAAAAAAGCGGTAGGTTTAACCTGTAGGTTGCAAAAAAAGGCGGTAGGTTTAATCTGCAGGTCGTAAAAAAGTCGGTAGGTTTAACCAGCAAGTCAGTTCTAAAAGTAGGTTTAACCTGCAAGTGTCGGTAGGTATAACCTGCAACTGACGACGCAATCCATTGAAATATTAAACAATTTTTCATTCTTCCTTAATATCCTTCCTTATATCCTTTTATTCCTTGGATACCTAGCGTACAAAATCTCATAATTTATGAAAAAAATCTCAAAATTCGGATACAGATTTATGTAATTTAGAAACGCTCTTATCTAGTTGTGATTGGCCAACAGGAGGATTCAGATTTTCAAATTAAAAGGGACGTTTTCTGAGCTTCTTTCGCCCTGATGCTTTTCTAAAAAAAGCATACGATAAAAGTCATCAAAAAGACCAGGAGAAAAAGATGAGCAATTCAAAACCGTCCCCCTATAAACCAACTGAAATGGGCCGCCTTTTTTGGCTCGCTGCAAAAAATATCAATGCTCCCGATCCGGAGTTTTCTCATGCAGACAATGTTCGCTTTGCCCTGGCCTTGTATTCCGGCTGCTACGTCAATCACATTGGCATGAATGATATGGTTGACTGCGTAATTAACGCACTCACGCATTATTACCAGCATGCTGGCATCAGAGATTACGATTTAAAAGACTTGTTCAATCCGTTGAGAACCGATTACGCCAAATTAACAAATCAAAAATGGGATCAAGATCAGGCTTCTGAAAAGATCATCTCAGCATGCATGATTCGTTTGATGTTGGCACAGGTTCGTGATGGCGACAATCTGTTGATCGATCTCAGTGGACCAGATGTTAATTACGATGAGGTGTTTGAGCAAATCGAACGGGAAATAGCTAACGAACAAAAGGAAGATAACGAAAAAGTTTTCGAGAAATGCAGGTGCGATGGCGAAGCCAAATGTTTGCGATTGTTTGATCTTGAATGGCTATACAAAGTCACTGATGAAGAAAAAAGCGCCATGAAGGCAGATGAATGCCTTTGCCAAAAGGCTGCTACAAGACCACATTCATTCGAATGTGACTTCATGATCGACAAAAACCAAACCGAAAAAACAATAGTGAGGATCGACTCATGAGCGAAACCGTCATCACCTTGCGATCGGCCAAGGACTATCGAGATGCCGGTATTCGTTATGGTGTATACCGCACCATGTTTGTTGGTTCTGCCATTCTAATGGTGTTTGGAATCATTCCATTTGGTCTGGGGTTTTTTACGGGTACGGATTCGCTTATCAAATTTAGCCTGGCCTTGGAAGGAATTCCAGCAGTTGTAATGATTTTATCCAACGGTATGATGAAATTTCCTCATTTACCAGAAATCACGGAAGTGGATGTCGAGAAAATGGATGATTTAGGGATTCCAGAGGCCGTTATTCGTAATTCACTCAATGAATCCGTATTTGTGAGCGCAAAAAAGGGGACTATCAATGCTTAAACAGAAGCCACTGAATTCAACAAGACCACACGAATTAATTATCCTGATTAGCGCTTCTATCCTGATTTTTCTGGCGAGTTCAATGTTGCTCATGGGATTTGGTGTAGCAGTCATTGGTGTTTTATGGAAAGAAAAAATCACAAAATCCATTGACAAATGTTTCGATGAAGTATTTGACTTCTAACTCATGAAGATCACTGAGATTCAAGAAGTATTACTGATCGATCGCTGTTGAACTTCTGGTGTCGCCTATGCTAAACCGTTCATCCGCATGACAGTTGGCGAATTAAAGTCAATAGAAATAGAAAAGGCCCTATGAAATCTGATGTTTAGGGGTATTGCATTCCCGGCAACCTGTTTTAACGTGTATTCAAAACACAAAAACAGGAAGCAAAAATGACGATTACCGCAGAAACAATCAAATCAACCATACAATCCCGACTGCTTGAAATGGTCGAATCTCGCCATGAATTAATCAAGCATGCGCAATTTTTATCTGATCTGGGTATTTCCGTTAAAGAATCCAGTCTCTATATTGGCGAATGTTTTGAATCTGTGGCGGAAAACTATTTGCTTCAGATTTGCAGCAAATTAAGCGCACAACACGGAAACGGTACTCCGGCAAGAGTAACCCTGGATTCAGCTTTGTACAAAGTCATCACCAATGGTAATCGCCGGGAATCCTTTGCGGAAAGGTTTTGGTCGCACACAGACGGCGATCTGGAGGCAGACAAGTCGCTGATTGAAGCCTATTTGGCCGAAGTAAAATTCGATGCGATTGCCAAATCCATTACAGAACAAGTCGTAATCCTGGAAGAAAAAGGTCTCAAGCTTCTGGCTAATAAAATCATCGACAGTTTGAACTTGAGGAGCGATGGTCGATATTACGATCCTTACAAAAAGGCAGGGCGGGTCATTTGTCAAACCTGGGCGATAAATTACCACGACAGTTTTTCCAAAGTGAATGAGCTAATTGGTCTCAAATGTGCTTTGAGTTTTGTTGAAAAAGAATCAGGTTTTTCGTTTGGTCTGGCGATGGATGAGTACGTATCGGCGATTCAAAACTTGAGCTATTCACGTGAAAAAATCGGTTCCAGAACGGTTTTTGGCAAAGGTGGGCATCTTGAAATCGTCTGCTTCAAAGATAAACATGAGTACCGATTCAGCGTTCAAGCGTTCGATGCCTTGGTTGCTTTCCTAATGATCAAGGGCGAATCAGAAGCCGCGGATCGAATCATAGAAAAAACCGGTTTGCAGGAGGCAGCTTAATGCTTACGAGCTATCTTCCTGCAGAACTCGATCAGATTCAGTCGAAAGGCAGCGCGGCATCAAAAGCTGGTTCGCTCGCCGCCTTGCATGAAAAACGCAAGGAAACGCTGTCTCAGTTCTTTACGCCGGATTGGTTGGTTCGTTTTATTTGGCAAACCCTGTCGCCTGCCTTCGTTGGGGAAAGCAGATTTCGATTATTGGATAACAGTATTGGCAGCGCTGGGATGTTCCGTTATGCCGATCCCAAGCGGTTTCATTTATGCGGCCTGGATATTGACGGTCAGCTAGTTAAATCGATCTCTGAAATCCTTGATGAAAACGGATATATGGTCGATCTGGCTCATGCTGGCATGGAATCCGTCGAATTGGTTAAATTCAGTGCTGCACTTATCAATCCGCCGTTCTCAATTCCGCTATCAAGCCCATTCCTAAAAGCTTACCCAGGCATCACGCATTACGGCAAATATGGCCCTGACACATCGGCGGGGTCGCATGAATATGCTTTGGCGCAAGCCTTAAACCATAGCGATATTGTGGCTGCCGTGGTGCCGGCATCTATCCTGACAATTGTAAAGCAATTACCGTTTATGATGGGCCGGTTGCGAGCAATATTCGACCTTCCAAGCAACGCATTCAAAGAAGAAAATGTCGAGTCAGTTAACACGGTTTTAATGGTGTTTGGCCGAAAGCTCCAAGGCCCTGCGGCCAATGCATCAGAAAATATCCGCATTAAGACCGGCTCCATCAACGAAAGCTCCGTACCTCCCACGCTGTTTCAATTGAGCTGCCGGTCAGTCGATGACCTGGGACACAGCCCAAGTCCTATTCGTGTTATCGGTGTAGAACCATCAAAACCGGTCATCACCACGCCGATCACTGGTGATAAGACAGTGATCCTTAAAAGAGCCGGTCGATGGATCAAGCTGGAATTTTGCGACGGCGCCACGGAAGGACGGGTCAAGAATGCCCTTTATCGAACCCGGCTTTTTTCCGATCACCTTCATAAATATCCTGCCAAGACTCGTTACGCGGGTCAGTTTCAATTGAATCTTGATGTTATTAGCATGCAGGATGATCCCTTTAGGGCTTTAAATTCCGTTTGCGACATCATTCGTTCGGCCAGTGGAGAACCCGCTGTCACCCGACAATTGATCGATGGCATTCAATCGATCATGGTTGAAAATAAAAAAATGGGGATTCCATTCGGGCGCACGATTTTTCGGAAAGGCACGCCGGAATTTAAAGCAACGGCAAACAAGATGGCTTTGATCAACCGGACGCAAAAAGGGGCTGCGGTATCGAAAAATGAAGCCGTCACGGTCAAACGGGTTGATACCGGGTTTATTGTGCAAACTGGACGCGGCGAATTTGCCTGCGAGCACGACACATTTTTCACGCTGTTCACCCCGGAAAAAGCGGTTGTGGATACCGGTTATTGGGAGGAATTTTACCCGCCTATTAAAAACAGCTTTCCAAAGGAGATAGAACGATTGAAAGCAAAGGCGTCGCTGTTAGGGATCGAGCAATGGTTGACATGGGACTATCAACTCGAAGACCTCTGTGAGTTGGCATTCAAGCCCCATGGCGCCATTTGTGGCTGGCAGATGGCTTTAGGTAAATCCAGACTGGCGTTGTCACTAGCATTGCTGCTTAATGGAAAGTCGTTGTTGGTTTTGAAGTCGCGGTTAGTGCCGGAAATGGCGAATGAATTGAAATCGCTTGGCGTCACGGATTACAAGGTGATCAAAACCTTGAGCGACACCAAACAGCTCGGCAAGATCAATATCA
>SXGT01788922.1_pt1 | contig 10633 bp, 8 predicted proteins | sample 3176221 | NCBI WGS metagenome assembly SXGT01 (sample SAMN11356862, study PRJNA531348) | freshwater metagenome | isolation source: freshwater sample F1-120 | place: China: Fuxian Lake, Yuxi | collected 2017-12-25
CATCAATACTTGCGCGGAAACTTCAGGTGGCGCGATTTTCCGTCCGCGCACTTCAACCCATGCATCGTTGTTATCCGCCTTCACAATGCTGTAAGGCACCATTTTGATATCGCGCTGCACCATATCTTCATCGAAACGGCGCCCGATCAATCGCTTAACCGCAAATAGCGTATTTTTGGGATTAGTGATCGCCTGACGCTTAGCGGAAGCGCCGACCAAAACTTCACTATCCTCCGTGTATGCAACAATGGAAGGCGTGGTGCGTGTTCCTTCCGAATTTTCGATTACTTTGGGCGTTCCACTTTCCATTACGGAAACGCAAGAGTTGGTAGTACCTAAATCGATACCGATAATTTTCGCCATAATTATTAGATCCTTTTAAAGATGAATTCTTTGTTAAAACTGAATAGAAAGTGGAGATCCCGGTTAAAAATTCAAGTGCCTTGCGCTTTAGAAACCGCAACTAATGCGGGACGGATAATACGTTCATTGAGTTTATATCCCCTTTGCATCACTTGAACCACGGTATTGGGCGCTTGATCGGATTCGACGATACACATCGCTTGGTGCTGATGCGGATCGAATTTTTCCCCCTTGGGATCGATTGCTTTAATACCGAATTTATCGAATACATTCAGCAATTGCTTTTGTGTCAATTCCATACCGTTCTTGAAGCTCTCGATGCTGGCATTCTCAACTGCCAATGCGGCTTCCAAGCTATCCATCACCGTTAACAATTCACCCGAAAAATTTTCAATCGCATATTTATGCGCATTGGCGATATCGGTTTGCGCTCGTTTCCGGATATTATCGGTTTCCGCCTTGGCACGAACCCATGCATCGTAATGTTCGTTCGCTTTGGTTTCGGCTTGCTTGAGCACTTGCGCAAGATCCGGCGGCGCAGCGGATTCGCCGGTTTGAATTGTGGCATCGCTACTTAGGCCGGGTATTGGGTTTTCTTCGCTATCGCGCGTTGTTTCCGCTTGATCGGCTTCCGGGCCGTGCGGATTTTCTGAACTGTGCATCATTCCTCCTCATGATAATTTTGGCGTTATTGGGACTTATTCCCCAAATTCAAGTAACCGGAGGAAAAAATACTTATACCGCGAGCAAGCAATTAAATAAAAACATTGACACTCAATGCATTAGGGAAACGCCGATTTATTGGCTGTAACCGCCGATCCTTTCAGCCAAGGTTTTCGCCTTGCCGATATAATTATCCGGCGTCAGCGCCAGCAAACGATCCTTCTCGGCGGGAGGAATATTCAATTCCATGATGAACCGATGTAAATCTTCCTTGGCAATTCCGCTTTTTCCGCGCGTTAGCGCTTTCAATTGCTCGTAAGGATTGGCAACGCCATAGCGCCGCATCACCGTTTGAATCGGCTCGGCCAATACCTCCCAGGCATTATTCAAATCGGCTTGCAATTGCGCGATATTCACATCCAGCTTATTGAGTCCTTTGAGGCAGGAATCGTAAGCCAGCAGCGTATATCCCAGCGCCACGCCCATGTTGCGCAATACCGTGGAATCGGTCAAATCCCGTTGCCAGCGCGATACCGGCAATTTTTCGCTGAAATGATGCAATAGCGCATTTGCAATACCGAGATTGCCCTCGGAATTTTCAAAATCGATCGGATTGACTTTATGCGGCATGGTAGAAGATCCCACCTCGTCCGCTTTGGTTTTTTGCTTGAAATAACCCAGCGCAATATAACCCCAAATATCACGATTCAGATCCAGCAGTACCGTATTGATTCGTGCATAGGCATTGAATAATTCCGCCATGGTGTCGTGCGGCTCGATCTGCGTGGTATAGGGATTGAATTCCAATCCCAGCCGTTCGACAAATGCCTGCGCGAACTTTTCCCAATCCAGATCCGGATAAGCGACCATATGCGCATTGTAATTGCCGACCGCGCCATTGATTTTGCCCAAAATCGAAATCGACTCCAATTGCTTTTTACCGCGCTGCAATCGGTACACGCTATTGGCGATTTCCTTACCCAGCGTGGTCGGTGTCGCCGGCTGCCCGTGCGTACGCGCAAGCATGGGCACATCCGCCAATTGATGCGCCAGCTCACCCAATCGATCGACAATGCGATTAAGCGCGGGCAACATGACATGATGCAAGCTGGATTTGAGCATCAGTCCATGAGATAAGTTATTGATATCCTCGGAAGTACAAGCAAAATGAATAAACTCGGCGGCCCCGGCAATTTCCGGATTGCCGGTAAGTTGCTGCTTCAACCAGTATTCCACCGCTTTCACATCGTGATTCGTGGTCGCCTCAATCGCTTTGACCGCCTCGCCGTCGGCAACCGAGAAATCTTCCGTCAGCCGATCCAATTGCACATGCGTGTCGCTTGAAAAAGCCGGAATCTCGAGAATACCGGGCTCAGCGCTCAGCGCCTTAAGCCAGGCCACTTCCACTTGCACGCGATAACGAATTAATGCAAATTCGCTGAAATAATAACGCAGCGGCTCAACTTTCGAGTAATAACGACCGTCTAACGGCGATAATGCGGTAATGGCGGAATCAGTCATGATGTGCATGTTTTTGAAAGGCAGGAATTTTAACATGGCCATTATGCATGCATTGCAGCAAAAATTCCCATAGTAAAAACTGTTGAGTCGATGCGCGACATATAGCATACTAGCTGCGCTTTGTAGCCAGCCATACCGCTTTACTCAATTTTCGGTTTGCAGCACGACAGGATTTCAATTTTCACAGGCATTTTCAATGTTCATCAGCGCTCTCGATCTCTTTAAAATCGGTATCGGCCCTTCCAGCTCGCATACCATGGGACCAATGGTTGCAGCCAAGGATTTTCGCGGCCGTATCGATACCTTTGCCGCCAGCCAACCCGCATCCCCGTTTTTACAAGTGCGCTGCACGTTGCGCGGTTCATTGGCATTCACCGGCAAAGGTCACGCGACGGATCGCGCGGTAACGCTCGGCATGCACGGACACACGCCGCAAGGACTGGCAAAACTCAACGTCAACGAGTTATTTCAAACGCTTTGGCAGCAAACCGCTTTTCAAACCGATGGCTCCGCCACAATCCATTTCAATCCGCCGGAAGATATCGTTTTCGACAAGGGCGATCCTTTGCCGGAACACCCGAATGGTATGATTTTCCAGTTACTGGACCAAACCGGAAAAACCTTATTGACCGAAACCTATTTCTCGATTGGCGGCGGTTTTATTACGACACTGGCCGAAATCAGCCGATTGGTCGCGCCGATCAAGATGGAAACCGCGCAATCCTGCGGCTTTCCATTCGACTGCGCCGATCAAATGATGAAAATGTCCGCCGATAGCGGCTTATCCGTTGCCGCAATGAAGCGCAGCAACGAACAGGAACGTATCGGTGAAAAAACACTGAATGACGGTCTTGATGCCATCTGGGATGCCATGCGCACCTGCCTCGAAAATGGCTTGGCCGCCGAAGGCCGTTTGCCGGGCGGATTGAATATCAAACGGCGCGCGCAAGTACTGTACCGGCAATTACAAGAAAATCCGCAAAAAGCCAATCTGAACGATTGGTTATGCGCCTATGCCATGGCGGTTAATGAAGAAAATGCAGCCGGGCACTTAGTGGTCACCGCACCGACCAACGGCGCCGCAGGGGTCATCCCCGCCGTGATTTATTACACGGTAAAACACGAAGGCGCGACATTGGCGCAAGTCCGCGATTTCTTACTGGTTGCCGGCGCTATCGGCGGCTTGATCAAACACAACAGCTCGATTTCCGGCGCGGAAGTCGGTTGCCAAGGCGAAGTCGGCTCCGCATCCGCCATGGCTGCCGCCGGTTTATGCGCAATCAAAGGCGGAACCACCGCGCAAATCGAGAATGCCGCAGAAATCGCATTGGAACATCATCTCGGCATGACCTGCGATCCGGTCGGCGGCCTGGTGCAAGTGCCTTGCATCGAGCGTAACGGATTCGGTGCGATCAAAGCCTATACCGCCGCCTCATTGGCGATTCGCGGCGACGGACAGCATTTTATGTCGCTGGATAATTGCATTGCGGCGATGAAACAAACCGGGCTGGAAATGTCGGTGAAATACAAAGAAACATCGTTGGGCGGGTTGGCATCGCTGCATGGGTTACCGGTCAGCATCACCGAGTGCTGACGAGCGTCAACCATCCTTATGCAGTTTACCGATTAACTGCCGCATACCGCGAACGACAAAGAAAACGCCCAACAGCACAAAAGGAATCGCGATGCCTGTCAGCAACTCCACATCGATATCGTAATCCGCCGCTTTCAAGGCTTTGAGTCCGTAGCCGACGATGCCCAGTAAATAATAGCTCAGCACTACCACCGACAAGCCTTCGACCGTCTCTTGCATGCGCAATTGCACGCGCGCGCGGCTATCCATCGATTTCAGTAAATCGCGAATTTGCGCTTCCATCGACAAATCGACCCGCGTGCGCAATAACGCCGATGCACGCCCCAATCGCATCGACAACGTTTCCAGTTTGGTGTGCACCAACTCGCAAGTACCCATCGCGGACGACAAGCGTTGGATCATAAACTCCTGCAACATCTGCAAACCCTCGATCCGCTCTTCGCGCAGTTCGGCAATGCGCAGTTTTACAATATCGTAATAAGCCCGAGACGCATTAAAGCGATGGCTGGTTTGTGCCGACAAACGCTCGGTTTCCGCCGCCAGCCGGGTCAATTCGTCCAGCAGGCGTTGCTCGTCTTCGATACTGGTCATCGCCACGTGATTCGTCGTCAATTCGGCCAACCGCTGATCTGCGCGCGCCAATTGCGGAATGATTTTGCGCGTAATCGGCACCGGCAGCATCGCCAGCATGCGGTAGGTTTCGATCTCCAACAAACGCTGCACCAGCCGCCCGACTTGGCGGCTGCGCAGATTGTCATCGTGAATCAAGATACGGCCAAAATTATCGCGATGTATTTGATGATCGCTCCAGACGGTGGCCGCACCGCCCGCCACTTTCGAACCGATCACCGCGCTCGAGGAAAACAGTGCCGACAATTCGTGCAAACTGCGCATCGGGCGCGAACGATCTTCCAACGTAATATGCGTCGCCACCAGTAATTCTCCGGGCAAGCGCGACAACCACTCCTGCGGCACGTAAGCAATGGGCGGATGTGCAAAAGGAATCTCGAACGGTTGTGCGCGATAAATCGTATAGGTGGAATATTCGGTATGCCGTTCCCAACGCAAGCGGAACTCGCCGCAATCGGCACTGAAGTCGTTTTCATGCATATTCGGAGAAGCAATGCCGTACCGGGCGCACAACTCGCCGATCAACTGCCGCTCCTGATCGACCCACCCGCGCTCCGACAGCAACACCAAATGCGAAAGCTCAAGCGGCGGCGCCAGCAGCTCATACACCACCGAATTAAGCTCATCGTACAATTCCTGGCGCTCGGAATATTCAGGGATACTCAATAACCGCCGCTGGGAAAGATCGGAGGATTCTGTGTTACATGAAGATACGGCAATAGGATCCATAAACCGGCCCGCTGAAAATTAAATTAACCGCTTTATATGATATAGCATACCGGATACTATCGTCTCATCCATTCCAAAACCAGCACAGGGGGGCATCATGAAACGCTATTGCATAATACTCGGCTTGCTATTGAACGGCTGCACCGGATTGCCTACCGCCATTCAAAATGCGCCGTACATGAATCTTTCCTACAATCAGGTCAGCAGCGACAGCAACAGTTTCAAGGATGTCCCGGTGCGTTGGGGCGGCGTCATTATCAGCGTGGAAAACGAGGCGCAAGCGAGTTTGATGCAGGTGGTGTTTCATCCGCTCGATTTCAATGGGCGTCCGCAAACCTATCATGCCGGGCAAGGCCGTTTTGTCATCCAAGTCGCCGAATTCCTCGATCCGGCGGTATACGCGAAAGACAAGGAAATCACCGTGGCCGGGGTTATTGCGGGGGATATCGAACTCACCGTTGGCAAAAGGACGATTCGCGTGCCATTGCTCACCGCGACCTCCATCCACCTGTGGCCGGTTTATCCGGATTATATCCATCAACCGGGCTATTTTTATCCGAACTATGGATTTCCGGCATACAGTCCGTTTTATCGCGGCGGGTTTTATGGCCCCTATTATCGCTGGTAAATCACTTGCCGGCACGCTTCCCCAGAATCTCCGGCAAATCGCGCAAAAACCTTCCGGCACCGGCCATTTGACGCCGCAGCAAAATCCAATCCTCAATGCGTTTTTTGGCATCCAGGCAGCGCATCAAACGTACCCGCAGCGCTTCGTCTTGATGATTCAAGATGACCGCCCACAGGGTATCGTTGACGTTATAGACTTTACCGGATTGCAGGCAGACAGGTATCACTTGCTCCACCGCAACCGCAAGATCGGCGGCAATCGCGCGCACGGCGCCATTGATGTTGATTGCTTTGGCATTGTGCTTGTCCGTTAAATCGTAAGGCGGCTGCCATTCGTTGACCGGGCGCAGGCGGTCGATAAAGCTGGCGACAACCAGCAACGGCGCAGGATGCCGATCCAAGCGTGCCGACTGAAAGGTGCGCAGCGTATCCAGAAATTGCCGCTCGATTTGCCGGTCTGCGCGATTGGCCGGACTGACCCAGATGATTAAATCGGCGTTTCCGGCGGCTATCAACATTTGTTTGCTGTCAAAAAACGGACTGTCGCAACCGGGGCTATCGAAAATCAGCGCTTGCATGAGTCCTTCACGCGATAACGCATAGGGCTGCAGCATTCGAGTGGTGTCGGACAATACATCCGTCGCAGCGGTTAAGTCGCCGAACAATGCATTGATCAAACTCGATTTTCCGGCATTGGAGCGGCCAAGCACCAGTATGCGCAGCGGCTCGGCGGCAGGTTTGGCAGCTTGCTCGACGGTTGCCAGATCCGCTTGCGATTCCGGCGTGGCGGTTTGCGTCGGCGGCTCGTCGCTCAACAATAAACGCCCGCTATACAGATCGATGGCGTAATAACCGACCTTGTACACATACGCGCGCAAAAACCAGCGATGCAATTCATCCCGCGCCTGATCGAAGCTGCGGGCGCGAAACAGACGCCACACTTCGCTGAGCAGCGCATTGACCGGATTAATCAGCGCACTGCCTGCGCGGTAAATTTTAAACACCTGCTCCGCTTTTTCCGTCCAGCGCTGAATGCGAAAAAAATCGCCGATGGTCAGCCGGTTGCTGAACGGTATTTTTTCAGCCACATCCAAGCGCAAATCGCGGCTGGCGCGCTCGATAATCAATAAAGTATGCGGAACGGTAAGTTCATACAACGGCTTATCCGCGTCGGGATGATAGCAATGTGCGACGGTTTCCATCGTTTTCTGCCCGAGCGCCAGTATCCATGTCCCTTGTTCCAACGGCCAATCTTCCGGCTGGCAGCTTTCCGCCAAGGCTTCCACTTGCTTCCATACCGCATCGGCACTCGGCGGCCACTCCGGATTCGGCGCGGTTGCGGTATCGGTTAATAACCGCCTGTCGCGCATCACCAGCCATTGTTGCAAACCGTACCCCATCGCGCCGCACACCGCCATGGCACTAAGCCAAAACAACACATAACCGCTTTGCCACAGCCACCAAAAACCCAGCACAAACAGCGCAAGCAGCGGCAATATCGACAGCAATAAAACAAATACCCGCAACCAATCGACTTGTGGAATCAGCGATTTCATTCGAATTTACCCTGTAGACGATGTTTCAAAATTTCACTGCCGCGTTCGAGCTCTTCTTGATAAATGCTGCGCACAGTCTCCGCATCGACATTCAAACCGTTTTTGCGCCGCATGAAAAAGTATACCGCCGTCTTGCCCAGCGCGTAGGTGCTGGCGCCGCTCACGCTCGCACTCCACAGCACACCGGCGGTCTGACCCAAAAACGGTATCAACTTAACCACCGCGCGGCTTACCAATCGCATCGCATAACCGGAGACGATCCCGGCACCCACCAAACCCAGAAATTCGGCGATGGTATCGCGATCCCAGTCTTGTCCGTACATCACCGCCAGGCTATGCAGCAATTTGGCTTGCACAGCCGATACCGCGACCAAATCCACCACCGGAACGGAACCCAATCCTGCGGCTGCCAGCGAATAACCGACAATTTGCTGATGCGCGGTGCGGGCATATAAATCGTGAAGTTCCTGCGCACCGGCCAATTGTTGCCGCAAACCGAGCGACGACACCGACTCGATCACCTGCCACAACGCCTCCAAACCGTAATCCGGCGGAGAGAAGCCATCGTGCGGCAGCGTCAGATCGACCGCCACCCAACGCACCGGCGCAAATCCGGGCAATGCTTTGAATGCATCGCGTTGCGCCGACAAAGCGCGCCGCAAATCGACCGGAACCGTTTGCGGCAAAGGATCTTGCGCATACGGCCAAGGCTGCGCATGCTGCCCGCCCTCCGGATACAATTCATGCAAATTGGTTTGCACGATCAACACCGGCCATTCCGGGTGGCGTTTGCGAATCGCTTGCAATACGCCAAAAACCGCCGATTGATTGATATCGGAAGCTTTCATCGCCGCCACGATCACATGCGCCTGTGATTCGCAATACGACAAATCTTCCATTGGATCGTACGCTACTTCTCCCAGACCGCGAGTATCCAGGAAACGAATAACGGGTGCATCCACGGGAAAATCGTAGAATTGCGAGTTGCGCGTGCAAGGCCGAAACCCATCGCCGATCTGCGCCGCCTCGCTACCCGTCAATGCCCGGATGATCGATGTTTTTCCGGATTGCGTTTTGCCGATCAGCCATAACACCGGTACCGGCAGCTTCGCCCGCGCTTCGCGCAACGATGCTTCCAACATGGCATCGTCAACTTTCGGCGACAACAACGCCTCTCGAAGCTGTTCCCAGTAATCGGTCGCCCAGTTTTTCAGATCGTTCCATTTCATTGCAAAGGCATCCGTGCGCAATTAGCCTACTTTACCCCGACGAGTAATTAAGTCAAACATCGCCGCTCTTTATAGTGGTTGACATTATCCACACCCTTCGATAGTCTCGTGTCACGGATTGAATCATGTATTTTCCCGCATCCGCTTATTGAGTGACCGGCATGAACAAGGCACTAATTCATACTGCAAGCGTTCTTCTTCCAGCCATTCGGGCAATGCGTATTCCGTAAATACACTTATTTTATCGATAACAACCATAATAATTTATTAACTAAGGAGATCACAATGCAACTCAAAGGCTCTAAAACAGAAGGAAATCTGAAAGCCGCATTTGCCGGTGAATCGCAAGCGAATCGCCGTTATTTGTATTTTGCAGCAAAAGCTGACGTGGAAGGACAAAACGACGTTGCTGCGGTATTCCGCTCGACCGCCGAAGGCGAAACCGGGCATGCGCACGGTCATTTGGAACACTTGGAAAGCTGCGGCGACCCGGCTACCGGCATGCCGTTCGGTTCTTCCCGCGACAACCTGAAAACCGCCATTGCCGGCGAAACCCACGAGTACACCGATATGTACCCTGGCATGGCCAAAACGGCGCGCGACGAAGGATTCGACGAAATTGCCGATTGGTTTGAAACACTGGCTAAAGCGGAACGCTCGCACGCCAATCGCTTCCAACGCGCATTGGATGGCTTGGCCGACTGATTGCTGCCAACGTACTTACCGCCGGAGTTGACGGAAAATTTTCCGGTCAACTCCGGTTATTGTTTTTAGGCCACGATTTTCATTCACTAAGCAAACGCTATGTCCACCCGCGAAGGAAGTCTCGAAGCACCTAAACGCCACCCTATCGACTGGAAAAATATCGAGTTTTATAACGAAATCAGCCTGAATCAGGAATTGGAGCGGGTTTTCGATATCTGTCATGGTTGCCGCCGCTGCGTCAATCTTTGCACCGCATTTCCGCGCTTGTTCGATTTGATCGACGAAGGCTCAACCGGCGAATTGGACGGTGTCGACAAAAAGCAATTTTGGCAAGTCGTCGACCGTTGTTATCTTTGCGATATGTGCTTTATGTCCAAATGTCCCTATGTGCCGCCGCACGAATGGAATATCGATTTTCCGCATTTGATGCTGCGCGCGAAAGCGGTCAAATATAAAAACAACGGCGCCGGATTTCGCGACAAATTGCTTTCCAATACCGATGCGGTGGGCAAACTGGCAACGATCCCGGTCGTTGTACAAACCGTCAATGCTTTGAATAACACACCGGCTGTTCGTAAGGTCATGGACAGTATGCTGGGCATCCATGCCGATCGAAAACTGCCTGAATATGCATCCGGCAGATTTCGCGACACCGCGACACCGGACGAATCCTTCTCGGCAATAAACGGCGCACGCACTCCCGGAAAAGTAGCGATTTATGCCACGTGCTATGTGAATTACAACGAACCGGGTATCGGCCACGATTTATTGAAAATCCTGGCGCACAACGAAATACCGGTACGCTTGGTCGATAAAGAAGCTTGCTGCGGCATGCCGAAGCTGGAGCTTGGCGATTTGGAAACCGTTGAAAAACTCAAAAACCAAAACATCCCGCATTTATTCAAACTGGCGCAAGAAGGCTACGCCATTCTTTCCGCCGTGCCCTCCTGCACGCTGATGTACAAACAGGAACTGCCGCTGCTATTTCCCGGCGACGAAGCCGTTCAAGCGGTCGC
>SXGT01152496.1_pt1 | contig 10632 bp, 8 predicted proteins | sample 3176221 | NCBI WGS metagenome assembly SXGT01 (sample SAMN11356862, study PRJNA531348) | freshwater metagenome | isolation source: freshwater sample F1-120 | place: China: Fuxian Lake, Yuxi | collected 2017-12-25
ATAGCCCGGTCCCACCGCGCCCTCTGATGGCCCCGCATTCCGGCCAGTTGCCCCCCGCCCAAACGGGCAATCATCAGGCTGAGACTCTACAAAAACTGGATCGTAATAGGGGCTCACGTCAGACGCGTATTCACACCATGAAGACCAAACTACCCGACTGGACAGTCGTCTATTACTACAATGCCTTGGCTTTCCAGGACCGGCAGGCCACCATACCCGCCGGTGAGTCTCAGATTCGAGATAGGGAATTGAATTGGCTAGACCTTCGCCCAGTTTCTTGATTTTGAAGATGAAATGGCGGCTTCCACCACCTTCTGTATCTCATAGGCCTCGCGGAAATCAGGGCCGGATTTTCCGCCTTTGCCGATGGCGCCAAGAAATTCAGCCATCTCGATGGTCTTGAGATCATTAAAGCCCAATTGATGACCGCCTGCCACGCAGAAGCCGCCATAGGGTGAATGTTGCGGGCCAGCTTCGATGCGGGTGAAACCCATGTGGCGCGGGTCGCTGCCGGCCTTGTAGTAGAGCAGTTCGTTCAAACGCTCTTGGGTGAACACGAGGCTGCCCTTCTCACCCGTGAGCTCAAAACCAAGCTGCATCTTGCGGCCGGTTTGAATCCAGTTGGCTTCTATGGTGCCGCCGCAACCGCGGCCGAAATTGACGAGAATGCGAGCCACGTCGTCCACTTCCACCGCCTTCATCTCGGATGAGCCCCGCGCCGCGGGGCGCTGCTTGATGACGGTGCGCACATCGGCGATGACTTCAGCAACCTCGCCCAGCAGAAAACGCGCCATGCCGATGATGTGGGAGCCGAGGTCAGCAATAACGCCCGGCCCACCCGATGGGTCGATGCGCCATGTCCATGGGTTTTGCGGGTCGTGCATATAATCTTCGGCATGGATGCCGCGGAAACCTGTGATCTCGCCAAGTTCTCCAGCTTCCACCATCTGGCGGGCCAGCTTCAGTAGCGGGTTCTTGATGTAATTGAAGCCCACCTGCGTGTTGACGCCCTTGGCTTCGGCGGCCTTCACCATTTCAAGAGAATCCGCCAGCGTGGGCGAAAGAGGCTTTTCACAATGTACATGCTTGCCAGCAGCGATTGCAGCCATGACCATGTCTTTATGCATGGAATTTGGTGTGGTGATCGACACGACCTCGATGGCCGGATTGGCGATCACCTCTTTCCAGTTGTCGGTCGAGGTCTCAAAACCATATTGACGGGCGGCCTTTGCGGCGGCTTCGGCATTCATGTCGGCCACGGCGATGAGGCGTGGCGTCGGGATGTCAGGAAAGGCCGACAGAGCAGTGCGATAGGCAATGGCGTGGGCCTTGCCCATGAAGCCCGTACCGATAAGGCCGATGCCAAGTGTTTTTGTCATGATCGATACTACTATACACCCACGCGCTGCTTGGATCGCACATCAGCTTGATACTTGACCTGTTCCTTCACAGCGTCCCGGTTCGACACTTGAGGCACGCCAACGTCCCACAGGGCATCGCCCGGCGTCCAGGTATAGGCATCGGAGACGATGGAGATTACAGTCGTGCGGTCATTACCCTTGGCCCAGTCCATTGCCTGTTCCAGTTCGGCAAGGCTTGAGACCTTGCGTGCATAAGCCCCCATGGACTCGGCATGTTTGACAAAATCTACGCTAAACGCAGGGATAGCGGTTTTGCAGTCTTTGAGCAGATTGTTGAAGCCTGGTGTGCCCTTGAACTGCTGCAAGCGGCTGATCACGGCATAGCCGCCATTGTCACAAACGATGACGATCAGCTTGTGGCCAGCGAGAACACTCGAGTAAATGTCGGAGTTCATCATCATGTAGGAGCCGTCCCCTACCATGACGATGACGTCGCGTGTCGGGTCAGCCATCTTTGCTCCCCAGCCGCCAGCAATCTCATAACCCATGCAGGAGAAACCGAATTCGAGATCGTAGGAGTTAGCGGTCTTGCAGCGCCAGTTCTTCATGGTTTCGCCGGGAAGGCCACCCGCAGCCGTGAGCATGTAGTCGCGGGGCTCGGCCTTCTTGTTCACCACACCCACAACCTGCGCGTAGGTGGGAACCGGTGCATTTGTAGGCTTTTGGTAGCCATCAAGTGCCGTGTTCCAATCCGCCATCAAGGCCGTGGCCCTTTTTGTCCAAGCGGCGTCAGCCTTCCAACCCTGCAGGGCAATAGCCAATTCCTCAACGGCTTCCTTGGCGTCACCCACCACCGCAAGTGCGCGGTGTTTAGTTGCGTCCCAGCGGGCCGCATTGATGGAAATGAACTTGGCATCATGATTGAAGAGCGTCCACGAGCCGGTTGTGAAATCCATCAGGCGGGTACCAATGGCGATAATCACATCAGCTTCGGCACCGAGCGCATTGGCTGAGGTTGAACCAACTATGCCGATAGGGCCGGCATAGGCCGGGTGGTCATGGGGCACAGTACTCTTGCCAGCGATGGTTTCAGTGATGGGGATGCCATGTTCCAGAGCGAATTTTGCCACAACCTCTTCTGCACCCGAATAGCGCGTGCCGCCGCCCGCTATAATGAGAGGGCGCTTGGCGCCCTTGACCAACTTGATTGCTTCCGCCACGCGCTTGCGGTCGGGCCTTGCACGTGCAATTTCATGCACCGTCCTTTCGAAGAACTTCACGGGGTAATCGCAGGCCTGCTCCTGGACGTCTTGCGGCAGGGCGATAAAGGCCGGGCCGCAATCCGCTGGATCCAACATGGTTGCCACGGCTTGTGGCAAAGATGAGATGAGTTGCTCCGGGTGGACAATGCGGTCCCAGTAGCGGGTCACGGCCTTGAATGCATCATTGACGTTAATGGAAGGGTTTCCGAAGTGCTCCACCTGCTGCATCACAGGATCGGGCCTGCGATTTACAAAAGTATCGCCCGAGAGAATGAGCAATGGCAACCGGTTGGAATGGGCCACCCCCGCTGCCGTCACCATGTTCGTCGCACCGGGACCAATTGATGATGTCGCCACCATGATCTGACGGCGGCGCTTGGCCTTGGCAAAGCCGATGGCGGCCAGCGCCATGGATTGCTCATTCTGCCCTCGCCAGGTCGGGAAGGTGTCCTTCACCGCTTCCAGCGCCTCGGAAAGGCAAGTCACATTGCCATGGCCAAAAATCCCAAAAATACCTGGAAAAAGAGGCAATTCCTTGCCATCCACAATGGTATACTGGCTCATCAGATAGCGCACTAGTGCCTGCGCCATGGTCAAACGGAGTGTGGACATAAGGGTTATTCCCGAAATTGAACTTAGAAATTCTTATTGCATGCTACTATTTTCTGCAAGTATAATTGCGATACGGTGAAACACGCCTATCTTACTCTTGCCGGTCTGGCCGAAGCAGCGAAACGCGCCGACTTGTCTCGAGTGATTTCGGTCACGCTCGGAATTCTCACTTCATCTCCACTTTTTGGGTGCAACACTGCTGCAGTCGCCGTGGCGATGGTTTGTACGAGACACATTGGAGCAGCCAGCGAGCGAGAAAACGTGTACTCATCTTCAGGAACCGTGAAGAGAACTTCTGCTCCCTTTGCCAAGGGAGACAACTGGCTATCGGTGATGGCCAAGACCGGCACGTTGGCCTTGACCGCCTGTTCGGCAATAGCCACGACTTCCTTTGCATAATGGCGGAAAGCAATGGCCACAAGGATATCACCCTTTCCCATCGTCATCGCAATTTCCTGAGACAAGCCGCCGGACGAATCCATAAAGATCACTTTACGCTGCAGCATCGTCATAAGGTAGCGCATGAGTTCTGCAATGGGCTCAGAGCGAAGCTGGCCTGCCACATAAATGCATGTGGCAGAGGCGCAGAGCCCTGCAGCTTTCCGCAAGTTGTCTTCGGAGACGGACTCAAGCAGCCCCTGAAGTGCCGCGATGTCCCGAACCACCATGCTGCGCAGAAAGCCAACATTGCCGTGCGCGGCATTGCGGCTGATTTCCGCATCAAGGACACTGACTCGCTCCCGGAAGCCGGGGGCCGCTGTGGCAAGACGTGTTTGAAAAACGGACTGCAATTCCTTGAACCCGGAGTAACCCAGATTTTGCGCAAAACGGACGAGCGTTGACGGATGAACTTTCGCTTTTGCTGCAATCGAATTGATTGATTCCAGTGCAATGATGTTTGGGTTTTGGGTAAAGAATCTGGCGACCTGCTTATAACCGTCTGAAAGTTTCTCATAATTCGCTGTTATGAGATTGATTGCGCCTTCATAGTGTGATGGCACCGTCAGTTTGGCGACTCGCGCTCTCTTGCTCATTTCGAGGTTCACCGCTCCTTGAGTGACTGGGCGTGTCTAGCACGGCCACCTTGAAGTTGCACAGGCCCCAGGCTCAACTGACTTGATTTTCAATACGGTAGTTCATAACGCTTGACACAAAACGCTTACTTCGAAATAAGATACTATGCAACAATAATTGCATATCTGATTACTATGCAATTCCTGTGCGGAACAGGTAGGGAGAGCAATCCGATGGATATGGGATTGGGACAGCTGATCAACGGCAAATGGCGCAAAGGCAGCGGTCCTGATGTAATTACGGTCGTGGATCCCGCAACTGAGGATGTACTCAGCCAGTTCCCGTCTGCGTCCGCGGCGGACACAGAAGAGGCAATCAACACTGCGCATGCCGCACTGTTGGAGTGGCGCAAAACATTGGGCTGGTCGCGCGCCGAGATTCTGCACAAATGTGCCGACGTGATGTTGACGCGCGCCGAGGAGGCCGCACGGCAGATCACGCTGGAAGCGGGCAAACCCTTGGCCCAGTCCCGCCGAGAATGGCAGCTCTCTGTCGATCAGTTCCGCTGGTATGCCGAGGAAGCGCGCCGCATCCATGGCCGCGTCGTGGAAAGCCGGGCTCCAGGCGGTCGCATCGAGGTCCACCATGAGCCGGTTGGAGTTGTTGCAGCCTTCACGGCATGGAACTTTCCGGCTGTGCTGATTGCCCGGAAGGTGGCCCCTGCCCTCGCCGCAGGCTGCAGCGCCATTATACGGCCTTCGCGCGAAACACCTGGAACTGCCGCGGTGCTAATGGACTGTCTCATTCAGGCAGGCGTACCGCCAGGCGTTGTCAGCCTTGTCGTTGGCTCCACGGCAACGACCTATGACGTGTTGATGAAATCACAAGACGTGCGGAAGGTCTCGCTCACCGGCTCCTCTTCGGTCGGCCAGCAGATGCTTCGCGACGCGGCACAGACTTTCAAACGTGCCACCATGGAACTCGGAGGCAACGCGCCAGTGATTGTGTTCGATGATGCGGGCCTTGAAGCCACTCTCGACATTTGCGTGGCCGTAAAATTCGCGAACGCAGGCCAGGTCTGCGTGACTGGCGACCGATTTTATGTACACGAATCGCTCTACACAAGATTTGTGGACGGTTTCGCAGCTCGGGCAAAGTCTCTCAAACTGGGTCACGGCCTCGACGACACGAGCCAGATGGGCCCGTTGATCAACGCCAGGCGCATCTCAGCGGTTGATGCTATAGTGGCAGACGCCCGCAAGCTCGGCGGCCGCGTCGTCACGGGCGGTGAACATCCCTCTGACAAGAACAAGGGATTTTTCTATGCTCCCACGGTGATTGCCGATCTGCCGGACGATGCTTTAGCACTTGCGGAAGAAAATTTCGGCCCCGTCGCGGCCATCACCCCGTTTCGCACAGATGAAGAAGTTTATGGCCGCGCCAATGCAACTGAGCTCGGCCTTTCGGCATACGCCTTTACCCAAAGCGCAAAGCGCATGCGCGAAGCGGTAGCGCGGCTTGAGGCCGGCATGGTTGGCATCAACAGTTTTGCGCTGGCGGCGGCTGAGGCGCCATTTGGCGGCATCAAGGCCTCAGGCATGGGTCGGGAGGGCGGTGGCGAAGGCATCCATGACTACCTCAATGTCAAATTGGCGCAAGTGACGGTGTGATGATGATCAAAAACAGGATCAAGGCACTTTGGGCCGAGGGAAAGCCTGCCATCAATGGCTGGCTGTCAACCTCATCTCCCTTCGTGGCCGAGATCATGGCGGCACAGGGTTATGACGCGCTGACGATCGATTGCCAGCACGGCTTCGTGGCCTACGAAGCTGCAACAGGGATGCTGCAAGCGATGAGGGCAAGCGGCGTCGTCCCGATGATACGCGTGCCGTGGCTTGACCCCGGCGACATTATGAAGGCCCTTGATGCGGGTGCCTATGGCATCATCTGCCCCATGATCAACACGCGTGAAGAAGCTGAACGTCTTGTCTCCTATATGCGCTACCCGCCCCACGGCGTCCGGAGCTTTGGTCCCACGCGCGCCCTCTTTGCGGCGGGCGCCGACTATGGCCAGCACGCTGATACTGAGGTGCTGGCTTTCGCCATGATCGAAACGGCTGAAGCCATGAAGAATCTGGACGACATCGTTTCAACGCCTGGTCTCGATGGTGTCTACATAGGACCGGCCGATCTCGCACTTGGCCTCTCGGGCCGCAAATATCCTACGGGCTTTGACCGGCAGGAGCCTGAGTTGGTGGAAGCAATCCAATTGGTGCTGAAGAAAGCCAAGGCGGCTGGCATCCGTGCGGGACTCCACAATGGCACGGCGGCCTATGCCGCAAAGGCAGTCAGCTGGGGCTTCGATCTTGTGACAATATCCAACGACGTGCGCCTGCTCGCAGGAGCTGCTCAGCAGAGCCTGTCCGATGCCCGCAGACTCATCGGCGAAGCGCCAGCGAATAGCGTGGAGAAAACATCCCATGGCTACTGAAACCCATCGTGTGTTGATCGCGGGTAAAGTGCATGGAGCCGGGGTGGCGTTACTACGGCAGCGGCCGGATATCGCGATTGATCTGGTGGAAGCGGTCACGGCAGAGGCGTATCGCCCCTTTCTTCCAAATGCAGATGCTGTCCTGATCCGTACCCAACCCATGACAGCCGCAGAAGTTGCACTCGCACCCAAACTCAAAGTCGTTTCTCGCCACGGCGTGGGCTATGATGCCGTTGATGTGGCCGCTCTGAACGCCCGTTCTATTCCACTGGTGATCGTCGGTGACGTCAATTCGCGTGCTGTCGCCGAACATACGTTGATGCTGATGCTGGCAGCCGCGCGCCGAACCATGGCCCATCACATTGCCTCCACGACAGGCCATTGGAACGAACGCAACCGCTTCGATTCAACCGAACTTGATGGCAAGGCTCTGCTCGTCCTCGGCTTTGGCCGTATCGGCCGCCGGGTGGCCGAGCTCGCAAACGCATTCGGCATGGCGGTAAGTGCATTCGATCCATTTGTGACAGCCGAACAAATGGCCCCCCTCAAGGTCAGTTACGCCCCTGATATGGCCGGCGCCCTTGTCACTGCAGACTATGTATCTGTACACCTGCCAGGCGGACAAGGCCCTGTAATCGGTGCCGCTGAACTTGCATGCATGAAATCATCCGCCATCATCGTCAATGCCGCCCGCGGGGGAATTGTTGATGAACGCGCGCTGGATGTTGCTCTGCGTGAACGCCGTCTACGGGCGGCTGCACTCGATGTGCTTGCAGAAGAACCTCCTGCACAGGGGAATCCCTTGCTCAACAATCCATTCATCACTATCACCCCCCACAACGCCGGACTCACTGAAGAATGCGCCAAGCGAATGTCCATTGCAGCGGCGCAGAACATTCTTGATGCATATGACGGAAAACTGGATCGCAAATTGGTTGTGAACGCGGAGTCGGTGGGCCTCTAGGATTCGCCCACACTGTTTCGATCTGACGGAAAGAGGATATTCTTATGAAGGCAAGGCTTGGAATTGCTCCTATTGCGTGGTGGAATGACGATCTGGCTGATCTGTCAGACGATGTGAGCCTAGAGGAATGCCTGAGGCAGGCATCCGTTGCAGGTTTCACCGGCATGGAAACGGGCCGGCGCTTCCCTATGGACATGGCAGAATTGGGGCCCCTTCTCAAGAAATACGGAATCTCGGTCTGTGGTGGCTGGTTCTCCGGATTGCTGCTTGATGGCGCAATTGAAACGGAGAAAGAGCGTATTGCCGGCCAGATGGGTTTTTTTAAGTCGGCTGGAGCACCTTGCATCGTCTATGGTGAAACCGCCCGGTCGATACAAGGCATAAAGTCTGCACCACTTGCAACGAAGCCGCGCCTGACGGAATTGGAAATTGCCGCCTATGGCCGCAAGTTGAGTGACTTTGCAGCTTGGTGCGCGGCGCAAGACATGCCGATCAGTTATCATCATCACATGGCGGCAGTGATTGAAACCGAAGAAGAACTTGATCTTCTCATGAAGCACTCGTCAGTCCCACTTCTCTTCGACGCTGGCCATATGGCCTTCGCAGGCGGCAATGTTTTGCGCGTGATCGACAATCATCACGCCCGGATCACCCACGTCCATACAAAGGACATTCGCCGCTCCGTCGTCGATGGGCTGGACCGGACCAGGGAGTCTTTCCTTGATGCCGTTGTGAAAGGTGCCTTTACAGTGCCTGGTGATGGTTCTCTTGATTTCGAAGCAATCGTGAAGGCTTGCGCGCACCACGGCTATGAGGGCTGGTTTGTTGTGGAGGCTGAACAGGACCCAAAGGTATCGCCGCCGCTGGAGATGGCCATCAAGGGTCACAAGGAACTTATGCGCGTCATGGCGGCAGCAGGATATGAGGTGGTACAATGAATCGCATCATCGGGGAAATTTGTGTCGTCGCAGGCACACCCCAAGGCTAGGGCGCGGCCATTGTACAGCAGCTGGCGACGATTGGGACAGCAAAGCGGCTAAGAAATTGCCATTTGGTCGCTTGATTGCCCCCAAGAAGCGGCCCGTGCGCTGAACTTCTTTGCGTCAGCTGACTCCGGCCTGACGACAGGTGCCATCGCAAACTTCGACCGGCCAGCATGGGAAACTGTCCCGGGCATCATGCCAACATCCGATTCTGCTATGACAATAGTTGAAACTCAAACCACAAGCTTTTCTCGGGCCGGAGGAAAGCTTCTCATCATGCTCTCGTCGTATGTCCGGAAGGATGGCAGCTTTGGAACATTCTGGAACGCCTGCTTTTTCCCTGCTAACTCAATCGCGATCATGGCAGCCATGTCAGACATTCCTTCGGCACCGTCGGCCAAAGGCGCCATCCCCTTCTGAATGCAATCAGCAAAGTAAGATATCATGCCGCTGAAATTGTCGGTTTCGGCAAATTCGACGCACCTTGTTTTGTCACCCTGCTGCAACGTCAGATTGCGCGCTACACCAAAGCGATAGGCATTGCTCAGCGTGACAGAGCCTTTGGTGCCCGCGATCTGGAACATGTCGAGCGCGTCTGTGCCAAATCCCGCATAGAATTGAGCCATTCGCCCCTTTGAAAATTCGAGGGTGACGGCTACACCCTCTTCAACCTCTTTGAACCGCGGATCCATGTATCCGAAACTAGGCACTGAAAATGCCCGAATGGGATTGTCGCGGAAGACATGCCGCGCCGCATTCAAACAATAGACGCCCACATCCTGAAGTGGGCCACCCCAATGAGAGGCCTTCAATCGGTGATTGTCTGGTGTCGCCTGAAAGGAGAATGCACTGGAGAAAAATCGGGCATCGCCGATGTCGCCTGAATTGAGCATCTCCGCTACGCGCAAAGTGGCGGGATCGTTATGCAGGCGATATGCCGTCATCAGATAGACGCCAGCGGCTTGCGCCTCCGCTATCATCAATTCGGCATCTGCTATCAGGGTCGCAAGCGGCTTTTCAACAAGCGCGTGCAGGCCATGTCTCGCCGCCCGCACCGCGTATTCACAGTGGCTGGAATTGGGCGTTGCCACATAGACGGCATCCACCTTGCCGCTTGCGGCAATGGCATCAAACTCGGCGTAATCGCAAACATCTTCGATCCCATAAAAGTCAGCGAGGCGTCTGGCTTTCGCAGCATTGCCACTGACGATGGCGGTCACTTCCGAATTGCCGGTCTGGCAAACGGCCGGAAGGAATGCTTCCTGCGAAATCCATCCTGCTCCGACCACCGCGAATCTGACTTTTGACATTCCGCGTACTCCAGAATTCCGCTTCAAACTTTGATGGGCTTGCCTGTCTGCCAACTGACGGTTGCAGCTTCTGCAAGAATCTGCGCCTGAAGGCCATCGAAGCCGTTTGGCTTGGGATCACGGAGGCCTTTTTCAATTGCCGCGATGAAGCTCTTGATCTCATTGGCATAAGCCTGGCCGTAGCGCTCAAGAAAGAAGTTCTGCACAGGGTCAGCTTGTGTCCCTTGCGCGTTGTGCAGTTCGATCGTGGTGTTGTGCACGTTGCGGACCGCAAGCATGCCCCTTGAACCATGCACTTCCATGCGCTGGTCATAGCCATAGGTCGCGCGGCGCGAATTTGTAATGACAGCGATGCGGCCGGAAGCGGTTTGCATCTGAACGGCTGCCGTATCAACGTCCCCTGCAAGTCCGATGGCCTTGTCCACCAACGATGAGCCCAAAGCTTGTACGACAACAAACTCCTCACCCATCAGGAATCGGGCCATATCGAAATCATGGATCGTCATATCACGAAACAATCCGCCCGAGCTCTTGATATACTCCGTTGGTGGCGGGCCAGGGTCTCGCGAGATTACCGTAACGATCTCAATATCGCCCACATCACCTTTTCGCACGCGGGACTCAAGTTCAGCGAT
>SXGT01023567.1_pt1 | contig 10631 bp, 6 predicted proteins | sample 3176221 | NCBI WGS metagenome assembly SXGT01 (sample SAMN11356862, study PRJNA531348) | freshwater metagenome | isolation source: freshwater sample F1-120 | place: China: Fuxian Lake, Yuxi | collected 2017-12-25
CCGGTGCCACACGCAGAACCGATCTTGGCCAGCGTGGGCTTGCCGGTCAGATCGCCGTAGTTGCCGGTCTTGGCGACGTCCGCAAGTGCCGGCTTATCCTTGAGATCATTGAAGCTTCCGCTTGCCGCCACTGCCGCGAGTGAAGAGGCCTTGGCGTACTCTGCCAGATCGCTGGCCTTGGCATAGTTGCCCAGATCGGCACTTTTGGCATAGGCGCTGAGGTCAGCAGTTTTGGCATAGTTGCCCAGGTCCGCAGCTTTGGCGTAGGGCTGCAGCACTGCGCCGTCAATGGCCGTGCTCTTGATGCAGCCCGAGCAATCCAGGCTCTCCGCGACGGCTGCGCGCAGCGCAAACAGCGAGGAACCTACTGCCTGGCGGGGCAACTCAGGATCGGCACCGATGGTCACCCCGAGCCACGCCGACTGCAAGTTGAGCCCTGCCGCCGACAACGGGGTCTTGCTGCCCATCTGGTAGGTGAACTGGCCGGCCTTCGCGGCAACCGACCCGGTCTCCGTCCACGCGGCAGTGCCGCCGGTCTGCTGCGCGTACAGGCTGAATTGGACGTTGTAATTGCCGTCGGCCGCCGGGCCGCCACCAGCGGACATCAGAATTCCCTCAACGTTAGCAGTGGTCGGCACTGCGGCCACCGCCGACCCTGACCACAGGCCAGCCGAGGCCGCGGACACGACCAGCAAGCGCTTGCAGTGGGAAAGAACCGTTTTCATCCTGACTCCTCATGCTGCCCGCCAGAGCAGCGGGCGCAACATGCCTACAGGCCGATGATCTTACGAATCCATGCGTAGAATCCAAGGTTTGCCGAAGTTTTCGGGTCACCAACCATGGGACCCGCGGCAATGGAGCCGCCCACCATGACGCGCGCGTTGTTCTTGCCGGCGCTACCAGCGACTACGCCATTGGCAATGCGTCCACTGAACGCCACCGGCGCACACCCCTCGTCCGTCACGGTGTCGCAGTTGTCGTCGACGCCGTTGCACAGTTCCTTGGTCGCGGGCAGGACTTCGCCAGAGCACTTGCCGAGCTGGCCCTGAGCGTCGCAGGTCTGCTTGCCAGCTTTGCAGATCCCCTTGCCTTCGGTGCCCTGGGGGCCGGCGTAGCACGGCACGCTGACAGACGAATCGACGGTGTACTGGCAGCCCTTTTGCGCGTCGCACAAGTCAATGGTGCACGGGTTCTTGTCGTCGCACGCGACCGGCTTGCCCGGCAAGCACAGGTAGGCACCGGACTTGTCGTTGCCGCAGGTGTCGCCGCTCGTGCAGACGTTGGTGTCGCTGCAGGTGGTTTGGATCGGCGTATAGAGGCAATTGCCGGACTTGGCGTCGCAGCCGTCTTGCGTGCAGGCCTCGTTGTCGTCGCACTTTTTGGCAGCACCCAGCCCGCATGACCCGGAAGCGCACTTGTCGTTCAAAGTGCAAGCATTGTTGTCGGCGTCGCAAGGTGCGGTGTTGTTGGCGAATTTGCAGCCCGCGGCCGGGTCGCAGCTGTCGTCGGTGCACGGGTTCTTGTCGTCGCAGGCCTTGATCGCACCCGCCGTGCACTTACCCGCTTTGCAGCTGTCGCCGTCGGTGCAGGCATTCTTGTCGGCGTCGCACGGGGCGCCGTCGCTGCTGTTGGTCACCACGCACTTGCCCTGGGTCGGATCGCAGGCCACTTTGCTGCACTGGGTGTTGAGCGAATCGTCGCAGGCAATGATCGAGTCGGTCTTGATCTTGCACTGGTACGGCACTTTGGCCTTGTCGCAGAACAGCACGCCGTTGCACAGATTGCCGTCGTCCTTGCATTCGGCGTCGTTCTGGCACGAGCAGGTGTTGGTGCCGGGCGCGCACTGGCCCTTGTCGCAGCTGTCGTTTTGAGTGCAGGTGTTGCCGTCGTCGCACGCGCCGCCCGACTGCGGCTTGTGGGTGCAGCCTGCCGCAGCGTCACAAGCATCCTGCGTGCACACGTTGTCGTCATTGCACGCCTTGGCGATGTCGATGGCAGTGCCGCCGCATTTGCCGTCTTTGCAGGCGTCGCTCGTCGTACATTTGTCGCTGTCGTCGCAGTTGGCTGGGACCGGATTGTGGACGCAGCCGGTCTTGTTGTCGCACGCATCTCCCGTGCACGGATTCTTGTCGTCGCAGTTGGCGGCGGAGCCAGTACACAGGTCATCTTTGCAGGCGTCGTTCAGCGTACAGGGGTTGCTGTCGTTGCACGGCGCGCCGTTGGCGGGCTTGTAGTTGCACTTGCCGTCAATAATCGAGCACTTGCCGGTGATGCAGGCGTCGCCACTGTCGCAGGCTTTGCCCTTACCGGCGACACACGCGCCGAGCGCGCAGGCGTCGTTTTCGGTGCACAGATTGTCGTCGGCGTTGCACGGTGTGTTGTTAGGCTTGAACACGCACCCTTTCTTGGCGTCGCAAGAGTCGTCGGTGCACGGATTCTTGTCGTCGCAACTCTGGACCGTGCCCGGCTTGCACTTGCCGTCGCCACAGACGTCGCCCACCGTACACAAGCTGTCGTCGGCGTTGCAGGGCAGGAAGTCTGGTTTCTTGGCGAAGCCACACTTGCCGGTTGCGGGGTCGCACTGGTTGGTCTGGCACTCGCCGTTCAGGCTCGCATCACAGTTGACGATCGTGCTCTCTTTGACCTTGCACACAAAAGGCTGCTTGGCCTTGTCGCAGAACAAGGTGCCGTTGCACTGATTGCCATCGTCCTTGCAGTCGTTGTCGGCCTGGCAGGCGCAATTGTTGATGTCGCTGCTGCACTTGCCGTCTTTGCACGCGTCCTGCTCGGTGCAGGGGTTGCCGTCGTCGCACTTGGCGCCGCTGGCGGCTGTCGCCTGGCAGCCTTTGGCGGCGTCGCAGCTGTCGGTGGTGCACGGGTTTTTGTCGTCGCAGTAGCTAACCGCGTCCACGGCGCCGCCCTTGCACTTGCCGTCTGCGCACGCGTCCTTTTCGGTGCACTTGTCGTTGTCGTCACAAGCGCCAGTGACGTTGCTGTGCGTGCAGCCAGACTTGGGGTCGCAGCTGTCTGAGGTGCAAGTGTTCTTGTCGTCGCAAGACACCGTTTCGCCCTTGCATGCGTCGGTGGCGCACTTCTCATTCTGGGTGCAGGGGCTGCCGTCGTTGCACGGCGCGTCCGCCTGGAACTTGTACTTACAAGAGCCGTCGGCGATGTCGCACTTGCCGAGCAGGCACGAATCCTCATTGGTGCAGGCCTTGGAAGCGCCGGCCTGGCACTTGCCGGTCTTGCAGGTGTCGTTGAGCGTGCAGGGGTTGTCGTCGGCATTGCACGCGGCCGCGTCGTCGTCGCTGTGCTGGCAGCCGAGCTTGGCGTCGCAACTGTCCTTGGTGCATGCGTTCTTGTCGTCGCAGTCGACGGCCTTGCCCGGCGCGCACTTGCCGTCGCCGCAGACGTCGCCTTCGGTGCAAGCGGACTCGTCGGTGCACTTGCCGGTATTGTTGGGGTTGCTGCAGCCGCCTGCGCCCTTGCAGACGTCGTCGGTGCAGACGTTCTGGTCGATGCAGGTGGCCTCGTCGGTCTGCCCATCGCAGTCGTCGTCCTTGGCGTTGCACTCTTCAGGCTTGACGTCGGGGGCGAGGCACGCGGTCAGTCCGCCGCCCGCTGGCGCGCCCGGGGCGCCGTCGGCTAGACAGCTGCGCTTGCCTTCGCACTTGCCGTCGCCGGTCGGCACGAAGCACTTGGTGCTCAGCTGCTGAGCCACGGCGTACGGGCTACATGCGCACGCGGCTGCGGCCTTGGGCACGCATTGCTTGGTGGCGGCGCCGGCGACGTCCTTGACGTCACTGCATGCGTAGCCGGGGACGCAGTCGGCGTCGGCCGCGCAGCCGGTGCCGCAGAAGGCGCCGTTGTTGCCACTGTCGACGCAGCGCGCGTCCGGGCTGGCCTGGTTCTGGCACTGCGCGTTGGTGGAGCACGGGTTGCACAGCAAGGCCGCTTTGGGCACGCAGATGTTGACGACGTCGGTGGTGCCGGCCTGTACGCATTTTTCGTCGGTGCCGCACTCGGTGGACGAGCACTTCTTGGCGCATACCTGGCCCTTGGCGGTGACGATGCAGAAGCCGCCGTCGCAGTCCTTGGCTTCCTTGCAGGTGCAGCCTGGAGCTCCGGGGCAGGCGGCTGCTGTGTCGCTGGCGGTCAGGTCGGGCAACGCAGGAACGTCACTGCCGCCACTTACGGTATCCGGATCGGGCGTCGCGTCGGCGACCTGGGTATCCGCGCCGGCGGTGGCACCCGCGTCCGTGCCGTCGCCCGTCGCTGCGGTGTCTTCGCCGCAGCCGGCAATCCATAGGGCGCCGAACAGCAGGAGCAGGGCCAGCCTCGGCGCGCTGCGCCAACGCGGTAAAACGACCGCATGACAAGCGTGGTTGTGCAACGGGACCCCCTTGCGCGACCGAACCGGGAGGGACCGGGCTCGGCTGGGCTGCGTGCCACGACGCGATGGCGTGCAAGCCGCCGTCGGTCGGTCCAGTGGGGTGGCAGTGCCACGCCGCAGACCGCGCAAGTCTGGCACAGCCCCGGCCGCGATCGCAAATTGCCGGGCCGAGCCAAACGATGCACGCAACGGCAAACGATGCGCAGCTCCACCGGCAGCGTTGGCCGACCCTGCCAAACCAAGCCGCTGGTTGCGCGCGATCAGGCCCGATTGGCTAGTGCTTTTGCGGTCACCGCTGCCACCGCCATGATCGTGTGCTGCGGGTTGACGCCGAGCGTCGTCGGCAGGGCCGCCGCGTCGACCACGTGCAGGTCACGGACACCAAAGACGTGCAGGTCGGGCCCGACGACCGCTGTGGCCGGCGTGGCTCCGAGCACCGCACCGCCAAAAAGGTGGCTCAGCACCCACGTCCAGGCCCGGTTGTCGAGCGGCGCGTCGTCAAAGAGGTGCAATTGGTCTTTGTGCAATTCGGCGGGCAGACCTGCGACGCCCGGCCACACCTTCTCCGCCCCCATCTCAAAGTGCGCTTGCGCTAGCAACTTGCTGCCAAAGCGCAGCCGGGCGAGATCCTGCCGCGTCGGCACGTAGCGCAGCGACCGGCCGCCCCACCAGGTCTGGTGGATTTCGCCCTCGGCGTCGGCACGCACAGCGGTCACCCACATCGCGCAGTTGCGCACATCTCCCAGTTTGTCGACCAGCGGCGCGCCCGCGCCGCCCACCCGGGCCGCAAACAACTCCAAAGGCAACGACAGCGACTCGAGCTTGATGCCTTGATCAAGGCGGTGGTGCATCGAGGCCGCGGCCTGGCTCGGCCCCGTGTGCATGTCGATAGCGTGGGGATACACGCCGACGACGCCCGCTCCCGGGTGTCCGCGAAAGAAGCGACCGAGCGCCGGCAGCCGCACGCCAGACCGCTGCAGCAACGGACCCGTACCGGTGGCAGATGCGGCGAGTACCACGCCGCGCCGCGCCCGCACGGAAAAGGTCGCCCCGGCGGCCCGCGTGGCGGGATGGCGGAAACGGCCGCTGACGCCGACCGCGCGACCGCCAACACGCAAAACGCGGTCGACCGGCGCACACGACAGCACGTCGCCGCCGCGCTCTTGTACCAGCTCGCGCATCCACAACAGGTTCGCGGTCTGCTTACTGCGGTTGCGACAGCCCTGCAGGCACTGCATCGCGCCCTTGCAGTGGGCAACGTTGCGGGTAATCGGATGGGCTTCGATCGAGAGCTTGCGCAGGCCCTGCAGCATGTAGTCCGCTGCCTTGCCGGCAATCTGCCAATCGGTTTCTTGAATCTGCAGCTCGCGTTCGATGCGGTCCTGGGCTTCGCCGATAGCCCGCTCATCGAAGGTGTCGCCCAGGCCATGCTGATCGTGCCATGCTTGCAGCACGTCACCTGGCGTCCGGACCACGATTGCGCTGTTGATCACCGGCGTTCCGCCGACCAGGCTGGCCTGTACGACGGGGATGATCGAGTCGCCGGTTGCCACCAACGTTCCCCAGCTGTCGAACATGTCGCGCATCGTGCCAAACATGGTCCACGGGTAGTCTTGCGGGTCGCGCCACGGCCCTGCTTCGAGCACGACTACGCGCAGTCCGGCGCGCGCAAGCTCGATCGCCGCCGATGCGCCACCGGCGCCACTGCCGACAACGGCATAGTCGCAGTCGAGCTCGACGGCCGCGCCGGTCCTAAAGGTCAAGTGCTGACCGGCGCTCACAGCGCCCCCGTGCAGGGTGGTCGGATGATGCGCGCCGCAAAAGCCTCATCGCGCACGGTAGCGGGATCCTGGCCGTAGGTTGGTAGCCCCAGAGCCGCGCGAACTTCTGGCGCGGCGCCCCAGTACAGACCGCCCACGGTCTTGATCATGACCATAGCCATGCGAACAAGGTACAGCCGATGGCCGGCCATCGCGCTGGCGTGGCGGGCACGGGCGCCGGCGGACAGCAGCACTGCGGGCAGCGGCAGGCCAATGGTCAGCAGCGGCGTCAATTGCCAGGCGATTGCGCTACCGATGGCGCCGAACCACATCACCCAGGGCGCGTGTTGCAGCATTTCGCGCAGGAACGGCCTGCTGTCGAGGCGGTCCAGGCCGGGCAGGCGCGCCGTAGACGGAAACGCCGCGCACACGGCGTCGTGCAGAAGGGCCACCCACACATCGACTCCAGGCGAGCGCACGCGGCACAGGCGCACGCGGATTGGCTACTGGCGCGCCGCCGCGTTTTGCCGTATGCAGCGCCCGCGGCGCGGCCCGCACCTTATTTTGGAGGCAACCGCCATGTCAACCGACCCCGCCGCAGGAGCCACCGCGGCCATGCTTCGCGCGCGCGCCGCCCAGCCAGCATGGGCGGCCCTGCCCGTCGCTGAACGCGCCCACAAGATGCGCGCCGCCGGCCTCGCGATCCTGCAACGGGCCGAAGAGCTCGCGCAGTTGATCGTCACCGAAACGCAAAAGCCCCTGGCCGAGGCCTACAGCAGCGAAGTGCTGGGCGTGGGCGATCTGTTCGCGTACTGGTGCAAGCACGGCCCGTCGCAGCTGGCACCGCGCAAAGGCTTGGTGCCAGCGCTGGAAATGCCGGGCAAGAAAGCGTTTGTCCAGCGCGTGCCCCGCGGCGTAGTTGCGTGCATCTCGCCGTGGAACTACCCGATTTCGCTACCAATGCGCACTATCGTGCCGGCGCTATTGGCGGGCAACGCGGTGGTGCTCAAGCCAAGCGAAGTCACACCTCGCACTGGCGCCCGGCTGGTCCAGGCCCTGCAAGCTTGCTTGGGCGACGTGGTCACGCTGGTCGAGGGCGACGGCGCAGCGGGAGCAGCGCTGGTGCAGGCCGATCCGGACCTTGTGGTGTTCACGGGTTCGACGCGTACCGGACGCAAGGTGGCAGTCGCGTGCGCAGAGCGCGGCATCCCGTGCGAGCTGGAACTGGGCGGCAAAGACTGCGCGATCGTGCTCGACGACTGCGCCGTGGACCGTACCGCGATGGGCGTGGCCTGGGGCATTTTGACCAACGCCGGCCAGAACTGCAGCGGTATTGAGCGGGTCGCGGTCCACCAGGGCATTGCGCACGTGTTCGTGCCCAAACTGGTGGCGGCGCTGGAGCGGGCCGCGCGCGACGTGCCGGAACTGGTGACGCCAGCCCAGCGCGCGATCGTCGAGCGCCACGTCCAGGACGCGCTGAACCGAGGCGCGGCGCTGCTGACCGGGCGCCTTGATGCCGATCGCGCGCTGCCTCCGCTGCTGCTGACCCGCGTGCCTGCCGACGCCGCAGCTTGGTGCGACGAGTCGTTCGGGCCGGTCGCCGTGCTGGCGCAGGGCGGCGATGACGCGGAGCTGTTGGCGCTGGCCAACGACAGCCGCTACGGCCTGGGCGCCTCGGTGTGGAGCGCCAACGCCACCCGCGCCCATGCCGTCGCCAATCAGGTCCGCAGCGGCATGGTGTGGATCAACAACCACAGCTTTTCGGGGGCGCTGCCCGACCTGCCGTGGACTGGCATGGGCGACTCGGGCACGGGTGTGACCAACTCGCCCGACGCGCTCGCGCATATGACACGGCCGCGGCTGGTCGTGCACGACACCAACACCAAGCCGGAGCCGTGGTGGTACCCCTACGGTGACAAGCTGGTGGCGTTGATGCGCGTGCTGGTCGCCCGTCAGCAGGCGGGCGGCATCGGGGCCACGATCAAGACCTTGCGCGCCCTCAATGCGCGGATGGCCGAACTTTCCAAATAGCGGCGCAAACCGCGCCACAACGAAGCAAGCCCCCAAGGAAGCGATGCCTCATTTTACGTGCGCCACCTGTCAGAAGCCCTTTGAGGTCGTGCAAGAGACCTTGGACAAGTACCCCGGGTGGACCCCACGCTTCTGCATCCAGCACCGCAAGAACGCCAGTCGCGGGTCGTTTTCGTCGTTCTCGCGCAACCGGCCCGCAGCCGCCACCACGCCAGCCGCAGAGGCACCACCCGCTGCGCCGGCCGGACCGGTGGTGCCGCGCCGTCTGCCGCCCGGTTACGCCGCTGGCAGCCGCACGTTCGGCCGCGGAATGCCGACCAAGGAAGTGTTGACGCCAGAGGAGGCGCTGGAGCGCTACACCGGCGGCCCGCAGACCGGCGTATTCACTGACGGCAGCTGCGACCCCAACCCCGGCCCCGGCGGCTGGGCGTTCGTGCACGTCCAGGACGGCCAGATCTTGCACAAAGCCTATGGCGGCGACCGCGACACCACCAACAATCGCATGGAGATGACGGCGATCATCCGCGCCCTCGACTACCTGCCACCCGACTCGGACGCGACGATCCATGCCGATAGCGAACTGTGCGTCAAGACGCTCAACGAGTGGGCGAAGTCCTGGAAAGCCAAGGGCTGGCAGCGCAAAGGCGGAGCGCCGATCGCCAACCTGGATCTGGTGATGTCGGCCTTCGAGGCGTACGCGGATCGCCCCAAGGTCACGATCAGCTGGCTACGCGGCCACGATGGCTGCCGCTGGAATGAGTACGCCGACGCGCTGGCGACCGTCGGACTGCGCGCTGAAGGATCGCGCAAGCCGACGCCCAAGAACTGAAAGCTACGCGGTAACCGGGGCTTCGGGGTCGCCATACAGGTAACGGCTGCAGTGCGGACACTGCACCAGGCTCGTCGCCCGCAGCACCATTTCGGCAAAGCGCGGCTGTAGCGCCATGTTGCAGCCGGTGCAGATGTCGTTGGTCATCTCGACGACGCCGCGCCCTTGACGGGCCTCGGCGATCTTGTGGTAGCGCGACACGATCGAGCGCTCGACCTGGGCGGCGATGGCCTTTCGGCGCCCATCCACCTCAGCGATCTTGACGTCCATGCTGTCGAGACTGGCCTGATTGTCGCGCTCGGCTTCATCGGCCTCGGCGCGCCAGTCGCGGAACTTCTCTTCTTCTTTGGCGATCGCCGCACGAAACTCGTCGATGGCCACAACCAGCTTGGCGACCTCGTCTTCCTTGGTCGCGATGTTCTTGCGGATGATGTCGAGTTCTTTGTTGACGGCGACGTACTCGCGCGATCGCGTCACGCCGCTCAGCTTGGACTTGCTCTTGGAGAGGCGATCTTTGTCGGCGTCCAGCTCGGCAGACTTGGTTTTGTGCCACGTCTCTGCTTCGGTGAGCTTGCCGCGCTTGTCGTCAATCTCGCGCTGCATGTGCGCGATGACTTTGCGCAGGCGCTCCAGGTGTTCCATGCGCTCAGCGCGGCGGTTGCGAATTTCGCGGGTCTCGTCGTCGAGCGCCTGCAACTTGCGCAAGACGTTGATGATCTCTTGAGGGCTGGTCGCGATCGCCGGATTGGCTTGCATGGTCGTCCTCGATCGGGCCCGCCGAGCCAGACGGCCCTGGTGGGCCCACCTGGATTCGAACCAGGAACCAGCCGGTTATGAGCCGGCAGCTCTGACCGTTGAGCTATGGGCCCTTGTGGACGCGCCGGCCTCACCGCAAAGGCGGGGCGTAGCGCGGCGCAATAGGATGACTGGCATCCGCTGGGGCGTCAAGCGCCTGCCTGCGGCATGGGCCGCCCAGGTGCAGGGGCTGGCGAAGGCGAAATCGGCAATCGCGGGCGCCGGCGGGAATCTCCGGTGGGACATTGGCATTGAGGCGTGCACGTCGGCCCGGTTGGCCGGATCTGTGGTTTTGCACTAGACTGCCGCCTCCCGCGGGCATGGCCCTGCGACCAGACGGCCCCCGAACGGATGGGCGGCGTGCTGCAACTCGATCCAAGGTCCATGATGCGATTGTCCCTCTTTGGCCGGACGCCTGGCGCCATCCGCGCAAACCGTTTGGTGCTGGCCCTGGCAACCGTGGCCCTGGTAGCCGCGGCCACCGGTGGATGCAAGAAGAAAGACGGCCCGGGCGTCGAACCGGTGTCTACCGGCAGCAAACCGCCTGTGGTCAAGCGCAAACCCAAGGACGTGAAAGCGGCAGAGCCCGCAGCAGCGGCCACGCCTGCTGCCGCCGGGGAACCCACGGCTGGACTACGTCCGCCGCCGCCAGAACCGGTTGCCGCTCCTGTTCCCGCGCCCGCGTCGCCGGCGACCGCTCCGGAAGCGATCGTCGCCCCCGCGCTGGCCGCCGCGGCACAGCCCGCACCGGAGCCACTGCCCGCGCCGCCCGCCGCGCCAATGGGTGCGCCGGCGCCGGCAGAGTTGGCTGCCAACGCAGGCG
>SXGT01346791.1_pt1 | contig 10629 bp, 6 predicted proteins | sample 3176221 | NCBI WGS metagenome assembly SXGT01 (sample SAMN11356862, study PRJNA531348) | freshwater metagenome | isolation source: freshwater sample F1-120 | place: China: Fuxian Lake, Yuxi | collected 2017-12-25
ACGCAGACACTCCAACCATTTCACGAAGCAACTTTGAAACGCTCCCGGTTGCAACGCCATCAACACACGCCGAAAAACGTCCTTGCACGGAATACCGTGAGGCAGGTCGAGCACGCCGAGCAAAAACTCCTCCTTGGTTCTCGCCCACCTGGCAATCGTGGTCGGTCCCCCACACCCGGCCAACACCGCCATCACCGCGATCACGACGACGCTGACGAGCGGATGCTTCTTGTTGGTTTCGGATCGAGGATCCTCCAACTCGTAAAAGTACTTGACGATCTCATCCAGCTTGACGTTTCGAGTCTCGACCATGGTTCGTCCTCCGTGAACACAAAAAGGGGCCCACGGAGAACGGTATATGAACCCACCGAGCCTGGCGCAACTCTACCCAGCCTACCCAAAGTGAGCGCTGGCCCTGCGTTCCCTCCCATGACAGAACGCGTAACAGATTTTCGTCAAAAAAGAAAGTCGCGCTGTACTGCTAGACTCCGCATGACAGCCGCCCTGTTGTCGGCTGCCTTATTGCAACTTTATCAGCAGGCTCTCGACCGGCCGCACAGACGCGTTTGGGACTGGTGACAAAATGGTTATCCTGACCATGTCGTATGCATCTGTGTCCAGTATAAGAACGGGTTCGCCAATCAAGTCTCGCATCAAACGAAAACTATTGTCCTGGCCCCATACGTGCAACTGAATCCGGAAGTCGCCGTCGGCATTGACTCTTTCCTTGGCCGCTCCAATGAGTTCGGGAATTAGCAAAGTAGTCTTGCTGTCCCGTTTTAGCTTGTAGGTCATGGTCGGCGCCGGTGGCCATTGCCAATTAACAGGGGAACTGCATCTGGGGAGCTGGTTGACCGCGAATGCCTGGGGTGCGAAATACTCGCGTCCCGCCGTAAATTGCGTCGTAGGAACCACAGCGACCCGGAGTCGAGCCTCCGTATCGTCATGAACCGCTGAAGGCAACGGAGGAACGTCGATTTCCTTGACTCCCTTTGCCTCCTTGAGGAGAATCAAGTCACCTGTCTTGCTTTCAAGATAAAGCCGAAGAATGGAATTGGTTTCTGGTTCCTCATGGGGATGGTAGTAAACGTACCTAACGCGAACACTCGTCGAACCTTTATTCTCTAGCACAGCGCACAGATCCGTAAACTTGAGGCTAGGAGCCTCCAACGAGTAAGTATTTTCAATCGGCACATAGTTGCTGTAGGACTCAAGCCCTCGTTTGGTTCCTGTGAGAGGAGTAACGGAGGCCTGAATATTGTCCTTGATCCCGCTTTCCAGCAGAAATTCACGTTGTCGGGTCCCTTGGGCGAGCATCGCGCGCTTACCAGTCTTGGATACTGCAAACAACCGAACGATTGAGTCCTCTTCAGGTTTTCCGTCTTGATGGCAAAAATCATACCTGACGTGGACGACATGCCCGGCTGGCGTCTTGTTGGTCTGAATTGCGACTCGCCCATCAGAATCGGGGCCGTGAAGACGCCGCAAGTATGGCGGAAAATCCCAGTCCAGCTCGGCAATCGCCCAACGATTCAAGCCGGTCTCATCAAAACTGACCAGGCGATGATGCAAGGGCGAGGCTGAGTTGAGCCCAGCCATGACTGCCGACTTTTGCATTATCCGTTCACTTTGTACCGGCTTTCGAAGTGCGCCGCGCTTAATTCGTTCCATTTCCCGGGAGAGATTCTGATAATCGACGGAAACATGGTAATCCGGCCGCAGGTACGCTGAATTGCTGGCCCCATCCGCCAACCAAACATAGTCGCGCATGTTTCGCTGAATCAAATAGCCCGATTCGCCCAATTGCACGTTACCAGGCTTGAAGTATGGATCGAATAATGCCCATTGCCGAGTCATCCAGGCAATCGGAGCTGGATAAGATGTGCATACAAACGTCTTTCCAGCGTAGGGTGTTTCTGACAGCTCGGACAAAAACGACCGCTGATCAGGAGGGAGGTGCTGGAAATGAATTAATTGCAATTCAACCCACGCCCACGACCAAATCGAGACAAGAGCGACGACTCCAATAGCCTTAACACGGCAAAGCACGAATTGTACAATCGCATGTTTGGAAATCGATGCGACTAGTTCCCTCGGAATCGTACCAGTGCGGTACGTGGAAATGGCGAAGTGAATCAACAAATAGGCAGCAATGGCGAACAAGATATTAGTGAAATATAAGAAAAATGACAAACTGCGAGCCAAATAGCCTGATAAAACATATCCCCCAAATAGAGCACAAATAGCCAAATAACCAATTGCACCTGCTCCGAGAAACGCGAGGAGGCGTAAATTCGTTTTTGCGGAAACATTCGGGAGGGCGAGTTGGCCTCCAAGCACAAACGTACAACCGACTATGCTCGCGCCGACATTGAGAACAAGGAGGCAAAAAAGTGAGTACCAAGATGAGGCCAGCGCAATAGTTATTCCCGAGGAGTGCATATTCATTCGGATGCTGGCATATGAAACCGCAAGCGTCAACGCGCTTGCAAGGAGAGCCCGCGTCATGATTACGAATGGGGAATAGCGTGGCACGAAACTCCCGAACGCTGAACAAGATAATGCAAGAGCGCCAATGTGCAGGGTCAAATACCAATTTCCGGGGGAGTCAAAGATGACATCGTGTATAGCCTGCAGCGAACTGCTGGACTTGTCTACGTGCATGCCCAATGTTTTTTTTGCAAAGTAGTACGATGTCAAAAAGAGTATGGATATCAGGAATCCAAGACTAATCCAACGCACATAATACAAGTACGGACGATTTGCTTCTGGACCCAATAGCAGGTGCTCCTTGGGTATCGTCCATCGACCTCCCAACAGGTCAAGTCCGCGGCCGCAGAAAAAACCACCAACGACCATAAAAACTGGGATCCAGTTTAAGGGACTGTACGCACCGAAGTGATGGATCAGCGTCTGATGGACAAGTACTTGCGGAGACTGAAAGATAGTGCCGTTTTCAAAGTTATGAAAGAAAACAATTTTGTGTTTCTCAAAAAATGAAACAAGTTCCTCGTCGGCGCCGGTCTCGCTGGTGGTGAATTGCCTTGCTCGAATAGTATATGTAATGTCTTGGACGGTCGCGTCGAACCCCATATAGAGAACGAGCTGGACGAGCAACGCTGACGCACCAAGCATCGCGCCGCCTGCGGATAACGCCGCGATTCGCGCAAAAACACGTTTGTCGCTCCATAAGATAAACAACGCGAAGACACAGGTGGTAACCGTCACAAACAGGGCAAACACTATCTCATAATAAAAAGTACTTGCAAAAATCAGGACGGTTAAGAACGACCAGAGTCGTCGTCCTTCGCGTGCGTGTTCCACTGAAGCGAGGCTCGCGAACACGAGGAAGCCATGCCAGACGCGATAAGTCACTACCTGCCATTGCATAAACATCACGTAATCAGTCATTAGGAAGATCATGGCAATTAGCGCAAAGAGCGGGCTAACCCAGCGGGCGAACAGATGAAATCCAAGCAAGATGGTGCCGAGACCAATGGTAAGCGTTGTTATCACAATCTGGCTTTGCACAGAACGGGCATGCAGCGCGTATAACACCCACGCGAAGAGTCGTGGAAAATTCCCTTGATGGGTGTGGACAAAAGGATGAGCCTCCTGATGCGGACTGGAGGCCTCGTCGGTGACCCCAAAGGAATCGCCGAATGGGAAATGATATAGATTATGGGCATGCCAAAGCGCAGAGAAAGACTCGTTATTATCACAAACATACGGAAGCCCTTGAGTGACGCCGAGGAATAGGCCATAGAGGCCGAGATAGGCGAGGACGGTAATCGTCAAGCATGCAAGGTATGTTGATCTTGTGGTCGTCATCAGGTCATTACCTTCAAGAATGGGACCGGCCACTGTCACGAGGTAGATCCGCGTCAGGCAGCCGCGAAGGAAACGGGTGAATCAGAACGAAGAGCCCAGTGGAAAAGACTGCTCCGGAGTGGAAAGAATATACGCGGCACCTTAAGCCAAGGCAGGCTGAATATCGGCGGGATCATCATCCAGGGCGACACTTCAGGCACGATCTGTGTCAAGTTGGTTTTCGGGAGGACCTGTTCGGCAAGCAGCTTGAGTTCCGATCCCGACCAAAAAAGCTGATCGAGCTTCCCTTGCAATATTCTTCGGGCCGAATTCCAAAACACGCGCTGCGCCAGCCAACTCAGTGAGGTTGGGTTCATTTCAGCAACAAAAAGATCGCCCTCTGGCTTCAGTACCCGCGCGAATTCTTGGAACGCCTTTCGGACATTGTCGTGAGTTTCCATCCTTGACCATCCGACCATGTGGTGAATCGAGTAAAGGCATATGATTGCGTCTACCGAGTGATTCGCGAAGGGCATTTCCTTGGCGCTGCCGCACAATCTTACATCAACATCGTTATTCACCCGAATCGAGTGAAAGGATGGCTCAAGGCCAATAACCCGACATTGGGTTCCCCGATGATAGCGAATGCCAGGACCGCACCCTACATCAACGATTACCTTGGGGCCCTGGAGAAACGGTTCGATATATTGCAGCTGTTTTTCATAGCACAAAAGGAATTCGCCTTTGTGGTTGTTATGTCCATCTTGCATCACTTCAAACTTGTCGTCGAAGTACGAAGATACGGGACATGGGCCCGCGACGACCACGCCGTCGGTGATCTCCATCTTGAAAGTACAGGTTGGACATGCAAAACCGTTACTGAGTCGGCAAAGGGACATGTGACATAGTGGGCAACCTAACACGTCACATAGATCAAGATCTTTCGTCATGAATAACCCCAGTCTTGGTTTTTCGGGCTCTGCGCCAATCATGTGGATTTGTAGGGTGGGTCGAGCGTAGCGAGGCCCACCAGGAACGGCGGAAAGCTCGGTGGGCCTCACTACGCTCGACCCACCCTACAACTTTTCCCACACGAATGGCGTAGACCCGTTTTTCGATGATTCGGGTTTGGCTACGTTGGGGCCTCGTCTCGACCCACCTTGTCAGTTTTCCCACGGGACCTCAGGCAACGTCGCCGAGGACTCCTCGTTGACTAAGACAAACGTTACGGACTACGGCGATGATCCGATCTTCATCGGGATAGTATTCCTTCTCCAGGGCCATGCTCATGGGAGTATGACTATCGGGATGACAGATACGCACGGGTTTGGCGACGAGTCGGTTGCTGAGGTGCTCACACGCCGTGGCGATGATCTCGGCGGCAACACCAAATGATTTCCAGGCGGGATCGGCCACGACGAGACGGCGCGTCTTGTGGAGCGATGTGCACAAGGTCTCCACGTCAAGCGGGCTAACGGTCCGCAGGTCCAACACCTCGGCGCTGATGCCTTCCTCATTGAGCTTGTCTGCGACGCGCAGCACCAAGGGCACCATCGCGCCCACCGCGGCAATGGTGACGTCGCGACCGGTGCGACGGCGGGCGGCCTGGCCGAAACGGACGCGATACGGGGCGTCCGGGACTTCGTCGGTCATGGAAAAAAGCGATCGTGCTTCGATGATCACCGTCGGATCTTCGCCGAAAATACTCTCGAGAATGAGTCCCTTGGCGTCGTAGGCCGTCGATGGCATGGCGACCCGCAAGCCGGGAAGGTGTGCGAACCAGGCATGCAGGCTCTTGGAGTGCTGCGGACCTTGTCCCCAGCCTTTGCCGACGATGGCGCGAATGGTCACCGGGGTGGAACACTTCCCGTTCGACTTGAATCGCCACAACGCCAGCCAATTGGCGATGGCGTCGAGTGAGTAAAGCATGAAGTCCAGGCGTTGGTGGACCAAGACGGGCCGAAACCCCGTGACGGAGGCGCCCAAGGCGCAGGACGTCATCAGCGCTTCCGAGACCGGGAAGTCGCGAATCCGCTTTGGCCCAAATTGCTCCACGAGGCCTGGCGTTGTGCCGAAGACGCCGGATTTGTAATCGACGAGCTGGCCCCAGACGACAACGTTTTCACTCAGTTCGCACGCTTGTCGCTGCGCTTCGTTAATCCCTTGAGCATAGCTTAGTTCACGCATGAATGGATTCCTGTCCTGTTGATCCTGATTGATGTCAACCTTCGATCATGCTAACACGAATTCCTGGACAAAAACTAGCCCGGTCGTCAGGAGCCCAACCGAAGGCTCACGATTTCGGCTACACTCGTGGTCAGCACATGACATTACTCGCGAGGTTTGTACGCCGGGTTGTCAACACGGCCAACGGAAATCGAATCCTATGTCTGAAGACCGAAGCGTGAGCGCAACATTAGTATGGGCCGGGCAAGGTGTCCGCCTGATATTGGTTGAATCCACCCCCCTCCAGGTCCTGGAGAAGCCGGTCCGCCTCTGGAGTAACGGTGCTGAGATTGAGCGCCGCCCAGTTCGCCTGGCTGGGGAACGGGCTGGATTTGGCGAAACGAAACGCTTCGTCGATTTCCTTGTCGATGGCGCCCTCGTGCGTTGCCCTCATGGCCTCATCAAACCAACCGGCCTCGGTGAGCGACTCCTCCAGAAGCTTAATCGGGCACAGGCTCTTCCAGTACGCCAATTCCTCAACGGTTCGATAACCGTGTTGCGCGTCGTCGCCGGGACCTACGTGTCCGTTCCAGCGATAGGTGTAGGCTTCGACAAAGACCGGCCCCTGTCCTGCGCGCGCCTGCTCGATGGCACTGGCCAGGGTCCGATAGGTTGTCACGACGTCGTTGGCGAAAATGGCTTCGCTGCGCAGACGAAACGCGGCCACACGTTCATGCAGATTGTCGGCGACTTGTCGATCGCGTTGCGGCGAGAAAGTCGAGTAGCGGTTGTTCTCGCAAACGAAGACCACGGGAAGGCGGTTGCGTGCAGCGAAGCCAATGGCCTCCCAAAACACGCCTTCCTCGGTCGCGGCCTCGCCGCATCCGGTCACGACGACATTGTCGGACCCGCGCAATTGTTCGCCGAACGCCGTCCCAACGCCAATGGCGACCGCACCCGCCAAGATGGCGCCGCTGAAATAGCGGTCGGCGGCAGAAGAAATGTCCTGGGACCCGGCGCGCCCGCCGTTCGCACCCGTTTCGCGGCCGTAGAGTTCCGCGAAAAGCGCGTTCATGGGAGCGTGCTTGGCCAAGTAGTACCCGTGTGAACGATGGTGGCTGAACATGTAATCGTTCGGCCGCAGTAATTGAGAGAGGGCCGCCGAGACGGATTCCTGTCCGACGCACAGATGGACGGGACAGCGTATCTCGTCGGCCGGATGATACTCACGACTCAGCGCCAGCTCCATGCGGCGGATGCGGAGCATGTTGTAGTACAGCGTGTCCGCCAACTGCCTGTCGAAACCAGTCAGGTTCGGTTTGCTGCAACACTGGCCTTGGAGAATGGCATCGTGAGTGATTTGCGTCCCGATTGATGTCGTCGCCGGCGCAACGGTGCGGGTGGCCTTGGCATCCTGAATTGAGATTTCTTTTTGTGGCATGGTTCATTCCTTTGAACGTGAACAGAGTCCAAGATGTTGAGAGCGACCTCATCTACCCCACAACCTTTGCATGAAGATGGAGAACAGGGTTCGGCCGACCGAAAGCCAATTCCTCAGCCTGAGCGCGGTGGATTTGCCGTCTGGTCGTTCCTTTCCGACAATGGGTACCTGCACGTAGGACACCCCCTCGATCAGCAAACGGGTGATCAACTCTGCCTGAAACCCGAACCCGGACGTGCGGGCATGCCAGCGCATGACGTCCGCGCGCCGGTAGACCGCGCAACCGTTGTAGTAGCGCAGCGATTGGCCGCTCAGCAGGTTGACGATGCGGGTATAGGTGGATGAGAGCATCCGACGCGACCAGGCGCGTCCCTGGATTTCCAGGTGATACGGGACGATGAGGTCGGCGTGTCCGATCTGCAAGAGTGTTGCTTGCAGACTCGCCTTGTCGTCCACATTGTCGCCGCACACAAGTTTGTAACAGCGTCCGCGTCCTAGGAAAGCAGCCTCCACGAAATTGCGGGACAGGCCGCGATTCTTAGGATTCCGCAGCAAGTGGAGCGCCAGGTCGGGATGGCTCTCCTGGAATTGCTGCACGAGTTCGGCAGAGCGGTCCTTGGACGCATCGTCGACAACGATAATCTCGAAAGTGAACGGGAGCGCGGACATCACTTGGCAAAGATTTTCAAGCGTCTGGCAGATGTTTTTTTCTTCGTTATAGCAGGCGACAAAAAACGTCAGGTCAACTTCCACGTTGCCTTCCAGAGTCGCTCGATGTGGGGCAAACCACTGCCGCGGCTGCAACGATGCGCCAGCCTCCCCGGACACGACGGCGGGAAGTTCGCGCGTGTCATAATGAGGCGTTTGAAGCAGATGAGATGGTTTGACGACCAGCATTGAGCAGTACCCCTTCGGCTTAATGACTGTGCAACAACGCTCCAGTCACGGCATAACGAGCATTATTCCATCAAATTCAGCAAGCAATGTCCTTAAACGCTTGCCATTTGGCAAATCGATTCGACCGTCACAGGCGTATTCTCGTGAAAGACGGCTGACCTCCCTTGCTTCAACCGACTTGCCTCGAATCCCTGCCGTTTAATAGTGCAGCGCCAACTGTCAGGCATGCCAATTTGACGCATTTTGACGATCCTGGGCAAGCTGCGTCAGGTTGGAATGCCTGACCGACGGACCTTGCGCTGTATCATTACCAGATCAGTTCAAAGATTGTAAGCTGGTTATCCTCATAAATAATTCGGTGGCGAGCGGCGATGTGCGCACGCAGGCGCTCGTTGTATTCGCGATTGACCGACTTCCCGAATCCAGGCAGGTCGCGCGAGTGAATGTAATGGCTTGGGCGGCAATCCGTGCTTGGCTGCCAGTTGACGATGAACTTGCTATAGGCGGCATTGGGATCAGGCGGGTGCTCATTTGGAAATGACTCCATTTCCGCGACACCGAACACTTTCTCGTGCGTGAAGAATCCCACTACTGCGGGATACATGTTCGTCATCGTGACTTTTTGACTGGCATTTTTTTGTATTTGGTTCAGGTTGCGAAACTTATCGGCAGAGGCCTTGACGTAAGCATCATGTACACCCGAACCCTGGCGCACCATAAAGGGAACAACGGCCAGCCCGAGAAGTCCGAGCGCCAGCTTTGATGTCATCGGGCTGCGCGACGTTGCCAGCAGATTCTGATACACGACCAGGACAACGCCAAGTCCCAGCAGGGCGCCGAAAAAGTGGCCATTGCCCTGCAAATTGTAGTCCACGGAGTAGGCGGGAAACAACAGGAGCGGCATGAGGATGGACGGAAGTACCCAGCCAGCAAGCTTGACCAGGACGATCGGGCCACGTGGTGCTGGGCTCTGATCCGGAGTTCGCGTTCCACGTTCGACAGCCCAGAGCACGGCCTTGCCGACCAGAAACGCCAAGGCAATGACGAAGAGGCCCTTGATGACACGGAAGTTAACGCAATGGAGAAAAGTAATTAACAGCCCGGTGGGACGAAGGGTGTGAACACCATGATGAACCACATTGATCGATTGGTAAAACGCGACGAGATCGGGTCCTGTCGGATAGCCCGTCGCTCGATTCGAAAAAGTCAGCGCCAGTTCTCGGATGGCCACGCTCAATCCCAGGTGCCAGACATTTTGCCCGACGTGCAGACCAACTCCGACGGTCATCGCCAACAGGACCGCTGCCAAATCCAGTTTTTTCAGGGGCAAGAGCTGCAAGATCCACAGCATGCAACAACCTACCATGTTCAGCACGACCAGTTGGTAGGCGAGAAAGAACGTCGACGCCATGACTGCGGCGCACGCCGCCGCCAAGAAGCGGTGTTTTCCCGTTTCGCGCCAGGCATTCAGCGCCAGCAACGGATAGAACGCGAAAAACGGAAAGCTGGCATGCCCCGGGTGGTCGATCACGTGCATGACCGCAAGCGGATCGAGAAGGAGCAACGCATAGCCGGCGCCGCCCAGGCCCAAGCCGGCGAACAGCATCGAGGCGACGCGGAAATAGCAATAAAGGCCAATAAGAAACCAGGCCGCGAAGAAGAAACGGACGGCGCGATAATTCTCCCCGGCCACGCGTGTGAGCAAGGCCGTCGTGATTTCCGGCCCAGCCGCCATGTGGTCGTAAACAAAGGGGTGTTCGTCTGGGGATGAACTGGTCGAGAAATCTTGCAGGAAGGTGCTGGCAGCGAATCCGTAGGTGTTGAAATTTCGCGCTGCGAGGTAGTAGTTGATGTATTCATCGTTGGCAAAGCTGCTGAGCAACGGCGAAGCCACCAGCGAGATTACATGCAGCAAGAGGTAACCCGCCGCCACGAAGCCGGCGGCCGCGCTGCCGGAGCGAACCGCGTTCGCCAGGAAACTGGGCGGCGCAGCCTGGTCCTTTCCCCGGTCGAGCCGAGGCGTCTCCAATTTGTCAGAAGGAGATGTCAAGAGACGTTTCCTTGTTCTGTGAGATCCGTGACTGTTGGCACGCCAAAGTTCCCTTCTTCAAGAGGATGAGACCATAACCATTCGGGCAAGAAAAAACAAGACGAGTCGCTTGGGCAGCATTCCGCGGGGTGTACGACATGGTTTGCAGCTGAGGGTTTGGGTTTGGTATGCTTGTGGCCGAAGTTCCTTGACACAGCAATGAGTTCGGACACCCCGCGAGAAAGGAGCCAGGGATGGCCAGGAAAAAAAAGGTTCTGCCAGCGTC
>SXGT01820735.1_pt1 | contig 10628 bp, 7 predicted proteins | sample 3176221 | NCBI WGS metagenome assembly SXGT01 (sample SAMN11356862, study PRJNA531348) | freshwater metagenome | isolation source: freshwater sample F1-120 | place: China: Fuxian Lake, Yuxi | collected 2017-12-25
GATGGGTTTTTACTCGCCCTCGCAACTGGCGCAGGACGCACGCCGCCACGGCGTCGAGTTGCGGCCGGTGGATGTCACGGCGAGCGAATGCGAATCCGCACTGGAAGGCGAATCACTCGCCGCCGTGCGCCTCGGCCTGCAGCAGGTGAAAGGCTTCCCAGTCGCCGCGGCGGAACGCATCGTCGCCGCGCGGACGAAGATGCCCTTTGCCGATCTTGCCGATCTCGCACGCCGCGCCGCGCTGGGCCGGGGCGAACTCGATCTGCTGGCCGCCGCCGGGGCGCTACGACAGCTTGCCGGGCATCGCCGGCAGGCGGCCTGGGCCGCTGCCGCCGTGCCATTGCAACGCGATCTGTTTGCCGGGATTGCGCTGCGCGAAGGGGAGTTGGCGCTGCCCGCGGCGCGCGAGGGTGAGGAGATCGTCGCCGACTACGGCAGCCTCGGCCTCACGCTCGGCCGCCATCCGCTGGCGCTGCTGCGTCATCGGCTGGCGGCGAAGCGCTATCTCACGGCGCTGGACTTGCGCAACTGCGGCGATCGCGCCGTGGTGCGCTGTGCCGGCATCGTCACCTGCCGCCAGCGCCCGGGTACCGCCAGCGGCGTGATCTTCCTTACCCTGGAAGACGAAACCGGCTGCGCCAACGTCGTCGTGTTCAAGGATTTGGCGTCCCGCCAGCGCCGACTTTTGCTCGGCAGCCGTCTCCTGGGCGTGGCCGGCCAGTTGCAGGTGGAAGGCAAGGGCGAGCACGCCGTGGTGCATCTGGTCGCCAAGCGCCTGTTCGACCACAGCGAGTTGCTCGGCACGCTGGTCGCCGGCAGCCGGGATTTTCACTAGACTGCGTGCATGCAACGCATCGACTTCCACGCCGCCGACGGCCATCAACTGGCCGTCTACCGCTTCGATCCGCACGGGCCTGTGCGCGGCCAGGTCGTGATCGCCGCCGCGATGGCCGTGGCGCAGTCCTTCTATGCGCCCTTCGCGCGCTACCTGGCGAAGCGCGGCTACACCACATGGACCTTCGACTATCGCGGCATCGGCGAGTCATTTTCAGGACCCCGCCGGCGCGTCAAGGCCGACCTGAGCGACTGGCTGCGTCAGGACTATGACGCCTTGCTGAGCACGCTGGCAGCGGATGCGCCGGAACTGCCCCTGTTCGTCGTCGGCCACAGCTTCGGCGGCCAGGTGGCGCCGCTGCTGCCTTCGCGCGAGCGTGTCGCCGGGCTGGTGAACATCGCCGTCGGCAGCGGTTCGACACGCCACCTGACGCCGCGCACGAGGCGTTCGGCGCCCTTGTTGTGGCATGTACTCGCGCCGGCGCTGTGCCCCATGTTCGGCTACTTTCCCGGATCGCGCATCGGCGTTGTCGGCGACCTGCCGAGCGGCGCGATGATGCAGTGGCGGCGCTGGTGCCTGACCCCCGACTACCTGCTTTCCGGCGAGCCCGGCGCGCGCGAGGCCTATGCCACGGCGCGCTTTCCGGTGCTGGCGCTTAGCTTTGCCGACGACGAACTGCTGCACGAATCCGGGTCGCGCCTGATCCATGGCGCCTACCGCCACGGCGGGGTCGATTACCGCCTGGTCGAGCCTGCGCAGCACGGGCTCGAGCGCATCGGCCACTTCGGCTTCTTCAAGCCGCAATGCGAGACGAATCTCTGGCCCTTGGTGGCCGGGTGGCTGGATCACGCCGCAGGGGCCGCGCGGCGCCAGGCCTGAAAGCACGCTCTATTCGCCCAGTGCCTCGCGCAGATCCTTGATGGTCCGTGCCAGTTTGTTGACCAGGGCCTTGCAACTGCGATCGATGTCCTCCGCCGAGCCCTCCTTGAGGATCAGCGCATGCAACTGCTTGGCGGCATCGGCCAGCTTGAGTGCGCCGACGCTGCCCGCCGATCCCTTCAGCGTGTGCGAAATCTCCTTGAGTGCGGCGATGTTCCCTTCGCTGCGGAACTGCTCGAGGCGGGCGATGTCCTTGAAATGGGTTTCGGCGAACAGGGCCAGGATGCGCGAATACGTGCGCACGTCACCGCGCACGACGTCGACCCCGCGATCGAAGTCGAGGCCCGCTACCGCCTGCAGGCGCTGGCGCCAGTCCTCGACACCGCGGTTTGGCAGTTTGGGTACGCCGCCAGCAGCACCCGCCGATCGCGCCGGGGTGGCACGGGCCAAGGCAGGCCCGGCAGTTGCCGCGGGCGCCGGCTCCGCTGCCGGGTACTGTCGCAGCCACTTCAGCAGGGCCGCATAGAGGTCCTCCGGCTCCACGGGCTTGGCGACAAAATCGTTCATGCCGGCCTCCTGGCAGGCGCGCCGGTTTTCCTCGAAGACATTTGCCGTGAGTGCCAGGATCGGCAGCTCACCGCAGCCGGGAAGGGCGCGTATCGCGCGCGTGGCTTCGAGGCCGTCCATGCGCGGCATCTGGATATCCATCAGGATCAATCGATAGCGCACGGCCGCCGCCTTCTCCAGGGCTTCCTGGCCATCGACGGCGATGTCCGGGTCCATCCCGGCGCCATACAGCAGTTCGAGCGCGACCTCGCGGTTGATGATGTTGTCCTCGACCAGCAGCAGCCTGGCGCCGCCGTGGTGCCGGCGCAGCTCGGCCTCGGCGGTCTCGATGCGGATCTCGCTCGTCGGCGGCATGACGCCGTGGCCGCGGTGCAGGCGCGCGGTGAACCAGAAGCGGCTGCCCTCCCCGGGCCGGCTTTCAACGCCGACCTCGCCGCCCATCAGTTCGGCGAGGCGGCGGGTGATGGCCAGACCCAGTCCGATGCCCCCATAGCGGCGCGTATCCGAGGTATCGACCTGTTCGAAGGCGCGGAACAAGGTCGGTAGTTCCTCGGCCGGGATGCCGATGCCCGCATCCTCGACCTCGAAGCGCAGCAGCAGTTCGTCGCCGTGCTCCGCGACCAGGATCGCGCGCAGATCGATGCGCCCCTGCTGCGAAAACTTGATTGCGTTGCCGACGTAGTTGTACAAGGCCTGGCGCAGGCGCGCGGGGTCGCCGCGCAGCCAGGTGGGCGCCGATCCGGCGTCGATCTCGAGCACCAGGCCGCGCGCCCTCGCCTCGTCGAAGGTCTGCGACCGCACATGGTCGAACACCGCGCCGAGGGCGAAGTCGTGCTGTTCCAGCTGCAGGGTGTCGGATTCGCTCTTGGAGATGTCGAGGATGTCGTTGATCACCGCCAGTAGGTGGTTGGCCGCGGCATCGACCTTGGTCAGCCGGGCGGCCTGCTCCTCGCTCGGGTTGCCCCGCCGGAGGAGATGGTTGAGGCCGATGATGGCGTTCATCGGCGTGCGGATTTCATGACTGATGTTGGCCAGGAAGCGGCTCTTGGCAAGATTCGCCTTCTCTGCCGCCTCCTTGGCCGAGGCCAGCTCGGCGGTGCGCGCAATGACCTGCGATTCAAGCTGGTCGCGATGCAGGCCGAGTTCCTCCCGGCTGGCTGCCAGCGCCGCGGTGCGCTCGGCGACCTGCTCCGCCATCTGGTTCAGGTCACGGGCCAGTTCGCCCAACTCGTCATTTCCATCGTCGGACAGGCCGGCTTCGCTGTTGCCCGCGGCAAGCTGGCGCGTGCCGGCGCGGATACGCTCCAGTCGACTCAGGATTAGGCGGTCCATCAGCATGCCCAGCGCCAGGAAGATCAGGGCATAGGTCGCCAGGCTCCATGCCATGCGGTTCAGCCAGTGCTGCAGGGCCGTTGTCTGGTAGCGTGCAAATGGCAGCCGGATGCTGATCAGGCCGCGCACCTCGTCCGTCCTGAATTCCTCCGCGTTGCCCTGCGCCCGGGGGCCGTGGCAGCGCAGGCAGGACGCATCGACCCGCAGCGGCAGGCTGTACTGCAGTACCGCCTTGCCGCTTATGCCGGCAACCGACTGCGCCCGCTCCGCCGACTGTGGATGCTCGCGGAACCAGGCGATGGCGTCGAGTTCCAGGCGGTCGGCCTGGTTGTCCGGATTGCGCGGGCGATCCGAGACATTGCGAAAGCTCAAGTCCGTGGAGTACTTCGTGGCGAACTCCTTCGAGATGTCCGCCAGCGCCGTATCCTCTGCCGCCACGTGTCCGTGATAGGCGTTGCGCACCGCCAGCAGCAGCTGTCCCATGCTGCGCGCATCATGGAGGGGCTCGGCGTCGCGTTCGGCGGCTTCGTGGCGGAATTCATAGCCCAGGTCGACCAAGGCAGCCGCCATAGCCATCAGGGCCAGCGCCAGCCAGATCTTTCCGCGCAGGGTCATGATTGAAGCGGGCCCTAATGCAGGTTTTTGCCGGCGGAGTAGATGCCGCCATCATCGACCACCGGACGATTGGCCTGGATGTCGGCCAGCGCCGTGCGTATCGTGCCGTCGGCGATCCAGTGCGCGGCATGGGGTCCGAGCAGGATTTCGCGCGGCGCCATCGGGCGGGCGATGGCAAAGCCCTGGATATAGTCGATGCCGACCTCGGCCATGGCACGTAGCGTGGCAGCGTCCTCGACCCACTCGGCGATCGAGCGCATGCCGAGATTGCGCGACAGGTCGGCGATGGCCTGCACGATGGACAGGCGCGAGGGGTGGCGTGCCGCCGATTCGACGATGGCGCCGTCGATCTTTATCACGTCGGCCTGCAGGTCGGAGAGGTACATGAAAGAGGTGTAGCCGGCGCCGAAGTCGTCGAGTGCCAGCTTGACGTCGAATTCGCGCAGGCGCTCCAGCACGCGTCGCGTCTGGCTGAAGTCGCGCAGTGCGACGCCCTCGGTGATCTCGGCGCAAAGTCGCGCCGCGGCGCGCGGGTGGGCGCGCAGCATGGCATAGGCATCGGCCATGAACTGCTCATCGTTGATCGATGCGCCCGAGAAATTGACCGTGACGAACCGCGTGGCGGTGAGCTCGGCCAGGTGCGTGTCCAGCCATTCCAGCACCGTTGCCAGTACCCAGCGGTCGATCACGCCGACACGGCCATGGGCCTCGGCCACCGAGATCACGCGGCCGGCGGGAATGACGCTGCCGTCGGGCGCGCGGGCGCGCAGCAGGACTTCGAAGTCGAGGCCGCCTTGCGGGTCGCTCAAGGACATGATCGGCTGCATGGCGATGGCGAGAAACTCGGGCGCCCGTTCCGGCGTCAGGCGCGCCACCAGTACGCGTTCTTCTTCATGTTCCTGGAAGGCCGGCGCGTCGGCACCGTAGGCGACGACGTGGCCGGAGACCGCGAGGTGCTTGGCTTCGCGGCAGGCGCGGTCGGCGGCGGAAATCAGGTCCGGCACCTCGATGCCGGGCGTCACTTCGACGGCGCCAAAGGAGACGCCGATGCGGAAGGCCAACTCCTGGACGCGGAAGGGGCTGGCGTCGATCACCTCGACCAGCTCGCGGCAGCGCGCCGTGGCTTCGACCAAGCCCATGCCGGGCAACAGGATGAGGAATTCGTCGCCGCCGATGCGGCCCAGCAGGTTCTCGCTGCCCAGCGACGTCGTCATGCGGCTGCACAACTGGCGCAGGACTTCGTCGCCGGCGGTGTGGCCGAAAAGGTCGTTGACCGTCTTGAAGCGGTCGAGATCCATGTAGGCCAGGGTCACCGGTGTCTGCTCGCCGACGGAGCGGATCGCGCCGCGCAGCGCCTGCTCGATGGCGCGGCGCGACAGGGTGCCGGTGAGCTGGTCGTGGTCGGCCAGGTACATCAGCTTGCGGCTGGCCGTCACCGCTTCGGTGATGTCCTCGATCGAGCCTTCGATCAGGCCATCGCCGATGGACGCGCGTGCCTCGTACCAGGCGCCGTGGTCGGCCGACTGGAAGCGCAACTGGGCGCGCGGTCCCTCGGTCAGCAGGCTGGCCAGCGATTCCCAGGTGCCGGCCTCGAAGTAGTCCTGCCAGCGCGCACTGCCTTCGAGCGCCCGCTGGCCGAGCAGGCGCCCGAGGGCCGGGTTGCCGCGCAGCATGCGCCCGGTGGCGTCGGCGGTGAAAAAGGCCACCGGCACCTGGTCGTAGGTCTTCTGCAGTGCCTGCTCGGCGCCCTCGCGGCCGGAGCGCTCGATGCGCATCTGCTCGGCCAGCGCCATCGCCACCAGCAGGCCGGAGCTCAGCGCCGCGGTGACGCTGTTCACGTAGGGTAGCGGCCCGGGCAGGCCGAACATGGCCTTGATCACCTCGGCGAAGCCGGCGACTGCCGTGACCACCAGCGAGCCGGCGAACCACATCGCGATGCGCGAACGCGAGACCAGCAGGATGCTGCCCAGGTAATAGACGATGATGCCGTAGCCGACGAAGGAACCCAGCCAGAGCATGGGGATGAAGTGGCGGTAGGGCAGCAGCATGGCCGCGGCGAACATCGGCAGGTAGAGCAGTTCCAGCACGCGCAGCAGCGAGCCTTTGCCGACCTTCGTCAGGTCGTTCTGGAACAGCCGGGTAAACAGGTAAACCGTCAGCGGGAAGTTGCTGGCGAAGATGATTTTCCGCATGCCGTCGAGCCAGCCGGTAGGCACCTGGTGCCCGAGCCAGAGCGTGTCCCATCCCGCGGAGTTGGCGCCAAGCCGCGCATTCACGATCAGCCAGGCGGCGAATACGATGTACAGCGGTTCGCGGTTGACGAGGGCGGCGAGCAGCATGAAGATCGCCAACACCGTGAGGCCGCCTTCGAGCAGGCCCATGTCGTTGGCGAAGTTGCGCGTCGACAGGTCGAAATCCGCGGCCTTCCATGCCGTCACGGAAAGGCGTGCCGGCCCGACGAAGGTGGCGCGGCATAGCAGGGGCACGCCGGAGAGGTTGCCGGCCGTGGTGGCAAACCCGGTGTTGGTCTGGCTCAGCCCGCCCGAGGTGCCGGCACGCGTCGCGGTGCCGAGCGGCGCCAGCGCATTGCCGCGCCAGCAGGAGAGGGTGCGCATGTGGCGCGACGGAAAGTACACCAGCGGCGTGCCGGCACTGTCATTGTCGAGTTTGGGCGGCGTGAAAGCGAGCCAGACCGGGGCTTCCGAGAGCTGGGTGTCGAAGGACGTGACTGGCTTCGCCCCGCGTAGGGCGTCACGGGCCGCCGCCGGTTCGATCTGTCCGTCGTCGGGGACGAAGGACAACGCGGTAAATGGCAGGTCGGATGGTGGCCTGACGGCGGTATCGGATTCCCAGGCGAACAGCGCCAGCAGCATGATCCCGCCCAGCGCGAGCGGAATCGCGACGACGGAAAGCCGGGCCAGCCACTGCGTATTGCGCTGCAGGAAGTCGCGCAGTAGTTGGCGCGAAGCCAGCACCAACAGACGTCGCGTACGGGGGGTCATTTGGCCGCGTCCGGGGGCGGGCGGGGGCGGCGTTTACGGGTCATGCGCGAATCTTAGCGCATGTCGCGGTGTCGAGTCCTTGCGGTGGGCTTCGCGCCCTCCATCTCGCGCTCCTCGCGCGGCTTGACGACGGGAAACGGCGTCAGTTCGATGTCGGGGTGCTGCATTTCGAAGAACAGGGAATACCAGGGATGATCGACCGCCTGCCAGCGCTGCTTGGTGGCGACCACGTCGCAGGCCATGACCCGATGCGGAATCATGCCGACATGGGCCATCGGGATGTAGTCGCCGCCGGGAAAGACATCCTCGAACAGCAGCCAGTGGTAGAAGCGATCCATCGGGTGGCGTGCCGTCACCACCATGGTCTCGACGCCGCCCGCCTCGCACTGCAGGTACATGGCTTTCATCAGCATGGCTTTGACCACCCGCCCGACGGCGGCCTGGCTCACCGCCAGTCGCGTAGCCTCGGCGAGGACGCGTCCGCGCAGGTCGGCGGGCAAGGTCACGGATTGCTCGAGGTCAAGCGGCTGGAACTGGTTGGTGCGGTAGCGCATGCTGCCCAAGGGCATGCCGTCGAGCTTGGCCAGCGCCACCAGCACACGGCTGCTGCCGTCGAGATCGCCGGGCTCGGGGGCGGTAAAGCGGGCGGCGAGTTCGGGCACGTGGCGCCCGTAGGCGCTGCGCCGGATGGCCACGGCTTTGGCCAGTTCCGCCTCGTCGCGTACGCCGCGTATGACGAAAGGCAGTGACTCGGAATTGCCGCCGGAGCTTTGAGATTTGGTAGTCATACACGCAATATGCCGCGTTCTGCCTTCCTTGACAAGTACTTGGGTGCGGTTGTTGCGATGCAGGATGAAAATTTGCAACAGCCCCGGTACGCAGCTGGAATGAATCAGGGTGCAGGCCGGTAACCGTAGAGCCTGGCCAGCCAGGTCGGGCTGGCGCCGAAAAAGAAGGCCGCGCGCAGCCACCACATGAGCAGGATGGTGCGCAGCACGCCGTGCTGCTCCCAGCGCCGGCCGGAAGTGGTGACCTGCTCCCTCAGGCAGGCCGGCGGCGCCAGGCGCTTCAGGGTCGCGCTGAGGCGTATGTCCTCCATCAGCGGCAGGTCCGGGTAGCTGCCGACGCGCTCGAACAATTCGCGGCGCACGAAGATCGCCTGGTCGCCGGTGGCGATCCCGCTCAGGCGCGAGCGCCAGTTCATCATGCGGGCGACGATGCGCAGCAGCGGGGCCTGGCCGGCAATGCGGACGTCGAAGCGCCCCCACCGGGCGCCGCCATCGATCGCGGCCATGACCGCCGCCGCGCCCCCGGGCGGGAGCACGGTGTCGGCGTGGAGAAAGAGCAGGATGTCCCCGCGGCTTGCCGCGGCGCCGGCGTTCATCTGTCGCGCCCGGCCGCGCGGCGCGTCGATCACGCGGTCGGCGAGGGGCATCGCGTTTTGCGGCGTGCCGTCGCGACTGCCGCCATCAACCACCACCAGTTCCACGCCCGCCCGGCGCAGGGGCTGCAGTTCCCGCAATAAGTCGCCAAGGCGCGGCGCTTCATCGAGCACCGGGATGACGATGGACAGCGAACTCACTTGCCAGACCAGATCAGTTCCAAGCGCGCATCGCGGCCGCAGGCAAAGCGGTAGAAGCTGTAGCGTACCGGGTTCTTCTTGTAATAGTCCTGGTGGTAGCTTTCCGCCGGCCAGAACTTCCACGCCGGCGCGAGTTCGGTTTCCACTTTGGCGAAGCGCCCGCTCTTGACGAGTTCGTCGCGGCTGGCTTCGGCGGCCTTGCGCTCCTCGTCGTTCTGGTAATAGATGCCGCTACGGTACTGGTCGCCCTTGTCGCAAAACTGGCGATCCTTGGTCGTCGGGTCGATGTGGCGCCAGAAATGGTTCAACAGCTGCGTATAGCTGACTTTCCGCGGGTCGTAGATCACGCGTACGGCTTCGGTGTGGCCCGTGCCGCCGCGGGCCACCTGCTCGTAGGTCGGGTAGGGCGTGCTGCCGCCGATATAGCCCGACTCGGCCTCGATCACCCCAGGCAGATTTTCGAAGTCCTGCTCGACGCACCAGAAACAGCCGCCGGCGAAGATCGCGCTGGCCATTCCGGGCGGCACGGGTGTCGGCTGGGAGCTCGCGGCGCATCCGAGGGCCAGGCCGGCGGCAACGAACGCCGCGGGAAGGGTGAGCTTCACGAGCGCAGGACCGGCAGGGCGTCGCCGCGGGGGATGAAATGCAATGCGACGCCGTTGTTGCAGTAACGCTTGCCGGTCGGCGGCGGGCCGTCGTTGAAGACAGGCCCCTGGTGGCAGCCGCAGCGCGAGCAGTGGTACTCGGTGCGCGGGTAGATCAGCTTGAAGTCGGTCGCCGTGCCCAGCGCCCCGGGCAGCCCTTGCCAGAAGCTGGGCCAGCCGGTCCCGCTTTCGTACTTGTGGGCGGCGTCGAACAGGGGCAGGTTGCAGGCGGTGCAGATATAGCTGCCGGGGCGCTTCTCGTTGTTCAGCGGGCTGCTGCCGGCGCGTTCGGTGCCATCCTCGAACAACACCCGGTAGGCATCGGCGGCCAGCAGTTTCTTCCATTCCTGCTTCGGCTTGGCGAGGGGGAGGTTCGCGGCAGCGCCAGCCTGGCGCTGGGCCAGCAGGGGCACGGCAAAGAGTCCGGTGATTGCGTACAGCCAGTTGCGGCGGTTCATCGTTTTCTCCTGTCATTGCGCGGATCAGGCAACCGACTCGGGTTCGGTCGTTCCGCCTGATCCTGTCGGCGAAGGGAGCACTATCCTTACAGGCGCTCCGGACGGTTTGCCCATCTTAGTCATCTTGGGCGAAAATGCGTTCCGTAACCTTCCTGACCGCCTCGATGAACACGGATCGCCACGCCGAACTGAATGCCCTGCGGCCCGACCTGCTGCGCTTTGCCCGCCTGCAGCTGCGCGACGCGGGCGCCGCCGAGGATGCGGTGCAGGAGACCCTGCTGGCGGCCCTGGCGGGCAGCCAGAGCTTCGCCCACCGTTCCTCCTACAAGACCTGGCTGGTTTCCATCCTGCGCAACAAGATCGTCGACATCATCCGCAGCCAGTCGCGCGAGGTTCCCGCCAGTTCGCTGGCGAGCGACGAGGAGGGCGACGAGGCGCTGGCGGAAAAGTTGTTCGAACCCGGCGGGCATTGGCGGGCGGAGGCGCGACCGGGTCGCTGGGCCGACCCGGAAGCCTCGTTCGAGCAACAGCAGTTCTGGCGCGTGTTCGAGGCCTGCCTCGACCATCTGCCGGCGAAGACGGCACGCGTGTTCATGATGCGCGAAATCCTCGGCCTCGAGACCAGCGAAATCTGCAAGGAAACCGGCATCAGCACGTCCAACTGCTGGGTGGTGCTGCACCGTGCGCGCCTTTCGCTGCGTACCTGCCTGGAAA
>SXGT01260579.1_pt1 | contig 10626 bp, 12 predicted proteins | sample 3176221 | NCBI WGS metagenome assembly SXGT01 (sample SAMN11356862, study PRJNA531348) | freshwater metagenome | isolation source: freshwater sample F1-120 | place: China: Fuxian Lake, Yuxi | collected 2017-12-25
AACCACCTCGACATGGAATCCATAGAAGCCCTCAACACCGGCCTCGACCAGTTCCCCGGCACGCTGATTTTCGTCTCGCACGACCGCCAGTTCGTCGGCTCGCTGGCCAACAAGATCATCGAACTGAAACTGGACGGCAGCTACGTGGTTTACGAAGGCGATTACGACGAATACCTGCATAGCCAGGGCGTGGAATAAGCGCATTTTGTTTGCTGATGAAAAGCCGGGGAAACCCGGCTTTTTCGTTTTTTACTGAATAAATTTAAATAAATCAGTGGGTTATTTGGTCTGAGCCGGCTTGTCATGCGGTATTTCAAGCCAAAAGATCCGCCCGAAATTGACAAGAAAATGAGGGAAATCCTCGCCAACCCGCGTCCGTAGCGGGTTTGTGGCAGGCGCATCTTATGAGCCACTAAGCGTGGCAAGATACGCGAAGTTTTTTTACACACAACAACGGGATCGTCTACAAACGCGACCAAGCCGCCAGAGAAGCGACGCAGATCAACCTGAGGGAGATGCACATGGGCATGTTCGACACCTTTTACATCCAGGACCAAGGCCGCAGCCTTGCCGTCCAGAGCAAGCAATTCGCCAACATGCTTGCAGACTACCGATTGGGCGATTTCGTCGAATACGAGGCTACCGCGCCGCGAGGCGTGCAGAGCTATATCGAAGACCACAAACAGAACTGGAGCGATCCCGCCTGCCCGACCGAGTGGATCGTCCTGCTCCTGATCGAAGGCTGTTTTCTCGATGCCTACGTCGCCGGCGACGAAACCGAAGCCCGCAATGTCGCAGACGTCATGGTGAAGCTGTGGCTATCCCCCGAACGCCAGACAGAAGCCTTCCAACGCTACGCCCGCGCGCATTTTCAAACGCTGAAAACCCGGAATCGCGCCCTGGATCGAGTCAGCGGATTGCTGCGCGACTACGCCGGATGGCAAGAACGCGAAGCCAAGGGCGAGGTGGACACCAGCTTCTTCGGATTCATGCGCCACGACTTCAGCAAGGAAACCTGGGACCGGGCCATCGCGCGGTTGTTGCTGGAATTGCCTGAATATCGCGAGCGGGTGCCGGCGGGGTATGGGGTGGAATTGGAGAAGTGCAATTCGGGAGAGGAAAACTGATGCCCTACTATGCACATAGCGCCAATTCGGCAAATTGCTGGCATCCATTGCAGGTGCATCTGACTTCGGTGGCGAATCTTGCTCGGCTTTGGGCCACTTCAACTACTTGGGCCGGCGAAGCCGAGCTTGCCGGCTTGTTGCATGACCTCGGCAAATATGCCGATAGCTTCCAGCGTCGGCTCGAAGGCAAAGAATCCGGGCTGGATCATTGGTCGCAGGGGGCATGGCTTGCGTTATCGAAATACAAGTCGATTGCTGCTGCGCTAGCTATCCAGGGGCATCACATCGGTTTGCAGCGTGGGTCCCTGCAGGAGTTGCGCAATATGCAACTGCAACACGTCGCCGCCAATCACCCGCAACATCTGCAATTGAGTGACCCAGATGCGGATAGCCTTCTGCAACGTGCGCAATCTGATGGCCTTCAGTTCAACCAACCCGAGACGACAGCGCTTCGTAACGGGTTCGCCCAGTCTGTCGCGGCCATGCTGGATGTGCGCCTGTTGTTTTCCTGTCTGGTGGATGCTGATTTTCTGGATACCGATGCGCACTTCAAAGGCAACACGGAGGGCAAATGCCCTCGCCCATCTGGCCCTGTGCTCAATGCTCATGACGCTCTCGATGCTCTGAACCGCTACATCAGTGTGAAGAGAAACGCCGGCATACAAGCTGATGTTCAAGTGCGCCTGGCGCGCGAAGCGCTTTGGCAGGCGACTGGGGAAGCCGCGCAGACCCCGCCGAATGTCTTCACCCTCACAGCTCCCACCGGCTCCGGCAAAACTCTGGCCATGCTGCGTTTCGCGTTGGAGCACGCTGCACAGAACAACCTCAAGCGCATCGTGCTGGCTGTTCCATTCCTGACCGTGATCGAGCAGACCGCACGCGAATATCGGCAGGTGTTCGCCGATTTTCCCGAAAACTTCGTGCTGGAACATCACAGCTTGGCCGGCCTGGGCATCGAATCCGCGAAGTCCGATGCGGAGGGCGACAAAGCTAATGATCAGGAACGCCAGCGCCGCTTGCTGGCGGAAAACTGGGATGCACCCATCGTCCTCACCACCAACGTACAGTTGCTGGAATCGCTGTTCTCCAACCGCCCCTCAAGCTGCCGCAAGCTGCATAACCTGATGAATTCCGTGATCCTGTTCGACGAGGCGCAAAGCCTGCCGCAGCATCTGGCCGTGCCGACGCTGGCGGCGCTGTCGCACCTGTCGGCGAACTACCGCACCAGCGTGGTTTTTGCCACTGCCACCCAGCCGGCTTTCGATACCTTGCATGAAGCCGTGAAGAAACACGCGGCCGGCGGCTGGAAGCCCGTCGAGGTGGTGCCGGAGCATCCGCAGATGTTCGAGAAACTCAAGCGCGTTGAGGTGACTTGGCCAAAGCCCGGCGAGAAACGGACCTGGGCCGATCTGGCAGCTGAAATCCGCAACACCGACCAAGTGCTGGTCGTGGTCAACCTTAAACGCCATGCGTTGGCGCTACTTGATAAATTGGCTGATGCGCAGGATGTCTTTCACCTTTCCACCAATCTGTGCGCCCAGCATCGGCAAGCGGTGCTGAATCGTGTACGCAAGCGTCTGAAATCTGGAAAGCCCTGCCGTCTGATCTCAACCCAATGCATTGAAGCTGGCGTCGATGTGGATTTCCCCATGGTTTATCGCGCGCTGGCACCGCTGGAAGCCATCGCCCAGGCCGCCGGGCGCTGCAACCGGGAAGGGAAGATGAACGCGGATGGCAAGTTGGGCGAAGTGATCGTATTCGAACCTGAAGAAGACGGTGGCTGGCGGCGCTGTTACCCAACCCATGCCTATTACCAGGCCACCGAAGCAACACGCACCATGCTCGCTTTGCATGGCGGTCTGGATATCAACGACCCGGCAGTATTCCAGGCGTACTTCCGCCGCCTCTATGACCTGAATGATCCGGCAAGCCAGAACGCTGAATTGTCGGAAGCCATCACCGCAGCCGACTTTGTCGAGGTGGCCCGGCAATACCGTCTGATCGACACGAGTGCCATTCAGGTGCTCGTACCCTGGGCTGATCGGTGGGATGCCTTTCAGGAGCTACGCGCCGAAGCCGATCAATCCGGCATCTCGGCTGGCTGGATGCGCCGCGCCCAAAGTTTGGCAGTCAGTGTTTATCGGATACAAGCCGGCACGCCAGCCTGGGCCATCCCTGCCAAGTTGCGCCAATATGGAAAACAACATTCAGGCGTCTCCGATGAGTGGTTCATTCTCGAAGGCGACTATTACGACGACACCCTCGGGCTGAAACCGCCCGAAGGTCCACAGACATTCATCGCATAAAGGAGGAAACATGACGACACACACGCTTGAAGTCTGGGGAGACCTGGCCTGCTTCACCCGACCGGAAATGAAGGTCGAACGCTTTTCCTATCCCGTCATCACGCCCTCGGCGGCGCGCGGCATCTTCGATGCCATTTACTGGGATGGGAAGCGGGAGAAGGAAGGGAAAGAAATCGTGATGCGGCCCTATTTCCATTGGCAGATCACCCGCATCGAAGTCATGGAAATGCCGAGGTATATCGCCTTGCGACGCAACGAAGTCAAAGGCTGTGTACCGGGTACGACCACACTCAATACATGGATGGATGGGAGAGAAACACCCGAGCCGCTTTGGGCCGACGGCAACGATGAGACCGCCGGTCGCACCCAACGCCAGACTATGGCCCTGAAGAATGTGCGCTACCGGCTCACCGCCAGTATCGAACCCAAGTCAGGCAATGACTGGAGCAAGCTCAATGCCTGCTTCCAGCGCCGTGCCCGCGCCGGCAAGTGTTTCCAGCAACCCTATTTCGGTTGCCGCGAATTTCCCGCCTTCTTCGAATACCTGGAAAACCCGGCACCAGCCACAACAGCACGCTTCGACCAGCACCTGGGCTTCATGCTTTATGACGTATTCGACCTGCGCAAAGAGGTGGTCAAGGAGAAGGACAAACCCTTTATCACCTTGTTCGACGCCCATGTTCGCAATGGCGTGCTGGATGTGCCTGTGTTCGGCAGTACGGAGGTGAAAAAACCATGCTGAACCGGCTCAACGACTACACGCGAGCGCATATTCATGAATCCGAACCGGGTTTCACTGTGCGCGATATCCGCTGGCGCATTGAGCTTACCAAGGACGGGGGCTTGGCGGGCATCCTGCCGATGGGCGATGAAAATGGTGGCGCCGAGCGCTGGGGGTGCCCAGAAATGCATGACATGCAATCGGGAGGTAAAGCCCATTTCTTGATCGACAACCTGAAAACCGCTTTGTTGTTGAAAGCTGCCGCCAGCGACAAGCTGCGGCATGATTTCTATCTGGCGCGCATCCGCGAAGCCGCCACTGAATCGCCTCAACTCAATGCACTGGCTGCGTTTCTCGATGATGACTCTGCCCTGGAGTCTTTGCGACAGACACTACTTGCGCCGCCTCATCGCGCCAAACCCACCGACAACCTGGAATGGCGGATCGACAATTGCGATCCACTCAAAGACCCCGTCGTAGTAGATTGGTGGCGGCATTGGCGAGTTTGTGGTCGCGAGAACGATGGCGACAAGATGCTCTGCTTCGCCAGCGGCGAGGTAGCCATACCTGCCGTCACTCACCCAAAGGTAATGGGCCTGCCCGGCGGGCAAAGTTCTGGTGACGCACTGATCGGCTTCGACAAGGTCGCCTTCACATCACTTGGGTTGAAGAAATCGGCCAATGCAGCGGTAGCCGATCATGCGGCACGGAGTTATGTCGATGCCCTGAACCACCTCAAACGCCATCACAGCAAGCGGCTAGGTGAAAGCGTCGTCCTACATTGGTTCAAAGGAACGGTTGAGAAAGATGAGGACGTTCTGGATTGGTTGCACGATCCACCAGAAGTCGCTGCCGCGTCGGCTGCCATTGCTGCACGCCAGTTGTTCAACGCAATCCAGGCCGGGCAACGGCCCAATTTGGCTGACAACGAGTTTTACGCACTCACTATCTCTGGCATGTCCGGCCGTGTCATGGTGCGTGACTGGATGGAGAACCGTTTCGATGTGTTGGTGGACCATGTTGGGTCTTGGTTCGCAGACATGGAAATCGTTTCCGCCGATGGCAAAGGGAATGCTCGTGACCCCAAGTTTTTCGAGATATGCCTGGCCTTGATCCGCAATGACCGAAGCAAATCCATCTCGGCGAACCTTGAGCAACTTCCGGCGCCCTCAATTGCCACGCTCTGGAAAGCTGCCGTGCAGGGGCTGTCGATCCCGCAGCCGCTGATGGTGCAGGCGCTGGTCCGATTTCGCGCCGATCTGATGGACAAGGATCAACCTGCTTTCAACCACGCCCGTATGGGCCTTATCAAAGCCTACTTCGTTCGACTCAAACCCGGAGGTGACACAACCATGACCCCGACTTACAACCCTAATCACCCGGCCCCGGCCTATCACTGCGGTGGGCTGCTGGCCGTTCTAGCAAACCTTCAACGTGCCGCGCTGGGCGATGTCGGCGCTGGCGTCGTGCAGCGCTTTTATGCCTCGGCCAGCCAGACGCCCGGACTCGTGCTGGGGCGACTCTCCGCAAACGCGCGCAACCATCTCGCAAAACTCGAACCGGGTTTGGCGTGGTGGTACGAGGAGCGGATCGCCGAAATTATGTGCAAGTTGGGCGATGCCGCGCCGCGCATCCTCGACCTCGAAGGCCAGGGGCAATTTGCGCTTGGCTATTACCAGAAGCTGGCCGAACTACGGCCCGACAAGAAAACCACTGCCACCGCCTACGTCATCAACGAACAGGGAGCACAAGCATGAGCACTATCCAGAATCGTTACGAATTTCTCTATCTCTTCGATTGCGAAAATGGCAATCCCAACGGCGACCCAGATGCCGGCAACAGTCCGCGCATCGACCCGGAAGACATGCATGGTCTGGTGTCGGACGTGGCGATCAAGCGGCGGGTTCGGAATTACATTCAGACCGCTTTCGACAACGTGGCACCGAATGCCATCTTTGTTGAGCATGCAACCAATCTGAACAAGCCCATTGCGCTGGCTCATGAGAAAGCCAACGGCAGTGTTCCGAAGGATGGGAATTCAACTAAGGCACAGGTAAAGGGCGCACGAGACTGGCTGTGTGGCAACTTCTTCGACATTCGGACTTTTGGTGCCGTGCTTGCTACTGGGCCAAACGCCGGCCAAGTTCGCGGCCCTGTCCAAGTGGCATTCTCCCGGTCCGTTGATCCAATCATGCCGGTTGATTTGTCGATTACACGAGTTGCAAAGACACCGACCGGAAAGGAAATCAAGGCGGATGCGAGTTATGAAAAACACGTTGAGTGGGAGGCCGCTCAACCAGAAGATTCACTCCGCACCATGGGCCGCAAAGCCCTTATCCCCTACGGTCTCTATGTCGCCAAGGGCTTTGTCTCCGCCCATCTCGCCGCCGGCACCGGTTTTTCCGACGACGACCTCGGTCAACTCTGGCAAGCCTTGCTGAACATGTGGGATCACGATCGTTCCGCGTCGAAGGGCGTCATGGCCTGCCGGGGGTTGTATGTGTTCAAGCATGTCGGCACCGACAGCGATGAAAAACAGCGTGTGCGACAGGCCATGCTTGGCTGCGCGCCCGCGCAACGCTTGCTGGATTTCTCCAGCCCAGGCCGCAAGCTGGACAACACCATCATCGAGATTGGTCATCGCGACGGACTGACCGGCTCCCCGCGCAGCTTTGGGGATTACACCGTTACCGCGCACCGTGATCGCTTGCCCAGCGGGGTTGAACTGATCGCCCCTTGATGCGCTTCTGTCTACCGCCGCCCGGCCCAATAGCCAGGGCGGCGGCTGTGATGGGCGATGGCGACGAAAAGAATGTGGTCTTCCCCCAGGCGATAAATCAAGGAGTAAGGGAAATGGCGGAACGGAATTTTTCTTGCTTTTGCACGCACGGCAACGCCCATTCTTGGGTTGTCGAGAATGCGCGCACGCGCTTGTTCGAAATTGGTAATGAATCTGGAGGCCGTCGCGTTTCCCGCTTCGAGCGCATACCAGTCCGCAGCTTCGTGCAGTTCGGCTCTGGCCGCCGGGTGCAAACGGACTTGCATCAGCCGTATTTGGCGCGGAGTTCGGCGACGACTGTTTCGTATGGAATGGTTTCGACTTCGCCGGAATCGACTTGTGCGAGACGCCGCTCAACTTCCACCGCCCAAGCCGCATCGATTTCAGCTTGCGGCAAGGCGCTGACCCAGAGCAGATCGGCAAGGTCGGCGCGTTGTTCAGGGGTCAGTTGCATGGCCAGTCCTTTGGCCTCTTCGAAAGTGGTCGCCATGATGGGCTCCTGCAAAAACATGTTTGGCAGTTTAGCGCGCGGTCTGTCGATGTGTGATTTTCGATGGCAGTGATGGATTCCATTCCTTTGTCCGCTCTGAATCACTGGGCATACTGTTCCCGCCGCTGCGGCTTGATTCACATGGAGGGGGAGTTCACCGACAACGTCCACACCGCGCGTGGCAATACCGAGCATTTACAAGTGGATCGTGTTGCGCACGTCACCAGTCGCGATGGCGCACGCGTGGAATATGCCTTGCCGGTCTGGTCGGATCGTCTAGGCCTGATCGGCAAGTGCGATGTGGTGGAGTTCTGGCCTGATGGCACGATTTTTCCGGTCGAATACAAACATGGTGCGCGCAAGAAATGGGTTAACGACGACATCCAGCTCGCTGCCCAGGCGATGTGTCTGGAAGACATGCTGGGCCACCCGGTGCCGCGTGGCGCGATCTATCACGCCAGCAGCCATCGGCGGCGCGAGGTGGTCATTACGTCGGCCTTGCGCGAAAAGGTCGTCGAAACTGCCGATGCCATTCGCGCCATGTTGGCGGCCGGCCGTCTGCCGCCGCCAGTCAACGATGCGCGATGTCGGGAGTGCTCATTGAAGGAGATTTGTCAGCCGGAAGCGCTGGCCGGGCAAAGTCTGATCAGTCGTTTGAGGGAGGGGCTGTTCAGTGAACTGGATTGACTTGATGAAACAAGCCAAGAACACCCATCAGGCTGCGTTCTACCTCCGCCATTTCGAGCACGGTCAGGGTGGTGAGCGGGCCATCGCCAAAGCGGTTCAAATCCAGCGCGCGGGTCTGTTCCGGCATGAGGTAACAGCGTTTGAGCAACCTGTCGCGCGGCGCGATGCCGAAGCGCAGCCCTTCCATGCCTTTGAACAATTTGCTGGTCAGTGGAATGCAAACCACAGGGCTCATGCCCGTGGCCAGCAAGTCGTTGTCGAGCATGATCAAAACTGGCCTGATCTTGCCGGCCTCCGCGCCGACATTCGGGTTCAGGCGGGCCAGCCAAATTTCACCCCGGCGCATTATTTCCACCAAATTTCGCCGAGCTCTTCGGGCCAGGGTTCGCCTGGTTTCCTGCCTTCCGCAATATCAAGTGCTTCGTTCTCCAGGGGCAAAAACTCTTCCGTAATAGCGATGCTTTCAGCGCGGGCCTCCGGGTTGGTCGCCAGAACGCGGGCAGCGGCAACCATTTCGTCCATGAAGCGCGTTTTTTCCAATTCGCGCAAAAAACTATCCAGCGCGGTGCGCGCCAGTTCGGAACGGCTCTTGTCTTCCAGCGCGGCCAATCGGTTCAGGCGCGCATCCAGTTCGTCGGGCAAACGTAAAGTCAGGGTCGACATGTCAAACATCCTTCAATACACGTTGTGTTTCAGATCGTTGCCAACATCGTAATACAAAATGCACAACATACTGAATACGCTTTACGTCATGACGCCCCAGGCCTACGCGCATCTGGAAAACAACACCGTGCGCATCGACGTGGAAAGGCAAAAGCGCCTGCAAGTACCCTTGCACCACCTGGCCGGCCTGGTCACGTTCGGCAACGTCATGGTTTCGCCGGCGCTGATGCATCGCCTGGCCGACGAAGGTAAATCGCTGGTGCTGCTGGATGAACACGGCCGTTTCAAGGCGCGTCTGGAAGGCCCGGTTTCCGGCAACATCCTGCTGCGTCAGGCACAACACAAGGCCGCCGAAGATCCCGTCGCCACGCTGGAACATGCCCGCGCCTGTGTCGCCGGCAAGTTGCGAAACAGTCGAATCACCCTGCAACGCGGCGCGCGCGAAGCCGCCGATGCCGAAGAAGCCACGCAACTGACCCGCAGCGCCGACAACCTCGCCGCCTCCCTGCGAGCGGCAGCCGTGGCGACCACACTGGACGAGCTACGCGGCGTCGAAGGCGAGGCCGCGCGCGGCTATTTCGCCGCGCTCAACCTCATCGTCAAGCTTCCAATGCGCGCAACATTCGCGCTCGACGGCCGCACCCGCCGCCCGCCGCTGGACCGCTTCAATGCGCTGATATCCTTCCTCTACGCCATGCTGATGAACGACTGTCGATCCGCATTGGAAGCGGTCGGCCTCGACCCGCAACTCGGCTTCCTGCATGCCGTGCGCCCCGGCCGGGCCGCGTTGGCGCTGGATATGCAGGAAGAATTCCGCTCCATTCTGGCGGATCGACTGGCGCTTACCTTGATCAATCGCGGGCAACTCGGCGCGAGCGATTTCGACGTGCGAGAAGGCGGCGCAGTCATGCTGGGCGAAAAAGGCCGCCGCGCCGTGGTGACCGCCTGGCAGGAACGCAAACAGGAAGAAATCACGCATCCGCTGCTGGAAAGCAAACTGCCCATCGGCCTGCTGCCGATGGTCCAGGCCCGCTTCATGGCCCGCGCCATTCGCGGCGAAATGGAAGGCTATCTACCGTTCATCGCTAAATAAACCATGCTGATCATCGTCACCTACGACGTTTCCACCGAAACCCCCGCCGGCCGCAAACGCCTGCGCCGCGTCGCCAAAGCATGCGAAGCCATGGGCCAGCGCGTGCAGAAATCGGTATTCGAATGCCAGGTCAACGAAATGCAGTTGGAGCAACTCGAACGCACGTTGCTATCGGAAATCAGCGAAACGGAAGACAACCTGCGCTTTTACCGGATCACAGAACCCGTAGAAGTGCGTGTGAAACAGTTTGGCACTTTCCGCTCCATCGACTTCGAGGGCCCCTTGGTCATATGACGCGCGAACCCCAAGCAAAGACGATTTGCCCGGGGTTTCGCGCCGGACGCAAGCCTTTGTTCTTTAACAATTCAACAAGGAAGGACGCGTGAAAAATCTCCGCCGCACTTGCCGATGCAAGCAGGCTCGCGCAAGCTGGCGCTGCTTCGCAATCAAAACAGTCGGTTAAGAGTGTGGAGCATCGCCCGGCCTCACGGCCGGGCGCGGATTGAAACTGCGTGTCGCTGCGCAACTGGCAGCAATGGGAGGCATCGCCCGGCCTCACGGCCGGGCGCGGATTGAAACTGTCCGTTCGCTCGGCAGATGCTGCAACCCAGGGCGCATCGCCCGGCCTCACGGCCGGGCGCGGATTGAAACTATGGTGATGGTGCCGGTGCCGATGTTTGTTGCTGGCATCGCCCGGCCTCACGGCCGGGCGCGGATTGAAACAGGTTGTCGTTGAAGGCTTCGGCCTGGCGGGCGGTGC